>OATP01000116.1_pt1 | contig 55769 bp, 50 predicted proteins | sample 1495041 | NCBI WGS metagenome assembly OATP01 (sample SAMEA2579972, study PRJEB22360) | human gut metagenome | biome: human gut; feature: human-associated habitat; material: faeces | place: Denmark | collected 2008/2010 | reverse complement strand
ATCAGGATAAGATCATTAATGCACTGGAACTTCCCTACTCAAACGCAAAACTTGAGGCTACAAATAATCTCATCAAAGTCATCAAGCGAAATGCTTTTGGCTTCCGGAACTTTGAAAACTTTAAAACGAGAATTCTCATTGCTTTGAACATCAAAAAGGAGAGAACCAATTTGGTCCTCTCCAGGTTGTAACTTTTCATCAACCCACTACAGTTGACAAAGAGCCGGACTTTTGTCCCAGCCTCATCACAGCTATCAGAAGGCCCCGAATCCTCCGCCACCACCGCCGTCAGAGAATCCTCCGCCGTCAAAACCACCACTCCCATCTGAGGAGTTAACAGAAAAGCTTGAAACACTATAGGAATCATCAGCATAACTCATTAAGGTCGAGCCGTCTAGGAAGGAATTTGAAGAGGTCGTTAGCCAAAGAACCGTGTCCCAGTCTTCATATGGTATAGCAATTCGGTGATTTTGGAGTACCTGGCTCACTTTTTTAGCTTGACCATACAGGGTCGCATAGACTAAGATCCGATTCCATAGGACAATACTCTCAAGCTCTGCTTGGTTGAAATTTGGAATACTTTCGATCATATTTTGAAAGGCCATCCATTTAAATTGTGCATCCAAGTTTTCTAAAGATTGTAGATGATCTTCACGAAGTTTTATAACAATATAAAATGGAATGAAGAAGACGACCAACAATACAATCATCCAAAAATAGAAGGAAGATAGATGTGAACCAAATCCAAAAGATAAGAAACACATGCTCACAAATAAGATCAGTAAGATCCAAAAGTGTAAGGCACAGCCTGTTTTTGAAAGGGCTTCTTCTTTCTCAGTTATGTCTCTAAAATAAGAGGGCAATCCTAATTTCGCAATCTCCTTGTCGACACCTTTTGACAATTGCTGGGCATCCTTTTTTAAAAGCGCTCGAACATCACTTCCAACCTTTCGAATACGGTCTCGTTGTGTGTCTGTTTTAGCAGTTCGGAAATCTTTTTTTAGGGCTGCTTGATTAATTTTATACTTTGAGAATACCTCGCTGATCCTAATTTCAGTTTCTTGATCAAAGATCATTTCAATAAACTTCAATTCAAAATCAGCCAAGCCTTCATGGTGAAGGCAAGTCAGGGTTTCCCCATTTTCATCTCTCGTCAACCGAAGATTTCCTCGATCAATAAGATCTAACATGGTTGCCTGAATGAGATGATTAAATTTTAGTTCCCCCTTCTCTCTAGACATCACCATCTGTTCAAAATCAAGTTGATACAAGGCCTTAGCTAGGACAAAGGGTGGTAAATTCTGTGGAGGTTCGTATAATCGTACACCTTTTGCAATCTGACGAGTTCTGGTACTGATCATATAGCGGATCCATGGAATGAAAGCGAGGATAAATAAAAGAATCGATACAATTGGAACGACTTTGAGAAACAGCGTCTTGTAGATGACTGTTTTTTGTTGTATGGATTTTTCTTTTTTTAGGAATGTGTCTTTTCTATTTTCTTTTTGAATCGAACGCGATTGAGACTGACGAAGGGAATCCGTCATTGGCCAATAAGCATGCAGTTCAAGCTTTCCATTCTTAGGAAAGTCCTTTGTCCAAAGATGGTAACCTGTCGCAGTCCGTTCAACCTGAACTGGTGGATTAAAATAACCGGTATGAGCATACAAATTTCCCTGCTTGGCATCCAAACCATCCACATAAAAATCTAATTTTGCGACTTTTTCATCTCCATCTGAAATGGGAAACCAATTTAGTTCTGCAATATCATTGTACAAATTCAAGAGATGGTCTATCTTCCAGATCACTTTGATCTGAACCTTTCCTCCTACAATTCTGGAATTGTATATTTTTAATTGCCGGCCGTCTTTGAGATCCGTTTCCTCTACACGAATCTCACGCTTCTCCCCGTCCACATAGGCTTCCACCTCAGGATTTCGATGAATCTTAAACCCTTTTGGCAGCGGGTCTGCACTTCCTAAGGTCACATACTGGCCATTGTAGCCCGTCTGAAACTGATAGGTAATTTCCTGTGTTAAAATAGCTTGACTATCTTCCTGCAATTGAAGGTGTCCCACATAGGATTCAATCGAATAGCGAACCTGCTCATCTGCTTTGGCTACTACTATGGAGCCAACAAATCCTAAAAAGAGACTGATCATCAGTAAAAATCGCTTCATGTTTTCTCCTTTAACGAACAAAGGTTGAGAACATACTGTCCCAACCTTTCCAACTCTTATTTGATCACTTTCACCCGCTCACTTCTTCTTTGGAAGATCTGATTAAAGAGGACCAAGGCCAAGGCCAATATACTCGAAACAACGAGATAATTGAGCCACACCTTATCCCCTCTCATAATCGGTGGGCGAGCCATCAAGCCATAGTTTCCTCCCGTTAGTTGATTGACCCCAACCAGGAATAAATCCAAAACAAAGGTGTAGAGAACAATCTGACTATTTTTTAAGAGATTTCGATCATACCACCGCAAGAGATAAACTAAAGAATTGATCAAGAGACAGTAATGCCCAAGTAAAAAGGAAAAGCTCGTAATATGAGGGAAGGTATAGGGATCAAAGACTGGATAACCCAAGGCAAAGATCGCGCCACTCACTCCCATCAAGGCAAAATACTGTTTGCTCTTCCAACGGTCTGGCAAGAGCAAGACCGCAAACATGGCCAAGCGACAATGATAGAAAGGCAGGCTATTGGACCAAGGAATCTGATAGAAAAAATACCACAGATACAAGCTGATCAACTGAAAAGCCTGTAAGTATTGAAACCATTTCTTAAATTGGTCGCTTCGATAAAAACGCAGTGACACCAAAATCGCTGTCACAACGAACAAGGCCATGATACTATGCCAAAGTACTGAAATAGCTGGTGGTGCTGTTGCTTCCGTAGTGAAAAAATGATGCATATAACCTCCTTAATTCAGGCGAGACAATTCGTTTTTTTCTACAAATCTAGACTTCCATAAAACATGAACCAAAACAATCGCCACTGACATCACGCTACTAACGATCACGTAATTGAGGAGTGGGCCTTGATCTCCAATCAAAGGCGGATGGCGAAGAAAACCATAATCTCCATTCGTCAAGCTATTGATTAGAAAAATCAAAGCATTCAATCCAAAAGTAATCCTGCAGATGGACCAACTTGTAACACGCATGGGTTGGTACTCCCTTTGCAAATAGAGCAAACAATTGGCAAAAAGAGCCCAATGGCTAAAGATTAAGTTCAGTGCCGTAATATGTGGGAATGGGAAAGGATCAAATACTGGATAAAGCAGAGCAGCGATTGACCCAAACACCCCAAGAAGGGCGAAATACTGTTTTACCACTGTTCGCTTCGGTGCAAAAAGGATCACCAGCATGGCCAAGCGACAATGGTAAAAAGGAAGGCTATCGGACAACGGCATGTGCGCCCACATATACCAAGTATTGATACTCAAGACTTGAATTAATTGCGCCCAATACCAAAAGCGTTGGTAACTTTTCGACTGGGCATATTTGACTGAAAAGTAGCCAATGACGATCAAAGAAACTGGCATCAAAACGTACCAGAGTCCAAACTCAGGCGGGGCTGATTTTTGGTTGGTAAACAATAAATCCCAAAGTGTCATGTTCATATTCCTTTAGTATATATACCATTTTTAATCACAATACAAATCTCGTTTCTCATCATAAACCTCCCAAAGGATGTTCATTTGATCTTCTGTATTGCGCTTTGAGGAGAGAGCTGGTATTTTCTCTCTCTCAAAAAATGCAAGGTCGTAAATTTCCTGATTCTGTTGAAAACTTCCATCCAGCAATTCACATTCAAATACCAATTTCACATATTGGCGGCTTTGCAATTGGTAGCGATTGGTGTCAAATACTGCCAACAACCGATTGACACGTGCTACATAGCCCGTTTCTTCTTGGATTTCCTTTAAAATATTTTCTTTAGGAGAATAGCCAACCTCACCAAAACCACCTGGCAAAGCCCAGGTCTCTTCTCCCTGACCTTTCACCAGACAAAGTTTTCTATCTTTGACAATCCAAGCCCTAACATCAATTAAGGGGGTGTCATAATAGTTTGTCGGTCGAAACAAATCCGATAATTCTTGTGAATTCAGATCAGTCGTTTCTCTCACAAGATCCTGTAAAATTTCACGAATATCCTGGTAGCGCTCTTGATCAAATGGATCTTTTGAGAACGCTAAGCCTGTATTGGTGATTGAAATCAAGCGCTGAATGTCCTTCAGTACATTATTACTTACCATTCTCCAATTCCTCTACCAATTTTGCCAAATTCATGGAATTGCTTCCCTTGATGAGGAGTTGGTCCTGCTCTTTTAAGCTTTCCTTGACTTGTTTGACCATGTCCTCAAACTGATCTTCCTCAGCGGTCTTCTTGAAATAATAGACATGTCCGAGTGGGAACATCTGACTCGCTAACTGGGCTAATCCTGCAATGTCTTGGCCATAGAAAATAACTGTATCCAAAACATCTGGTGAGAGGCTGAGGATCATTTGGTTGTGGAGATCAATCGATTGCTCCCCTAGTTCTTTCATATCGGCGAGAACTGCCAGCTTCCGGCCATTTGGATTGGCTGGAATAGTCGAGAAAGTCTCTAAAATCAAGCGCATGGCTGTCGGGTTGGCATTGTAGACATCGGATAAGATATCTGCTCCATTACTGGCCTTCTTCCACTCTGTTCGATTGCGCGTCAATTGCAAGGTCGCAAAACTGTCACGAATCGCCGCTTCGCTCACTCCTTCTTGCAAGGCAACATAAGCTGCAATCATGGCATTGGTCGCATTGTATTTTCCTGTTACTGGTAGATCAATCGCTTCTTCTAAGAAATTAACACGGAAAGTTAAGCTATCCTTTCGCTCTACCAACTCGGTAAGGAAAATTTCTTCATCTGGACCAAAGCGAACCACTTTTTGCTTTTCAGGGAGGTAGGCATTCACGATCGGATCTGCTGGAACCACCAGAAGGCCACCTTCTGGCATGCCATCCGCAATCTGGAGTTTTCCTTTTGCGATCTCGCTTCGATCTTTGAAGAATTCCAAATGGGCTTCCCCAATGAGGGTGACAATTGCTGCTTTTGGATGGGCAATTTCTGAGAGAAGATGGATATCTCCTAGATGGTCCTGACCCATTTCAAGGACGAGTTTATCCGTCCCTTCTGGCATATGGAGAACCGTATAAGGCAGACCAATTTCATTATTGTAGTTTCCTTGTGTTTTATAGGTTAGGTAGGTAGTGGACAAGAGCTGTGCCAGCATATCTTTTGTGGTTGTTTTCCCGTTAGATCCCGTCACTGCATACACATCTACTTTCGTTTTTTGAAGATAGGCTGCAGCCAATGCTTGAAAAGCAGTTAACACATCTTCCACCAAAATATACGGATGCCCTTCAATCACTTTTTCTGAAAAGGTAGCGACAGCGCCATTTTCAAAAGCGGTCTCGATGAAATCATGACCATCACGCGCTCCCTTTAACGGAACAAAAAGGTCTCCAGGCCCAATCAAACGGCTGTCAAATTCAGGCTTGACGAGGGCCACATCTTCAAATTGGCTGATATCATTTTTTGCATGTACAAGATGAGCAACTTCATGTAAGGTGAGATTCATATCCGACTCCTCAATTCTCCGTAGCGTCCTCAAAAGTCCGAACGCTCGTTTCAAATTCTTCTCATTATACCATATTCTAGACCACAAAAAAAGTGGCTGGGACAAAAGTCCTAGCCTCTCAATTGTCTTTGGATTGTCGAGCAAGACGCAGTGGTTGAGTGGGCTCTACTAGGCTGATTTCATCAGCTTTTACAGCCCTACTCAACTGTGCGGAGGTGGGACGACGAAATTGAATTCTAACGAATGACCGATTTCTGTCCCACTCTCCCTTTTCTTACAACAAATGTGCTTCGTGTTTTTGGAAGACTTCTTTTCCAAGTTCGACTAACTTGGTGATCAAATCTGTATAGTTGAGTCCCATATTGTCCCAAAGCAAGGGATACATAGACCATTGGGTAAATCCTGGCATGGTATTGAGCTCATTTAAGAAGATCTCTCCTTTATCCGTATAGAAGAAATCACAACGCGCCAAGCCAAGTCCACCGATCGCACGAAAGGCTTTTTCAGCATTCGTCCGCATGGTTGTCACAACTTCTGGATCTAATGGAGCAGGAATGGCCATGGTAATTTTATTGTCAATGTATTTGGCTTCATAATCATAGAAGGCCACATCTTTGACAACTTCACCAGGCAAGGTACTTTTCACATCATAGTTTCCAAGAAGACCAACTTCGATTTCACGCGCATTGACCCCTTGCTCAACCAAAATGCGGCTATCGTATTTGAAGGCTAACTCAAGAGCAGCCCGAAGCTCTGTTTGGTTTTCAGCTTTTGAAATGCCGACGCTAGAACCCATATTGGATGGTTTGGTAAAGACTGGATAAGAGAGAGTCGCTTCAACTGTAGCAATTTTTTCATCTAGGTCATCGCCTTCTACTACAGCTACATAAGGAACTTGTGAAATCCCTGCAGACTCCAAAACCCGTTTGGTTGTGATCTTGTCCATCGCTACACTAGAGGCTAGAATACCACAGCCAACATAAGGCATTTTCAAGACTTCTAAAAATCCTTGAATGGAACCATCTTCCCCCATTGGTCCGTGAAGAACTGGAAAGACCACTGCTCCTTCCTTATAAATCGCTGATGGTGCCACTTTTTTAGACCAATCGATCGTCTCATTGGTCATCAATTTCTCATCATCCGCCGGCTTCTCTTCAAAAGCTTGCGTCTGGATGAAGTCTCCTGACTGCGTAATAAAGTAGGTTTGAACTGAAAATGCTTGGTAATCAATCGCGCGCATCACGCTTTCTGCTGAAAGAACAGATACTTTACGCTCTGCACTGCGTCCACCATACAATAGGATTAAGTCTTGTTTACTCATAGTTTCTCCCTAATTGTTCCCTTGATTTCTTACTTGATAGTATACCACAATGACTGTCCTTGTGAAAGGACGACCCTTATAATTCTGTCCGATTTTCGATCGCACGGAGCAGGGTCACCTCGTCCGCATACTCGATATCGGCTCCAACTGCTAGACCCCGTGCCAAACGGGTCACTTTGATGCCTGCTGGTTTAAGCACGCGCGAGATATACATGGATGTCGCTTCCCCGTCTGCCGTCGCATTGGTCGCAACAATCACCTCAGTAACTGTCCCATCCATCAAGCGACTAAGTAAACTCTTGAGATTGATGTCATCAGGTCCCACACCATTCATGGGCGAGATCAAGCCATGTAAGACATGATAGCGACCGTGGTATTCCTGGATATTTTCCATAGCAGAGACATCTCGGCTATCTTCTACAACAAGAAGAATGGATGGATCCCGCGTTTCGTCTCGGCAAATCTCACAAGTCTCTTCATCGGTCAAATTGCCACAAATACTGCAATAGCCCAACTCACGCTTGGCATTGAGTAAGTTCTTGGCAAATTCATTGACATCATCATCCGACATGCCAATGGTATAAAAAGCAAGACGGGTCGCTGTTTTGATCCCAATTCCTGGCAACTTGGAATAGCTGTCAATTAATTTTGCAATAGGTGCTGGATAGAGCATAGTTTCCTTTCTAATTCATAGGGTGTTTCTGATTGTATAAATTGATAATGTCGCGCGTAATCGAATGGCTGACGGTCGCTTGGAGGTTGGTATTATGCGGAAAGACCACTGCGACCGCAATCTTTGGGTTGTTTGACGGGGCGTAAGCCACCACATTGGTATTGATAGCTTGCTTGCCACCGTCTACAGAGGTTTCGGCAGTACCAGTCTTGGCACTGATGGACACACTGGCCCCACGACCAACGGTTTTCCCTGTCGTTAACCCACTCGTCCCATTGGCCACTTGGTAGAACCCTTGCTTGATCAAAGCCATATCTTCAGCCGAGATATGCACCTGATTGAGTTCTTTGGTTTCGATCGTCTTTTTCAACTGACCAAGGCTACCTTCTGCATTATTGTCATAGATGCCTTCGACGACATGAGGACGAACCCGCTTGCCATCATTGGCAACCGTTGCCGCATATTGGGCCAATTGCATTGGAGTATAGTTGTCAAACTGACCAAAGGCATTGGTCAAATAATTACCAACTGTGTACTCTTTCGGAATAAAGCCTGTCGATTCATTGGGAAGGTCAATCCCCGTTGACGTTCCTAGACCATACTCGGCAAATGTTGAGCGCAATTTTTTCATGGCCGGATCGACTTGATCCACTTGCAAGGTCATATTGGGACGATAAGGTTGTCCCATCATCTTGAGAGCAATTTGGACCATATAGGTATTGGAAGAGTATTCCAAAGCTTCCACCGCATTGATGGAACGGCTACCGTATTGGGTGAACCAAGAATTAATAGGAGCAGATCCTGCAAAAACAATAGGCTGATCGGTCAGCACCTGATTGCCGGAAATGGCACCATTTTCCCAACCAGAAGACAAGGTGGCTCCTTTGACTACAGAACCTGGGACAAAAACATTGGTCACAGTTCCCAAAGCATCTGCTGATAGATCTTGACTTCCGATTTGGTGTTTCATTCCAGCCATGGCAAGGACTTTCCCCGTATCAGGCTCTAAAGCAACCGCGTAGACGCCTTCGGAGAAGGTGGCATTTCCAGCTTGTAACTCAGAGCTAAAGGCAGAGCGAAGAATATCCTCCACTCCTTTTTGGAAATCCAAGTCAATCGAGAGCTTGAGGTTCTCCCCTTTGGCTCCTTTTGCAATGTCGACCACCTTTTCCATGTTGCCATTTTTATCTAGGAGAATTTCTTTTTCACTTCGTTTTCCTTGAAGAACATCCTCATACTCCTTTTCGAGATAAGAGGTTCCAACACGGTCATTGAGAGCATAGCCTTTTTTAACGTACTGGTCAACCTCTTCGGCAGGAAGCCCAGCCTGCTCGGTCGAGACCGTTCCGATGATAGAAGCTAAAGGAGTATCCAGAACCTTGCGATCCCAGCTAGTCGTAATCGCAATTCCTGGAAGATCTTGACTGTCAGCCGCGATGGTCGCAATCTGCTCAGCTCCTAGTGCTCGCGTCGAAATAATCCCCGTCGCAAAGTTCTCCACAGCATTCATTTGACTATAAAGATAGATGATCTTTTTTTCATCATCTGTATAGCCAAGTTTTGAAGGGTCAATACTATCCACAGCTGCTTGATAAATCTTGGCTTCCGGCAGGCGGTTGCCATCAGTATCAAATTTCTTTTTGTCAGACAGGTGGTCGACCACTTCTTTGTATACCTTGGTATTGGCAAGATAATAGTCCACTTCCTGGCGTTCAGTCACCTTGGGATTCTCCACATCAACATACTGCAAGAGTTTTCCAGCTGTCTCTCTCATTTCTTGGGCCGTCATTTTCCGATCCCGCGTAAAGGTCAAGACTTGCTTCCCAACATTTTCCACCAAGGGCTTCCCAGTGGCATCATAGATTTGTCCTCGCACACTTCCTTGCTTGACTGTCTTTTTCGTCGCCTTAGCTAACTTATCCGTGTAGTAAGCTTGGTGGGTAATCTGCATGTAGCCAAGCCGGGCAATCAGAATCAAAAAAAGAAGACAAATCAAACTAAATAACAGATAAAGTCTGCGTGTAATCGAATGATTTTCAAACTTCCGTATTTTTTTCTTCATGAACTTTTTGCCCTTCTATTCTCTGTAACACTTACCTTCCATTTTACTATTTTTCGATCTGTATCTCAAGAAAAGGAAGAGCAATTTACATTATTTTTTTATCATTTCACAATAGAAAAAGAGTCTTTCGACTCCTCACTAATAGGTCACAACGTTGATCGTTCCTTTGTCATACTCAGCAATGAAAATATCCAAAACGTTGTCATAGCCTTCTTTTTCCAATTCAGCTAGCAACCACTCTTCACTTTTCCCAATTGTTTCCAAAATTTCAAGCTGAACCACGCCATCTGTAATAATTGGATATTTTGGATTCTCATCTCCCGAACGGACGATAATCAATTGACCATTTTGCTCAATCACAGCGCGCTTCACATCTTTCAATTGAAAAATCCCTTGTCCACGTAATTTCAAGGCAACATCTGAAGCAGAAAGTCCTTTGGAACGACAAGCTTCTGGATCAAGCTTTCCATTTTTAATGATGACCGTTGGTTTTCCATCGATCAAGTGTTTCATAAAACGAACGTTGGTATTGAGCCATTTCAAAAGTAGAATTAAAATGGTCCACATCAAGAGAATGACCACATATTGGAGAATCGTAATCGAACTATTATAGATGACACCCCCAATAATCCCACCAAGAACATAGTTTTGAATTTGATCTGTGGCAGAATTGGGAGCAAGATTTCCCTTACCGGTTACATTGATAACAAACACCAATGAAATCAGACCTAGCGCTAATTTGATAAAAATTTCAATAAAATTATATGTCATTTGGTGACCTCCACGAGTTCTACATCTGTCTTATACAGATTTATCTTTTCTAATAAGTAGCTATCTGGATCCGATCCAGCGATCGCCCGATAGTAATCTTTCCCAACTTTTAGAATTGCTCCATCTGTAGCTGCAGAAGTATTAACATAGACGGTTTCTTTTTTAACATCCAATTCTTTTGAAATCACTTCAATAAAATGCAGTGAGCGTTGGAATTGGTCATTATTACTTTTACTAATTTGGAAATTGCTGATCCCGATTAAGACAACCGCAACAAGAGTTAAAATGGAGATAATAGATAATTCGCGGAATTTGCTATCGTGTTTCTCCCGATAGGCTTTCACCGCAAAAAAACCAGTCAGTACAATCAGAAAAATCGAGATCCCGATAGTCACCCAATTTTGCTGGCTGATCTGACTCAATACATAGTCATAAGAGTAAAATTTCATAGGGGACACCCTTTCATTCAGTGAATTCAAACTATTATAAATGATTTCAATGGAGATTTCAAGGCATTCAGATCAGAAAAAAACTAAATTTTTGTTATAATAAAATTATCTATTTTGTCAAGAAAAGGAAATACAATGAAACTGATCTCATGGAATATCGACTCCCTAAACGCAGCATTGACCAGCGATTCGGCACGCGCTAAACTCTCTCAAGAAGTCCTTCAAACCTTGGTAGCCGAAGATGCTGATATCATTGCCATCCAAGAAACCAAGCTTTCAGCTACAGGGCCTACTAAAAAACACCTCGAGGTGTTAGAAGAACTCTTCCCTGGATATGAAAATACTTGGCGTTCCTCTCAAGAGCCTGCTCGTAAAGGCTATGCTGGAACCATGTTCCTCTATAAGAAAGGACTAACTCCAAGCATCAGCTTTCCAGAAATCGGTGCCCCTTCTACTATGGACTCGGAAGGACGCATCATTACCCTAGAATTTGATACATTTTTCGTGACTCAAGTTTACACACCAAACGCTGGTGATGGACTCAAACGCTTGGAAGAACGTCAAGTCTGGGATGTCAAATATGCGGAGTACTTAGCTGAACTTGATAAGCAAAAACCTGTCCTTGCTACTGGAGACTACAACGTTGCCCACAAGGAAATCGACCTTGCCAACCCAGCCAGCAACCGCCGTTCACCAGGTTTCACAGACGAAGAACGTGAAGGATTTACAAACCTTTTAGCGGCAGGATTTACAGATACCTTCCGTCATATCCATGGTGACGTTCCAGAACGCTATACTTGGTGGGCGCAACGCAGCAAGACATCAAAAATCAACAACACTGGCTGGAGAATCGACTACTGGCTCACAAGTAACCGTGTAGCAGATAAGGTTACCAAGTCAGACATGATTGACTCAGGCCCACGCCAAGACCACACACCGATTGTCTTGGAGATTGAATTGTAAGGATTTGCTTTATGAACTATAATGCTGTTATTCCCGAGTTTATGGTCTCAAATATAGAACAGTCCCGTTCCTTCTACTGTGATTTGTTGGGTTTTACCATCGAATACGAACGACCAGAAGAAAACTTTCTCTTCCTATCTCTTGAAGATTGCCAACTAATGCTAGAGGAGGGAACAAAGGATGAATTAGCTGAACTAAACTACCCCTTTGGTCGTGGAGTCAACATCTCCTTTGGCATCAAGGATGTCCCTAGGCTCTATCAGAAATTATTAGAAGCCAACTATCCTATTTATCGTCCTTTGACCAAAAGAGAATTTCTGGTTGGCGACCATTATATCTATCCTCATGAATTTGCGGTTTTAGACCCAGATGGCTATTTTTTAAGATTTAGCGAATAGAAACATCTGTTTCTCTTGATGCTAAAAAACGAAGTCCTCGACTTCGTTTTTTTATTTAGTCATAGCACGATAAACCGTGCGAAATCTAGCTAGTAAAAAGACTTCCAATAAGTAAAAGAGAGTCCATCCCCCCACAAGATTGTCCCCGATAGACATGACTTCCTCTGGATTCAACTCAAAATAATAAACAAGGATAAAATGTTTAATAATGATGAATAGTTGAAAAATGAAGGGTTCAAAAAGAAGGGCTACTTGATAATAAGATCGTTTTTGAACAGAGATATCTCCAAGTAAAAAGGCATTCAAGAGCAAGAAAATACTCATAATATAAAACTGTTGGTCAAAAGTAGCTGTTAAATGAAGCCAGTTTATCCAGTAGTTGATGCCATATGCTAGTCCAAAGCCTGTCACCATTGGCAAAAGATAATAACCGATAAATCGATTTGGTAGTGGCTGGTAAGATTTTTCTGTCACTGGTACAAATACAAATCGGAAAACCAAAACAATAAATCCCATCCAAAAACAAATCATTAGATTGACAAAGACGTCTGGTGTTATAAATGATAAACTACTAAAGAGGAAAGACAAGACCGCTACTGACACTGGAATGGAGAAATCTAAGTGTTGCTTCCATTTTGTACCAACAGATTCTACGGGACCAGAATTGAGCCATCCATAATAAATCACCAAGACAAAGGGAGATAAAAAGGTCGGAAGAATCAAAATAGCCAATAGGAGATACACAAAATAACGAAATTCACTCCATAGGTTGGCTAAACCAGTCTCTTTGATTTTTGGACTCCTTTTCGAATAGTAGATCAACCAAACATAACGGATACAGTAGAAAAAGGTAAGGAAAGAAATCTGCAGCCATGGTTTTTCAACCCTTGTCATAATGCTCATTCCATAAGACAAGGCACTCATAAAGAATAAGATAAGGGCTCGTAGTGCATGCTGTCCAACCTCTTCTTTTTTTCTTTTCTGTAAGGTTTTTGAACTATTCGGATAACGCAATTGAAGATAGTAGTCCCACATTTCTCTTAATGTCTGGTCCATCTCTTTTGTCATCCACTCATAACCTAAAGCTGAGGTTTCAAACGGCTCTAGCATGCTTTTCAATGCTTCTGCATTTGAAATTTTATGGTAATGCTGACTAATTTGTGCAAAGGTGTCTAACTTCAAATGAGGTAAGGTATACAATTCCTTCCACTTATCCGGATCATTGATTAAGGATTCTGTTGCCAAAAACTGTGACAATAGCCTTGAAAATTTCATCCATTCTTCAATGGTTTCTCTTCTTTTTTCGACCACTTCAGCATCCAGTTTTAAGTCTGTCAAAACCAGATACCACATCTTCAGTTTAGTCAAATAAAACTGTTCTTTCTGTGCCAAAGTAAAAGAACTCAATTGATTGATTAAAAAATGGACTACTTTCGGATTCACAATTGCATAGACGTCCAATTCGTCCAGCAACTGAATCAAGAGATAAGGTAAGGATCGATAACGGTTGAAAAACTCTTTCCATTCCCGTAAAAGTTCGAGGTCAGACACATTCAGTTGAAGCAATTCCTCTAGTTCTTCCTCTATGACTGATCGATCAAACTGTTTATATGCATTAAAATCAAGTTCCGAGGCTGATGATGCTTCTGAAAATTCCTCTTGCTCCTCTTGACTTTCAAAAAAGAGCGAAGAAAAGTCTAATGAGCTGGCTAGCTCACTCTGATCTTCCGCTTTCGTTTGAAATGGTTTAGATGCAGCAAGCTTGTCAAAAGGTAAAACACCTTCTTTTTCAAATCTGGTATCCTTCTTTCCTGGCTTTTCAGTCACTTCTTCAGAAGAGCTCGATACTTTTGATTTTCTCGCATAGGCCATGGCAAGCTGATAAGCTTCCATAATTTGTTGGTATTCTTCTGGATGCTCCTCAGGATGGTACTCCTTGACCAATTCTGCATAACGCTTTCGAATCTCTTTTACATTATTAGTCGGTTCAATTCCTAATATGTCCCAAATATTCATGTCATTCCTTTATCTTTCGTAATAGGCTCTATCGCCTCTTTCCAACCGATCTAAATAAGCTGAAAATTCATCATAGAGCTTTGGTAGATGTGGCAGTGACGCTTTTGCAACTTCTTGCTCAAAGAAGCGGGTTCTCTCCATCAAATTCTCCCGTTCTACGCCCAAAATCATACTATACAAACGATCTGCTCGTTCTATAAGGTAGCGATAAACCTCAGTTTCTTGTACATTGATCTTATATTTTTCCAACTCAGCTTTTTTCTTAGCAATTTCCTCCTCAGACAGATTGATACTATCTTGCAAAATGATTTTACTACAAACTTGACCTGTAGAAAGAACTGTCACCTCGACATCTAAAATTCCATTTAAATCATATGTAAAACGGACATCTGCTGCTTCATAATCTTGGTAATTTTCAGGAACATCAACCACTAAGCTTCCAAGCAACAAATTTTCTGATGCTCTCATCCGCTCACCTTGATAGATATTAAATCGAAGTTGGGTCTGCCCAAGGCTTTGTGCATTGTAGCGTTCTACACGAGAAGAAGGAAGACTTGAATTCCGTTCGATAATCGGTGAGTATTTATCCCCAACAACTTCGACTCCCAAAGAAAATGGACAAATATCTGACAACAAGAGATCACGGACTTCTCCTTGACGTTCCTTAATACCAGCCACTAATGCACAACCTTTAGCAATCATCAAATCCGGGTCATCAGTAGTGGTCACAGCTTGTCCAATACAAAAAGATAAAAATTCTTGCACCAAACGGAGCTTAGAGGTCCCTCCGACCAAGACAAAATCGTCCGCATGCACATGAGAATGATTCGCATCAAAAAGAGCTCGATCTAGAACTGCTTTTACTCGTGCTAGCAAGGGTTGACTAATTTCATAAAATCGCTTATAGCTAAGAGTCATGTCATATTGAGTGTCCTGATCTGCTACTGATAATTGCACTTCATCCTGGGAATTTAACGTAAGTTTCGCCTTTTCAGATTCGACCAGCACTTTATAATAGAACTCATTTGAGATAAAGTCCTTGTTTAAATCATTAACTAACAAAAATTCTTGGGCAATTGCTGCAGTATAATCTTCTCCACCTAGTCGATTATCCCCTGCAATTGCAAGAATTTCTACAATATTGTCAAAAGATTCGACAACAGAAATATCTAAGGTTCCACCCCCAAAGTCGACAACAATAAAGGCTTGGTCTTCCATTTCGTTGTTCATTTTTTGGGCCAATGAAGCAGCGGAAGGTTCATTAATGATGCGATCGATTTTAACACCTGCATATTGTCCAGCTAATTTAGTTGCATAGCGCTGGGCATCATTAAAGTAAGCTGGAACACTGACAATAATTTCTTCTACCTTTTCGCCTGTATAGCGTTCTGTATCCTCAATCAACTTACGAATGATAAAGGAACTCAATTCTTCTGCTTGATAGGTTCGCTCTCCCAGCTGGATAGGATGTTTGCTTCCCATAAAACGTTTGAATTGTGAAACAGTTAGATCCGGCTTCGTCACAAGACGTTCCTTAGCTAGTTTACCAACGATCAGTTCTCCGTCGTCGTCTAATCCGACTACAGAAGGGGTTAGGTAATCACCAAAAACATTTGGAACCAACTCAACTTTCCCATTTCGAAAAATACCAGCCAATGAATTTGTTGTCCCTAAATCTATTCCTACTATCATGGTACACCTCTATAATAAACATTAATTCTTTTATTATACAGGAAAAACCTCTTATTTAAAAGTTTGTTCCTAACTAAGGATAATTTCAAAAAAACCGGAGCCCTCACATGACGGCTCCGACTTTTTTATCTTCATTGATGGAACAATGATGGTTTTTTTATTTTTTCTTTTCGATATGATCTTTAAGATCTTCTTGGGCTTTTTTATTGGATTTGGCTTTTTCTTTCATCCAAGTTTCCTTGGCCTTGTCAAATTCTTTTGTGGTCACTACATCATCGGTCAATTTCAGATATTTGTAGTTACTTCCTGTTCCTTTTGTACCAACCCATGAAGAAGCACGGCTATATGGTACTGTCCGTTGAAGCATTGGAGCTCCACCATTTGAAACGGTTGGAAGCGTAATGGAACTATCTGTCAACCAAGCTTGGGCTGCTGCATATTTTTCGTAGCGTTTTGCTTGATCCAACAATTCAGCATCAGCATCTTTTAACATATTCGCGTACTGATCCAAGCCAACTGTTGCAATAGCTGGGTTATTTGATCCTGCATCAATACCAAGATAGTATGAAACTGAACCATTGACTGGGCTGATACTTTCAAGGTAAGTCGATGGATCTTGGTAGTCAGGGGCCCAACCACCGCCTGAGATATCGTAATCTCTCGCAGCAGCTGTATCACTGAAGTAGGTGATATTTTGGAAATCGTCATCCGATACCTTTTGAAGGTCCACAACGACATTATCTGCACCAAGGGTTGACTCTACAGACTGTTTGAAAGAGCTAGCTTGTTGGACCATGCTGCTGTCCACTTGGCTGACAATATAGTCCAAATGAATTGGGAATTGAACCCCTTGTTTTTGCAATTCAGCTTTTGCTTTGGCAAATGAAGCTTTAGCTTTTTCTGGATTGTAGAGGCTTGTTTGGCCATCGTCCAAATTCACACCCTTCCATTGATCACCATAAGTAACCAATTGTTTTTCTACAACTTTACCAAAATCTTCTCCATTGACTTGGACATAAGTTGGTGGCACCAAAGTGCTACGAAGAGTCTTCTCAGCAGCATCTGAACCTGAAACTTGCGCTGCATACGATTTACGGTCAAATCCAAAGTTCACTGCTTGACGGAAATCCTTGTTCAAGATTGCTTTCTTGGTAGAAGCTTTTTGCTCATCTGTTGTTTTAGCGGTGTGATCATACTTTTGACGATCCAAGTTAAAACCAAGATAGTAAGAAGTTCCCAATTGCAAGCCATAGACGATATTGTTGCCAAAGTTCTTCTTCACATTCTTATAAGTCGAGCTGTTTGGCATTACACCCGCAAAGGAGTATTGACCTTTTTCAAAGCCTTTGATAATTGAATCTGGGTTTGATCCATCATTGAAGGTCAATTTAACATTGTCAATGTGAACATTTTTAGCATCGTAATAGCCTTTGTTCTTCACCAACTCGATTTCAGATTTAGAAGTTAATGATTTCAAGTAGTAAGGACCATTGTACAAGATGCTACTAGGTTTCAAGGAACCAAAATCTTTTCCTTGTGATTTCAAGAAATCTGCATTGACAGGGAAAAGAACACCTGAGGTTGTCTTAGAGTTCCAGAAGCTTTCAGGACGGACCAAGGTATATTGGATGGTGTGGTCATCTAAAGCTTTCACTCCAACCGTATTAAAGTCCTTGGTTTCCCCTTTGACGTAAGCATCCAAACCTTTGATTGAATTTTGGATCAAGAAGAGACCTTCTGATTTTGCTGCAACGGCATGTTTGATCCCTGTAACGAAGTCTTGAGCCGTTACTTTACCATACTCTTCTCCTTCGCTGGTATACCATTTGGCATCTTTACGAAGTTTGTAGGTATAGGTTAATCCATCTTCAGAGACAGTCCAATCTTCTGCTAGACTTGGCACAAAGTTCCCGTATTGGTCATTTTCAAGAAGACCATCCACCAGGTTACTAGTGATATCTGAAGTTGTTGTACGAGTCGCTGTAATGTAATCCAAGGTATTTGGATCAGCCGAATAAACAAACGAGTAGGTTGCTTGTTTACTACTACCACCGCCACATGCTGCTAAGAGAAAAGCACCTGCAATAGAAACTCCTGCAAGAGCTAACATTTTTTTTGCTTTCATCACGATCTCCTTATGTTAGATTTTTTATCATTATACACTATTTCTTAAAAAAAACCAAATAATTTTAGAAAATGTTCGTTTTTTATGAATGAATATAATAAGATGTCTAGGAAAAGCATCCTGAAATCGATCTCAAAGAAGCTAGATAGACGAGTCTAGATACCTTACATCACAAATTTTCAAATTCTCACTTTTCAATCCTTTTAATAAATATGCGTTTTAGTACAAAAAAGAACCTCTGCTCTTTTGAACAGAGGAACTGATTCCTAATCAAACTGATAGAGTTGTGGGTACTGATCGCACTCTGGATTTTTGGGGTGGCAGATGGCCCGACCAAAATAGATCATGGCTTGATGGGCCGCTAGCCATTCGTTTTTGGGCAGAACATCCATAACCCGCTTTTCAACTTCCAAGGGAGTCGCTGATTTCTTGACAATGTCATGGTGCTTGCAGATCCGTTCCACATGGGTGTCGACAGCAAAGGCTGGAATTCCAAAGCCTACACTCAATACTACATTAGCCGTCTTGCGTCCTACTCCTGAAAGGCTCTCTAACTCTTCACGGGTCTGAGGGACTTGCCCATCAAAGTTGTCTAGCAGTTGTTGGGCACATTTTTTGAGAAATTTGGCCTTATTGCGATAGAGGCCTAATTTAGAAATATACTTGGCGATAGCTGCTTCACTGGCTGCTGCCATGGCTTGTGGGGTTGGAAACGCCGCAAACAAACCTGGTGTCGCTTTATTAACAGCCGCATCAGTCGTCTGAGCAGAGAGCATGACGGCCACTAATAATTCAAAATGATTACGAAAATCCAGACTCGGTTTAGCATCTGGAAAAAGGGCGATAATTTCTTCAATCACATGGCGCGCCCGTTTCTTTGATAACACCATAACTTCTCCTTTACGTTACTAGTCCTTATTATAGCATGAAAGTTCCCTATTTCTAAAAGAATCGGCTTCAAAAAAGCGGGACAGAATGAATTGTAAAAAAATTCATCTAATCCCACTTCTATCTATTGTTTTTTTACACCAATCTCTTTAAGAACCTAATCAAAGTTTGCGCTGATCGTTCGCCAGCCTCCACGATAAATTCATCAAATGAGATATTGGCTGCGTGATCTGCTGTATCGCTCATGGCGCGAATGACCATGAAGGGACGTCCAGCTGCGTGCGCCGCTTGGGCAATAGCTGCCCCCTCCATCTCAACTGCCAATACTTCTGGGAACTGCTCCCGAATCGCAGCGACCTTTTCTTCGCTCGCGATAAAGCTATCCCCAGTTGCAATCAGGCCGACATGTGTGGTTGCAGCTTCTTCTTCCAGAACTTTTTTCATTTCTGATACGAAATAACGGCTAGATTCAAAGTAAAGTGGTTGGCCTGCCATCTGACCATACTTGTAACCAAAAGCCGTCACATCCACATCGTGATAGGCCAATTTGTCCGCAAGGACGATATCCCCAACAGCCATTCCAGGTGCAACGGCACCTGCAGAACCCGTATTGATAATGGCTTCCACTTTAAAATCATTGGATAGGACCGCTACACTCATAGCAGACATGACTTTCCCGATGCCACTTTCCACCAGAACCACTTCATGGCGACCAATCGATCCCGTATAGTAGATCTTCCCAAGACGCAGATGCTTTTCCCCATTTTCAAGGGCTTCAACCAGGATCTTCAACTCCTGTGGCATGGCTGCGATAATTCCAATTTTCATATTCGTTTTCTCCTTGTGACGACCTTACAATAGCCAAATAGCCAGAATCAAGACGATGAGGAGCGCAATAATCCAAAACAAAATGGTATTGAGTTTGGATTGAAGCACACTTTCTTTTTGCTCTTCAATGCGACGACTCTTTGTGACTGTTGGTTCCACTTGGATCTGCAAGGTATCTTGCGAATAACTGGCCCTTGGGCGTTCCATGCGTTTTTCTCTCACGGGACGTTCATAACCAAATCCTCTATGGTCTGTCCGAATGATTTTTGTCTCTTCCTCATCGACCATTCTTGGACCTATGACATCCTCACCACGTCGTGCCCGCTCGATCATTTCATCAGTTAATAAAGGTTTTCCCATCGGATCCTCCTCTATTTATTGGTTAATTCCCAGTATTGGATCGCCATAATCGTCTTGGCATCACAGATTTCGCCAGACTGGATCAAATCTTTTGCTTCCGTCAAAGTCACTTCTAAGAGTTCCAAGGTCTCATCTGCATCTTGCGGACGAGGATTTTCCACCTTTTTCAAGTTAGTCGCAACATAGAGTTTGATCCGTTCGTTACAAAATCCAATGGCTGAATAAAAATCATAGAGCAACTCTAGATCCGCTGTGTAGCCAATTTCTTCTTCCAATTCACGCAGAGCAGCCGCTTTGGGATCTGCATTTTCTCCTTTTTCCAACTTTCCAGCCGGAATCTCTACAGAGGTCTTTTCGATCGCCTTGCGGTACTGTTTGACCAAGATGGTCTTTCCTTCTTCTGTGATGGGCAAGACAGCTACAGCTCCATTATGGAAGATGAGATCGCGCTGCGCTTGACCTTTTCCATCAGGCAACTCTACTTGATCAGTCACCACTTTGAAAATCGGTCCTTGATAGAGTTCCTTGCGTTCAAGGGTTTTTTCTTCAAAATTCATACGAATCTCCTATTTATTTTTAGGATGATGGGGCAAGCGAAGAGCATACTCTTCTTTGTTCACTTGACGGCCACGACCAATGGCAATCGCATCAGCTGGCACATCCTTGGTAATGGTTGAGCCTGCTCCAACTAATGAATTGTCGCCTAATTCAACTGGCGCAATGATGGTCGAATTCGAACCAACAAAGACATTGTTTCCGATGGTCGTTTTAAACTTGTGTTGGCCATCATAATTCACCGTGATGGTTCCCGCACCAAAATTGACGTTGCTACCGACTTCACTATTACCGATATAGGTCAGGTGACCTGCCTTGGTATTCTCGCCAATAGACGAACCTTTGACTTCGACAAAGTTCCCAATATGGACATCTTTGGCGAGGCTAGAAGCTGGACGAATATGAGCATATGGCCCTACTGTCACGCCGTCAGCTACCGTGCTCTCCTCAATCATGGAGTTGGTAATGACAGCACCTGCCCCAATTTCACTGTCCACGATATAAGTTCCATTGGTTAAGACGGTCTCAGCCCCAATTTTTGTGTGCCCTTTTAGGGTAACATTGGCTTCGATTTGCACTTCAGGAGCGATTTCAACATCGACATCGATATAGGTCGCATCTGGATTAACAAAGCTCACTCCATTAACCATGTGGGCTTGGTTAATGCGACGACGCATGATGCCTTCTGCTGTTGCAAGGGCCACACGGTCATTAACCCCAAGACTTTCATCAAAGTCTTTCAGTGTATAGGCCCCGACTTTTTCACCTGCTTCTCGGAAAATACCGATGACGTCTGTGATATAGTATTCACCTTGGGCATTGTTGGTATTGATATTTTTCAAAGCTTCAAAGAGGCGGGCATTGTCAAAGACATACGTCCCTGTATTGATTTCCTTGATTTGCTTTTCAAAATCGGTCGCATCTTTTTGCTCGACGATTCGAAGCACTTCCGCATTGTCATTACGAACAATCCGGCCATACCCAAATGGATTAGCTGCTTCGGCTGTCAGAATCGTTGCCACATTTTTGTGGTTGATATGAAAATCGATCAAGTGTTTGAGGCTTTCACCCGTAATCAAGGGAGTATCACCTGCAATAACGAGGGTATGGCCTTCAAGGCCTTTCAAGACTGGCTCTGCCATCATGACCGCATGACCAGTTCCCAATTGCTCGGTTTGTTTGACAAACTCTGTTTGACCTTCTAATACCTTTTCTACCAATTCCGCCTTGTGGCCCACAACCGTTACAGTCTTCTCCGGTGAGATGGCTCCAACACTACGGAAGACATGCTCCAACATAGAGATCCCTGCAACCTTGTGGAGAACCTTAGGCAGATCAGATTTCATACGGGTACCTTTCCCCGCTGCTAAAATAATGGCATAATTTGGCATAACATTTCTCTTTTCTGTACGATATCGTACTTATTATACCATTTTTCACCCCTTTTGGAAAATAAGACCCAAACCAAAAAACTCTCCTGATAGGAGAGCTCTGATTGAAGTCAAAGTCTTCTTAATAACTTTCCTTAGGTGAGTACGGACGTCAGCGAACTTCTTCGAAGTTCCATGACTAATTATTGAGCCTAAGGTCTCAATAATTCCGAGTTCCTGAAACTAAATTGTTTCAGGAACTTTTCTCACAGCGGAAAGTTTCGGGATTTTTTGATTCATTCTAATAAAATAGAACAATTTTTATTTCTTTTCAGAATCGCTTAACTTATTTTGAAATAATTTGTCTACATTCTAAGCTTGTCCTGCAATGGATAAACCTTGCGAAATTCTTCTAAAACCACCTTGCTGTCAGGTGTAAAAGCCAGACCTGCTTCCTCCAGCCACTCCGTGAAAAATTCCTCATGAACCTGACGCCAATAGGCGAGGGATTTGTCACCTTCCCCTTCTTTGAAGGCATGATCAGCTGACACTTGATGGAAGGGCTGAACAGAAACCTTGGTAATTTCGATAATGCAGACAGCTTGATCTTGACTGTCTAAAACAACATCAAAGGACCCTTCTTGGGGAAGGGGTTCGTCCTCTAGTGCGTAAAGGTCGTAGGCAGAGGCGGTTGCCGTTTTTTCGCCTTTAAGCACCAAATCTGCTAAAAGGTCTGGTTCCACTCCAAAAGCCCAGGCATCTATCTCATCTCCGATAGAGGGGTTAATTTGCTTGTATTTATTCCACATTTCTTGAGGTGTCATGGGTTGCTCCTTTGTAATTTTTTACTTTCTTCTTTTATGTGTTTAAGATGGTCTGGATGGTCAATTTCTAAATCAAAAATCTCTGGAATAGAGCTGTAATGGAGAATACATTCGATACCGATCTGATTCATTTTTTGTATGAAAGAAGTATTCAGATAGCCTGCTACAGCGAAATCTATCTTTTTCATCCTTGCTTTATCCTGCATCTGTCTCAGCATTTCTAACATAATGGGACTTTCCATATCATGCCATTGACTGTTTCTCACAGTGGCAAAAACAAAAGAAGTCAAATCATTCATTCCAACTACAATCTTTGAAATACCTGTTTCCAGTATCCTGTCTAAGTCAAAATACGCTGACGGTAATTCAATCATCGTGCCGACTTTCCCGGTAAAACCATACTGACGCAATACTCTAATAGCTTGTTTTAACTGTTCAGCATCATTGACAAAAGGAAAAATAACAGACAGATTGGGATTGGTTTGAAAAACTTCTGTAACAACATTTGTCTCAGCCTGAAATTCATCTGGACACGCCAACAAACGCCTGATACCTCTGTATCCAAATAAGGGGTGGCGTTCGTCAAAATACTCTTTAGTCCCGTCTAGAATATTTGCTTCTGCATTTGTTAACTCTGAAAAGCGATACCAAACTTCTTCATCTGAGTATAAATGACAAATAGTGTCTAGATAATCTTTCACAAATTGCTGACAATTTGGTAATAGTATGTTTTGGTTTAGTTCTCTCAACAAGTATTCCCCACGAATCAAGCCGACGTGGTGTAATAAATGGGGATAAACTTTTTCAACAATTTTTTCGCCACTAAGAGCTAGTTGATTTTGCATGTTCATTCACCTCGTCTTAAAATATACAATATCAGATATCATTATACGACACTTTCCTCTAGTTCAAAAGCTTCATAAGGTTCAACTAACTCATATCCTAAAAATTCTGCTACTTTTTTGGAAGCCTCGTTATGAGCATCCCAAAGTGGAAATATATCTCTATTTAAACTCTCTAGAATCATTGCAGCACCAAGCTTTTTAGCAAATCCATTTCCTTGTTCGTTTGGTCTAGTTGCAACTTCCACTTCAACTGCTCCTTGGTAAACTAACCCTGAGGAAATCCCAGCAATCACTTCATTATTTTTAAGAATCACAAAGCCAAATCCACCTTTTAAAGCAAAATCCTGGTAGGACTCAAAATCCCCCTGTAAATCTTGTGACCATTCTTCCTCAGAAAGGCAGTTATAAATACGATTATCAATAGGCACAATATTGTAACCTTTCTCTAACTGACTAACTAGATCATTTAGAAATTCAACTTGAAAATTTGCCTTATCTTTAAAAGAATAGCGAGTAAAAGAAATTAGCTCCACTTTCTGATGCAGAAAATCTTGCCACTTAGTATCTTCTGAAATAATAATCTTATAATCTAAACCATATTGCCTAACAAAATCTTCCCAAAATCTGGAATCTAACTCCCCTGCTAGGTATAGAAAATTCCCAATATCATAAAAACTCGTTGTCCTATCACTGTTTCGATAAACAGTCCCGATTTGAGATTTAAGACCATAGAGAACCATATATTTCTTCCATGTTTTAAATAGTTCCATTATCCCTCTATTTTACCTTCCAATTCATGTAAGAGGTCTTGTCCAATTCAGGAAATCCTCGTAGCTCTGCCTTCACTTTTAATACTAAAGGCGAAGCATTTTCTTCGGTAATCTGCTCAAGAGGAATCCAAATTGCATTTGCTGAATCATTGCTTCCATCAAGAACCTCCTGAGGAAGGGATTGTTGAGAGCTCTCGAAATCGAGTACGATATCATAAAAGGCCATGATATGATGTACGGCGAAGTCTTTCCCCTCTTCTTGAACCAGCACGTCATAAATTCTAGGATTGCAATAATGGCTAAGCGTATAGCCTGTCTCCTCCAAGACTTCTCTCTTGAGGGTTTCAGTCAGTCCCTCACCTAGTTCTTGACTACCACCCGGTAGATCATAGCGCTGTTGATAAGGGCCTCTTGTTTTTTCAATGCAAAGCAATTTCCCCTCTTGAAGACAAACTCCATATACACCAAAGTGATGTTTGATTTCCATCAAATCCTCCTACTTCAAACTCCAGCCACCGTCAATCGTCAGGATTTGTCCTTGCATGGCGGATGCCTTCCCGCTAGCCAAAAAGAGGCTGACTTCTGCTACTTCCTCTGGCTCAATCCAGCGCTTGATGGGGGTTTCACCGGCTACCCAGTCTGCTAGACCACCTGGCTCAAAATCCGCTGCGGTCATACCAGTTTTGACTGCACCTGGCGCGATGCCAAAGACCTGAATGCCAGTTTCTGCATAGTCTAGAGCCAACTGCTTGGTAAAACCTGCTAGAGCATGCTTAGACGAGGTATAGGCGTGACCACCCCCGCCTGCTAGACTTGAGGCAATGGAGCACATATTGATGATGATCCCTTGTTTCTTCTCCAACATTTGAGTCAGATAATGCCGTGTCATCTCTACCGGAGTCACATAATTGATCTCAAAGATCTCTTGAATTTCCTGAGCGCTTTGCTCAAGAAGCGGTTTGTAATCGTCCAAAACTCCAGCAGTATTGCACAAAACATCCACTTGAGGGCACCAATCAAAAATCGGTTCCAAGTCAAGCGTTAAATCACGTTGTATAAAGTGAAAGTCTCCTAGTAAGTCAGGCTTTTCAGCCTGATCCACTCCGTAAACTTGATAACCTTTTTCTAAAAACAGGCGAGCTTGAGCCAGACCAATCCCTGAACCCACGCCCGTAATCAAGACCCGTTTAGTCATGGACTTCCACCCAATCTGTCGCTAGGACATCACAAGGGGTTGGGCTCCACATGGAGAATCCTTCGCCGTCACCAGAGACGTTAATGAGGAAATAAGGCGTCACTTCTAGAGCTACCCCATTTTGCTCGATGGTATCAAACAATTGAACATAGTTCTCTGCTCCACCCCATCCTGTTCGTACATATTTTTTCTTGGCCTTTAAGCCTGGTAAAATCTCTTCAAATGTCATGATTTTCTCCTTTATTATCATTCCTAGTTACACCTTTCATTATACCAAAAATCAAGCTTGCTCGTTGGTTTCCAACAGAAAAAGGAGAGCTTCCTCCCCCTTTTCTTTCTATTCACCACTTTTCTCCTTGTCCTTTTTCAAGTCACGAATTATGAACCAATAGTAAATCATCAATCCTACAGCAATAATCACCATCGGCAGAATGATGGTCATGCTAGAATTATGAATCCCTTGTGCCAAGGTCCAGCGATGCAAGAAGCCAACCACTAAAAAGGCGACGATAGGAAAGACGAAGGCTCGGCCAAACTCATCTCTCCATTGCCAAAGAATAAGAGCTCCACTAGCCCCTGTCATAAGGAGAGTATCCCAAGGATTCGGCACTGTCAACCAAGCAAGAGCTGGTAAGAAGCGAACTCCCACTATTTCACTGAAAAAATAGAATCCCAGAACCAAAACGATTGCCACATGGATTGCTTTTTTCGACTTTTCTTCTGCAAAAATGAGGCGACGAAGGAGATAGAAGAGTAGCCCAATTGCTAGGAGTCCCAAAATGATGTCGGTCAAATAGACTAGTGGTTTGAGCACAAGGACTGCTTGGGAGGCAAACTCACTTAAGAGGCGATAAAAAATGACGATTCCTGGGACAATCGCCCCATATTGCAGAATAGACCGAGCCGATTCTCTAGGCATATTCTCGATAATTTGGTCTGCCATTATCTTTGGATCGAGACCAAAATAGTCCTTTGCCGTCAAGCCATCCGCTCCTGCTTGCGAAAAATCTAGCGCTAAATTATAGACCTGCTCTCTTAAAGCCTCCTCCTTATATAGGAAACCTGCAAGATTGAAATAATCCCATAGATCTTGGAAATAGACTTGATCCTCCTGGCTAAAGGTTTGCATCAAGGCCTGCGTTTCTTCATAATAACTAACGGTTTTCATACTTCTTCCTTCTTTCTTTGGAGACGAAATACAAGGAGGGTTAGGACTAGTCCTATGAGAGGAAGTAGCCAGCCTAATAAGTGAGCAGTTCCCTGATTCACAAGACGAATCCAGCATCCTGTAATTAGGAAAGTCAACCCCATGACTAGTAGACTCGTCATCAGTCGATCCCTGTTTCTATAAGCCATAACTACAAATCCAAGGAAGACTAGGACAGCAAGAGCAATCCCCCAACCATCTGATAAGAAGAGACTCCCAATGTGGCCAAAATTGATCGAAAATAGTCGGACGATGTTCAGAAACACCATCAGGCTGATCACACTGATAAAAGCAGCCCAAGACCACTTCATTTCTCCATAGCTCTGTTTGGACCAAAGCCACGTGATGAACTGGCTAAACACCAGGAAATTGAATAAAATAACAACATAGGTTAAAGGTTCGATTTTCGGTGGCGTCATCCAGGTAAAATCCATTAAATAACGCATACCAACTAAGATCACTCCAAGTAGGAAGACGAGTCCCACATAAGATCCTAAAGAGCGTTTCGGCAAGTCTGAAAGGACTTGGTCCACCATAGCCCGTGGATCCTTTCCAAAATAATCCACTGCCCGAATGCCTTCTTTCTCAGCGACTTTTAGGTCGCAAACCATATTGTAGAGTTGTTCCCCGAGTGCTTCATCATCATAAAAATAGGACTTAGCCCCAATATAGGTCACCATTTTTTTCACATAGGTTTGATCCTCCTTGTGTAGATGGATCAATTCATCTGACATTTTTTCTGTATAACTTTCTACCATTTTTCTCACTCCTTCCTGATACGGTCTACTTTTGTGACTAGCTCCAGCCACTGGTTCCAAAATTCTTCTAAGCGCTCTCTTCCATCATCACTTAATGAAAAATATTTGCGATCGGGACCATCTGGAGACGGCCTCATTTCCCCATGAATAACCCCTTGTTTTTCCAATTTTTGAAGCAAGGGATAAATGGTCCCCGCGACAATCTTGTCAAATCCCATCTCTTTGAGACTTTGGATCAATTCATAACCATAAATAGGCTTTTTGGAAATAATCTCAAGCACACAGCCCTCCAAGACTCCCTTTAGTAATTGGGACTCTTTCATCCTTCTCACCTCTTTTTTCACAGCTTCACTAGTTTGTTTTACATACTAGTCTTTTCACCATTAGTATACTCTTTCTCAACTAGTATGTAAAGCATAATAGTAAAAAATTTTTTTAAATTTTTTGAATCCTTAAAAATGCCTTAAAATAAAGGCTTTCCAGCCATCAAGTGTGTAAATATACAAAAAAAGTACAAAAAACACTTTATTTTGGCAATTGATTGGAGTATAATAAACGTAATTATTCAAAAGGAGTTGTGAATATGAAAAAATCTAAGCTTGCTCTCTTAGCAGGTGTAGCCGCAGCATCAACGCTTTTCCTTGCTGCATGTGGCTCATCTTCTAATGCATCAAAAGGGACAACCTACAACTACGTGTATAGTTCTGACCCTGATACCTTGAACTATTTGACTTCAAACCGTGCAACTACAAGCGACATTACTACCAACTTGGTCGATGGTTTGTTTGAAAACGACCAATACGGTAACCTAGTGCCTGCTCTTGCTGAAGACTGGTCTGTTTCAAAAGACGGTCTGACTTATACTTACAAGCTTCGAAAAGATGCGAAGTGGTATGATTCAGAAGGAAATGAATACGCTGACGTTACTGCAAAAGATTTCGTGACATCTCTAAAATACGTAGCAGATAAAAAATCAGATGCTCTTTACTTGGTTCAAAACTCAGTCAAAGGCTTGGATGACTATGTAAACGGGAAAACCAAAGACTTCTCAACCGTTGGGGTAAAAGCTGTTGATGATCACACTCTTCAATACACTTTGAACCAACCAGAATCTTTCTGGAATTCTAAATTAACGACTGCTACTATGATGCCAGTTAATGCAAAATTCTTGGAATCAGCTGGGAAAGACTTTGGTAGCGTGAAACCAAATGGTATCCTCTACAATGGTCCATACATTTTGAAATCCTTCACTTCAAAATCACAAATCGAGTTGGATAAAAACCCTGATTACTACGACAAGAAAAATGTTCACATCGATACGGTTAAATTGACTTACTTCGATGGATCAGACCAAGACTATCTTGCTCGTAACTTCTCAGACGGTAACTTAACTTCTGCTCGTCTCTTCCCAACAAGCTCAACTTACAACACAATTCAGAAGAAATTCAAGGATAACATCGTTTATTCTCAACAAGATTCTACTGTCTACTACGCTTACTTCAACGTCAACCGTCAAAACTACGGTCATACGAAGAAGACTTCTGACGAACAAAAGAACAGCACCAAGACAGCTCTTCAAAACAAAAACTTCCGTCAAGCCTTGAACTTCGCTTTGGATAGAACTTCATACAGTGCACAAGCTAATGGTAAAGAGGGAGCATCAAGAACTCTTCGTACACTTCTAGTTCCACCTACATTTGTGCAAGCCAACGGAAAAGACTTCGGTACACTCGTTGAAGAAAAACTTGCCGCAACAGGAGATGAGTGGAAAGGTGTGAGCTTTGCTGATGCTCAAGACAGCTTGCATAATGCGGACAAAGCCAAAGCAGAACTTGCAAAAGCTAAATCTGAATTGCAATCACAAGGTGTTCAATTCCCAATCCATATCGACTATGTTGTAGACCAATCTTCTAGCACTCTTGTCCAACAAGCAGACTCTATGAAGAGCTCTATTGAAACAGCTCTTGGTAAAGACAATGTCGTGATCGATGTTCAAAAATTGTCTACAGATGATGCAGACAACGCGACTTACTTCGCCCAATCACCAGATCAAAAAGACTTTGACATGGATATCACTGGTTGGGGGCCTGACTTCCAAGACCCATCTACTTACTTGAATATCTTGAACCCAACAGATGGTTCAACCTTGACTGGTATGGGACTTGATCCTAAGAAAGACCAAGCGCTCATCGAGAAAATTGGTTTGAATCAATACAAAGAATTGCTAGATGCTGCCAATGCTGAAAAATTGGATACCAATGCGCGTTATGAAAAATATGCTGATGCCCAAGCTTGGTTGACAGAAAACGCAATTGTTCTTCCAATCTACTCTAAGGGTGGCGTTCCATCTATCACGAAGGTAACACCATTCTCTGCACCAAATTCTGCTATTGGTATTAAAGGTGAATCAACCTTCTTCAAATACCAAAAACTTCAAGATAAGACAGTCACAACTGCTGACTACGAAAAAGCTTATAAGAATTGGTTGAAAGAAAAAGAAGAATCAAACAAAAAAGCGCAAGAAGAACTTGCAAAACACGTGAAATAATCACGATAAAAAACACCGAGGATATAATCCTCGGTGTTTTTGGTTAAGGATAAAACTATCTTTGAAACTTTCCTTAGGTGAGTACGGACGTTAGCGAACTTCTCCGAAGTTCCATAACTTAGTTTTGAACCTAAAGTTTCAAAACTCCCGAATGCTAGAAATACTTTATTTCTAGCACTTTTCTCACGGCGGAAAGTTTCAGTATTTGTTTAAATAAGCTTTAAAACATACATTATTATAATTCTTTCCGCAACACTTAGCTTGTTCTATGAAAAAAACAGTTTGTCTACTTATCGGCTTTTTCATTTCCCAATCTTTTATAGACTCGAACGCTATCTCACGACAATCTTTCGATAACTTCTAGAAGTCAGAAGAAAGACGAGAATATAGGAGATGAAAAAGACAGCGCAGATAGACAGAGTCGTTTGAAGGACCAAGCCCGCATTGGTTGCTCCTAAGAGGGCAACGATCTTTGCAATCATCTTGTAGGCCACTCCTAGGTAGAGGAAGGAGAAGAATAAAGGAAGGAAAAAGACAGTGAGAATCTGTTTGCGAATGGTGGTGGCCGTTTGCTTTTGGTCCAACCCTACTTGTTGCAAGATCACAAAATTATCCCGGTCCTCATAGCCCTCTGAAATCTGCTTGTAGTAAATGACGAGTACCGTAGACAATAGAAAGATCACCGATAGGAAAATCCCAATAAAGAGGATTGTCCCTGCTGATTCACGCCACTCCTTCTCCATGCTGTATCGATCAACCCCACCAAACAAAGTCGCACCATATTGACTCATTTTGTCTGTCGAATTAAGCTCTTTGGCCATTCCAGCTATAAAATCTTGGTTTTCTTTATTTTTAGCACTAATAGAGAATTCCAAATTTTTATCAATTTTTAGTCCCAGTTGGTTCAAGTCAGGGAGGACAAGATACAAGCCCATTTGGTGTTGAAACAGGTCGGCTTGAGGGAGTTTTCCTTGGATAAAATTGGAGTCTAGTTTTTCTTTAATCGTAAAGGTCTTCCCATTGATTTCTAATTGCGCGTCTAATCTTCCAGGATATTGATACCCATAGGCTAGGATTTCATTTTCCCCAAGCTCAACTTTTTGACCGGTCAGTTGCTCATAAGTCGCCTGATCAAAAAAGTAGACTACTCCTTCTGTCTTCAATTCCTGACCAGTTTCTTGATCGGACTGGTCATACACCTCTAAGATCCTTCCATCAATCTTTCGAATTTCAGCCGACCAGTATGTTGTCTGTGCCACCTGATAATCTGACAGATGTGTCGCATCGGCTGTTTTCTGAATAATAGCTTGAACCTCCTCAATAACCGGTTCTGTTTCAGCATCTGAAGGCATATGTCCCACACTAAAATTGTAGTCCGAAGGGTACATAGTATCTAGGTAATTCTGCCCTCCAATAAAGAGATTGAGCGACCCGGTTAAGGTGACCAAGACCATGGTGGAAAGAATACTAATGGTCGCAAGGCCCGCTGCATTTTTTCGCATCCGAGCTATTAAGTTAGAGACGGATATAAAATTCTCCGGCTTGTAATAGTAGGGTTTCCGACCTTTAAGAATTCTTAAGAAGGTAATCGATCCTGCGTTGAATAAGAGATAAGTCGCCAGAATGACCAAGATGACAGCAATAAAGAATCTTTGGACGGCCGCAACTGGACGCTCAACAGTGAGCGCCAAATAGAAAGCAATTCCTAAGAGACCTAGACCTAACAGAGTTTGGACCAGCAAGAATCTTCCCTTCTTCTCTCCTGCTTTCTTTTGTTGCATGAGGTGGAGGGAACTGTAGCGCAAAAGGCGTAAAGAATTCAACAAGAGAATGAGGCCAAAAGCTAAGGCTAACCCAAGTAAAGTGTTAAGAACAGCCCCTATCTGGAAGGTTGATTGAATGACGACTGGTAGACCCATACATTTTAGGAGTAAGGCAAAAATCAAGGGGTCAAATAAGAGTCCCAAACCCAGTCCCGCGCCAACTGTGAGGATATAGAAGATAAGCAATTCCCATAAGGTCATGACGAGGAGGTGCTTCTTCTCCATCCCCAGAACACTGTAGAGTCCCAGTTCTTTGGAACGATTTTTCATGACATAGCCATTGGCATAAGCCACTAAAATGATGACGACCAGCTGGACGACGAAACAACCAAAACCAAGGACATATCTCGCCGTTCGTCCTCCGTAAGAAGCCTCTAAGTGAGGGGTCGTTGCCAGGGCGATAAAGCTATAGAGGATCATGGTCGTTAAAATAACGGCTATAGCGAAAGGGTAATAGAGCTTACGATTTTGTTTGAGGTTGGAAAGAGCTAATTTACTCGTTAATTTAAACATCATGATCCTCCTTTCCCGCCATGACCGTCAAGGTATCTGAAATTTCTTGGAACATCTGACGCTCTGTCTTTTCTCCGCGGAAGATCTGGTTATAGAGAATCCCATCCTTGATAAAGAGCACGCGCTTGGCCCGAGCTGCCGCTGCGGTTGAGTGGGTTACCATGAGAATGGTTTGGCCCATGTTATTGATATCTTCAAAGACGTCCAGCAAAGCAGCTGAAGACTTAGAATCCAGCGCCCCTGTTGGCTCATCAGCCAGGAGGATTTCTGGTGAGGTGATGATGGCCCGCGCTACGGCCACCCGTTGCTTTTGACCACCAGAGATTTCGTAAGGGTATTTCTCAAGAAGCTGGTGAATACCCAACTCCCGACTCACGCTATCCACCTTGCTCATCATTTCCTTGACGGGCCTGCGAGAAAGGACCAAAGGTAAGAGGATATTGTCCTTGACGGACAAGGTATCCAGCAGGTTGAAGTCTTGAAAGACAAAGCCTAGTTTTTCCCGACGAAAGCTCGAGGCATCCTTGTTCTTGATGGTTGAAGTATCGGTGCCATTGAGGTAGACCCGTCCTTCGGTCGGCTGGTCCAGCATGGCTAGGATATTGAGGAGGGTCGATTTCCCAGATCCTGATTCCCCCATGATGGCGACGTATTCGCCTTTTTCAACTGTGAAGTGGATATCCTTTAAGGCTTCAACCTGCGTTCCTTGAAAGCGGGTTTTATAGATCTTTTTGATATGTTGAACGTCTAGTAGGGTCATGGTCTGTTCCTTTCTAGCTCGAAAAAAGCTTCAATCGTTTTTTTCAAGTCTATTGTACTAAAACTGAAACGCTTTCACCATAACATAACCTTACATTTTACCCTTTATTTCTTACATTTTTGTAAGAAAGCAAAAAGAGAGCAGAGGATCATCTGCTCTCCATTCCATTTAGGACATCTAAACACTATTTTTCGACCATACCGCTTTTAATGAAAAGCTCTTTAGCTTTAGAATAGCTGATTGTATTGTCGGCTTCTAGGTTCAGAGTAGGGATTATTTCTTTTAATTTTTTAATATCTACTTTGGTGTAATCAATTGTATTGGTGATATAGAAGATACCGTCTTTGTATTCTGATGTCAGTTCAAATCCATGTCCCATCAGATCTTTAAATTTTTCTTGGTTCCTAGCAACGGCTTCTTTCATTGATTGAAGAGGGTTATCGCCAGCTACTTTTGAGACATCGTAATCATCAACTTTTTCTTGTACTAACAAGGTATCTCCCTTGTAATACAAGGTGATGATTGACTTACCTGCTTCATCACTCGTTTCGAGAACGGTTTTTTGAGCATCTGCGATAGAGTCCTCTTTTTTACTATCATCTTTTTTTGAATCTTTTGTCTTATCATTAGCAGATGATTTTGATGAATTGCTTGATTTGCTTTCTGAACTAGATGACTTTTCTACCTTACTTGAAGAAGACTTTGCATCTTTGCTTGATGATTCTGAAGCAGTTTTGCCAGAACATGCTACTAATGTTGCGACTGATAAGAGAGCCACGCCTGCTGTGAGAAGTTTTTTCATAATTTTTCTCCTATAGATATTGATTGACTATATTTTAAGATGAAATCTTTTTATTGTCAAATATTTTATGTACTTGATCCTTCTTATACCAGTTTTTATCACTAACTCTTAACATGTTTCGCCATCCAATTCACAAAACCCAGAAAATAAATTTTTATTCATTCCGCATATAAAATAAAAGATTAGACAAAACGTCCAATCTTTGATGAATGATTGAAAGAACTGAATAAGCCCGTATTTCTTTTTTTCATTGATGAAGTAATTGATTGAACTCTTCTTGAAGTTCCTTGTTGTCCGTTGGTTTTAGATACATCTTTCCACCATTAGTCGTTGGAGAATGAAAGACAATGCCTTCTCCTGTATCTGTAATGGCAAAGAAATAACTATGCACATCTGGATACTTGTCCCAATTGCTATAGCGTTCCACGATGCGGTATTTTGCATTTCCTTGACCAGTATCTGTATAAATGGCATCCATCTTACTATTTTCCCCTAGAGTATAGAGGTTATCTGGTCCTACATCACCACCAGCGATGCCTTTTTGATAGTTGGGTTGGCCCATCTTTTCGCCCCAGGTCTTCATAAATTCTGCTAATTTTGCTGATTTTTCTGCATTCCAAGGTGTTTTTTCCTGGCTTTGGCGATTTCCCGATGATGGTGTGCTGTCAAAAGTTTGCCAGTCGAAACTCTTGAGATCCCATTTTTCCTCATCCGATTTCCCAAAGAAGGCATTCAGATCTGACCCCGGTACTTGGACTTCTTCTTCCTGGACTTTGGTCGCGGCTTGAGGTGCCTTTTCTATCCGTGAGAGCACAGCTACACCACGGCCAGTTCCTGACATCCAGCTGACTTCTAAGACTTCTCCTCCCTGATAGAGGGTCGTCGCATTGCGCGCTCCACCGTGTCCAGCGACGAAACCTTCAGCTAGCAGAGTCGGTTTTTGGTCCTTGAGGTAATAAACTCCTGTCACAAAGTAGCTTCCATCGGTCTGCTGATTGGCGACGATCATCTCATCTACCCCATCGTTATTTAAGTCCTTAAAGGCATAGCGAACGGCTTCTGGCTGATTGATCACGGTCTCGATCACCCAGCTATTGATCATCCGATCTTCTTTAGCTAATGCATCATTCAATTTTGAAATAGCATCCAAATCTTTTGAAGTGGCAAAAATCTTTTGGTAGTCTGAAAAAACAGACTGGTATAATTGTTTGTTATCTGCTTTTTTCGCTTGTTTCTTTGCTGAAGTCTGGCTTGTTGCAGCCTCTTTTTTGGGACTGGACTGACGTTGGTATCTTTGGTAACATCCTGTTAACATGACCATACTCGAAGCCACTATTCCTAACTGCACCCATTGTTTTCTTTTCATCTTATTTCCTATAATCTCCCTTATTTTCATACTAAACTTTATTATACTAAAAAAAAAAGGTGAGGAAGGAATCCCTTCTTCACACTTAGTTTTTTTTATTCGGTTTGGCTCGACGATCCGTTTGACTTTCAATATGCTCTTTCACCAAGGCAACCACCTCATCATTGGTTGGAAGGTCCGAGTGCTGGGCATCTTCCCCCGTCACCGTAATCTCCGTATAGCTAGCTGCTTGGTTTTGGTAGATATATTTCCCAGCGGAAACACTGGCATCTGGGACCAACTCATCTGAATCATAGGTAATGGTCCCTGCTACTGAATACATATGAAGGGTTGTCGGGATAGCTTCTTTTCCCTTGATAAAATCGGCCAACATCTCAGATTTATTTTTGATATTGGTCTCCGTGAAATTGTAGGGAGTTCCGATGGTCATGAGGGTCTTGAGATCTATATCATAATCCCCCAGATAATTTTCAATAAAGGCTGTATAAATCAAGCCACCGTTGGAATGACCCAAGCCCTTAAAATTATTAAAATTGTATTTTTCTTGAAGGGCTTCGAAGGCTTGATTAAAGAGTTTGGCTTGCTTTTTAATGTTGCTATAGCCATCTTTGTTGTTTTCAAAACCAACCACAATCACCGGCTCATTGTCCTTGGCATCAATACTACCACTATAGGTGATATGCCCATCATTCCAAACCTTTACCTTAAGTAGACTGTGTTTGGTTCCTTGGCGGTCTTGGTTGAGCTTGGTCACCAAGCCATCAAAGCGGTTCTCTGTCGCAGAGCTTCCCGGGATCATGATGATGGGAGACAATTTTGAATTATAAAATTTCTCGATTCTTGAAACATTGGTCCGAGTCCAGCTATAAGAAGGAATGGCTAAAGCGATCAAGAAAAGACTGACCAAAGTGAGGACGATGGCTGTTTTTTTAGATGGCTTCATCGCTTTCTCCTTTCACTTTTAAATCTTTTCGGATACGATTTCCCATACGGACAAATGGTAGATAAAGGAGCACATCGACGGCAAAACAAAGGATACTGACAGCTAAGGCTCTCAGACTCCCTCCCGTTCCAATAAAAGCATAGAGAAGACTAGGTGTCCCATCTGGCACCGGATAGACAGCTGCTGGCATCAGTTTGAGGCACAAAGCTATAGCTGCTATCACCATATTCACCAAAGGGATCAATAAGAAGGGAATCACATAAAGGAGGTTGAGGAGGACCGGTATCCCTACCATGAAAGACGCCCCATTGTTAAAGAGACTTGGAAACAGACTGAGGAGGCTGACTTTCTTGTCCTTTTCACTTCGTGAAACCAGCAGGATCGCTACCAATAAGGCTAGGACAGCGCCGACACCAGCCACCAGACCAAAACTGCGGTACAAATTGGTCAAGGTATAGAGATGAGGAATGCCTGTCGTTGAATGATGGGTCACAGCGTAGGTCAGATTTTCCAAGGCAAAGCTATCATCCGCAATTGAGTTCAAGGCAAAGACTTGACTATTACCAAACCAAGCAGATAGGCTACTGAAAAGACCCATGACGAAGGTGGATAAGAGATGATGACTGCTTCCCGTGAGAGAAGCCAAGAACTGTTGGATAGTCTGAAAAATATTAAATTGATTTCCAAGAACCAAAAGAAGATTGAGGCTGACCCCTAGAACTAAGGACAAGAAAATGGGACGCACCGTCTTGGGCTGATAGATGAAATCCTTGTCCACAATCTGGTCGTCACTAGCCTTGGATAGACGAAAGATTTGCCCGATTAGATAGCCTAAAAAAATCGCTAAGACGATATTGGTCGTCGCAGGTAAGTTGATACGCGTCAGTTGCCCGTCATGGAGGGGGCCCACCAACAATTCCTGGGACCCTACAATCAAGCTGACCAAAAGAGCGGTGACACCTGCTGTCCCTGTACTTCTACCATAGTGCCCAGCTGTATATTTTCCAGCGAAGTAGGTCACTAAAGGCCCAGCTAGACCTCCTAAAAAATTGGAAAAATTAATGAGGACCTGGCTGATGGCCTGATCCCATGGCAACCAGCTATCCATCGAAAAGAGCTGATGGATATAGCCTCGATCGGAGAAGACCGAAAGAGCGATCACCCGAATGATTCCTGAAAATAGAAAAAAAGGAAATAAGGAAACCAGGGTTTTCTGGGAAATTTGAATCAAACTTTTTTCTCGTAACCAGAAAAACTTCTGGACTAAATACTTGATCATGGGGCCTCCTGTTCGAGTTGATTGACTTATTCACGTTTACTGCTTTCTTCTTATTATATCATACTGGCGAGCGCTTCCTTTCGTTTGGAGAGACGTCATCATTTGAGAACGCTGTTAATATTTTCAAAACTTTTCAAAAACTCTTTGACAGGGGTCTTCATTTCCTCTATACTATTTGTTAGCTAACAAAACGATGGATCAGGTTACCGTTGGTCTTGCTATGCTACCTGACGGAAAATCAGATCGTTACCATGGATTTTCATCCGATTTTATACCATAGTCCATATCTTTAGGAAGATTTAGGAGGAATCAGACACCGATGTCACAAGAAAAAATTTCAGCCAAGGTCTTGTTCGCGATCTTTGCGACAGGGATCCTTTCCTTTTGCGGGGTGGCTGGAGAAACTGCCATGAATATCACCTTCCCAATATTGATGAAGGAATTTGAGATCAATACCGCAACCGTCCAGTGGGTCACCACCATCTATCTTCTAGTGGTTGCCTGTGTAGTCCCCTTATCTGCCTACCTCAAACGCTCCTTCAAAATGAAGTCCATCTTTTTAGTTGGAAATCTCCTGTCTGTTTTAGGTGTTCTCATTGACTTTCTAGCTCCAAGTTTTGGCTTTGTGGTTTTGGGTCGATTGGTTCAAGGAATGGGGGTTGGTTTTGCTCTTCCTCTGATGTTTAATATCATTTTAGAGCAGGTCCCAAAACGCAAGATCGGTCTCATGATGGGAGTGGGTACCCTGATAACAGCCATCGCTCCCGCTATTGGGCCTACTGTCGGTGGTCTCTTGACGGCTAACTTCGGTTGGCGGTCCATCTTTTTGGTTCAATTCCCGATCCTTCTAGCTTCTCTGGTTGCAGGACTTCGCTCCATTAAACAAATCAGTACAGTCAAGCGAGAAAGGCTTGATATCATGAGTCTTCTCGCCATTATTGCTTTATTTTTAGGCTTGATTCTAGGCATTCACGGACTCTCTGACCATGCTTTCTTTAGTTTTTCTGTCCTTGGTTGGCTGGTGATCGGATTCTTGGGACTGGTTCTCTTAGTCTGGCGGTCTAATCGCTTGGAGACTCCCATTATCAACCTTGCCATCTTAAAGAACCATCTCCTCACTGGCCATGTTCTTGCCTTTTTCACCTTCCAATTAGGTTCTCTGGCCATGAGTTTCCTCTTGCCCAATTATGTCCAATTGGTCAACCACTCGAGCACCACGCTTGCGGCCTTGATGCTGCTTCCAGGAGCCATCATTGGAGCAGGTTTTGCTCCTTTCTCCGGTCTCATTCTAGATAAGTTGGGCGCCCGTAAACCGATTCTCCTTGGAGCTACTTTAATCCTTCTGGCCCATTTCCACTTCACCCTTTTTGCCCTGAAGCTGACAAATGGCTTGATTCTTATCTTTTACATGATCTTTATGACTGGTATGGGACTGGCCTTTGGCAATATTATGACCAACGGACAAAAACAACTCTCTCTGGAAGAGCAACCCGATGCGAACGCGATCTTTAACACCCTGCAACAATTTGCAGGCGCTGTCGGAACAACCCTGGCTTCGCTGATCGTTGCCATGAGCCAAGCTAATCAAAAGATGGACTTCACCCAAGCCACTGCTAAAGGAAGTCGCAACGGTTTTATGGTCCTATTTGCCTTGGGCATCTTCCAACTCCTTCTCTTATTTTGGGTTGTTGGGAAAGAAAATGAAACGAACTAATTTATCTCATTAAAAAACAGCAAAATTTGCTGTTTTTTTGTTATCCTTTTCTGACCCGTGTGACAATGCCATCAGTATCCTCAAAGGTAAAGTCACTTCCGCTAAATAAACCTTGCTAGAATAGGCGTATGCCCTATTCTTTCTTTTTTGCTTGCAATGCCAAAGATTATAACTTAAACTTCATTAAATTGTCGAACTTTTATCATTTGAGTTAAAATCCTTGCTTTCTTTTTGTATTTTATTTATAATCATTCTAAATAAGATAAAGGAGACATTGTATGACTGAAATAAAACATGGAGTAGATGAATCATTTAACGACCGATTGAATATCTTGAGAGCCGCGGTTCTCGGGGCAAATGATGGGATTATTTCTATTGCTGGGGTGGTGATTGGGGTGGCCAGTGCCACACCAAATATCTGGATCATTTTCCTATCTGGCTTATCGGCGATTCTGGCAGGTGCCTTTTCGATGGCGGGCGGTGAGTATGTCTCTGTTTCCACACAAAAAGACACGGAAGAAGCTGCTGTGAACCGCGAACAAGCCTTGTTGGATCGCGATCCAAAGTTAGCGAGAGAATCCCTCTACCACGCTTATCTTCAAAATGGAGAATGCGAAACTTCCGCAAAGATTTTGACAGAACGGGCCTTTCTGAAACATCCACTCAAAGCCCTGGTCGAAGAGAAATATGGTATCGAATATGAGGAGTTTACCAATCCTTGGCATGCTGCTGCATCTAGCTTCCTTGCTTTTTCGGTTGGTTCCCTTCCTCCAATGCTCTCTATCATCCTCTTTCCAGCTGCCTATCGCATTCCGGTGACGGTCTTCGTTGTTGGACTATCCTTGATCTTCACTGGCTATACCAGTGCAAAACTGGGAAAAGCACCAACCAAGCCAGCCATGCTTCGCAATCTCATCATTGGACTTCTCACCATGGGTGTGACTTACTTCTTCGGACAACTCTTTAGTATCTAAAAAAGCTGAGAATTTTGTCTCAGCTTTTTCTTATGCTTCTAATAGATCTTGTGCTTGTTTTTTCAGTCCTTCCACTGCTTCGTCCGTCAAGATTAATTCACCTGTTCCCCAGGCTTCTGGGTTTACGGTTGTTCCAGTGAACTCTCCAACTACTTGAGTTCGAACGAATGGCAAAAGCGCTTGGTATGCCGCAAACATTGGTTCGTGTCCGGCATTGGCAACTGAAGAAACCGTTACGATCTTATCTTGAAGGGCAGATGGACCACGAGTTTCTGACAGGTCAAGGGCACGGCTAAGCCAGTCGATCAAGTTTTTCACTACACCTGGAATAGCAAAGTTATAGACTGGCGAGAAGATCCAGATGGCATCCGCAGCAAGAACTGCATCACGCGCTGCCTGCACAGCAGGCAAGGTTGGTGTTTCCAAATCTTGGTTCATCATTGGAATGTCCTTGTAGTCCAAGTAAGTCACCGTTGCTTTTCCTTCCAGAAGGCTTTCTGCTTTCTTAGCCATTTGGTGGTTAAAAGATCCTTGACGAAGAGATCCGACGATAAATAAAATGTTTTTCATAGTTGTTTCCTCTTTCTGTTGTAAGATTTTTTGTTACAATAGCTATTATACACGATCATAATGTAATATCAGGTGTTACAACTCGGATATTTTAAACTTTTATTCCATTTCACTAAGGATGGGCCAAGAGGAATGAGAAAAAAGGTTGGACAAAAGTCTCCAACCTTCAATAAATCACAACCGTATAAATCTGTAGAGGATCAACATCCAATAAAAACGACCCCCAGACGATCTTTACAATCCATTTTAGAACTACTTTTTTATAAGCAAGGCAATTCTCAATCCCAAAATTCTGTTCGCGCTACTACTCCTCGTCAGACGAATCAGTAGCCAACATTTTTTTGATGGATTCGCAGGATAAATCTGTCATTTCAGCAATCATCTCGATACTCATCTCCTTCAAAGCCAGTTTCTGAATTAGAGACTGCTGACCAGCTTGAATCCCCAGTTCCATGCCTTCTTGTCTGCCTTGTTCCAATCCCTGTTCGATACCACGCTCGAGACCTTGTTCGAGACCTTGTTCAAGTCCTTGTTCAAGACCTTTTTCCAACCCTTTCTGAAAACCAGCTTCCAGTTGTTCTTTCCGAAAGGTATCCATGCTCATTTCCCAATTTTCTCTGATACGAATCCGTTCATCAATCATTTCTTTTTCCTCCCTTGTCCAATTTGATGGGATCAGGAGTGATTCTGCCTGCTCGATCACTTGATCTGGTTGATGACTGAATGGGCGATTGCCAAAAAATTCAAGCCATTGTCTCCAGTGAGCATTCAACTCCGTATCTCTACTTTCATTATACTTATCCAACTCTAAAAAGGCAACCTTTAACATATTATGAGCTACCCCATTCTTGCGAGAACTATAAAGAGGTGTCCCATCTACTGTATGGCGCATTTCATAGACATTGACAGGTGAATCTAAATGAGGAAAAATACTTCGCTCCAGGATAGCGATCCCATAGACCGGCTCCAGCTCCTGGTACATAGAATGGGTCGCCCCTTTCTTTCGCTTGCGTTGGACATTTTCTACCAGTTGATTGGCTAAATAATAGTGGAAACGATTCAAGAAATACTCTTGCTTCAAAACTTGAATCTCAATGATGACTTCAAGCCCACTATCTAGTCTTGCTCTCACATCAACAGATGTTTCAAAAGGAAGATCTCCTAAAAACCCCTGCTCATGGATCTGGTCTCCTTCTAAAATCTCAACGGACTCTACTGGCAGATCCAAGACTTCGCGGATGAATTTGGCTGTCACATCCGGCAGACTAAAAATCTTTTTCGCCATTAAATCCAAGGTGGGCGATACATACTCGTGTCGTTTCTTCATAGCAACCTCCAATGATTTCGTGTAGGGAGTCCCCTCACTTATACCATTCGAAAAAATTGCAGAAAAAGAGGCTGGGACAAAAGTCCTAGCCTCTCAATTATTTTTGGATTGTCGAGCAAGACGCAGTGGTTGAGTGGGCTCTACTACGCTGATTTCATCAGCTTTTACAGCCCTACTCAACTGTGCGGAGGTGGGACGACGAAATCAAATTCTAACGAATGACCGATTTCTGTCCCACTCTCTTTGCTTTTATGCATGCTCTAATCCTTTTCGTGTATTTTCTTTGATAGTTTCGGCTGAATGGAGCAATTTTTCTTTTTCTTCTTCTGTCAAATGCAAGTCCAATCGTTCGATAATTCCTTTTCGACCTACAATCGCTGGATAGCCAAGATAGGTTCCGTATTCTGGACGATAGTTAGAGACCGGCATTTCCTCGTGGCTATCATTGATCACAGCTTCTGCTAAGCGTTGAGCTGCCGCAGCAATCCCAAAGTTGGTATAGAATTTACCAAAAAAGACCGTGTGCCCACCACGCAAGGACTCGTAGTTGATGGCATCAAGCTCTTCTTGAGAAAAGAGATCGGTAATAGCGTGTCCTCTGACACGGACCTGACTCCAAGCAACAAATTGAGAATTTCCATGCTCACCAAGGTTATAGCCTGATACACTAGCAGGAGAAACCTGCAAACGATCGGCGACTGCGCGCTTCATCCGAGCTGTATCCAGCAAGGTCCCTGTCCCAATCACCTGCTCTTTTGGAAGGCCGGTGTATTGTTGGTAGAGTTGAGTGACTGCATCGACCGGATTGGTCACTACCAATAAGACCCCACTAAAGCCAGAAGCCTTCAAATCACGCGCCACTTGCACCACTTGCTTGCTAGTAAAAGGAAGCTCCGCAAAACGGTCATCTGTGTTATTAGCCTGCAACTCGATATTTCCAAGAGTCGACACCACGACATCCGCATCTTTTAAAGCCGCGTAGTCATTGACTGTGATATGAACCGGATACCCCGTATTGGCAACTGTATCACAGAAATCCAAGGCATCTGCCTTGACTTTTTTCTCATTGGTATCAATCAAGACCAAGTGATCACAGGTGTGTTTCAAAATCATGCTGTGGGCCAAGGTCGCACCCACATGCCCCAAACCAATAATACCAATTTTTCTTGTCATCAGAATCCTCTTTTCTAGTATCGATCACACTGTTGGTGAGGATAGCTCTTTGTTGACTCTATTCTACCACAATTCTAGAAAGGCGGATTGAAAAAATGGGAAAATTTTCAAGTTTTTTCAAAAAAGAAAAGAGGCGGTGCCTCCATTAACGACTCAGGAAAGAAGAGTCTCAATTTCTTCAATGGTTAAGCCCGTCATCTCCGATATAAGATCAGGCGACATTCCTCGTGAGACCATCTCGCATACCAACTGTTTACGACCTTGTTCCAGACCTTCTTCACGCGCTTCATCAATCGCCGTCTCCAGGGTCATATCATAATTTTCTTGAATACGAATCCGCTCGTCTATCATGGTCTTCTCCTCCTTGGTCCAGCTAGATGAATCTAGTAATGAATCTGCATGAGCCACAGCCTGACTGGGAGCTTTTGTAAAAGGAAGATTCCCAAAAAACTCCAGCCACTGTCTGCCTGCATCTGTCAGGTTCTCATCTTTATTATACTTGTCTAGCTCTAAAAAGGCAACCTGCAGAAGATTTTGGTGCTTGCCATTTTTATAATAGGCCTTGAGTTGCTTGCCGGACCGGCTATTGGTCAGCCAGTATTTATTGATGGCGGCCTCTTCGTCCAGTAAGAGCGACTTCTCCAAAATCGCAATCCCATAGACGGGCTCCATCTGCTCGTACATCTTATGTGTCTGTCCTTGCTGGCGCAGTTTTTGCACATTCTCCACCAGCTGATTGGCCAAATAGTAATGGAACCGATTCAAGAAATACTGCTGCTTGCGAATCTGGATCTCGATGATCACCTCAGTCCCGTCGTGGAGCTTGGCTCTCACATCCACCGCAGTGGAGAACAAGTCATCCTCCTCATAGGCCATGCTGTGGGGCTGGCTTCCCTCTACAATCTGAGCGTCTGCCACATCCAGCTCTAAAATATCTCGAACAAAAGCCGTCGTCACCTCTGGCAAACTAAAAATCTTCTTGGCCATGATGTCCAAGGTCGGCGATACATGCGCGTGTCTTTTCTGCATCCCTGCTCCTTTTCGATAAAAAATAGAGGGAAGGTCCCTCTACTTCTATCATTCGAAAAAAATTGGGGAAATAGCGAATAGAGTACCCTTTACCTACTCCCTGTCTCCTCACACCCTAGCCCTTAAACTCTTGGACAAATTTCTTGAGTTCGGCATCGGCTTCTGGTGTCGTTCCATGAAGCTGGCTGAGCATGTCTAGAAGAGAAGCAGTCTGGGTCTCGATGGTAGCGTTAGTTTGGTTAATCTTAGCCACGATCTCTGTCAGTGGCTCCACTTCTTCTTCCTCAAAGGTATCCACATAGCGTGGGATATTGAGGTTGTAGTCATTCTCGACGATCTCCTCAAAGCTAGCCAGATGGGCAAACTTATCAATCTCCTCACGTGACTTGTAAGCTTCCAGGATCTTCTCGATATGGGCATCCGTCATAATGTTCTGGTTCTTGCCCTTGTCAAATTCCTTAGAAGCATCGATAAAGTAGACGTCCCGATTGGTCCGGTTCTTTTTGAGAATGATGACCGTTGTTGGGATGCTGGTATTGAAGAAGATATTGGCAGGAAGACCAATCACGGTATCAATGGCGCCTTCTTCCAGCAAGGCCTTGCGAATGGTTCCTTCAGCATTACCACGGAAAAGGACTCCATGAGGAAGGACGATGGCCATGACACCCTTGTCCTGCTTGAGGTGGTAATAACCGTGCAAGAGAAATGCAAAGTCTGCCTTGGATTGAGGCGCGAGCTTACCAAATGGGGAGAAGCGAGGATCTTGGAGGAAGCCAGAGCTTGCAGACCACTTAGCTGAGTACGGAGGGTTCATAAGGACCCCATCAAAGTTGGTCGGCTCTTGGGTCGGCCAGTCTTCGTCCAGCGTATCGGCATTGTGCAAGAACTGGTTTTCTACCGGAACCCCATGTAGGATCATGTTCATTCGAGCCAGGTTATAGGTAGAGGTATTGAGCTCCTGACCAAAGTACTGGACGGTTTGAGGCTGGTGGGAATACTTCTTGGCATTGAGCAAGAGGGAACCCGATCCCATAGTGGCATCGTAGAGGGTAAAGCCCTGCTCGTCTTCACGCCCTAAAAAGGCAATCTGGGTCATGAGCTTGGCTACAGGCTGGGGCGTATAGAACTCTCCAGCTTTCTTACCCGAGTCAGTCGCAAACTGACCAATCAAGTACTCGTAAGCATCCCCAAGCATATCACCCGCATGACCTGCCACATCCAGCACTGCCAGCTCTTTCATAACAGCAGCCACTAGCTGGTTTTGCTTTTGAGGAGTGGCCCCTAGCTTCTTGGAATAGAGATCAATATCCTCAAAGAGGTTTTCATAGAGGTCATCACTTTGCTCAATGTCTCTGAAACCCTGAGCCAGATCTTCCAGCTGGAAGGTCCCTTCATTGACTCGGTCTACCAAGGCCGTAAAGGTCAAGTCTGGCTTGATGACATAGTTGAGCTCATCGGTGATGACGGCGATCAAGTCCTCTTGAGAGTCTGGATCCTCATAGTAAGATCGGTAAAGCGCCAAGGCTTCATCCAAGCTCTCTGTCTCCTCCTCCATGGTCTCCGCCACGAAGAAGAGCAACTTATCTGAGAGGTACTTGTAAAAGATCATCCCCAAAAGGTAAGACTTATAGTCATTGGCATCCATCTTAGAGCGGAGCACATCCGCTGAGTTCCACAGGGCTTGGTAGAGCGACTGGGAGGTTTGTGTTGTTTCCATAGTAATTCTTTCTGATTTCTTTTAGACCTTTTCTTGTTCCAGTGGGACGACGGCGAGGGTCTTGCCCAGACTGGCTAAGACTTTTAAGACCGTGTCCAATTGAGGGCTGGTCTTGCCTGTCTCCATCCGAGCGATGACCGGTTGACTGACCCCACTGAGTTCTTCTAGTTTCTTTTGGCTAATGCCCTTTTCATGACGAGCCTCGATCAGCTCTGTCATAATCGCAACCCGCAGATCACTTTCCAGGATTTCTTCCTTGGTGAAGAGCTCTGCCCTCACATCTTTCCAATTGCTGCCGATGGCACTATTCTTCATCTCTTAGCCCTCTTTTCTTCAAATCTTGCAACTCCCGCTTGGCTTTCTCGATCTCTCGTCTAGGTGTCTTTTGCGTCTTTTTGACAAAATGATGTAGTAAGACAAAGCTCCCATCCAGCCAAGCCACGAATAAAATCCGATCCCGCAAGGGTCTCAACTCCCAGATCTCCGCATCCAAATGCTTGATGTAGGGTTGGCCAGCACGTGTTCCATGCTGGCTCAAAAGCTCGATGTAGTCATTGAGCTTGTTTAGTTTGATACGGCTGTCCTTGTTATCGTGACGAGCTAGCTCCCTCATGTAGTCCAAGACCGGTTGATTCCCCTGTTTGTCCTTATAAAAATAAATAGCGTGCACAAAGCAACCCCTTTTCGAATTTATTATAACTCTAAAGTTATTAAAAGTAAATACTTTTAAGTTATTAAATACTAAGGAGCACCCTTTGAAAAGATCAAAGGGGCTCACTTATACTATTCGAAAAATGATGGACTTGTAGATGATTATAAGGTGAATTCTTGAAGGTTAGATAAACATATCTTGTAAGAGTTTCTTTAGTATTAAAGCTGGAGAATAATACAAATAAATCATCTTTATCTATGACTTAGTAGAGTTACAAGTTCACTAAAATATTTAGTTCTCAATATATTTTGTAACTCAGAATCTGTTGCAATCTTACTTAATGCCTTATTTTTAAAATCGCGAGTGATTACAGTATTTCCTAGTTGATTGATTATTTCTTTTTTTAGGTTACAAATCTTTAAAATTGATGAGAAATCTGAAGCATCTATGCTATACTCAACAATTTTAGTTATATTTCCTAGTTTTAAAGTTAAATCGAATTCTTTTGATAAACTTTCTAAAAATGCTTCAGCATCATCCTTGGTTGGTTCATTATTTTTTATCAAATTACCTTCCATAAATTCATCAAGTTTCTTTTTCAAAGCGATACTTATTATCTTGTCTTTATTTTTCACACAATAACTTTTGATAGCTTTTTGGAATTCATTAAATTTTTCTTCTTTATCCTGTTCATCAGAGCCAAGAACAGACTTTACTATTGCTTCATCAACTAAAAGCATCTCTATCTCATTAAAAGTGAGCACAAAAACATTTTTTTGTTTATAGTTCTCAATACGTGTTTCTTCCATCCAATCATTATCAATTATGCCATAAGCTATATTCCCATGCAAATATTGTAATTTATTATAGGCTCTTGTGTATTGGATAACTTGCTTGTGGCCTTGAACTGGTTTTACAAAACACCATTCACTAAATAATTTAGAATAAATCTGATAGTCTATGCTAGTTTTAGTTCCCTCACAAAATAGAATTGGCTTCTTTGTACCAGATACTTCAGTTAATAAGGATAAAGGCATTTCTTGTGTACCTTCCAAAACCTGATACTCCAAATCATAAGGCGCTTCAAATTTCTTACACCATATGTAACTTGCATTTGTTCTAGATTGGACAAAGTCCATATTATGTGAAGCAAAAACAAATTGACAATCCGATCGCTCTGATATAAGCAAATCCCACAATTCATTATAGACAGCAGCGTTTAAGAAAGTCTCAGGTTCATCAACAACAATATAGCTATTTTCTGGAGCTAAAAGTACATTCCCAATATAAAACAATATACAACGTTCTCCATCACTAAGCCCATTTATACTATATTTAGACCCATTTCTTACAACTTCTAAAACTCTATTATCAGGTTCAGGATTAAATGTTATTTCTGGGAAAATTTGATTCCATATTTGTTCCACTCTATCCAATAAAGTTAAAGGTAAATTTTTTTCTTTTCTTGATCTACGAGTAACTATGTTTGTGTAGTCTTTTACCAACAATGTTATTAATTTAGTAAACGTATTTGAAAAATCATTTTCAATTTTTGTTGGATACAAATCAATTGTTTCATATTTAAGATCAACTTCTTTTAAATCTTGAATATATCTTTCTCTAGTAATTTCATTACGATCATGAATCTTTAAAACAAAATACAGTAGCTTCTGGGCAGGTAAAACATACATCTCATCTATACTATTTTTCCGTAATTCATTAATAAGACTTGTTTTTCCTGCTCCATTAGCCCCTATAATAACAGTGGTAGAATCTATTTTAGCAATGAAAGAGAAAAGTTTAATTATTTTAAAATCTTCTAAAATTTGAGGTAAGTTTGATTCGTAAGTATGAATATCTTTACCATAACAAATAGATATTCTTTTTAGCCAATTATCACGTAGATTTTTGTACTTTTCTGTTACATTATCAGATAAAAATTCATCATTTAATTGTTTCTTAAATATTTCGATTAGATCTGATAACGAACCATTTACTTCATTATATTGGTTATTATATTCAACTTCCTCATAATCACGTAAATGACTGTAAAAAATAAAATCTTCAAAATTTTGTTTAAGTCGTTGTTTTTCAGATTCTAATTTTTCAATCAATTCTTCAGTAGGTCTATTCATATCTTTTCCTTATATAAACATATCGTGCAAGAGTTTCTTTTTGAGTGTTTCTAGTTGAGAAATTTTTTCTTGGTGAGTAGCGATGAGGTTATCGAGGTTATTGAAATAGGAGCCGATAGCTTGTTGTTCTTCCATGGAAGGAGCTTGTATTTTCAGAGAAGAAACTTGTTCTAAGGACAAATTTGGTTGTGCACCTACTGTAGGATTTTTTCGGATATAATCTTTCACAACTTCTCCAGATAATACTACTAATAAAAAATAAGCATCTAATTTATATCCTCTAATAATTGCAAGAGCTTGATTGGTATTAGCCGGAAGAATATTATTTCTAACAATTGCAGTTCTACCAAGAGTACCCGCAATCGAAAATAATATATCTCCTTCACATAATATAGATCTCTTCAAACTTCCCAAATGTTCTTCCTCTGAAATTTTAACAATGGGATAGATTTCGTTATCTTTCAAGTTTTCAACTTTGACAAAGTTGACCTTTCCTTGTTCTGATTGCGATTTTGCAGTAGTTCCTTTTGTAATCAAATCACAAAATTCCCCCAGTTTGATTCGTTCCCACTCACCTTCAAATCCATCTAAACGAATCTCAGGAACAGTCTGCTCAGCTTTGGGAAACAACTTGGAAAGCATAGTCGCCTTGAGAGATTGGTAGTTAGAAAGATTGTTCTTGTAGCTACCCAAAAGGTCGTCGAGAGTGCGGAAAAGGGAGCCGATGGCGGATTGTTCTTCTAAAGATGGAAAAGATATAATAAATTTTTCCACATCATTTTTTGTAATGTTAGGATCTTTTCTACTACTCGCTGCAACATTTCTCCAGCTTTCCTTTTTAAAATTTAAAAAATTTAGTAGAAAATTTGGATTAATTTCATTGACTGGCATCAAAGCAGCTAGGGCTTGATTAATCGTAGCAGGATAAGCTAGTAACCCTGTTCTTCCAATTTGATTAAATCCACCGTACATTGCTATCAATACAGAATTTTCAGGTAAAAGTTTTAATTTTGTTGCTCCATAAACTGAGATTTTTTCCTCATTAGAGCATATTATAGAATTATTTAAATCTGTTGTTTTTATCCATGGAATCTCTCCATTTTGATAATTCATATTATCAGAACGTGATGGAGTGTTCCCGGAATAAATTTCGTATAAATCTCCTAATTTAGATTTAGTCCAAATATTTTCAAATTCATTGAATCTTATTTTAGGTAGTATAGCTTTCAAACTCTTTTCCTTATCTCATTCATCATTTTTTAATATTATATCATGAAAAATATATATGAATGCTTATAACAAAATAAAAAGAGAAGAAAATATTTCTTCTCTAATTAGCACTACTCAATTTTTTATGAAGTTATAAAAGACTAATTAACTCATCATCAAGTAATGATTTATTGCCTTTATATTTTTCTGAATGCTCCATGTAATCTATAAAATACTCTGGAGAAGAAGTTGTTGAATCTAGAATATAGTTCTTCTGTTTATCTTCATTGTACGGTTTATTTATTTCCAGTTCTCTCAGAGTTTTTTTAGAGTATGGTTTCCCTTTTGCATCCTGATACATCGGTAATAGCTGTAACCGACTAAAGATATTAGAAACATATCTTGCTGGAGATATAATATATCTCTTACTAACTATTGTTTTTGGAACCAAAATCAATAATCTGTCTTTTTTATTTTCCTCTGGATCCAACACATAAAAACTCTCAAACTTTGCCCATTCATGATTCTTATGATCCCAATATTCAAAAGTTTTTGTATCACTACTAATTTGAAGTCCATGTATTTTAGCTTGTTCTAACGAAAAAATAATAAGCTCTTTTTTTAACAAACTGACAATCAAATCTGACATTCTGTCTTCAGAAAATCTCTTAGTAAACAAAGGCATAGCTACTGAAGTTAATGCTTTTTCTTGCACAGGTAAAACAGATGATTTTACAAAACTAAAAAATTGGTCAAGCATCTGCATTGAGACACCTTTCCCTCTTGAGTTATTTGAAGAATATCCTAAATGCGTTGCATTACATTCTTTCGAATGTGAAAACAGAGTAAATGAATATTTCTTATTCCCTTCGCAATAAATTTCATAAGATTGCTTAATAAAATCATCCACAATTATTTGAAATTTTTCTGGCAATAACAAAGGATCTACAAATAACATAACATCTTCATTTGTATCGATATCTAAAAAGTCTAAACCTTTTTGGATTTGTTCTCTATTTAAATATTTTGATAATCGTATACCGATCACCCACTTTCTATAATATTTTGTAGAATGTAGGTTAGAATATTTTCGCTTTGATTTACAATCTATCAAATAAATGATACACTAGAAATGGAATTTTTGAATAGTGCTTTCCTGAACTAGCTAAAAATTCATAACCCTATCAAGTCGTCAGCGGCAACTGACGTCTTTTTTTCTACATTTAAAATTATAGCATACAAAAAATAAAAATCAATATCTTGTGGTATTTATTTAAAATAAATTTACAAAACACAATATATAGTTGTTTATTACCTTTTTTAGTTCATATTCCTATAATAATCTATATGTAGTGTATTTAATTTCTTAATGTAAAACCCAAAATCTCCCCTAGAACAGTCATTCTAGGGGAGATTTTGGATTTTATATTGATACTTTCTTCATACCCTTACCTCCCCACTCTCAGCGGTTCAATCACCTCTTCGATCAGTTGGGTATAGGCTTCTTTGATTTGTTTTTTGTAGCTGAGTGGGTTGAGGGCATCTGCTACTTCTGCCTTGTAGTCTTTGTAGCGTTGGCTCTTGGTCAGCTGGCTTTCACCGGCTTGTTTTTTGGCACCCTTGCGGTAGTGTTGGATATAGTAGCGCAGTTCGTCGGCTCCGATATACCAGTTTTTAGCAAAGCTTACGATATGGCTATCGATGACGGATTCGATCATCTGATCCAAGACTCCGGTGATGGATTGTCCTCGGTAGCGTTCGGGCTCTTCTTGAACTTGGGTCCAAAGGTTTTGGATGATCTCAGCGAGGCTTGGATTGGTCCGATTCAGGCTTTCGATATAGCTATCCACGGTTGCGATATCCTTGTCACTGAGGGCTTGCTCGTCATTTTCCTCCTGCTGGATCATACTTTGGATCAGCATCAGAATATAGGCATAGTTGATCTCATCAACTTGGACAGACTCCAGTTCATAGTGGATATCCAGCTCATCTTGGCTGTCCACTTCTGGATCCCTGCTCTTGATCTCCGCTAGGATATTTTGATAGAGGCCCAGATAGTCTTCGAGCTGACTGTCGCTGAGGCCTGTTTCCCGATAGATCTCTTCCTTATCATACTCTGAGTAGACGCGGATCGAGGCTTGGTACTTGTCAAAGACCTGATAGGCTTTGGCGACCTTGCGGAGCTGGGCTGTTGGGGCTTGCTCAAGGGCGACTCCTTCTTCTTCCAAGTCTGTTACTTGGCCTTTAAACTCTGCCCAGGCTTTTAAGAAGTTGCGTTTCTCTTCTTCCCAGCTTGGTGCTAGGACCTCATTTTCTCCCCCATTGGAGTAGAGCTTGAGGGCATTGTCGACGGCTTCCTTAAAGGCTTGAGGGCGCTGGAAGGTGATGATATGACCGAAGTGCTTCTTGTCATCAAAGATCCGATTGGTCCGGCTGAAGGCCTGGATCAAGTCCTGTGGGCGCATAGGCTTGCGATCGATAAAGAGTGTTGAAAGACAAGGTGCATCAAAACCGGTCAAGAGACGGTCAACCACGATGACCAAATCCAACTGCTCATTGCGGTAGAGATACTTGTCCTGCTTTCTGGCCAGACGATTATTGACATCGGTGTTAAAGCCCCGCAGATCCGCTAGGCTAAAATGCGTGCCAAACTCTTGGTTGTAGTCCTCCATGACCTGCTTCATGTGGTCTTGGTAGCCGATGGACTCTTCTTCATTTTCAGACACCGAGTAGGTGATGGTAAACTTTGGAAAATCTGGTAGGTATTGTTTGACCCGCTCGGAAACTTTGACCCGCTCCTTACCTGCGAGAATGCTCTTGAGCAGATTGTAATAGGCCTGTGCTCGTGGGATGGACTTGACTGTCAAAATAGCTTCATAGCTCTTTCCGACCCCTTTAGGGATATTGAGCTGTTGCTGACTCTTATTGAGGATGGCATCCAGGACTTCTAGCATGTGCTCCTTGTCCTCATAGGCCTGGTCTGGGATCTCTTCTTCTAGGAGATCCGAGATGATGGTATTGCGGTAGTCTACCTTAAAGCCCAGAACTGCTCCATCATGGATGGCTTCCTTAACCGTGTATTCATGCAGGCGATCGCCATACTGTTGGTGGGTGGTCTGAGCCAGGTCTCCCACTTGTTTTCGTTTGTTTTCCTTGAAGATTGGAGTCCCTGTAAAGCCATACCAGAGAGAGTTCTTGAAGTAGGCCTTGATCTCCTTTTGCGTCTGTGGGGTGACCGCTCGGTGACACTCATCCACGACAAAAGCCACGCGCAGGTCCTTGATCTTCCCAGCATCCCGCTGGTACTTCCCTTCTTCAAACTTACGCATCATGGTCGTGATTTTCTGGATGGTTGTCACCACCACGCGCTTGTCATTGCCCCCTAGGCGCTTGACCAGCTCATGGGTATTGTCCGTCTCGTCGATGTCGATGACATCATTGGCCGCATAAGAGAGGAAGGACGAAGTCGTCTGCTGGTCCAGGTCTCTGCGGTCGACGACAAAGATGGTCTTTTGAATGGCTGGGATCTGCAAGAGATTGCGCGCCACCTTGTAAGAGGTCAGGGTCTTACCTGATCCGGTCGTATGCCAGATATAGCCTGACTCTTGACGGCGGGAGGCTTCCTGCACAGCCTCGATGGCATGGATCTGGTAGGGACGCAGGAGGATGAGGGCTTTCTTACTATCGTCGATGACCGAGTACTGCATGACCATCTGGTGGGCCCGAGGGATGGAGAGAACCTCATGAGCAAAGCTGTTGAGATCGATCATGGGTTGGTTATCCTTGTCCACCCACTTGGTCAGGAATTGCTTGTTTAGCTTGCTTTCACGCGCTGCAGCGATATAGCGTGTGTCGACCTTATTGGTCACGACAAACATCTGCAAGCTCGAGTAAATGCCCCGGAACTTGCCTTCACGGTCGTACTTTTTGATCTGGTGAAAAGCATCTAGAAAGGCCACTCGTGGACTCTTGAGTTCGATATGGATGAGAGGCAGGCCATTGATCAAAAGGGTCGTATCGAGCCGTCGATCCTGGTCTAGCAGATAAGCCTTATCGCGTTCGACTTGGTTGACCACTTCATAGCTTGACTTACCAGCTGCGATATTGTCCCGCCAGATGACTGCTAGACGGATGGTGCCTAGACTAGCATCTTCACGCTGGACTTCTACCTTGGCGATGCCATTTTCACCAGCAAGCCACTTGGCCGCTTCATAATAGCTGACAAAGTTAAGCTGGTTCTTGATCTGGCGCTTTTCCTGGTCGGTCAAGGGATGGTCCGCCAGCACGGCGACATTGTTTTGCGCGAGCTTGTCAAAGAAATTGTCCCATAACTGGTCTTCATTCTTGAGATCCTCGCGATAGGTCCACTGACTCTCTCCTGAAGTCAACTGCTGGATCAACTGTCTTTCAATCTCAAGTTCTGGAGTTGCTACTGCCTTCATCCGTCTATCCTTTTCCTGTACATAATCTCCTATTATTATAGCATGTTTGGGAAAGAAATTAACGCTTTCAAAGCATTTTGTTGGGAATTGGCGCAAAAAAACGAACCTATTCTGGTCCGTTTTTTCTTAGTCTAATTGAATCCCTTTTTCTGCTAGGTTATCCAAGCATTCTTGGAGGTAAGTGTCCTGATGCTCGGGATAGATGGGGATGCTCAAGGCTTCCTCTTCCAGTTCTGAATAAGCTGGGCAGGTCTTGCCTCGGTAGGTTGATTCCCACCACTCTGGGCTAACCTTGTAGCCACGAGCCGTCATCTCCTCCATGATCAGGCAGTGATAAGCATAGAGGCGATAGGGTGAGTAGTCAAAGACATAGTTGACCGTCGCGTGCTTCTTGCCCCAGCCATTGCCTCGAAGGGCGCAGCATTCCCGATGTTGGCCCAGGAGTTGGGGACGAGGGAGTTTGGAAATCAAGTCTTGGTGCCAGAGTCTCATCTATTGACCTCCTAGTAATGTCGAGTCTTGTAAGTAGCGATTCGGGTAGCGCTCAAGGAGAGTCTGGATTCCCTTGATGAGATCCTCTTGGCTAGCTTGGCCATGCTGGTATTTCTCAAGTAGCAGCATAAAGTCCGCCTTTTCCTCTGCAGTCGCCTGCTTTTTGAAATAGCCCCAGATATGCTGAAAGGCATTGGAGACCTGGCCACGATTTTCTGGCAAGGCCAGCGCTTGCTGGATCAGGTCCTCGACGTGGCTGACCTCCACCTGGTCTCGCTTGAGGTATTCCCGGATTTCCTTGTAGATATTACTCGAACGACTGAGCACCAGGTATTTATTTTTCGCCCATAGGACTTGACAGTGATGTTTTTGATCCACTCTTGTCTCCTTTTGATCTTCTCTATGAATAGTCCTCCCATTATACCATGGAAATGAGTCATTCCATCAAAAAAAGGCTGGGACAAAAGTCCTAGCCTCTTAATTGTTTTTGGATTGTCGAGCAAGACGCAGTGGTTGAGTGGGCTCTACTACGCTGATTTCATCAGCTTTTACAGCCCTACTCAACTGTGCGGAGGTGGGACGACGAAATCGAATTCTAACGAATTAC
>OATP01000108.1_pt1 | contig 57348 bp, 58 predicted proteins | sample 1495041 | NCBI WGS metagenome assembly OATP01 (sample SAMEA2579972, study PRJEB22360) | human gut metagenome | biome: human gut; feature: human-associated habitat; material: faeces | place: Denmark | collected 2008/2010 | reverse complement strand
GCTGTGCGGAGGTGGGACGACGAAATCGAATTCTAACGAATGACCGATTTCTGTCCCACTCTCACTCAAACGATGAAGACTTTTTTGCTTTCCTAGACTCCAGCAGATCGATCAACATTCTTTTTAGACCCATTGAGATTCCGTAGACCAATGCGTTTGATGGAATTGCGAGCAAGCCTAATAGGAAAAAGGTCGGTCCACCTCCCAGTAGGGAGGAAACGAGGAAAAAGCCTGGCAAAAATAAGATAAAAAATCGAACAATTTTTGGTTCTAGCTTAGCTTTTGCCGGAAGAAACAAGAGATAAAAGAGACTATTTCCAAGACCTAGTGAGAAAAGAAATAGCGTGATCAGACCCGTCCCAAGTCCGTCCCCAAGAATTCGATTTAAAATGAAGAATTGAGCAATAAAACTGATATGGACGTATACGATAAAGGCAAGATAATAATATCGTTGTTTCACAAGGACCTCCCTTTAGAAAAATGGCTTGTCCGTTTGATCATAGATGGGTTCGGCTTCTTTTCTCCTACGGGGGCCATTCCCATACCTTACTTGCTCTTCTTCCTCCTTGTAGGGTAAGATAGCATCTAGTAGAAAGTAGATCACGACAGCCCAAAAGGCGCTAGAGAAAATAAAGAGAATAAACAAGAAGCGAAGTAGGGCCACGCTAATATCAAATTTATCAGCTAGGCCAGCTAGCACACCTGAAACCAGGCGGCGGTGTTTTAATTTATAAAATGATGATTTCATTAGACGTTCCTCTTTCTAGTTAGACCTATTTTAGCAGAGTCTAACTGGAAAGAGATCCGCCTACAGACCGATTCTTATTCTTGTCTCATTTCAAGGAATTGCAGGCGGCTACGACAGCGACCGCAGGCATATTTCTGCAGATCGATTTTTCGCTTTCGTCTATACTCTTGACCACAATGGGGACATTGATAGAGATAGATGCACTTGACTCGCCTAGTCCTATCTGGTAGAGAGGGAGTGAAACGAAGACCATCCACTTGCTGAAGGAGTTGCTTAAAAGCTGGGTCTTTGTGGCGATAGCCTTTACCTTGATCGTAAAGATGGTAATGACAGAGTTCGTGACGGACGATTTTGCGAAAGGTTTCTAATCCGAAAGTCTGGTAAATCTTGGGGTTGAAATCGAGATGTCGATCCTTGGGAAAGAAACGGCCTCCTGTGGTTTGGAGACGTGAATTCCACACTGCTTGATGGCGAAATTCCCTCCCAAAATCTTCTATAGATACTTGGCGTACATACTCAGTTAGATTCATTCGGTGCTACCAAACTGAGGTTGACTTTTTCGCGTTCCACGTCGATTTTCTTCACCCAGACAGTTACCAAATCACCTACTGAGACGACTTGGCTTGGATGCTTGATAAATTGCTTGCTCATATGGGAGATATGAATCAAGCCATCCTCGTGAATACCAATATCGACAAAGGCTCCGAAATCAACCACATTGCGCACAACCCCTTCTAATTTTTGACCGATATGGAGATCTTTAATATCCAAGACATCCTGACGGAGCACTGGTGCATCAAAGGAATCCCGCAAGTCGCGACCCGGTTTTAAGAGATCAGCAATGATATCTTTCAGGGTTTCCGGCCCCAGTTCTAGCTGGGTCGACATTTCCTCTATCTTGACAGCTTTTAATTTTTCTTGAGCAGATTCATCGAGTTCGGTAATCCCAAGGAGTTCAAAAAGTTTTTCAACTTCCTTATAACTTTCAGGGTGGACGCCAGTATTGTCCAAAATGTTTTTACTTTCAGGAATGCGTAAGAATCCTGCAGCCTGCTCGAAAGCCTTGGCTCCGAGACGAGGGACTTTTTTTATCTGTGCCCGTGAAAGGATCATTCCTTCTTCTTCCCGGTATTTGACGATATTTTCAGAGATAGTTTTGTTGAGCCCAGCTACATGCGCTAAGAGAGAGGGACTAGCGGTATTGATATTCACCCCAACTTGGTTAACGACCGTATCCACCACAAAGTCCAAGCCTTCGGTCAATTTCTTCTGATTGACATCGTGTTGGTATTGACCGACACCAATCGATTTGGCGTCAATTTTAACCAATTCGGCCAAGGGGTCTTGCAGGCGGCGGGCAATAGAAATAGCCGAACGTTTTTCAACGGTTAATTCTGGGAACTCATGGCGGGCCAACTCACTTGCTGAATAGACAGACGCTCCACTTTCATTGACAATGACATAGCGGACCCCTGGATGGTCATGGAGCACCTCTGCGACAAAGGCCTCACTTTCACGGCTGGCGGTTCCATTTCCAATGGCAATAATCTCTACGTTAAACTCCTTGATCAAGGAGGACAGATCCTTTTTAGCTTGCTCGATCTGAGCTGGTTTTGCAGGGGCAACTGGATAGATGACCTGGGTTGTGAGCATCTTTCCTGTTTCATCGACAACGGCTAATTTGGCACCTGTCCGAAAGGCTGGGTCAAAACCAAGGACCACTCGCCCCTTTAATGGAGGGATGAGCAATAGATTCCGTAGATTTTCAGAGAATAATTGGATAGCACCGTCTTCGGCAGCCTCAGTCAACTCTGTTCGAATCCGGCGTTCGATCGCTGATACAATTTTTTTCTTGACGGCCTGCTGAATCACCTCATCGACATAGGTATTTTTCGTTTTAAATCGAGCTTCAAAAATACGAATGATTCGATCCAGATGGTGCTCAAATCCGACTTTAAGAACGCCCAATTTTTCCCCACGATTGAGAGCAAGCGTCCGGTAACCTTGCATACTCTTGATCTTTTCAGAAAAATCATAGTAGATTTCAAAAGTTCGCTTAGGATCTAAGCTTTCATCCTTTAGAGTTGAGGTCATAAGGGAATACCCATGAATTTCTTGATAGGTGAGAGCCCGCAGTTGGGTGTCCTCTGAAATAGACTCGACCAAAATATCTACTGCACCAGCTAGAGCCGCTGTTTCGGTTGGGAAGGTATCGCAGATAAATTTCTGTGCCTCCGCTTCCAAGTCTGGACTATTTTGTAGAATGAGGCGCGCCAAGGGGAAAAGACCTGCTTCTCGGGCAATCGTGGCCTTGGTCCGCCGTTTTTCCTTATAAGGCAGATAGAGTTCTTCGACATCCGCTAATTTTTCAGCAGCTTCAATGGCCTGCTTAAGTACATCCGTCAACTTGCCTTGTTCAGCAATCTTGGCTAGGACGGTTTCCTTCCGTTCAGCTAGGGCTGTTAAGGACTTATCCCGATCAATAATGGCCTTGATCGCTACTTCATCTAAATTTCCCGTCAGATCTTTTCGATAGCGGGCAATGAAGGGAATGGTTGAGCCTTCTGCGGTCAGACTCAATACGGTATCGATTTGTTTTAAGCTAACACCCAATTCTTGGGCTATTTTTTCATATTTATCCATAGCTTCTATTATAGCATATTTTACCGTAGCCAAGCCTATAGGCTACCGATTGCTTCGGTTTCCTCCTTGACTTTTATGCTCCATTTCCCCCTTGCTCTTGTCTTTTTGTTATAATGATAGAAAACGAAAAGGAGGCCCAAAAATGGCTATTAAATTTTCTAAGACAGATGATCTTGATAAAATGTTTGAAAACTTTGCGAGTTTTCCGGATGTAGAAAAAAAAGTCGATTTCCCAGATGAGAAAAAGAAGCCTCAAAAAGCTCTTAAAAAAGAAGACGAGAAGGCTAAATAACTATGGCCCTCTTTCAACACCTACCCTCAAGCGTCTTGCAGGCTGGGGCTATTTTTCTTTCGATTATCATTGAGGCCCTGCCCTTTGTCCTAATCGGAAGTATCATTTCAGGGATCATTGAGGTCTATATCACCCCCGAGAGGGTCTACCGCTTTCTCCCCAGAAATAAATTTGGGCGGATTTTCTTTGGGACTTTTGTCGGTTTCATCTTTCCTTCCTGCGAATGTGGGATTGTTCCTATTATCAATCGCTTTTTAGAGAAGAAGGTTCCTAGTTATACTGCTGTTCCCTTTCTGGTGACAGCACCCGTCATCAATCCCATCGTTCTCTTTGCAACCTATTCTGCATTTGGAAACTCCCTAAAGATGGCTCTCTACCGCGCTTTGGGATCGCTTCTAGTCGCAGCGGTACTAGGGATCTTTCTTGGTTTTATTCAAACAGATTCGATCCAAAAAGAACAGCGCAAGCCTGTGCATGAACATGATTTTAGTGATTTGAGCAAAGGCCAAAAGCTCTTTCAAGTCTTGGTGCAGGCCATTGATGAATTTTTTGATACAGGACGCTACCTAGTATTTGGTTGCCTCTTTGCTAGCCTCATCCAAGTCTATGTTCCAACGCGGATTCTCACCTCAATCAGTGCGACACCGGTTGTGGCCATTCTCTTACTGATGGTCTTGTCCTTTCTCCTGTCACTTTGTAGCGAGGCTGACGCCTTTGTTGGATCCTCACTTCTGAGCAGTTTTGGACTAGCGCCTGTTCTAGCCTTTTTGGTGATTGGTCCCATGCTGGATGTCAAAAATCTCCTCATGATGAAAAATTATCTCAAGGCTCGTTTCATCTGGCAATTTATCGGAATTGTTTGTGGAGTTGTGCTCCTTTACTCTTGGCTTGTGGGGGTCGTTTTATGATTCGTTTTTTGATCTTAGCAGGTTATTTTGAGCTGACCATGTATTTGCAATTATCTGGCAAGCTCAATCAATACATCAACTTACACTACTCTTACTTGGCATATATTTCCATGTTCTTGTCCTTTGTTTTAGCTCTTGTGCAGCTGATTATCTGGGTCAAGCAAATGAAGCTCCACAGTCATCTCTCTGGCTTCTGGGCTAAAGTAGCTAGTATTTTCTTGCTTTGCATCCCTTTGTTTGTCGGGTTGTTTTTCCCAACCGTAACGTTAGATTCCCAAACAGTCTCTGCCAAAGGCTATCACTTCCCAGTGGCGGCTGGTTCTTCCAAGGAAATCCAGCAGGACGAAGGAACAACCACTCAGTATCTCAAACCGGATACTAGTAGCTATTTCACCAAGTCCGCCTATGAGTCAGAGATGAAGCAGGCAGCAAAGAAATATGTGGATAAAAAGGTGATCCAGGTGACTACTGAGAATTACATGGAAGTCATGGAAGTGATTTATGATTATCCTGACCAATTTGCAGGAAAGACCATCGAGTTGACTGGTTTTGTTTACAATGACCCTAATAACAAAGACAGTCAATTCCTCTTTCGCTTTGGGATCATCCACTGTATTGCAGATTCCGGCGTCTACGGCCTCTTAACGACCGGGGCCCCTCAGCATTTCGAAAACAATACTTGGATCCAGGCCAAAGGAACCTTGTCCATTGAATACCACAAGCAACTCAAACAAAGCTTGCCAGTCCTCCACATTAGAGATTGCCAGACCATTACAAAACCCGACAATCCTTATGTCTATCGCGTATTCTGATGGAGCTTTCGTTGTAGATCCAAACACCTTATAACAGTTCAAGCTAGAATTCACATTGGTTCTAGCTTTTTCGATGCTTTTCTCTCAAATCCTCTAATCCAGCGGAAAATATTCGGAACAACGATTCCATCAAAGAAATCTTGTAGATTTTATGGTAAAATATGGTTAATAAAATAGGAAATAGGTACTTAAATGTCTTCAAAAGTTATTGTCACCATTTTCGGGGCCAGTGGAGATTTAGCTAAGCGCAAACTCTATCCATCCCTTTTTAGACTCTATAAATCAGGAAATCTATCTGAACACTTTGCGGTGATCGGAACAGCCCGCAGACCATGGAGCAAGGAATACTTTGAATCAGTCGTGGTAGAATCCATCACAGATCTGGCAGATAGCCCCCAACAAGCTCAAGAATTTGCCAGTCATTTCTACTACCAAAGTCATGACGTCAATGATACAGAGCATTACATCGCTCTGCGCGAATTGCAAAGCAGCTTGGATGAGAAATACCAAACAGAACACAACAAGGTCTTCTTCTTATCCATGGCTCCTCAATTTTTTGGAACCATTGCCAAACACCTGAAATCAGAAGGCATTGTGGATGGACAAGGCTTTGAGCGCTTGATCGTTGAAAAACCTTTTGGTACAGACCTAGAAACGGCCAGTCAACTCAACAAGGAATTGGAAGAAACCTTCGATGAAGAACAAATCTTCCGGATCGACCACTACCTTGGAAAAGAAATGATCCAAAATATCTTTGCCATTCGTTTCGGCAATCTGATTTTTGATAACCTATGGAACCGAGACTTCATTGACAACATCCAAATTACCTTTGCAGAACGCTTGGGTGTTGAAGAACGCGGTGGCTACTATGATCACTCTGGAGCCCTTCGGGACATGGTGCAAAACCATACCCTTCAGCTCTTGTCTTTGCTTGCTATGGATAAGCCTGCTACCTTTACCAAGGATGCGATTCGTGCTGAAAAAGTTAAAGTGTTCGAGCAAATGCACAATCCTACTGATGAGGAATTAAAGAAATTCTTCATCCGTGGCCAATACCATTCTGGAACCATCGAAGGAAAAAAAGATATCTCTTATCGCAGTGAACCAAATGTCGATCCTGAATCTACTACGGAAACCTATGCTTCTGGAGCTTTCTTTGTTGATAGCGATCGGTTCCAAGGAGTACCTTTCTTCTTCCGTACTGGGAAACGTCTAACTAAGAAAGGAACCATGGTCAATGTGGTCTTTAAGCAAACAGATTCTATCTTTGGAGACAGTTTACGACCTAACGTCTTGACCATCTATATTCAGCCAAATGAAGGCTTTTCATTGAGCATCAATGGAAAAGAAGTGGGCGAGCAGTTCAGTATCGCGCCGATTTCTTTCGACTATGAAACGGATGCAACGGCAACTGGAGCTTCACCAGAGCCATATGAAAAATTGATTTATGATGTATTGAACAATGATTCCACCAATTATAGCCATTGGCACGAAGTTCGCGCTTCATGGCAATTAATTGATCGAATTGAAAGACTCTGGGCTGAAAATGGAACACCCCTCTATGAGTACAAGTCAGGGTCCATGGGGCCAACTGCTTCTGATGATCTCCTTGCAGAATACGGAGCAGAATGGGTGTGGAAACCTGAACCTAAGAATTAAGACAAGCCACCTTCGGGTGGTTTTTTGATAGCGCAAGGAAACAAAAAAGACAAATTGCCCTTCTAACAATTTGTCTTTTTCTATTGTACGGTTAAATCAATCCTTCTAAAAGGCCACGCATGAAGTTTTCTGAGTTAAATGGTCCGATGTCATCAATCTTTTCTCCAAATCCAATCAACTTCACTGGAATATCCAATTCTTCACGAATCGCAAGCACGACCCCACCTCGAGCCGTTCCATCAATCTTGGTTAAGACAATTCCAGTTACAGGTGTGATTTTTGAAAACTCTTTGGCTTGAACCAAGGCGTTTTGACCCGTCGAAGCATCGAGCGCAAGTAAGGTTTCGTGCGGTGCCTCCGGCACAACACGCTTGATAATCCGTCCGATTTTTTCAAGCTCTGCCATGAGGTTGTCCTTGTTTTGCAGACGGCCAGCCGTATCAATCATCAAGATATCGACATTCTCGGAAATGGCGCGTTCCATTCCATCAAAGACAACGCTTGCCGGATCTGATTTTTCAGGGCCTGTCACAACTGGAACATCTACTCGGCGCCCCCATTCTGCCAGTTGAGCCACTGCTCCTGCACGGAAGGTATCTGCTGCAACCAACATGACTTTCTTACCTTCTTGTTTGTATCGGTGGGCTAACTTCCCGATAGAAGTTGTTTTACCAACTCCATTGACCCCGACAAAGAGCATAACCGTGAGGCCATCTTGAAAATGAATGGCTTCATTAAATTGGCCATCCTTTTCATACAAGTCTACCAATTTTTCGATAATCACGCGCTTGAGAGCATCTGGTTTTTTGGCATTTTCCAAACGTGCTTCATAGCGCAACTCTTCGGTTAAATTAGAGGCAACTTGAACCCCAACGTCACTCATGATCAAGAGTTCTTCCAATTCTTCAAAGAATTCTTCATCGACTGAACGAAAGTTTGCAAAGAAGGCATTGAGGCGTGCGCCAAATCCAGTCCGCGTCTTTTTCAAGCTACGATCATATTTTTCCTGAATGGTCTCTTGCTGAGGTGCGATCTCGTCGTGAATTGGCTCCTCTGCCTCTTCAACAGTTCTTTCCTCAATAGCTGATGCAGCTTCTCCTTCAGGAAAGCTAGACTCGGCTTCCGCTACTTCTGAAGTTTCCTCTACTTCAGCGATCGCTTCTGACACTTCGGGTTCTGGAACCTCATCCTGAGCGTTTACTAGTTCTGGAATCTTCTCTTCTGTCGTGCTCACTTTTACTGGCTCAGCGTCCGGTGATGGTGACTCTTCTTCCAGTTTTATAACATCAATCTCATCAGCTTCTTCAACATGTTCAGTTTCTTCCGCTTCAGATTTCACTTCTTCAAGAGGCTCAGTTTCCGTTTCATCAGCTACAGGTGAAACTTCTTCAGGAGTTGTTTCTGTTTGAACTGGTTCAAAGACAACCGGAGACTCCTCTCCCGCTGCTTGGTCCTCGCTAGCCTCTACACTCTCTTTTTCTTCAAGAAGAGGTTCCTCTGATGACTCTTCTTGAGTGACGGTTGAAACAGGTTGATGTGTGGCTGCAATCCGCTCTTTAAGCTCTTGGTAATAAGCCTCCATGTCAGAGATCTTTTGCTCGTCCCGGTCTTGGGAAACAGCTTTTGACTCCTCTGTATCAGCTACTTCTTGCTCTTTGTTTTCCGTCACTTCTTCAGAAGTCGGAAGGACTTTTTCTGTCTTTTCTTTTTTACCAAATAAACGATCAAATAATCCCATTTATTCACTCTCCTTTAGCACATAATGTTCAATTGCCCACGCAACGGCGTCTTGGTCGTTCGTCATAGGGGCAACAAGGGCTGCGACTTCCTTTACTTCTGGCACTGCATTTCTCATAGCTACCCCAAGTCCAGCCCACTGGATCATGGACAGATCGTTGGCTTCATCTCCACAGGCCATGACTTGATCCGCTTCAAGTCCCAAGAAGGTGGCCAATGCTGCTAATCCCCTTGCCTTGTGAACATCTTTGGGGCACCATTCCAGTAGCATGTCCCGAGATTTAAAAATTTCATAGTTTTGAAAGAGCTCAGGCTTTATCTGTGCAATAGCTGAATCCAAAAATTCTTGATCAAAAGCGGTCACACACTTGTTATAGGAGATGGTGTCGGGTAAGTCGTTCGCATCCACCTCAATAAAGTTCAAGTACGGATTGTAACGGGAGTATAGAGACTTCCGATCCGCATGAATCTCATAAACCGTTCCCTCACTGATGGCATCAAGAGGAAGGCCGAGACGAGCTGCTTCATCATGGATACGATCGACATCTTCTTTCGTAAAAACGATTTTCGAAAGGATTTCGCCATTGTTTCGCTGCACCAAGCCACCGTTGAAGGTAATTGTATACTCTTCTTTGAGACCGGCTGTTCCCAATTCTTCCAAAAGAAAATCCATGGCTTTCAAGGGCCGACCAGTGGTTAGAACCACCTTGACACCTTGGGCCTGTGCAGCAGCAAGGGCCACCCGATTACGGGTAGAAATCTTTTTTTCAGAATTAAGCAGGGTCCCATCTAAATCCAGTGCAATCAAGGAAATCTTACTCATACGATTTCCTCCATATAACGTAGAACAGAACCAGTTGCATGGTGGCCGATGACTGTTTCAGCAATGGCTAAGATTTCAGGACGGGCATTTTCAGGCGCAACAGGATGGCCCACGACCTGCATCATATGAAGGTCATTTAAATTATCTCCAAAAGCCATCACCTGATCCATCGAAATTCCTAATTTATCCGCTAAAGCCGTAATTGCTACGCCTTTGTCAACATAATCGAGGACAATATCAATGGATTCAAATCCTGTCGTCATCGCTTTGACACCTGCGATATGCTCATTGACCCATTTTTCTCCTTCAAAGACAAGAGCTGGATCAAAGTTGGTGGTTAATTTAAAGATATCATCCTGAATGTCCGCTAAGCTCTTGACCTTTTGGATATTTTCATTGTAGTGTTGGCTCAAGGCCAAATAGTCAGAGTCTACCGTTTCCAAAACATAACTTCCTTTTTTCCCTGTCAAGAGAACCTTGTTGGGATCCGCATAGGGAGAGGATTTCAAAGCTTCAAAAACACCCAAATAAAAGTCTTTGGACATGGTGGCTTCATAGAGATCTTCTCCATGAAATTCCACCACACTGCCATTTTCAGCGATAAAAATCATTTGGTCTTGAAAATCTTTAAAGAGGGTCTTTAGCGAAAGCAGGGCACGCCCACTTGCTGCAGCAAAATACACTCCCTTTTCCTTGCAACTCGCTAATACCTTGCCTAAGAGGGCTTGATCGTACTGATGTTGGTCATTTAGAAAGGTTCCATCCATATCCGTAGCGATCAATTTGATATCATTATTCTTCATTTTCTAGGTCTTTCAATTTTACTGAGACGATTTTAGAAACCCCTGATTCCTGCATGGTCACACCGTAAATGGAATCAGCTGCTGACATGGTTCCCTTCCGGTGGGTCACGACGATAAATTGGCTTTCCTTATCAAAGCGATTGAGGTAATCACCAAATCGTTTAACATTGGCTTCATCCAGAGCCGCCTCTACCTCATCCAGAATGACAAATGGAATGGTCTTGACGCGAATAATCGAGAACAAGAGGGCCAAGGCTGACAAGGCTTTTTCTCCACCACTCATGAGGTTTAAGGATTGGATCTTTTTACCAGGTGGTTGCACAGAAATCTCAACACCAGCTGTCAGAAGATCTGGCTCTGTCAGGATCAAATCAGCAGAACCTCCACCAAACATTTGACGGAAAGTAACCTTAAAGGATTCACGAATGGCTTCAAAGGTTGATTTAAAGCGTTCCTTGACTTCATCATTCATGTCGTTGATGGTAGACATGAGCATATTTTTAGCTTCCAAGACGTCCTCTCGTTGGCTAGAAAGGAAATCAAAGCGCCCCTTCACCTCATCGTACTGCTCGATCGCGTCCACATTGACAGGACCCAGCGTCTTAATGTCTTTTTCGATGCTCTTGAGCTGGTTTTCAGCTGCTGCAAGATTTTCAACGGGTTGGGCCTGTTCTTTGGCTTGGTCAAAACTTTGCATGAATTCATCTGTAATTTGCGTTAAGAGCTTGTTCAAGCGATCCGCATGCTTTTCACGAGTCGCTTCAGCCTTGGCTTGTTGACGAATCCACTCCTCGTTTTTCTTACGCGCTTGTTCCATCTGTTCTGCCACATCTTCGGCCTGGCCTTCCAAATCATCCAGCTCAAAGCGTTTTCGAATGATCCCTTGTTCCAAATCCGTTTTCTTGGCTTGTGCCTGTGTCAATTGGTTAGCTAGCTGCTCTACATCGACTGTCTGAACTTGGGCCTCGCCTTGTTCAATCAGCAATTGCAACTGATGCTCTTCTACTTCTAACTGAGTGATCGTTTCTTCCAAACGACGAGCATCTGTTTGCTCGTAACTTTGTTGACTTTTATATTCGGTCTGTAGAAGTCGCTGTTCTGCCAATTGATCTTGCAGGTTTTGCACCTTTTGTTGTAGGACGTCTTTATCCGACTTCATGGTTTCAATGTCGCGATTCAAGTTTTCTTTTTGAAGCTCAATCGCTGCCAATTGCTCGGTAAGGGACTCCTGCTCTTCTTGTAGAGATTGGGTCGCATCTGTTGCCAATTCTGACTTCAAAGCCTCTAAGAGTTCCTGAATTTCTTTCAGTTGCTCTTGGCTTTGTTGGTAGGCCAATTGGGCCCGCTGTTGCTCCAGACGCGCTTGCTCACCCTGGCTTTGAATCGAAGCCAGGTATTCTTGCGACTGCTTGAGCAGATTGTCCTTGGTCTCTACCTCCTGCTCAGCTTCTCTTAAACGAGCATCCAGAGCTTGCATTTCCTGTTTTAAACTATCCAATTCTGGTTTGACAAAGACCGTATTTTGGGAACGATTGGCACCACCGGCGTAAGATCCTCCAGTCCGCAATTCGGTCCCATCCAGGGTCACCATCCGAACTTGATAGTTGACTGTACGAGCCGCCTCACGCGCATGCTCCGTCGTGTCAAAGATGGCCGTTACTCCAAGCAAGTTTTGGAAAATCTGTTCAAACCGATGCTCATAGATCACCAAGTCACTCGCAATTCCTAAAAATCCTGCACTGGTTTGAATCAACTCCATATTCCGCGGAGAGAGTTGACGGGCTTTGATCGTCGTTAGCGGAAGGAAGGTTGCCCGTCCTAAGCGATTTCGTTTCAAGAAATCAATTGCTCGCATTGCCGCCTTTTCATCCTCGACAATGATCTGTTGGCTGCTAGCTCCCAGAGCAATTTCAAGCGCTGTTTGGTAGTCTTTTGAAAAACTCAAATTTTCACTAACAGCCCCACAGATGCCTCCTAGACGGTCCGCTTCTTGTAAGACACTCTTGACGCCTGTATAGAAGTTACTATGGTTCTTCTGGATGGCTTCCAAGCTATTGATCCGCGCCCGTTTGTTCTTGCTCTCATCCATCAAGTCAAACATAGCCGTTTGAGCCTCTTGGTAGGCAGCTTTGGCCTGCTCCACTTTTACCAATTGATTTTGGTATTCTGCTAATAGGCCTTTAACCGTCGCTTGTGCCTGATCCAACTCTTCCAATTGTCGAAATTCTTTTTCCTTTGCAGCTTCAAAATTGGATTGGGCCTTGGTCAAGTCCTCTTGACGATGGCTCGATTCTTGTAGGAGCGCTTGGATTCGGCTCTCAATCGCTGTGCGCTCATTAGATTTTTCAGCTTCTGTCTGTAAGAGCGCCACATACTGCTCACGTAGATGCTCAATGACTTGTTCCGGATCTTCTTCGTAGTTGGCTAATTCTTTTTCCAACTGCTCTTGTTGCTGACGGTTTCCTGTCAGTCTTTGTTGAAGAGTTGCTAGCGTCTCTTGTTTTTGAGCCAGCTCTTGTTTTGCTTCTTCCAGACGGGCCAAAACGGCATCCAGTCGCTCTAGATTTTCCTTGCGACTATGAGCTGCTTGACTCGATTGCAACTTAGCGACTTCTATTTGCTTTTCCAAATCACTGATCAAACGAGTGACCTCAAGCAAGCTCGCCTGGTCCTCAGCCAAGCTTTCATCCAACTGATGGCGGGCTTTCTTAATGCGGAGGTTATCTTCTTCTAAGACCTGACGACGTTGGTAATAAGAGGACAACTGTTCTTGAATGGCTTTTTCTTCTTGATCAGCCTTTTCATAAAGGTCCTTTGTCAGATCGACTTGGGCAACTAAAACATCCAGCAAGAGAACCTGCCGTTCTTGGTCTAATTCCAAGAAACGGCGAGCGACAGTCGCTTGCTTTTCAAGAGGTTGAATCTGTCCTTCTAATTCATAGAGGATGTCCTCCAGACGGTCCAAATTCTCCTGGGTTTGATTCAGTTTGGTCTCGGTTTCCTTACGCCGCGTCTTAAATTTCAAGACACCAGCAGCTTCTTCAAAGATAGCCCGGCGTTCTTCCGGTTTGGAGTTAAAGATCTCCTCTACCCGACCTTGAGAGATGATGGAGAAAGAATCTCGTCCCAACCCAGTATCCATGAACAAATCATGCACATCTCTGAGACGTACTTTCTTACCATCTATCTTGTACTCACTGTCTCCTGAGCGATAAATATGGCGTTCGACCCGAATTTCTTTCCCTGCCTGCTGGATAAAACCATCCTGGTTATCTAAGACAACCGTGACACAGGCATAATTCAAAGGTTTACGCGATTCTGTCCCTGCAAAGATGACATCGGGCATCTTGCCCCCACGTAGACTCTTGACACTGGATTCTCCTAAGGCCCAGCGCAAGCTCTCCGTGATATTCGATTTTCCAGATCCATTAGGCCCGACCACTGCAGTGACACCCTTGTCAAATACGACCTTGGTCTTATCCGCAAAGGATTTGAAGCCTTGGATTTCAATCTCTTTTAGATACATGGCCCATCATTCCTCGTTTCAACTGCATTGCGGGCTGCTTCTTGCTCCGCTAATTTTTTGGAGCGGCCATGACCACGACCAAGGGTTTTGCCGTTAGCGAATACTTCCACCTCAAATGCTTTGGCATGGGCAGGACCGGACTCACTGATCACACGGTACTGAATCTCTACATCACCATGAACCTGCAATAGCTCTTGTAGACGAGTCTTGTAATCAATGACTTGAGAAAATTGGCCCGTTTCAACCTTGGGAATCATGACCTGATAGATGAAGCGTTTAACCGCGTCCACCCCTTGATCCAGCAACAAAGCACCTAAAAAGGCTTCAAACAAGTCACCAAGGATGGTATCGCGATCCCGACCACCTGATTTTTCTTCGCCTTTGCCCAGTTTGATATAGAGATCAAATTGGCAATCCCGAGAAAAACCAGCCAGACTTTCTTCACGGACAATCATGGAACGGAATTTTGATAAATCTCCCTCCGGTCTGTTGGGGTGTTCCTTATACAAATATTCGGAAATAACTAATTGAAGAACAGCGTCTCCTAAAAATTCCAAACGTTCGTTATGTGAAATTTTTAAGAGGCGATGCTCATTAGCGTAAGAAGTGTGCGTAAAGGCGGTTTCTAATAAACTGCTATCTGAAAAAACGATTTGAAACCGTTCCGATAACAGGGCTTGTAATTTCTCCATGGGAAGCCTACTTTCTAATAAATTCATACACTTTAGTATACCAAAATTTTAATACGATTACCATTAGATATCCATTAGATACAGTTGATTGCTTTTACTATATTTTAGGTTTGTTTGGATATCGATCCAATAAGTTGAATACCACGTTTTGTAAGTTTGCTCCATGAATTTTAAGTTTCTTCAACTTTCACGTTTCTATATCTTACCAACTTAACATTCATTTCTTATAGAAGGTTTTATTTCTTGCACCCACTTATTTTTTTACCCCTTTCTGATATAATAGTCACAGAAAGGAGGGCTTTATATGCCTTTTACTGAACTTGAAGGCCAAACTTGGACATTGTATACAACGTGTAGTTATTGCTCTAGTAGGGTTCTTTTTTAACATTGTATCCCTTCATCGTACAAAGCGAGCTGAGGAAGATATGGCTAGGCCATATGTAAATATCTTTGTCGATTTATTTGAAATAAAGGACCGACAAAGAGTTTATGTTATTAAAAATTTCGGAAAGACACCTGCCTACATTACCGACATAACTGTTCATTGGAATCTAGGTATCTATAATCAGCATAATTTTAAATCTCTTGTCGGAAATATGATCGCTCCTGGTCAAAAATTCACTCCTAGTATCGAAAATGATTTTAAAGACTCATCGAAAATTTCGATTTCATACAGAGATAACAACGGTAAAGTATACCAAGATACTTTCACACTGGATACAAATATAGGCTCGACTATGTCATACACCCTAAATGAATCTAACAAAACAGATGAAATTCCAAGCACTATAAGACAATCTACAATGGCGCTGTTACGTGCGTTTCGCTAATTCTAACTCCATTGTCATAACGAACTACAGTTCAAACATCTCCACTTGTTTTAATATCAAGACGTACTTTTTCATCGTCAAGCGTGTTGGCTATGATTTTATTTTTTGAATCGATAGCGTCATTAATATTATTTGCATAAATTTCATATACAACATCAACATTTGCATTAGCCATATAATTTTCACCTTCTATCTAAACTCTTTTAAGCTGACCTCCAGTGCATCAGCTAATTTGCACATATTCGTCCAAGACATCTCTTTCAATTTTCCAGCCTTTAAGTTGGAAAAATTTGATTGAGAAATACCCGATCTTTTAGCTAGTTGATACACTGACCAGCCTTTTGATTTTAATTGTTGTTCAATCTTTTTCTACATTTCAAACACTATATGTTGTGCATGAACAACATATTTAATCCTTTCTATCACTATATATTGACAAACAAAAGCTTTTACATTATAATCTATCTTGACTGAGACCTCTCATCGTTTTAGTCAAAATTTCAATGGAAAGGAGAAAACCAGATGGGAGTGACTATAAACACTGGAATCCCTCAAGATCAAGTTACAAAAGTTGTTCACGAGAAAGGCCCAGGCCACACATACGTCGAAACAATCTATCCAAACGGTCTGGTAATCAATTATGATATGTTGCCAGATGGAACAGTCAACGTAGATTGCAATAAACCACTTCGTCTCGAACCAGACGGATCTTATACACCAATAATGGACTGACCTTTTAAAATGATATTGTCACCACTGAATGTGATGCTCGAATTATTTGATCCTATAATGGAAGTCTTAATATCGGCAGACTTTAAAAATTGTCTATCGAGGGTTCTTCTCTTTCCGCTATACGGATATCGTTTAGGTTTCATAGTATTCCTTTCTATGTTTGGTATAATAAAATAAAAATGAGGTGGTATTATGAAATTAAATCCTGATTGTATTCGTGATATTCTTTTTGTAGTAGAAAAACATGCAACATATTCCAATGATGTCTCAGAAAGAAAACTTTACGAAAACCTTATTCCGAAATATTCACAAGAGGAAATCCTCTACCATGTTCGACAATGTGAACATAGTGGTTTATTTCTCCAAGTTCAACACTATTTTGGAGGTTTTTCAATCCAAGACCTATCCCCGTATGGCCATCAATTTATAAATGATATTCGTCAAGATAATAACTGGAATCGAACGAAAGATATCGCAAAGAAGGTTGGGTCATTTTCATTAGACGTGCTCAAAAACATCTCATCGCAAGTGATCTCTAACCTCATCTCAAACCAACTTGGCAAGTAACTTCAAATAAATAGTAGCATGGTTGCTTTCGGCCGTGCTTTTTGTTTTAATTACTTGAACACCTTTCAATTTTTGATTGTTCAAGTAAATACCATCTCCTCCGATTTTTAATTCATCCATATCCTCCCTCCTACTTAATCAAATTTAAAATCACAATTACAATAATCGCTCCTACTGCAATCAAACCGCCAATTTCCCATTTTTTGTCGTCCATTGCTTTTCTCTGGACAGTATGCTAAACTTAAGTCGTAGGGTTGGGGCTTGCGCCCCTCCTACAACTGTGTGTAACTCTTATTTAAATAAGAGTTGGAGTATCACGGCGATTAGTGCTATGATCGCCGCTATCACTGTGGCTCTTGGTTGTGTCAACCAAGGGTCTTTTTTCTTTTGCCTTCGGTTCAGCATACTGTCCTTCCTTTCTTTTGTTTTGGGTTAATTCCTTAACCTTGACTTTATTATATCACGGTTAAACCGTGATGTCAATAAAAAAATACGTTTTTTTTTATTTTTTTATAATTTTTCTTTACTTTTTTACGTTTTAACCGTAGAATATAAATAAAAGGAGCAATTTTTATGGCATTAGGAAATAAAGAGATTATGTCTCAAAATATAAAATACTACCTTCAAAAATCTGGCAAAACCAGAAATGATCTAGTAGCTGATTTGAATTTGAAATATATGACTGTTTCTGATTGGATAAACGGAAAAACATATCCAAGGATTGATAAAATAGAAATGCTTGCAAATTACTTTGGTGTGATGAAATCAGATCTTGTCGAAGCTCGTTCAACGGAACAAAATATTGTTAAAAATAATACCTTTGACAAAATAGTTAATACAGTTAAAAAACTCAAACCAGAACCATACCAACGTAACGTGTTGACTTGTGCAGAGAGGCAACTTGAGGAGCAAAAACAAGCTAAGAAGAGACTTGCTGAAGTCCATGAAGTGTCTATCCAGTACTTCGCATATAACTACTACGACCAACCTGTATCTGTTGGTACGGGGCAATATCTAAACGAAGTCCAGATAGAGACAATCCAGCTGCCTGTGAAGGTGGACGCTGACTTTGTGTGTCCGATTTACGGAGATTCCATGGAACCAGATTATAAATCTGGTGACTATGTGTTTGTAAAACTTACAGTAGAGCTTCCAAGTGGCACGGTCGGAGTATTTGACTACGAGGGAGAAGCCTATATCAAACAACTAGTGATAGAGAAAGATAAGGGCTATTTGAGAAGTTTTAACAAGAAATACAAAGATATACCAATCAACTCCGACAGTGATTTTAGGATCATCGGCAAAGTCGTGGATGTGTATAGAGAAGAAAAATAAAAACCATCGCGAATTAAATGATGGTGGTTGACGAATAGGAGTGATCAATTTACATGAATGACAATGAACATAAACGAAAATTAACGACTTCCAGAGATATACTACTTAACGTGGCCCTAAATCCGCACAACCCAAAATTTTTCTCTTTACCACAACACGAAGTTCTTCGTGCCAAAATTTTTCGATCTGAAAACAATAATAAACAGAAAAAATTCATAAGATATAAAAGAGGGACGATTGTATTTATACATTTTGGGATAAATACAGGCGCTGAGTTCTCGAACTCTCACTTCGGAATAGTACTGGACAAAGACGATCATCCAAATCAAGGAAAGTTGACTATCCTTCCACTTACTTCAAAAAGCGGAAAACAAAATGTTTCGATTAGAAAAGCTATCTTTTCTGGAATAATGAATGATGCTGAGAAACAAGTAAAAAAGATACAAGAAGTCATGAATATGACTGTTGACCTTGAACATATACATTATTCATTACCGAAACCTCCTAGTCACTTCCATATGAAGGAGAACCACCCTAATTATAAGGATTGGCATGAATATTACAATAGACACGATCCAGAAGGCCATCATATACCCGTTGCTACTGTCACAATAAAGCAATGGATCCAATCAGATTTAGATAAGATTAATCATTTGAAGAAGCTATATCGAAATTACAACAAGGTTTCTTATGCAAAAATTGATTCTATAACTTCGGTCAGCAAATTAAAAGTTGCAAAACCAATAAACGACTTAGATCCTGTAGGAAGAATTCAATTAAGTAAAGAGACGATGGACGAAATAGATCAGGCTCTTGCAAGAAAATTGTTATCTGGTCCTTGGAGACGTGTTGACAAACAAACAGAATAGTGTTAAGATAATGGTGTAATCTTGGCAAGGTATCTTGCCATTGAGGAATTATTTTGTGTCCAAAAGGACTCACTGATAGCACCTGTCTTAAAAGATAGGTGTTTTTATTTTCTATACAAAGAAAAAAATCCCCACAATCGCCTACAAGCTAAAATGTGATGATGTGCTATATAGTAGGATCATCGGTAAAGTCGTGGATGTGTATAGAGAAGAAAAGGAAAACCATCGCTAATGAAACGATGGTGATTATATAAACAACAAAGAGGGTTAATAATGTCTCATAAAAACCAATTTGAAATCTATCAATTTAATAATCGTGCAAAATATTGGCTTGTCCGAGCTGATGGTGGAAAGTACTATGACGATTTTAAGTACAATCATTTTATATCTATTCATCACAATCAAATCACCTTAGCAGATCTGCAAACAACAGATTTGCTTTTAACGACAGAAAAAACCATAGAGCACTATAAGCAGCAAATTATGAACGTTTATCAGGATGAAAAACTTTCAAAACACCAAATCACGTTTACTGCTAAACGGCTCTACAGTTTTGTGGAAGATATGAGTATCGGAGACTATGTCGTTGTCCCATCATTTAAGTCAAATTATTTCTTAATTGGACAGATTACCAGTGACGTTTACGAAAAAGATATAGCAGATGAAAAACTAACTTTAAACCACGGTTATGATAAATCTACAGATATCAAGCGTAGAAATGTCAACTGGATTAATGAGGTTCCACGCAGTAAAGTAAACTCCAAATTTTTATATAGTACACTGACAGTCCATCACACTATCTTTAATATTACTGATCTATCTAAATATATTGATGGCCTAGTATCGCCACTCTACTTTAAAGATGGGAAATTGCACCTTTGGTTGAGAGTTAACACAACGCTTCCTATTACATCTAGCATGTGGAGAAATCTTTATTCTATTATTGAACAGTATAGAAATGCTGAAATTGATGAGGAAATTATTGCTACATCAAACGTAGAGAGTCCAGGGGGAATAACTCTACAATCCATAGGTAAATTTATATCAGATAATCATTGGATGCTGAACTCAGGTTTAATAGGACTATGTCTCTTGTTTGGAGATATTGATATCAAAGGTTTTAAAGTAAAAGGACTTTTTCCTTACTTAAACCAAAGAAAAACAGCCAGTTTGGAACAACGCAAACTGACTGTAGAAGTTGAAACGATGGAAAAAGATTCCGAATTGAAAGATATACAACGAGAAGTTGAAAAAGAGAAAGCCCGTCAAGAATTGGAATCTTTAAGAGAGGTGAGGGCTTTTGATATCAGCGTCGACTCACCTAGTGTTTCTTACGAAAACGAATTCCAAATGCAAACGGATTCCAATGGGAATCAGGATGAGGGATGATTTTTATCACTAAAATAAAAATCAAAAAAGTGATTAAAATTATACGCTTGTCTAAAAAGAAAAAAATGAGAGAAGAAAAGGAAAACAACAATAGATATCCCCAAATGATTTGAATGATTTTCATATTAATTCCTCCCCTTTGTTTTAATTTGATTTTAACAAAATCAAGTTGATTAGTAAAGAAATATGACAAAATTGACGACTTGGATCCTGTAAGGGGAATTCAATTCAGTAAAGAGACGAGGACAAAATAGATCAGGCTCTTGCGAGAATCGCAATTCCAATATGGTTTGGAAAATAAAAAGATCCCCACACCGCCGACCAAAGCAAATTGTGAGGATACACTGTATAGTAAAAATAGGCATTAAAAAGCCTTCTTTACTATACCCATTTTATCAAGAAATGAGGTAAAACGCAATGATTAAAAAATATTTAACCAAAGACGGAGAGACCCGCTATATGCTCCAAGCGTATTTAGGTGTTGATCCATTTACTGGCAAGCAAAGGCGCACAACCCGTAGAGGGTTTAAAACGCAGAAAGAAGCCAAGAAAGCAGAACGGGAGCTACTGCTCTCAGTGGAAGAGAATGGATTTACAGATTATACCAGTAAGCCTACATTTAAAGAGGTAGCCGATCTATGGCTAGAAAGTTATGAAACGACTGTGAAGCCTACGACATACCAAAATACGAAAAATTATCTTGAAGCAATCGTAGAACATCATTTTAAAGATGTCCGAATAGAGAGCGTGTCCGTGGCTATGATGCAAAAGATTGTCATTGAGTTAAGTAAGAAATATGTAGCTTACTTAAACTATCTGTCAATCGTCAATCGGGTATTTAAGTACGCTATGCATCTGGATATCGTCCAAACCAATCCAGTCGATAGGATCATACGACCTAAGCAGCAGAAGGCACGGAAAGAAAAAATCGCACTTACCAAAGAGGAATTAAACAAATTTCTCACGCTGGCAAAGGAAGATGCCAGACCTGTGCTGTATACTGCATGGCATAAGCTGGCCTATACTGGATTGAGACGAGGTGAATTGCTGGGGCTGGAATGGTCTGATATTGATTTTAAAAATAAGACGATATCAGTCAGCAAGACACTTGTCACGATTAATGGTAGGTTATCCACTCAGTCACCTAAAACCAAACGTAGCGCACGGACGATCTCGCTAGACGATAGCACGGTACAGGTACTAAAAGACTGGAAGCTAGAGCAGAAGAAACTATTTTTTAAAAATGGTGTCAAGTCCCAAAATATTGTTATAACCAATACCAAGGGCGGTTACTTCGACTTTGCGCATTTTCGGGATGAACTAAAATATTTTTTGGGCAAGCACAAACTGAAACAATTCAGTGTGCATAGCTTACGGCACACACACGCAAGCCTATTGTTCGAAGCTGGCATAGAACCTAAAACGATATCGGACAGGTTGGGTCACTCGAATATCCAAACGACACTCGATATGTACACGCACTTAAACGATAGACAGCGGTCAGATGTTGCAGATCGCTTATTAAAATTTCTCGAAGCGTAGTCAAAAACGTAGTCAACACACGAAAACCCTTGATACACAAGGGTTTTTACTTTTATACCAAAAAAGAAGCACGAACGCACTTCTTTTCCTAGTTCTAGGGCCTGAATTCTCCAATTTTAATCAGGATTTTCTTCAGTTGGATTTTCAGGCTTATTAGGGATCACTTTTAAGAGATAATAGGTGATAAAAATCGTCAAAGCAACTAGAGCAAGCTTCACCCAAATAATCGGTGCCAAAAAGATCGAAATGCCCATCAGGATGTAGATCTGAAGAAGGATCCATTTCTTCCGTTCTTTGGCAATCGATTTTGTCTCTCGGTAATCCGCTACATAGGTTTGATAAAGCTTGGTTTGGTAGAGCCAAGTTTCAAATCGTTTGGAACTTTTAGCAAAGCAGGCCATCGATAGCAATAAAAAGGGAGTCGTCGGTAAAATCGGTAAAGGAATCCCAATGATTCCTAAACCCAAAGACACAAAACCAATTGTAAGATAAACAAGGCGCATTTACTTCTCCTTTGTATGTTTCTTTTTTCGTAATCACTCTACAGCGTTCACATCTGACATTCGAAGTGTCATCTTAGAAGGGTCTGACATTCCATCCACAATCCTCTGTTGTTCCTCATTCAATGGCAATAATATTATAGTTGCTGTATGAGAGGGTAATTCACCACTATCCTTGATGAAACAACTTACCTTTTGATTATCAAAAATAGTCTTTCCATCATAAGACCAAGAAATCGAAAAATTCAAATCTTTTTTGATATCTACATCTGTCTTATTGACCAGCATGAGTGCAGCTCTTCCTTCAGAAATAGCTCCCGTGAAGTAGAGCGCCATATTACCTTCACTTCCGAGTTCAGGATGGTTCTTGACCAATTTTTTTCCTAACTCAATAAGATCAGACGTCTTTCCTTCATATTGAGGGGCCACCACAAATTTCAATTCTTTTTCTTTTTTAGAAGACTCTGATACTTTTGTTTCCTTCGCCGTTTGAGTGGAGGTTGACTCTTTCGTATCTTGCTTAGACTGACTACAAGCTGTTAAAGCAACTAAACTTGCCAGTAATAACATCATCTTTTTCATTTTTCATTTCTCCTCTTCTTTGATTGTACAAAACGTGACTCTCATTCAGAATTCGCTCTTTCTTATCATACACGAATTTTGGGTAAAGAGCAAATTCATTACTAGATGTAGATTTCCTCAAATAGGCATATAAAAAACCACCCGCAGGTGGTTTTCCATCTTATATCTTTGTCAATGGAGTCGCGGTGTCTGGCGAGGTATCCAGCACTTCAAAATCATGACCGACTGCTAGATCTGCCCGAGCCAGTTGGTTCTCCATGGTCATATGGGCCAATTCTTTGATATTGTTCTCTTTTGACAAATGCCCCAGATAAATCTTTTTGGTACGATTTCCTAGGGTACGGATCATGGCATCTGCCCCATCTTCATTTGAAAGGTGACCCAGATCAGATAAAATCCGTTGCTTCAAGCGCCAAGCATAGGAACCTGCTCGAAGAATTTCCACATCATGATTGGACTCAATCAAATAGCCATCTGCATCCGCGACGATTCCAGCTAAGCGATCACTCACATAGCCCGTATCCGTCAGCAAGACAAAGCTCTTCCCATCCTTCATCAAGCGATAAAATTGAGGGGCTGCAGCATCATGGCTAACACCAAAGCTCTCAATATCAATATCTCCGAAAGTCTTAGTTTTGCCCATCTCAAAGATATGCTTTTGAGCATCATCGACCTTGCCTAGATACTTGGTTCCTTCCATGGCCTTCCAAGTAGCTTCATTAGCATAGAGATCCATTCCATACTTCCGCGCTAAAACACCCACACCATGGATATGGTCTGAGTGTTCGTGCGTAATCAAAATGGCATCTAAGTCTTCTGGTTTGCGATCAATTTCAGCCAATAGTCCCGTAATCTTTTTTCCAGATAAGCCTGCATCAATGAGCAGTTTTTTCTTTGGTGTTTCCAGATAAAAAGAATTTCCACTAGAGCCAGATGCTAAAATACTATACTTAAATCCCTTTTCTGTCATTGACTCCTTACTCTTCCTCTTCTGTATCCCAGTCGTCTTTAATCGCATCTTTGTCGTACGGCAAGACAATGGTAAAGGTCGAGCCCTTGCCATACTCACTCTTGGCCCAAATAAAGCCCTTGTGTTGCTTGATGATTTCTTTCGCAATGGCTAGGCCTAGACCAGTCCCACCTTGGGCCCGGCTGCGCGCCTTATCCACTCGATAAAAGCGATCAAAAATACGAGGCAAATCTTTCTTGGGAATTCCCAATCCCTCATCAGAGATGGAAATGATCAACTGAGCATCTGTCGTTTTCATACCGACTTTAATCGTCCCACCATCTGGCGAGTACTTGATCGCATTATTCAAGAGATTGTCGATCACCTGCGTCATTTTATCGGTATCAATTTCGACCCAGATCGGGGTAATTGGATACTCCCGAATGAGTTCATACTTTTTGGTATCCTCTTGCGATTGGCTCTTGATCTTGTCAAATCGGTTCAAAATAAAGGTGATAAAGGCCGTAAAGTTGGTTAACTCAATCTCCAATTGACTGGTTTCGTTGTCAATGCGAGACAGACTCAAAAGGTCTGTCACCATCCGCATCATCCGGTTGGTTTCATTGAGCGAAACCTTGACAAAGTCCGGTGCAACGGGCTCAAATATAGCTCCATCGTCCAAGGCTTCCAAGTAAGATTTGACACTGGTCAATGGGGTCCGCAATTCATGGCTGACATTGGAGACAAAGAGACGCCGTTCGCGTTCTTCCTTGTCCTGCTCTGTCGTGTCATGCAAGACCGCTACTAGACCAGAGATGAATCCTGATTCCCGACGAATCAAAGCAAACCGCACTCGCAAGCTCAAATATTCCCCATTTTCATCCTGGGAATCGATGGTCAACTCAGGCACTTCGGTAATCAAGGTTCGCAGATCATAGTCCTGTCCAATCGAGAGCAAATCCAAAATACTCGTATTCAAGACTTCTTCTGGATGAATATTTAATTGCTTGGCAGCCATTTCATTGACCATAATGATCTGCCCACGGCGATTGGTCGCAAGCACCCCATCTGTCATATAAGAAAGGATACTGGTCAAGCGCTTGGTCTCCTGCTCCAAGTTTTCATGCGTGAGCCGAATCACCTCTGACAAATCATTGATACTATTGGTCATATCAGTCAATTCTGGGCTTCCTTGCATGTCAACAACTTCGGAATAGTCCCCTGCGATCAAATCCTTAATTTTGGCATTTAGTTGTCTCAACTTTACATTGTCCTTGCGGTTCTCCAGTAAGAACAAGGCTACGACGATCATAAAACCAATCGTAATCAGGACAAACACAAAGTTTGATGACATAACAAATTGTTTTAATTGATCAATCATTGTTTCTCATGTAATACCCAACACCACGGCGGGTCAAGATATACTCAGGACGTCCTGGTGTGTCTTCGATTTTTTCACGCAAGCGACGAACCGTCACGTCCACTGTCCGAACATCTCCAAAGTAATCATAGCCCCAAACGGTTTCAAGAAGATGCTCCCGTGTCATCACTTGTCCAACATGGGTCGACAAGTGATAGAGCAATTCAAACTCCCGATGGGTTAGATCCAATTCTTTATTGCCTTTTTGAACCAAGAAAGCATCTGGAAGAATGTGAAGATCTCCAATGACAATCTCAGTGTCGGCATCATTTTCAAGCTGAGGATCCGCAGCAAATTCAGAACGGCGCAACAAGGCCTTCACACGCGCCTGCAATTCACGATTTGAGAACGGCTTAGTCACGTAGTCATCCGCTCCAATCTCAAGACCGATGACCTTATCAAACTCCGTATCCTTGGCAGAAAGGACAATAATCGGAACATTGCTAGTCTTACGAATCGTACGCGCCACTTCCAAACCATCAATCTCTGGCAACATCAAGTCCAAAATAATAATATCTGGATTTTCAGCAGCAAAAACTTCCAAGGCTTCCCGACCATCAAAAGCCGTCAAGACTTCATAGCCTTCTTTCGCCATGTTGAATTTAATAATATCTGAAATCGGTTTTTCATCATCAACTACTAATATTTTTTTCATCTTACATACCTGTTTCTAATGCTTCTTTTCCTAATCAAATCTCTATCTTCTTATTATATCAAACTTATGCAGAAATGTGGAGCCTCAATGGCTAGACTTTCAAATAAAAGCATGAAAAAAAGACTGAGATCGTTACATCTCAATCTTTTCTTTGTTCATTATTTCTCAACACGTGATTTGTTGGTGATATCAGCTAGGATTGCTGCTACAAACTCATCATGTTTAAACATTAAAACGGTATCTTCTTTCAGAGGAGATACCGTTTTTCTTCTTCTTTTTCGGATAAGGATACAAAAATTTCGTCCTTTCTCTATCTTTTAAATTAATTGATTTCTTCAAAGAAAGACTGTAAAATTTTTGATATAATATGTAGGATGGACTGATGGATATTTAAAAGATAATGTTCAAAAAAATTATAAGTGAGAATTAAAAATATGTCAGTTTGGACAGAAGTCTCTCTACCATCATCCATGTAGAAACAAGATTATATGAAATAAAAGGAATAACCAATGACCGGAAACTATTCAACACGTGAATTCCGAGAGAAACTATATGATGACCTTCATGTTCGATTAAGAGATACAGTAATTTTAATGTGTGCGATTTTTATTGCCTCTATAGGTCTAAATATGAATTCAACAGCTGTCATTATTGGAGCCATGCTGATTTCCCCTCTTATGACACCGATTGTTGGACTGGGGTTTGGTTTAGCTATTTTTGATACGCGTTTAATCAAGCAATCTCTAGAGGTTTTATTTACTCAAGTATTGGTCAGTTTGCTTGTCTCGACTCTGTATTTCTGGATTTCTCCCTTATCTTATGCAAGTAGCGAGTTGATTGCACGAACCTCTCCAACCATTTGGGATGTTCTCATTGCTATTGCGGGTGGGATAGCAGGTTTCATTGGTTCAAGGAAAAAAGAAGCAAACAATATCGTACCAGGAGTAGCCATTGCAACAGCTCTGATGCCACCTATCTGTACTGCAGGCTATGGTTTAGCTAATGGAAATGTACGATTTTTATTTGGGGCTCTCTATCTTTTCTTGATTAACTGTGTCTTTATCATGCTAGCCAACATTGTTGGAACAAGAATGTTGATGAGACAATCTCCCTTAAGTTCATTTAAAGAGCTAAACATTAAAATGAGAATTGGGTTGATCTCCTTGATTGTATTATTGGTTCTTCCAGCTAGCTATTCAGCAGTCACTCTGACGATAGATCAAGCGCGAAAAGAAGGGATCAAACAGTTTGTAGGCAAAGAGTTCACCAATCATACGGTCATTAATCAAGTCTACAAGTCAAGGGACAATGAATTAGTCTTGACTGTTGTTGGAGATCCGATTTCAGAAGAAGAATTAGAAACCATTCGCCAAAAACAAGCCTCTTACGGTATTCAATCTGTTCAATTGAAAGTCAATCAAGTCCATAATTCGACAAAATTAGATAGTGAGACGGCCAAGGAATTTTACGAAAACATTGACAAGTATATCGATCAAAAACTCTCTGAAAAAGATTCACAAAACGATCTCGTAAAAGAAAATGAGGCAGACAAGGACTGAGGATAGTCAACTTATCTAACTCATGGAAGCAAATCTTGGGAGGATATCTTATAACCAAAAGTTAGTGGATAGAAAAGATTGTTAATGAGGATACCTTTGTGGTAGTTTGACCGATCACTACTAGCTCGGCTTAATCAAAATGTAAAAAAGCAACAGCTATTTCAGTTGTTGCTTTTTCTTACTAAAAAATGTTTCTCAGACTGTGATCGTTTTATTTTTCAACTCGTGATTTGTTAGCGATATCTGCAAGAATCAATTCTACAAATGCATCTACTGGCATGGTTTCTGTTTCTTTTTGACCATAACGACGGACGTTTACAGCATTCTCGTCCATTTCCTTGTCTCCAACGATCAATTGGTAAGGAATCTTCTGAGTTTGAGAAGCACGAATCTTGAACTGCATTTTTTCATTGCGTTCATCGACATCGACACGGACACCACGGTCACGAAGTTTCTTCGCTACTTCCCAAGCGTAGTCCACATGTTTTTCGTTTGAAACAGGAATCACAGTTACTTGGTGAGGAGCGAGCCATGTTGGGAAGGCCCCCTTGTAGTTTTCAATCAGGATGGCTGTGAAGCGTTCCATGGTTGAGATAACTCCACGGTGAATCATAACTGGACGGTGTTCTTCGCCATCAGCTCCGATATAGTGGAGATCAAAGCGTTCTGGCAACAAGAAGTCAAGCTGGATGGTAGAAAGGGTTTCTTCTTTTCCAAGAGCTGTCTTCATTTGAATATCCAATTTTGGTCCGTAGAAGGCGGCTTCCCCTTCGGCTTCGTAGTATTCAACGCCCATATCGTCAACGGCTGCTTTCAACATGCGTTGGGCATTTTCCCACATTTCATCATTGTCAAAGTATTTGTGTTTATCTGCAGGGTCACGATAAGACAAACGGAAGCGGTAATCAGTCAAGTTGAAATCTTCATAGACATCGATGATCAATTGAAGGATTTTCTTGAATTCATCCTCGATTTGTTCTGGAGCAACGAAGGTATGTCCATCATTAAGAGACATTTCACGGACACGTTGAAGACCTGTAAGGGCACCTGATTTTTCATAACGGTGCATCATACCGATTTCAGCGATACGGATTGGCAATTCACGGTAAGAGTGAACATGGTGTTTGTAGACTTCGATGTGGTGAGGACAGTTCATTGGACGAAGGACAAATTCTTCCCCATCTCCCATATCCATTGGAGGGAACATATCTTCACGGTAGTGGTCCCAGTGACCTGAAGTCTTATACAGTTCAACAGAAGCAATTGGTGGAGTGTAAACGTGTTGGTAGCCTGCTGCGACTTCCTTGTCCACGATATAGCGTTCGAGGATACGGCGAATCGTTGCACCGTTTGGCAACCAGAATGGAAGACCTTGACCAACTTCTTGAGAAATCATGAACAAATCAAGTTCTTTCCCAAGTTTACGGTGGTCACGTTCTTTGGCTTCTTCACGCATTTGAAGATAGTCCTTCAAATCTTTCTTGTCAAACCAAGCTGTACCGTAAATCCGTTGCATCATAGCATTGTCACTATTTCCACGCCAGTAAGCACCCGCAACATTCAAGAGGTGGAAGATTTGGATACGACCAGTTGATGGCACGTGAGGGCCACGGCAAAGGTCTACGTATTCACCTTGACGGTAGATAGTCAAACCACCCGCATCTTCAGAGTGTTCTTCAATCAATTCCAATTTGTAAGGATCGTTTTTGAAGATTTCACGCGCTTCATCCTTAGTCACTTCTTCACGAATAGATGGGAAGTTTTCTTTCACGATTTTCTTCATTTCTTCTTCGATACGAGGAAGATCTTCGTTAGAGATTTGACCCGCTTGGTTGTCTGTATCGTAGTAGAAGCCATCTTCAATAGCTGGGCCGACACCCAAGTGGATATCTGGGAAGAGGCGACGAGCTGCTTGAGCAAACAAGTGAGCCGCTGAGTGACGCAAGATGGAAAGAGCATCTTCGTGATCAGGTGTCACGATTTCAATGCTTCCATCTTCAGTGATGGCACGAGTTGTGTCGATGAGTTTGCCATTGAATTTACCAGCAAGAGCTTTTTTAGCTAGGGAATTGCTGATGGATTGAGCAATGTCAAAAGTAGTAACGCCAGCTTCGAATTCACGAACAGCGCCATCTGGGAAAGTAATCTTAATCATGATTTTCTCCTTAAATTAATTTCGTAAGTAATGTTTGGAAAGAGGTGCCTTCAAGCAGAGGATGAATAGAAAAAAGCGACATCCTCAAAAGGACGTCGCAACGTGGTTCCACCTTCATTTATGTTCCTCAAAAAAGAGGGACACCTCTGATTGGCTCTAACGTGGCCACCGTTTTATGTTTGCATAAAAAGTTAATCGAGTAGTCCCAAACCTATCCTCTGCGCGATTTCCAGCTTCACGCGCTCTCTATTAGATTTCCTAGATTTGATATGTCTCTGACAGTTATTATAGCACGATTGAAAAATTTTGCAAGAAAAAGTTTTATTTTCAATCAAAGAAATGCGTGATTTTACGGATTTTCTTGACTTGTTTGACCGAAGCCTTCATCATTTTCACCGATCCATTGACCGGAAGAGCAATGACCTTGGTTGGAATTTTAACAATTTTCTTGGACATCCGTTTCATACGACTTTGTTCTGGAGTGATATCATTTGTAAAATCTTTGGAAATGATTTTATCCAGGTAAAATTCGTAGACCCGACGACCAAAGGTCGCTGCGGAAATATCATCGATTTTTGCAGCCCATTTGGCCTCATCGATTGTAGGTTTGGCTTCAATCGCTTCTACAATTGCGACTGCTAGATCACTTTCTTCATAGAAAAGTTTTCCAAACATGGGATCGTCAATCACATGGTCCAGATAAGGATTTCCATGGGCAATAACGGGCGTGCCACTAGCGATACTTTCCAAATAGGTCAAACCTTGGGTCTCACTAGTAGATGCCGAAATAAAGAAGTCCGCCGCCTTATAGTAGAGAGCCGTCTCATTTGGCGGAATCATCCCCGTAAAGATCACCGCATCTGAAATTTCGAGCTTGGCGGCCTGCTTTTTCAAATCATCCAGATAAGGGCCATCCCCAGCAACGATCAACTTAACCTTAGAATTGACCTTGAGGACATCAGGAAGAGCTGCAATAACGGCCTGGATGTTCTTTTCATAAGAGACCCGCGACAGGCTCAACAAGAGTGTTTCATCTTCTGCTACTTCATATTTTTCACGCAGAGCCGCTGTCTCTGTCGAGGTGATCTCTGGTCGGTCAAATTTAGCCAGATCAATCCCTGTCGGAATAATGCGTTTTTCCGCCTTCACCTTGTACTTTTGAAGCAAGTCATAGACGATCTCACTCGGGCAGATCACTCCGTCCAGATCATTCATGTAACTTCTCACAATGTATTTGACCATACTTGGGCGAATGACCATGCCTCGAGCAATGTAACGAACATAGTCCTCATACTGGGTATGGTAGGTATGGATGACTGGAATTCGCAACTCGCGTCCAATCCACACTCCCAAAAGGCCCAATGAAAACTCTGTCTGGGTATGGATGATATCCAACTGGTATTGCTTGGCAATGGCAAGTGCCTTTGAGAAGCCACGATAGGCAACTCGACGGTCCTTAAAGGCGAAGAAAGGCACACTTGGAATCCGAATGATCTGCCAATCTTCATAGCGGTTCACATCTTTATCGGTCGTTGTAAAAATGAAGACCGTGTGACCCAATTTTTCTAATTCTGTTTTGAGCGTCCGAATACTGGTCGCAACTCCCGACACTTGCGGGAAATAGGTATCTGTAAATAACCCTACACGCATCTTACATCTCCAAAACTGTTTGATAGGCTTCGACCAATTGATGGGCCACTAAGTCGATCGAGCGACTTTCAGCAACCTTGTAGCCAGCCTCCCGCTTGTCCACTTGTCCATTCAAGACCTTGTTCAAGGAATCCACAAATTCATCCACATTGTGGCACAATTCAGATGAGCTCTCGTCGATCCAGCCATTGTAAACGGGAATATCTCGCAAGACTGTATGCTGATGGCTAGCCAAGGCTTCTAAAACAACAATTCCTTCTGTTTCCTCATAGGATGGGAAGAAGAAAGCATCTGAACCCGTCATGGCCCCTTGGAAGACCGCCCCCTTGAAATAGCCAGGGAATTCCACATTACTAGGATGATCCTTTTCCACCAAACGGCGGATCTTACGCGGAATGATCCATTTGTTGATAGAACCTAGCCAAATAAAGCGCACATTCGGCATACGACGAGCGACTTCGACGAAATCTTCGATTCCTTTACGTTTAAAATAAAGCCCAGCACAGATGACAACCTTTTGGCCTTCTTGGATCTTGAAATGCTTACGAAAGACTTCTTCTTTCTTGGGATCTTTTTTATATTTTTCCAAATCAATCCCATTGGAGACGGCAATGATCGGAGTCGTCACTCCATAGGACTGGATCAAGTGTTTGGAATACTCAGAAGGCGTGATGACATAGTCTGCCTTTTGGTACATATGAGCCAAATACTTTCCAAACAAGGGCGCAAAAAGGTTAGATCCAATAAAGGAATTCTCAAAATCCTCACGGGTTGAATGGCCATGCATGATGACTTTTTTTCCACGACGTTTTGCTGCATGGAGCAAGAGAAAACTCCGAGGTCCATAAGTATTGATATGCACCACATCATAATCTCCCAAAATATCTGTCGTATAGGGAATTCCAGCCAAATCAAGTGCATGCATTTGGTGCTGCAAGGCTCGACCAATTCCTGATTTTTGTAGTACGGATTTTCCTTCTAAATACAGTAAAACTTTCATACCTTCTATTATACCGAAATAAAGAGTGCCCAGCAAGTCTCTACCTGTATAGGCTATAAAAAAGAGAGAGTGGGACAGAAATCGGTCATTCGTTAGAATTCGATTTCGTCGTCCCACCTCCGCACAGTTGAGTAGGGCTGTAAAAGCTGATGAAATCAGCGTAGTAGAGCCCACTCAACCACTGCGTCTTGCTCGACAATCCAAAAACAAGAAGAGGCTAGGACTTTTGTCCCAGCCTCTTCCATGACGAGTAGACACATCTTCCCAAGTCAAGACTCTAGTCTACTCATCCTTATTTTTTCGTAGTTCCACGTTTCGTAATATCATGTGACAATACTACTTCACGTTCTTCCAACTCTTCTTTGTGCATAATCTTGGTCAACATCCGCATACTAATGGCTCCAAGGTCATAGAGTGGTTGGCCAATTGTGGATAGATTTGGACGAGTGTAACGCGTTACTTGTGTATCATCACTCGTGATAATTTCGAAGTCTTCAGGCACCTTGACACCTTGATCAGACAAGCCATTCAAAAGTCCAGCTGCCAACTCATCTCCTGTCACAAAAGCAGCAGTTGCTTTTGATGCAATGACACGTTCTGCCAAATGGTAGCCTTCCTCATAGCGGTATTTGGATTCAAATACCAGACCTTCGCTATAGCTCAATTTTTTAGCTTTTAGAGCTTCTTTATAACCTGATAAACGGATCTTACCATTGATATCATCTACCAATGGACCACTTACAAAGGCAATTTTCTTGTTGTGCTTTGCAAGTTGCGTCACAGCATCAATAGTCGCTTGCTTGTAATCAATATTGACACTTGGCAATTGGTGCTCCATATCCACTGTTCCAGCAAGCACAACTGGCGTACGAGAGCGTGAAAATTCAGAACGAATCTTTTCAGTCAAATGATAGCCCATGAAAACAATCCCATCCACTTGTTTGGAAAAGAGGTTATTGACAACTGAAACTTCCTTGTCATCGTCTTCATCGCTATTTGCAAGGACGATGTTGTACTTGTACATTTCCGCTATGTCGTCAATTCCTTTTGCAAGTGTGGAGAAATAGCTGTTGGTGATATTTGGAATCACAACTCCAACTGTCGTTGTCTTCTTACTAGCCAGTCCACGAGCAACTGCATTTGGACGGTAATCCAAGCGTTCAATCACTTCTAAAACTTTTTTACGTGTATTTTCTTTTACGTTTTTATTTCCATTCACAACCCGGCTAACGGTTGCCATTGAAACCCCTGCCTCACGGGCGACATCATAAATCGTTACTGTATCGTCTGTATTCATAAGATTTCCTTTCGTTTTTGAAAATTTCGTTTTCACTCTCTCATTAATCCTATTTTATCACTTATTGTAAACACTTTCAAGCATTTTGACAAGTTTTTGTAAACTCTTGCTTTTTTGAGGAAAATTTGACAAAATAGATCCATAGAAAGAAGGTAGCATTATGTCTAAATTAGATCAAATCGTCGATTTTCTTGAAACTGAAAAAACAGATGTCGCTGTCATTTCCGACCCTGTCACGATCAATTACCTGACTGGATTTTACAGTGACCCTCATGAACGCCAACTCTTCTTGTTTGTCTACACAGACCACGAACCACTTCTTTTTGTTCCTGCCCTGGAAGTAGAGCGTGCAACAGCTGTCGTTGACTTCCAAGTTCTTGGCTATGTCGATTCTGAAAACCCATGGGAAAAGATCAAAGGGGCCATTGCAAAACCAGATGCCAAAACAGTTGCCCTTGAGTTTGATAACTTGATCCTTACCAAATACCATGGGTTGCAAACAGTCTTTGAAAAGGCCCAATTCACCAACCTGACCCCACGAATCAACCGCATGCGTTTGATCAAATCAGCAGATGAAATTCAAAAAATGTTGGTTGCTGGTCAATATGCAGACAAGGCGGTTCATCTTGGTTTTGACGCCATTTCTCTTGATAAAACCGAAACGGATATCGTCGCTGAAATTGACTTTGGCATTAAACGCCTCGGCCAAGAAATGAGTTTTGAGACCATGGTATTGACAGGAAACAATGCTGCAAATCCTCATGGTATTCCTGGAAGTAACAAGCTCGAAAACGATGCGCTTCTCCTCTTTGACCTTGGTTGTATGGTCAATGGCTACGCCTCTGATATGACACGTACTGTGGCTGTTGGGAAACCAGATGACTTCAAAAAAGAAATCTACCACCTGACTCTTGAAGCGCAACAAGCAGCTATCTCTATGATCAAACCAGGCGTGACAGCTCATGAAGTGGACCGAGCTGCTCGAAGTGTCATTGAAAAAGCTGGATATGGAGAATACTTCAACCACCGTCTTGGACATGGTATCGGAATGGATGTACATGAATTCCCTTCTATTATGGAAGGAAACGATCTCGTCCTTGAAGAAGGAATGTGTTTTTCTGTCGAACCAGGGATCTATATCCCAGGAAAAGTCGGTGTCCGTATCGAAGACTGTGGCCACGTTACCAAAGACGGATTTGGACTCTTCACCGAAACCAGCAAAGACTTACTCTACTTTGACTAAATTCTTTGCCAATCCTACACTAGAAACTCAGAACAGGCTCGTTCTGAGTTTTTTTATTTACTTATCATGTTAGAAAACCTAACATAAACGCTTGACTTTTTTTCTCTTAGCGATTATAATAGAAAAAATCAATTGACGAAAAGGAGAACCTTATGCCACTTGTAGAATTTAAACATGTCGAAAAATATTATGGAGACTACCACGCCCTTCGCGACATCAATCTAACATTTGAAAAAGGGCAGGTTGTTGTTTTACTTGGACCTTCAGGATCTGGTAAGTCAACCCTTATCCGGACCATCAATGGACTAGAGGCTATCGACAAAGGCAGTCTTGTGGTCGACGGACACCAAGTTGCTGGCGCTAGCCAAAAGGATTTGGTTCCCTTACGTAAAAAGGTCGGGATGGTTTTCCAACATTTCAACCTCTATCCTCACAAGACAGTGTTAGAAAACGTAACACTTGCCCCAGTGAAAGTTCTTGGAATTGATAAGAAAGAAGCCAAAGAAACGGCTCAAAAATACTTAGAATTTGTAAATATGTGGGACAAGAAAGACTCTTATCCCGGTATGCTTTCGGGTGGTCAAAAGCAACGGATTGCCATTGCACGCGGTTTGGCCATGCATCCTGAACTCTTGCTCTTTGATGAACCCACTTCTGCTTTAGACCCTGAAACCATCGGAGATGTGCTAACTGTTATGCAAAAATTGGCCCAAGAAGGGATGAATATGATTGTCGTCACTCATGAAATGGGCTTTGCCAGAGAAGTTGCTGACCGTATTATCTTTATGGCAGAAGGCCAAGTCTTGGTCGATACCACAGATGTTGCTGGGTTCTTCGATCATCCTACAGAACCTCGTGCCAAACAATTCCTTAGTAAAATTATCAACCACGAAAGTGATACTGTTCATTAAGGAGGGAAACAATGAAACGACATAAAAAAGCATGGCTATTAGCCCTCATTCTGTTTTGTAGCCTAGCATTTTCAAAGATGGCCTTGGCTCAAACAACCGTTAAGGATATCCAAAAACGAGGCGAACTCATTGTAGGGGTCAAGCAAGATGTTCCCAACTTTGGTTACAAAGATCCTAAGACCGGACGTTACACCGGTCTTGAAGTTGACATTGCAAAATTGATTGCCAAAGAGTTACATGTCAAGGTCACCTACGTTCCTGTTACTGCGCAAACACGTGGTCCACTTTTGGACAATGAGCAGGTAGATATGGATATTGCGACGTTCACCATCACTGATGAACGAAAAAAACTCTACAACTTCACAGATCCATACTATGTAGATGCTTCCGGATTTTTGGTGAACCGCTCAGCCCATATTTCAACCATTGAGGACCTCGATGGAAAAACTATTGGGGTGGCTCAAGGATCGATTACCGAATTATTGCTCAAGTCGATTGCGAAAGATAAGAGATTGTCCTTCAAATTTGTTGAATTGGGATCTTACCCTGAGTTGATTACCTCTCTTCACGCCCACCGTATCGATGCCTTTTCGGTCGATCGCTCAATCCTATCCGGCTATACCAGCAAACGAACTACACTGCTGAATGATAACTTCAAGCGGGCTGAATACGGGATTGTGACCAACAAAAAGAATACCGAACTAAACACCTATGTCAATCAGTTGATTCAAAAATGGCAAAAAGATGGAACCCTTCAAAAACTCTATGACCGCTACGGTCTGAAGCCTTCCACAACGACAGAATAGAAAGGAGCCCTCAACATGAATCTCTCATCTTGGTCCGCTTATTTCAAAGATTTTCCTCAATTTTTGAATGGCTTTCTATTTACCATTGCTCTTTCTATCGGAGCTTTTATCCTTGCCATGATACTTGGGATCTTCTTTGGAGCATTATCAACTAGCAAGAAGAAGGTCTACCGCTTGATTGCTCGAATTTTCGTTGAGTTTTATCAAAATACACCACTTCTCGTTCAATTCATGATTATTTTTTATGGTTTCCCCTTGATTACAAACTATGTGGTCATGATTCCGATCTATTGGACAGGGGTCTTATGCGTCGGTCTCTATCATGGGGCCTATATCGCTGAAGTTTTTCGATCTGGTATTCAAGCGATTCCCAATGGTCAAATGGAAGCTGCCTTGTCTCAAGGATTTACCTATCTTGAAACCATGCGCTTGATTATTCTTCCACAAGCCTTCCGCATTATCCTCCCCCCACTCACCAATCAAATCGTAAACCTCATTAAAAACACGTCCACTGTGGCAATTATTTCAGGGGTAGATTTGATGTTTGTGACGAAATCTTGGTCTGCCTTGAACGCAAACTATATCCCATCCTTTTTAGGAGCAGCCCTTCTCTACTTCCTACTTTGCTACCCTGTCGCTCAGTTTGGCCGCAAAATGGAAGAAGCCAATAAAAAAGCCTACACAATGTAAGGAGGATTTTCATGGACGATATCTTAACAGTTTTAACTCCCACAAACCTTCTCTTTCTATTGCAAGGCTTCGAGTTAACCCTATTTATTTCACTCATTTCGATTGTCTTATCGATGATTTTTGGGACTATTTTAGCAATCATGCGCAATGGGAAGAATCGCCTTTTCAAACTTATCGCTAGTATTTACATTGAGTTTGTTCGAAACGTTCCCAATCTCTTGTGGATTTTCACCATTTTTCTTGTCTTTCAAGTAAAATCGATTCCTGCAGGGATCATCGCCTTTACCCTTTTTACTTCTGCAGCTCTCGCGGAAATTATTCGTGGTGGCCTCAATGCGGTTCACCACAATCAGGTCGAAGCAGGGATGTCTCAAGGCTTTACTTCCTTCCAAATTCTTTATTATATTATCTTGCCACAAGCTATTCGTAAGATGCTCCCAGCTATCATTTCTCAGTTTGTGACCGTCATTAAAGATACTAGTTTGCTCTATTCGGTCATTGCCTTACAAGAATTATTTGGAAGTAGCCAAATTCTGATGGGACGCTATTTTGAACCCTCTCAGGTCTTTACCCTTTATCTATTAATCGCTGCTGTTTATTTTCTCTTCAACTTCGCACTCTCCAGTTTCTCTCACCATTTAGCCAAAAAATGGGAAAATGCGACAGACTGATAGAAAACGATTGCTCTTGCAGCGTGCCCATATCTAAAAACAAGAAGAGGCTGGGACAAAAGTCCTAGCCTCTTCTTGTCTTTGAATTGTCGAGCAAGACGCAGTGGTTGAGTGGGCTCTACTACGCTGATTTCATCAGCTTTTACAGCCCTACTCAACTGTACGGAGGTGGGACGACAAAATCGAATTCTAACGAATGACCGATTTCTGTCCCACTCTCTATTTTTTTAGGATACAGATAGCTGGTCTATTTTTTTCTGGGTCGTGATGACAACTTCTTTAAGGCTGGTCTGAGCCATTTCTTTTTCCATGGCGATTTGAATAGCTGCGAGCTTGCCGTCTAAGATGTCGTGGATGTTGTGACCAATCGGACAGTCTGGATTGGGATGGTCATGAAAGCCGAATAACTGACCTGTCGTTCCTAAACATTCTACAGCCCGATAGATATCCAATAAGCTAATCTCGTCGACTGTTTTTGCTAGGGCTGCTCCACCTGTCCCACGCGCTACATGAATCAAGCCTGCCTTCTTTAGCTGAGACAAGGTTTTCCGAATAATCACAGGGTTCACCCCAACGCTTTCTGCTAAAAAATCGCTGGTTACTTTGGTTTTATCCCCTCGAAGGGCAATCATGATCATGACATGGGTCCCGATGGTAAACCGACTCGAAATTTGCATCCTTCATTCCTCTCAATCTAGTCAGCAAAGCATTTTCTTTCTCTTCATTATACTCTTTTTAGATGTAATGTCAATAGTTACACTATGAAAAGAAGGTCTGTAACCAAGCATCGATTTCGAGATCATGACCTTCTCTGTGTTCGATCTCATGAAGAAGCTCATGGTTGTGCGTATGGTGAATGCCATTGACCAAACTTTCATAATAAACTTGGTAGTATGGCAGATGCAAGTCTTTGGCGAGTTGGAGTTCCCTAGCGACGTCATAGTCTACCCGTCTAAAATCAACATCCTTAAGCCCTACTTCATCCAATTCAAGAATAGCGTACATGGCCCGAAGATCCTTGCGCAAGTTCTTATCTAAGAAGAAGGGTTGGCCAATCGAGCCAGGATTGAGGATGAGTTCTCCACCTGAACCATAGCGGAAAAACTGCTGGTGAATGTGGCCATAGACTGCGATATCACAGGCAGGATTGGTCACCAAACGGTCGAAATCTTTCTGCTCTCCAATATGGATCAGTTCACGCCCCCAATTCTTATCCGGCAAGTGGTGGGTAATCCCGATTTTCAAGCCACTCATTTCTCGGTGGACCTGCATAGGCATCTCCTGCATGGCTTCGATTTCTTGGGGGGTGATTTCTTCGAGAATATATTGGCACTGGCGCATGAGGTAGCGATGGCTCGATCTCTTAGGGTCTAGCATTCCCTTCATGGCCCGCCACATACTATCTTCCCAGTTACCGAGGACTTTAACCGTAATCGGTAGTTCCTCCAACAAGTCCAAGAGCGCACGTCTACCTGTACCAGGCATTAAGGTATCTCCTAAAAGCCAGTATTCGTCCACCTTGGCTCTTTGGCTATCCGCAAGGACTGCCTCCAAAGCAGTCATATTCCCATGGATATCCGAAAGTAAAGCAATTTTCGTCATAATCTACTCCTTTCTTCCATTATAACAGAGCCTCAAAAATCTTTCAGCCTGAAGCAACGATTTATAGGAAGTTCTTTTCTTTCTATTTCTTTGAGTTTCAAAGGATTTTTCACTAAAAAGGGCAAGAAAACCTCTAATTCTAATGGACAATTATAAATTTTATGCTATAACTAAAGTGATATTGAATTATTTCTTAGAAAGAAGGCTCATTATGAGTTTACAAAATATTGAAAGGAAATCTCTTCAAGAAATCAATCAGTCCATCAAGGTGCCAAAAGGAATCTCTTTTTGGAAAAACCTTCTTCTCTTTTCAGGACCAGGTGGTCTGGTGGCCGTTGGCTATATGGACCCTGGTAACTGGATTACCAGTGTGGTCGGCGGTGCCCAATATCGCTACCTTCTCTTATCGATCGTTCTCCTCTCTTCTTTGATTGCCATGCAATTGCAACAAATGGCTGGAAAATTAGGGATTGTTCATCGTAAGGATCTAGCTCAAACAACCGCTCATCACCTCTCTAAATGGCTTCGCTATACCTTATGGGTCGTTATTGAATTAGCCCTTATGGCTACAGACTTAGCCGAAGTTATCGGATCTGGGATCGCTCTCCACCTCCTTTTTGGATGGCCCTTGCTCTTTTCCATTCTGATCACCATTTTTGACGTCTTCCTCTTATTGGGATTGATGCACCTTGGTTTTCGGAAAATTGAAGCCATCGTTTTGACTCTGATCTTAACGATTCTAGTCATCTTTGCCTATCTGGTCTTTCTATCGAAACCAGATATCGGTGGGATCTTTGCCGGCTATCTACCTCAAAAAGAAGTACTAGGGATCGGGCTTCCAAAAGGAAATGAAGCCTTGACCTTGGCTCTTGGGATTATCGGAGCCACTGTCATGCCCCACAATCTCTACCTTCACTCATCCATCTCTCAAACCCGTCGAGTGGACTACAAGGACCAAGCTGATATCAAGCGTGCCGTACGCTTTATGACCTGGGACTCCAATATTGAGTTGGGCTTGGCCTTTGTCGTCAATTCTCTACTCCTCATCCTTGGGGCTGCTCTCTTCTTTGGACATGGTGATAAGATCAATGCCTTCTCCAGCATGTACAATGCTCTCAAGGACAACCAAATCGCAGGGGCAATTGCCAGTCCATTCTTGTCGACCCTCTTTGCCATAGCCTTGTTGGCTAGTGGTCAAAACTCGACCATTACGGGAACGTTGACCGGTCAAATCGTTATGGAAGGCTTCTTGAAATTCCGTATACCGCAGTGGATGAGACGGCTTATAACCCGGATTTTCGCTCTTATTCCTGTGATTACTGTAGCTATTTTATTTGGAGATCAAGAGCATGTCTTGGATGACCTCTTGGTCTATTCCCAAGTCTTCCTATCGCTTGCCCTACCGTTCTCCATCTTTCCTCTGGTATACTTTACCTCTAATAAAGAAATCATGGGAGAACATGTCAACGCCAAATGGAATACCTTATTAGGCTATCTGGTCGCCATCGTCTTAACGGTCTTAAATTTCAATTTGATCTACACCACCTTTATCAAATAAAAAAGGCGGAGTGGAACAGTCAGCAAAGCGCTACTGTCCCACTCCTTTTTTCTTGCTTTCTATTGTGTTCCTAAAAATTTCCTGACCATTTTTTGAGGAGGGAATTATTTTAAATAAAAAAGAATTTCCAAATTTGTCCAAAATTCTGTAAACACTTGTCCTTTCTACCCTTGTAAAATTTTTATACAGTTTTCCTTATTTGTACAAAAAAGGGTTTTGTTGTTCATTTCCTCTAACTAGCGTATAATGTACTAGTTGGTAAGATGAAATGATTTCATCTTCAAATAAATAGAATGAAACTGATTCATAAAAAAATAGAAAGGAATTTATGGCACGACAAAGACAAACAACTACCAAGCTAGACTTACGAAATGCACTCTCTAAATTGTTGTTGGAGCAACCTTTTGATACGATTACCATTCGCCAATTGACGGAAACAGCTGGGATAAACCGAGGAACCTTCTACCTGCATTATGTCGATAAAAACGACATGTTTGATCAAATGAAATTGGAAATGATGCAGGAATTGGACAGTCTCTTTATTGAAGGCAGCCCCGTCAAGGTCAATTTCCTTAATGTTTTGGCAGCGATAAAAGAGAATTATGATTTTATCTATGCTCTTTCACAATCTAGCTGTCCAGATTTCCGTAAACTTGTCAGAAGTTTTACCCTTCATGCCTTGGAAGATACTCCTCATGCTAAGGAGCATATCATCGCTGATTTTCAAGTTCCATATAAATATGGTCTTGAAATCTTCATTGCGACCATCGAATCCGTCATTGTGACTTGGCTGGAATCTGGAGCCAAGGAAGACCCGATTGAGATTGCAACCATTATTCTCAGTATCTCAGACTTTGCAAGCTGGAACTAAACAGTTCATTTTAAAAAAGCTGGCTCAATTGTCCTACAGACAAAAGAACCAGCTTTTTCTTATTTGATTAGGGTTTTCTTGCTAACATAGTCGCAAAGCGTAGTTGAATCCGATGGCCATTTTCATCCCGGCGATGGAGGTGGCCAGGATTTTCATTGTATTTGACCAATTCCCAATCCTTGTAATACTCCGCCAATTCTCCTTCTTTAAAGGTAAACGAGAAGGGCATCTGACAAGGATAATCTTCTGTATCCATGGCACAGACAATGAGGTTATAGCCACCTGGAGTGGTGTGCTCTTGCATATTGCGGATGATGTCTGGAATTCGATCGGCTTCTAGAAACATGAATACGACTGTGGACACAATCAAGTCATAGTCTTGAGTGAGTGCAGCAGCATTGATATCATAAAGCCCGACTGGCATCTCTAAATCTTCTTCTACAACAATACTTTGGAGTATCTCTAAGGCCAGCTCATTTTGATCGACGGCTGTCACATCAAAACCATGTTGGGCCAAAAAGAGGGCATTACGTCCTTGACCACATCCAAGATCCAGCGCCTTTCCAGCTGGGACAATTCTTACTGCTTCTAGCACCTCTGAATGGACAGGGTTGGTCTTGTATTTTTTTGGAAAATAATCTTTGGGTTCACAGTAAAATTCCAAGTACCACTCCACATCATCTGTCACAGCTTCGACCCGATGCCAGGCCTGGGGCTCTGCCATGGGATTCTCTGCACCCGCTTCAAAGATGTGGCTCGCGATTTCTTCCCCGTCTTCTGTCAATTCAATAAATCTTAACTGACCTTTTAGAACCGTAATCTTCCCCCAGGTTCCTACCTTGGTATTGTGCTTTCTTTGAAGAGCTTCTGGCATGGTATCCTTGGTCCAGATAGGCATGCGCTTGTATGCGATCAATTTTTGTGTCATGTGGCTTCTCCTTATTCTTTCGGTACTCTTATCATACAGGAAAAAGCCCCTTTTTACAAGTTAGAAAAAAGGCCCCTCTCCGAGAAAAAAGCAGTTCTGAAACAAGTTTCAAAACTGCTTTTTGATTAACGTGTATTGTATTGTTTCATAACCCGTGCAATATCCCGGTTTTGTTCCCGACGTTTGATGGATTCACGCTTGTCATAATCATGTTTCCCTTTAGCGAGTCCCAAAAGCAATTTGGCATAGCCATCCTTGAGATAGACCTTTAAAGGTACCAGGGTCATTCCTGTCCCTTTGGTTTCTTGGTCCAGCTTTTGGATTTGCTTTTTATGAAGAAGAAGCTTGCGACGACGGTCTGGATCTTGGTTCCAGATATTGCCTTCCTCATAAGGGGCAATATGGACGTTGCTGAGCCAAACTTCTCCATTTTTAACTTGTGCAAAACCGTCTTTTAGGTTGATCCGTGCAGCACGGACACTTTTGATTTCGGTCCCTGTTAGCACCATTCCTGTTTCAATGGTTTCTACAATTGTATAGTCATGTCTCGCCTTTTTATTTTGCGCGACGACCTTTCCTTCGCCCTTTGCCATGGTTGGCTCCTTTCTTTGCTACTTCCTTGTAAAATGGTTTCTTTCCTTTTTTCTTTTTGGATTTAGATGAAGAATCTTTCCGTTTGTCATCTCTTCTAACGGTTGAACCCTTAGAAACTTTTTTGTCTTTGCGTCTGCGATCCCTGCGATTGCCATCTCGGTCACGGCCTTTAGACTTGAGGCCTTTTTCGACGACATCCAACTCACTTGGAATGTAGGAGAAGTCAATCTCTCCTGTCATCTTGTCAGCTCTTTCCACCTTGATCCGGATTTGCTGACCAACACGGAAAGTCACTCCCGATTTCTCCCCGCGAAGGGTTAGATCTCGTTCGTTAAAATGGTAGTATTCAGGAAGATTAGTAATATGGATCAAACCTTCGACCGTATTGGGTAGCTCCACAAAGAGGCCAAATTTCACTACACTAGAAACCACGGCATCGTACTCTTCCCCAACATAGTCTTCCATGTATTCGGCCTTTTTCATAGCTTCGACTTCGCGCTCTGCATCAATAGCCCGGCGCTCTCGACTAGAGGATTGGCTGGCAATGTCTGGAAGGACTTGTTCAAAGTGTTCTGCCACTTCTTGGGATTTACCGTATTCACGCACCATTCGATGAACCATCAGGTCCGGATAGCGGCGAATGGGACTGGTAAAGTGGGTATAATATTCCGCAGCAAGCCCATAGTGGCCATGGTTGTGCTCTGAATAACGGGCCTGTTGCATCGAGCGCAACAACATCATCGAAAGGACATCTGCATAAGGTTCTCCTTCAACCTTGCGCATAATTTCTTGCAAGGCTTCTTGGCTCATCTCACTAGCCGTTCCGTAGATCTGGATCCCAAAGCTAGAAGCATAGTCGATAAACTTCTGTACTTTTTCTGCCTTTGGATCTTCGTGGATCCGGTAGATAAACGGCAATTTCAGTCGTGTAAAGTGCTCCGCCACGGTCTCATTGGCAATCAGCATAAAGGACTCAATCATCCGCTCGGCAATCCCTCTTTGACGGAGGACAATGTCGACCGGTTTTCCTTCTTTATTGACTAGGATTTTAGCCTCATTGGTATCAAAATTGAGGGCTCCTCGGCGAATCCGCATGCTTTCTAGAATACCGTGCAAGGTGGCCATTTGATGAATACTTGGAACAATTTTCTTAAACGCTTGAGCCTTTTCTTCATCGCCTGCTAAGATATCATTGACGTCGCTATAGGTCATTCGGAAGGTCGTATTGATCACTGTTTGGGTAATGGTATGCTTGACGACCTTGCCATGAGGATCAATCTCCATAATGGCAGACTGGGTCAGGCGGTCCACATTGGGATTCAAAGAACAGATCCCATTGGACAAGCGTTCTGGAAGCATAGGGACTACCCGGTCAGTCACATAGACAGAGGTTGCACGATTTAAAGCTTCCTTGTCGAGTGCTGAGCCTTCTGTAACATAATAAGAGACATCTGCGATGTGAACCCCCAGCTCAAAATTGCCGTTCTTGAGTGGCTTGATATGGACCGCATCGTCCAAGTCTTTGGCATCTGCTCCGTCGATCGTAAAGGTGATTTCCTCTCGCAGATCCAACCGTCCCTCTAAATCCTTTGCAGACGGTGCATCTGGAACCTGCTTGGCCTCTTTCAACACTTCTTCTGGAAATTCTGAGACGATATCCATGGATTCCAAGACTTCTAAGACATCGATCCCCGGATCTGTCACGTGACCGACAACATCCTGAACTGTCGCTACAAAATAATTGTGCTTACGACTCGGATATTGGTCAATTTCGACCTTAAGGATTTCAGTTCCTTCCAATTGAAGCGCCGGCTTCTTCACATAGATCAGCTGGCTAATCTTTTGATTTTTGGACCGAATGTAGCCGGCATATTTGGGCTTTTCCTCATCTAGAACAAGTTGCCCGACCACCGTTTTAACACTATGCTCCAAGACATCGATAATCTTGGCTTCTGCTGCGGTTCCCTTGTTTCGGTCTGCAACTTTAGTAATGACGAACTCAACGGTATCTCCATCGATGGCATAAGAGACATCATTTCGACCGACAAAGAGATCCTCTTCTTCGCCTTCTAAACTGACAAACCCAAAGCCATTTTTATGAGCATGAAAGATCCCCTTGAGCGTGATGGCTGCTGCCTTCTTTTTGGCCAAACTCAGCGAACCATCGTCCTCAAACTTCAACTCATGACGGCGTTCCATCAAAGAAATGGTCTTGACCAACTCACGGAAGTCCTTCGCGCCTTCTTTTTGTAGAGCCGCTGCTAGGTCATGGATCTGGACCTTGCCGTGCTCTTGTAAATAGTCTATAATCTTTGTTTTCATTTTGATTCTTGCTGGCTAGCCAGCCTCCTCTTTCTAACGTTTCTGATCTCGTACTTTACTGATTAAACGGAACTTTTGCAAAATAAAAATAGGCAAAGAACTTGTCTGAGCCTATCTTATTTACTAGAAAGTGCCATCAAGATCATCGCGATCAACAGCCAGAAGAAAATCATGACTCCTGTCAAACGCTGCATCACGGCTTCAAAGCCACGTGCTTTTGAACGTTCAAACAAGTCATTTGAGCTGGCGTCAAAGACGTTGCTCGATTGGTTTTTAGTTGGCTGCATAAAAATTGCGATAATAATCAATACTGATAATACTAGTAAAATAGTTGTTAATACTCCGCTCATATTCAAAACTCCTTAAAATCTTCACTATTATACCATGAAATTCATTTCGATTCAATATGTAAGGTTACTTTTCTTTCCTTAGGACAGTATTTCAGAACCTCAATCTTTTCGGGATGGGTTTTGGTATTTTTACTAGTTAAATAATTCTGACTGCCACAGCTGGTGCAAGTCAATTGAACTTTAATTCGCACGAATTTCTCTCACTTTCAAATACTTTCTAAATAAGAACAAGAGGAACAATAAGTCTGTAAAGGCCAGGAGCGCCGTTCCATAGAAGACCCAATGGTAACCAAAATGCATGAAAATTCCAGATCCCATCATAGGCCCTAATACGCCTCCTAGATAGTAAAAGAGTTGGTTGTAGCTAAAGATCCGTGAGATGCCTTCTGGAGGAGTTAAGCGATTTAACAAAGCGGAAACTCCTGGCAATAAAGCTCCGGTTCCAATCCCAAAGAGAAAGCGTAAAATCCCCAATTGTAGTGGATTTTGTGCTTGGGCGCACAGCATATAAAGACAACCACTATAAAAAAGAGCAATCAATAAAAGCCTGTGATTTCCTATGCGATCTCCTAATTTCCCCATCCAACCTGCAAAGAGCATGCTAGAGACTCCCATAGCTGAAACGATCATCCCCGACACGAAGATGAGATTATTTTTTTGCCCTAAAGCCCTCACATAGAGTGGCAGGACTGGTGAGATAGATTGGGCGATCATTTGAATGGTCATACTAGTTAAAAAGAGGCCCAAGAGGATATCTTTTTGCTGAATAGATTTTACCAATTCCCAGCTGGATTTTTGTTCTTCTTTTGGAAGGGGCTCGTAGTCTTCCTCGATCCCCCAGAAGGTCAAAAGGGAAACCAGAAATAAGAAAAATCCTACTAAAAGAAAGACATTGCGCATTCCCAAATTCTCCGCAATGAAGCCCCCAATCAAGGGACCCATCAGGGTACCCGCCACAACACCGGTCGATAAGGTCCCTAGGGCATAGCCTGATTGGTCCTTGGGGACTTGGCTTGCGATCAAGGCTGTACTATTAGGAACAAATCCTGAAAAGACGCCATTAAGTAAGCGCAAAACCAAAAGCCAAAAGACCGACGGCACAAAGGCGATCCCGCCCATGGTCAGGGTCATGGCAATAGAAGCTCTAAGCATCATGGGTTTGCGACCAAAGCGGTCAGCCAGGCTTCCCCAGATAGGAGACATGATCGCAGAGGTGACAGAAGAACTCGCAACGGCAATCCCTGCATAAAAAGGAACAGCTTTCCCCGTAACGCCCAGCTCTTCCACAAAAAGGGCCATAAACGGTACAACTAAGGAAAGGCTAGCTCCGATGAAAAAACAACCAATCCAAGCGATCCATAGATTTTTACGCCAATTGACTTCTCTTGTGATAAAATCATCTTCTTTCTAATTGTTGTAGAGCTACATCTAACTGAGTATAGAGAACAGCTAGATCTCCATTGTTGTCTAAGACCAGATATGCATGGGCTCTTTTTTTCTCTAACGGCATTTGAGCTGCAATGCGCTCTTGAGCCTGATTTTCTGACAAGTGGTTGCGTTCCATCAGGCGCTTGATCTGTATTTCTTTAGATACCGCCACCAACCACACGGCCTCAAACCACTCTTCATAATGCTGCTCGATTAAGAGCGGAATGTCCATAAAAAAGAGACCGGATTGAGCTGCTTGCCTGTCTCTTGCATCTGCCAGAGCCTCACGAATCAGCTGGCCTTGGACGCGATTGGACCAGTCTCGTTCACTAGGATCTGAAAAAATCCGTTGGCCTAGAGCGACGCGATCCAGTTCTCCATTTTCTGTGAGAATCTCCTTCCCAAAATGGTCTACTAAGACACGGTAAAGCGCTCCTCCTGGTGTCTGCAAGTCATGAACTACTCGATCAGCATCGATGACCATATAACCTTTATCTCTTAGATAGGAGGTGACAGTGGACTTTCCTGAAGCAATCCCTCCTGTTAATCCGATGATTCTCGCCATCTAGTTCTCCTTTTGGCAGTGGGGGCAAAAATGGGTCCCGCGTCCCCCCAGCTGGATTTTCTCAATCGGTGTTCCACAGCGCAAACAAGGCTGACCTGTCTTGCCATAGACTTGATGCTCTTCCTGCATGGTGCCATCCTCGCCAAAAGCGTTGCTATAGGAGCGAATGGTGGAGCCTCCTTTTTCAACAGCCTGAGCTAGCATAGCAATTGTTTCTTTGCGAATGGCTTTGGCTTCTCTAGCCGTCAAGCTTTGACCTAAACGGGCCGGATGAACCTTGGCTCGATAGAGGACCTCATCCACGTAAATATTGCCCAACCCAGCCACCATTTTTTGGTCTAAAAGAGCTGATTTAATAGGTTTCTTGGACTGTTTAAGGGCTGATTGGAAGGCTGGTTCTTTAAAATCCTCTTCCGTAGGTTCTGGGCCAAGTTTTTTATTCAAAAAATAGCTGTCTAGAAGCTCAGGTGCTAGGACTTCCATGGTCCCAAACTTGCGGACATCTTCATAGACCAGGGTGCTGCCATCTGTAAAATGAAAGAAGACATGGGCGTGTTTGCGAAGAGGGACTTCCTCTGGATAAAAGAAATACTTGCCTTCCATCCGCAAATGCGAGATGAGGACCAGATCCGTCAGATAAAACAAAAGGTATTTGCCCCGTCGTCCCATGGCGCGAACCGCTTGCCCCGGTATATCATGAAGGAAGGCATCTAGATCTGTATGGATCATCTTTGGATACTTTACTTCCACTGACTGGATAGTTTTTCCAAGAATTAATTTCTCAAGACCTCGTCGAACGGTCTCAACTTCTGGTAATTCCGGCATAGGGCTCCTTTCAAAAACAAGAAGCAGGCCCCTGCCCACCTCTTCTCAATATTCTTTTTCATTGTATCCGAAATCAGCAAGATCCAATTTCTTATCCCGCCAATTTTTCTTGACCTTGACCCAGGTTTCAAGAAAGACCTTGTCCCCTAGCATCAGCTCGATATCCTTACGCGCAAGGGTTCCGATTTTCTTAAGCATGGAACCTTGCTTCCCAATGACAATTCCTTTTTGGCTATCCCGCTCGACCATAATGGTCGCACGAATATGAACCTTATCTGTTTCTTCATCACGCTTCATGGAATCAATCACGACCGCTACCGAATGCGGAATTTCTTCACGGGTCAATTGAAGCACCTTTTCACGAATCATCTCAGAAACCAAGAAACGCTCTGGGTGATCGGTGATTTGGTCTTCTGGGAAATATTGGAAACCTTCTTCCAAATTTTCACTTAAGATATCCACCAATCGCGAGACATTATTGCCTTGCAGGGCTGAAATCGGCACAATTTCCTTGAAATCCATTTGATTTCTAAAATCGTCAATTTGTGCCAAGAGTTGATCTGGATGGACTTTGTCGATCTTATTGACCACAAGAATGACAGGTACTTTAGCCTCTTTTAAGCGCCCCATAATCATGTCATCGCCTTTGCCACGCGCTTCATCTGCTGGCACCATGAAGAGTACGGTATCGACTTCTCGAAGGGTGCTATAGGCCGACTCTACCATGAAGTCACCAAGAGCTGTCTTGGGTTTGTGAATCCCCGGAGTATCGATAAAGACAATTTGCTCTTTATCGGTTGTGTAGATCCCCATAATCTTGTTGCGCGTTGTCTGCGCCTTGTCACTCATGATGGCAATCTTTTGCCCCATGACGTGGTTCAAAAAAGTTGACTTCCCAACATTGGGCCGTCCTAAAATGGCTACAAAGCCTGATTTAAATGTCATATTATCCTTTCACGAGGGCATGCCCCCTCTTATCTGAATACCAAGGCCCAGAATTTGGGTACAAAAATTACCAAACCGGTCACCAAAGCGAAACCTGATACGACCAGAACAGCCCCAGCCGCCATGTCTTTGGCATTCTTTGCTAGCATCGAAAAATGATAGTCACTGGCCAGATCCACCACATTTTCAATAGCCGAATTCACAATCTCAAAAGCAATGACCAAGGTGATGCTGAGCAATAAAAAGAGCCATTCTGTTGCAGAAATCCGAAAAAGCAAACCCGCAAGAAGTGCTCCTAATGAAGAAAGAGCATGCTTGCGCATATTGCGCTCCTCTTTAATGGCAGTAAAAATCCCTGTAATTGCGAACTCCAAACTAGAAGTGAAGTCCCGGTTTTTCCATTTTCGTTTATTGTCGTGTGAGTCCATAGGCTGTCAAAATCTCTTCCTGTAAGCCAAACATTTCCTTTTCTTCCTCCGGCGTATAGTGATCATAGCCATTGATGTGAAGAAAACCATGTACTGCCAAAAATCCCATTTCGCGCTCAAAGCTATGGCCATATTCTTCCGCCTGCTCCCGCGCCTTGTCAATTGAAATAAAGAGCTCACCGATATAGGTATCAAATTCTGCCATCATCTCTGCCAATTCTGGATTTTCTGCAAGGTCTTCCTCATCAAAAGAAATCTCCATCTCTGGCTTGTATTCTAAACTGATGACATCTGTCGGACGATCCGTATCACGGTATTCAAGATTGAGTTCATGGCTACGTTCGTTGGTCACAAACGTTACCGCCATCTCCTTGTCTTCTTTCCCAATCTTTTGGGCCGCAAATTCCAAAATTTCTCGTGTTTGTTTTAAGATTTCGTCAGAGACTTGGCCCGTCTCATCGACCATTTCAATATACATCTGGATCACCTCACTATTATCACTTTATTATATCACAAAAACCAGCCTATAGACTAGATACAGGCTGGTTTTCAAACTTTTTCTTTGCACGATCATCTTACACTACCGTTTGCTGGATGGCATTCATCTGGGCATAGATTCCACCTTGTGCGATCAAATCCTCATGTCGACCACGCTCTACAATGCGTCCTTCAGATAAGACTAAGATCTGATCTGCATCTTGAATGGTCGATAAGCGATGGGCAATGATAAAGGTCGTCCGTCCTTTTTGCAGGACTGCCATGGCCTTCTGGATGACTTCTTCCGTCTCTGTATCGATGTGAGAGGTCGCCTCATCTAAAATTAGGATGTTCGGATTCATATAGAGCGTCCGCGCAAAGGAAATCAACTGGCGCTCGCCACTTGAAAAGGCGGATCCTTTTTCTACGACTGGATGGTCGATTCCTTTTTCAAGACGCTCTACAAAGGGCCATGCTCCGACTTTTTTCAGCGCCTCTTTGACCGCATCCCGATCAATGTGATCCTGGCTCATGGCCACATTACTCGCAATGGTTCCTGTAAATAGATAAGGATCTTGCAAGACAATTCCCATGTGGCTTCGCAGGCTCTCACGAGAGATTTGGCGAATATCTTGACCATCGATCAATATTGCTCCTTCTTGAGGATCGTAGAAACGATAGAGCAGGTTCATAATCGAAGACTTACCCGATCCAGTATGGCCCACAAGGGCGATGGTTTCCCCAGGGCTAGCCTGAAAAGCAATATCCCGCAGAACTGGCTTGCCTTCTTCATAGGCAAATTGAACGTTGTCAAACACGACTTGAGCCTTTTCTATCTTCAGTTCCGATACACCATCGGCCTCTAAGGGTTGATCTAAGAAGGCAAGGACACGACTCCCCGTCTCTAGTGATCGCCGAATATTGGGAAATTGACGACTAAGGGCAGCCATTAGTTCAAAGAGGTTCATGACATAGTTGATATTGATAAACAAGAAACCAGCCGTCACACCAATATTCCCTTTTAAGTAAGACATGCTAGCGATGGTCAAAATACCTGCAATGACCAAATACTTGAGCAATTCCGTCAAGGTCCAAGAAGCGATTGAATCAGCTAAAAGGATCCGGTCATTAGCCCCTAGCATCTTCTGAGTAGTGGCTTCAAACTCCTCGATAACATGGGGCTCTTGCCCGTAGAGTTGGATCATGCTGGCACCATGCAAGAGTTCATTGACCTGGGTATTGACCTCGCTTCGCGCATCAAAGAAATCCTTCATCGGCTGGTCCGTCATGACCTTGTAGAGATACTGGATCCCGTAGAAAATCGGAAAGACCAAACACAAGAGAAGGCCCATCATAGGGCTCAGGTAAAAGAGAATCCCTAGAACAAAGAGAAAACGTACTAAAAAGATAATCAACACCATACAGGAGTTATAAAACTGGGTCCGCAAGGTTTCCGTATCATTGACAATTCTTGTCGCGATCTTTCCAGCCGGCTTATCATCAAAATAAGAGATCGGTAGACCTTGCATGACTTGAAAGGCTTGGTCTCTTAGGTTAGCCGTCACTTGATTGCTTCCATGTAGCAAGATCCGATTCCCTAGGTAGCTAATCAGCTGCCCAATGCTTAAGACCAAGAGATAAAAACCTCCCATCTGGAGTAGCTGACCTTGCTCTCCGCCATGGGTCAGTGCGGTCAAAGGCCCATCAATCATCTTTTGAAGAATGAATGGAGACAACTCAGAAAAGATGGTCGCTAATAAGAGACAAATAAAGCCAACAAGAAAGACTGTAGGATAAAGCGTGATCCTAGATAATAATCGTTTCAATACTTTCATCTTATTCTCCTTCCTGTTTTTGTTGCCGTTGGTATTGTTCGTAGTACCAACCCTCTTGAGCCAGCAGATCACTCGCTCTGCCTTCTTCGACAATCTGTCCTTGATCCAAGACAATGATCCAATCCGCCTGATGGACAGCAGACAAGCGATGGGAAACAATGATGGTCGTCTTGCCTTTTCGCTCTGTTTGAATGCTGTCAATAATGGCCTGTTCGGTCTTGGCATCCACCGCCGAAAGGGAATCATCTAACAACAAGAGATCTGCATCCCTTAAAAAGGCACGCGCCAGAGAGATCCGTTGTTTTTGACCTCCTGATACAGAGACCCCTTTCTCACCGATCATGGTGTCCATCCCCTGAGACATCCGCTCGAGATCATCCGCAAAAGCAGCTTGGGCTACCGCTTCTACTAAATCCTCTTCACTAGCATCATTTTTACCCAGAGCGATATTGTCACGGATAGACTTGGAAAATAAAATATGTTCTTGGGAAACGTAACCAATTTTGTCTTCGACGGAGCGCCGCTTGTAGGCGACAATCGGTTGCTGGTTGATCAAGAATTCCCCCTCACCAACTGGGTACTGCCGCAAGAATTGCCGTACCAGGGTAGTCTTTCCTGATCCGGTACGACCAACAATCCCTACTGTTTGACCTTTCTGAACGGTCCAATCAATACCTGACAGGCTCTTTCGCTCAGCACCAGGATAACGGAAGGAATAATCCTTAAACTCTACCGAATCAATTTGTGTCAAGAAATGCGGACCATCTGGCTCTAAATCATCTGTTTCATCAATCACTTCTTTTAACTTCTTAAAGGACATTTGCCCTGTCTGATAGACCAAGATAAAATCTGATAGCATCCACATAGGCTCAACCAAGAAGACCAAATACAGTTGCAAGGCCAAGAGTTTTCCTAAGCTCAATTGCCCACTTGCTAATGACTGACCTCCAAATACCAAGAGTAGGACCGTCGAAAAACCAATAAACAACAGGGCTAAGGGACCAAAAGAATATTGGATAGAGGCGATTCTATCTCCTGTTTTTGCAAGACTAGCTGTTTTTGTTTGGAACTGTTTGACCTGCTGGTCCCGTCTACTATAGGCACGCATGACCCGAATCCCTTCGATGGACTCCAAGACTTCATCATTCAACTGAGCGACTGCTTCTCTGTTTTGCTCAATGTAGTCCTCCTGCTTTTTACTCAAAAAATAGGTGGATACGAGAAGAAATATCATGGGGATAAAACAAATCAAGGTCAATTGCCAAGAAAGGAAAAACATGGCCAATATAATAAAGGTAAATAAACCGCCACCATAAAGGATGATCATCATTCCGTAACCAGCCATATCGGCCATGCCATCGACATCTGTCGTGAACCGCGTCAAGAGATCTCCTGAACGGAATTTCTCAAAAAAGGGACGCCGCATAGCTACTAGTTTACGAAAAGCTTGTCCCTGAAGGATCGACTTAAAATGGATGGACGACTGAAAGAGGCGCAACTGCCAATAAAAAGCCGTCAGGTAATTGAGGATGGCTGATCCTACCAAGAGGACCATATCCCATACAAAGTTGGATTGTGTCAGCGTTTGCTGACTCAAATGATCCACTAAACGCTGGATAACTTGCGTCGGGATCAATAAGGTATAATCATAAAGAATCAGGACCACAGCAATGCTAATATAGCGCCACTTGCGTTCTCTGATATACTCCCAAATAGCTCTTATCATCTACTCTCCTTTTCAAAACGACACAGAAAAAACCCAAGCAAGGAACTGAGAGCAGTCTCAGTCCACACTTGGGCCTTCTGATGCCTATCACCAATTCAGTTAAGGCAGGCAAAAATGCACGCAAAAAACCCAAGACAGACTCCTCCATCTTGGGTTTCATTCATTTTTTAAATGGAACTCAACTGAGATTGGAGAAGTTGTGTATTCAATTGTGTCATCAAAACATCTACTTTGTTCATGATGGTTTTCTCCTTTCTCTTTGTTGTTCTAACTTTACCACTTATTTCCGTGCTTGTCAACGTTTTTTTGAAAATTGTTGAAAAGGGAAACTATTACATCAAATCGTAATGGGGTCTTCTTATATTCGACTTTAATTAATTCTTGTTTTGCTATCGTGACTATTTTTTTGATAAATTAAATATTCCTGAACTATTTGTGAGACTATATTTAATTTTCATTTCAAACCATTAGGTTCATTTTCTGATGACAGTTTAAAATTAACAAAAGAAAGCAATATTTTTATAAAAATACAGAACAAAACTTGGAATAATGCAATAATAGAAAAAATCACAGCTGAATGAAATTTCAAAATAGAAAAAACGAAAGTTCCAACTGGAGATAAGACCAAGGATAGTAATGAAACAGTACTAAAAACTCTACCTAAAAATTCTTCTGAGATCTCTGATTGAATTTTTGAAAATATTTGAACATCGAATATCATAATGAATAAAGAGCTAATTCCAAAAAGCAATATTATTAAATAAATATTATTAATAAAAGCAATTGGAACCAATGCAATTGAAGACATAAGTAAAAAGTTACAACATTCAGACATTGTGAAATCATTCTTAAAAAACTTATTGATGTACGCTCCAAGTATTTTCCCAATAGTTTGAACCGCTAATATATATCCATACATATAGGAAACATTTAAAAATTTATTTATAAATGGCAAATAAAGTTCTATGCCCGCGACGAAAAAATTTAATACAGATACCAATATCAAAATAATAAAGAACTCTTTTCTTTGAAGGATATAACAAAATCCCTCAATAATACTTTTCATTATATCTGCTTTTTTAGCAGTTTTCTGATCTTTAAAACCTTGTCTTTTAATAGCAAATTTCGATTCTATAATCGCAGAGATGACAAAACTTAATGAATTTAGTAACATTGAAACTTTGAAACCAAATAGAGAAATAATCCAAATTCCAAAAAATGGAACTATTATATTAAAAATCTCTGCTATACTCCTACTGTATGAATTATATATGTATATCGAGTTTTTATCCAATAAATCTCTAACTATTGCTTTGTAAGCAGGATTATTAAAAGAATTTAGAATAGCTAATATGATATTGACTATTATTAACACTATTGTACTATTAGGCATATCTAGAAATAAAAAAGCAATAAATGTTGAAATAGCAGCAATGATATCCGTTAAAATAAGTATTTTTTTCCTATTTCCAAAATCTGCAACAAAACCTCCTATTAAATTAAAAAATATTTGCGCTATTACCTCTGTTGATTGATAAACTGACATAAAAAATACTGACGATTTTGGTAATGCAGCAATGAATATTTTATTTGCGTAGTCATATACTCTATTTCCAAAATTATTAGTTTGTCCCCTAGAAATAAGTAATATTATATTTTTTTTACTCATACCCCTACAATCTCCCTTCAAAATTTGATTTTATATTATTAAATACTAATTCTACATTAGATATTGTTAAACTATCGATTTGAAATTGGAATAAATTTATACAAATTTTCATATCCATTTTCCTTTTCTCTGTTAAGTATTGTATAATAAATAAAAACTATTTAGACTTTTGTTGTGAAAGTGGGAAAAATGAAATCTAAACTTGGTCAAACACTTAGAAAAATACGAAAGAGTAAACAAGTAAGCATCTGTGCTATCGCAGATAAACATCTCTCTAAATCACAGATTTCCAGATTCGAACGTGGGGAATCTGAAATATCTTGTATTCGACTTATCAATATTTTAGATAAATTACATATCTCATTGGATGAATTTCTTATTCTTCATGATACTGAATACACCCAAACGATATCATTTGGCAACTTAATGCAATATATCCGTAAAGAGTACTCCCTACAAAATGTTGAGAACATTAAAGCCTTACTCACTAATTCTACAATTTATCAACTCAATTCATTGGAACGAATTATGGTAAAATCAATCATCTACACATTAGATAATAAGATTTCACCATCCGAGGCAGAATTAGAATCTTTGACTGATTATTTGTTCAAAGTTGAAACTTGGGGATACTATGAAATTATATTATTAGCGAATTGTATCCGAACCATTCAATATAATTCTGCTTTTTTATTAACAAAGGAAATGATTAAAAATTTTATTTACTCAACATTGAACAAGACTAATAAAAAACTTGTTACTCAACTGGCAATTAACTGCCTAATTGTAAGTATTGACAAAGGAAAATTTCAAAATTGTTCTTATCTAATTTATGAGATAAAAAAATTATTAAATAATGAGTTCAACTACTATGAACAAACTGTATTTCTATATGCTACGGGCTATTATGAATTTAAAATAAATAATAGAGGTGGTTTAGAAAAAATGCAACAAGCTCTTAAAGTGTTTGAAATTTTGGGAGAAAATAGTATCAGGTCACAGTATCAGCAACATTACAATGAGCATGTGGAATAATAACTCTTATAAATTAAATGGTTCGCACAAAAATTCTGTACTCATATCTTAAAACAGGATGTATAATATAGGGCGTAGAAAAACTGTTCTGTTTTACAAATCTAATAAATTCTATCAAAATAAAAGAATTAATTTGTTAGAATTATTCAATCTTCTACTGAAACTTTCCGCCGTGAGAAAAGTGCCTGAAACTAT
>OATP01000088.1_pt1 | contig 63248 bp, 57 predicted proteins | sample 1495041 | NCBI WGS metagenome assembly OATP01 (sample SAMEA2579972, study PRJEB22360) | human gut metagenome | biome: human gut; feature: human-associated habitat; material: faeces | place: Denmark | collected 2008/2010 | reverse complement strand
CAGGACCATTAGCTCAGCTGGTTAGAGCAAACGGCTCATAACCGTTCGGTCACAGGTTCGAGTCCTGTATGGTCCATAAAAAAATCCAACCTTTTTAGGTTGGATTAAAAACACAACTATTTGAAAACGCCGAAACGAAATACTATATCTAATATTAAGATTGAAAGTACTATCCACAGTGCAATTCGTTTTTGAATTGGTTTTCTGTCGTGGAAAATGCATCTAATTTGCTCTTTTCTTTTTGTTATTCTATGTTTTATTTTAGCCATTGCAGTGCTCCTATTTTTTTGAAGTAAATGTGTTTCCACAATTTTTGCAGTGCCATTGATTTTTCGCTTTTTTTCCAGCGAATCCAGCCAATGTACCCACGCCACCTGTTAAAATTGCACCACCTGCAGCTTTACCTACAGAAAAACTTTTACGGTTATTTTGCATAAATTCTACATTCATACTACGACATTTAGGACAGTGAACCCCGTTATGAAACATGGGTGCTTTTTTATCTTGTTTCTTATCGATTGTTTTTTTTCTTTCTTCAGCTTTTTTGATTCTTTCTGGATCATTTTTCCATTCTTGGAACGAATCAATACTTTTCTCAGTAGCCTTTTTACTAACATCTAACGCTTTTTTTCCAACTTCTTTCCAATCCATAACATACACTCCTGCTTATTAATTTAAGTCAATTCTATGTAAGCGCCGAATAACAGAGTACCTGTACGCCAAATAGCCCAAATGTTATTCTACATTTGAGCCTTGGCGTATTTTTATGCTTTGCAGTGTTCTTGAACTTTGGGAGACCAAGGCAGATAGTCATCGACGTGTTTTGAAGTGAGTACCGGTAAGTTTGGTAGTGCTTCAAATAAGTACGTGAAATATTTGCTTGGATTGAGGCCGTTTAACTCTGACGTTTTTAAAAGACTGAGAATATTCCCAAGAGCCTCTGCACCTGCGTAGCTTGTCGAGAAAAGATAATTCTTTCTCCCCATGACTAAATCTTTAATCAAGCGCTCGCTTTGATTATTGGTCAGCTCTAATCGTCCATCTTCAAATACGCGCTCCAAATCTTTTCGATATTTCATAAAATATTGGATGGCTTTGTCGAGTTTCGATTTGGGCACGGCAGAAATCTCGCCCACGTAGCGATAAAGCGCGTCCATTCGTGGTTTCAATTCTGCCTTGCGCTGAACGAGTCGCTCCTTTGGAGAAAGAGGCTTCCAGTCTTGTTCGAGTTTAAAACATTTTTTCAACTGATTCAAGACGTATTCTGCAGGATGGATAGTTTCGCAAGCCGTCGTTTGGGGCAAGGCCTCATAAAACTTCCTTCTGACGTGGGCATAACAACGCACCGGAAGAATGTTTTCAAGCGAGTCGTAAGAAGAATAACCATCACAATGAAGATACCCTTTAAAATCGGCTAAGAACGCACGAGGAATCTCGCGACTTCTCGTTTGGGCGTAGTGAAAAATCACAAAGGGCTTTTCAGAGTGTTCAAAATTACTAAATGCCCAGAAATAGTTGGTGGCTTTTTCACTTTCTAACACACGATACGACGTTTCATCGGCATAACCCACGTCTTGATGAAGAAATTCTTGTTTTAACCGTTCAATTAGTGGGGTTAAATAGTCTTCACTGACACGAATATGCCAGTTGACGATGTTATCCCGAGAAATATCAAGCTGCAGCTGTTGCCAATATTTCTCTTGGCGATAAGCAGGGACTTTTTGTTCAAATTTCAAACGAATCGTTTCGGCAACGAGGCTAGGAGAAGCCAAACTGTTTTGAATCACCGGTTTAGGGACAGGCCCTTTTTTAAAGAAACTTTCGCCCTTTTGTTCGCAGGCTTTACAACAATAACTGTGTTGGATGTGCTGTAAAGTATCAATGCGCGCTTGATGAAATTGGATTTCTTCACGTACTTTTTTTGTCCCAATATCAACCATTTTTGAGCCACATTTCTCGCAATCGAGTGCCTCTTCTGACAACTCATGATGGACTTCTTTCGTCGGGAAGTGCGCGATTTTATTGGCCTTCGTCCCTTTTTTTCTTGGATGTGAACGAACGGTCAAGGTTTCTTCGGTTTCTAGCCCCTCAAAAATTTCAGGTTCCTCAAAAAGCCCCAGGCTTAATTGACCTGACACTTGTTCAGGCAAAGATTCCTTGGATCTCCCATACATTTTATTCGTCAAATAAGCGATTTGTTCACGCAGTAATTTGATTTCTTGTGTTAAGCCGTCGATGATGAGGGATTGTTTTTGATTGGTTTGTATTTGTTCTTGAAGCATTTGAATGAGGGAATCAGTCGTGGATGGCTTTGTTTTAGTCGTCACTGTTTTCTCCTCGCTCTCTTTTTTAATGATTGGATTCATTTTACCAAAAATCAAAAGGAAAAGCAGGAGAAAAGAGTGATAAATCAATGATTAACAAGAAAGTTTTTCGCTTGAAACCTTTAAAAAATTCCCTTTTTACCAGAACGAATGGCTTTCGGTTGATCGATACTGATCCCTTCAAGCAACCAGCGAAGTTGTTGGTGACTGAGTTGACGAATTTCTTCTTTGGTTCGGGGCCAATGAAATTTTCCTTGGTCCAATCGTTTATAAAGGAGCAGATAGCCGTCGTTTTCATAGTACAACATTTTAAAACGATCCAAGCGGCCACCGCAAAAAAGAAAGAGCGCATTCTCATAAGGATCGAATTGATATTGATGTTGGATGATTGCGGCAAGCCCATCAATTCCTTTACGCAAATCGGTTTTCCCACAGACAAGGTAGATCTTAGAAACTTTCGTATAGTCAAGCATCATGAGCGCAGACTTCTTTCAAAAGTGCTTGAACCAGATAGAGACTGGCCCCATTATAAATTTGAATGTTCTGATTTTTAGTTTCGAATTGAATAGCCAGTTTCACAGAGTTATCTGTCTGTTTCGAACTTTCTTTGTCTAATTTAATTTGAACTACTTCTTGAGTATGCATTTAAAAACGCCTCCATTTATACTTGATGTTCTCAGTATAGATGACGGCTTTTTTGATTGGTAGGTACCCTATTATTCGGCGCTTACAATTCTATCACTTAATAAAGATTTTATAAAGAAAAGTATTATTTTAATAAAACGACCATACTTTGACCATACTTTTTATGAAAAAGTGGAACTTGTCAGAAAAAATAAACTAAAGAAATACCGGTATTAAAGCGTCTAGAAAGAATTAGAGTTCGTCAAAAAGTACAAAAATCATAACAGTAAAATAATTCATTCAACTTTTGAATGTTCGAGAACCCTTGTGTTGCAAGGGTTCTTTTTTTATAGCAAACGGTAGTTGTCTTTTGCTAAAACAACTACCGCTAGTAAAATATCTATAAAATTTAATTGTCTACTTTGACAAATTAACAACAATACAATCATCTACCACTTTCTCTCCAATATTGTTTATTTGCTAAAACTTGTAAATTATTTATTGGTTTTGATTAATCTATATATCACACTCCCACCTATAATAAAACCCTAATTAATTATAAAATAGATAAATTATAAGAACTACCTAAATTTGAAAATTATTAAATAAATTGTTTTTTCTTTAACTACAGATAAGCAACAATTTATTTTAAGTCAAAAACTGTTGACGATATTGTCGAGGCGTCATCTCTTTTTTCTGGAAGAAAAATTTTGAAAAATAAGAAGGTGAAGAAAAACCTGCTTCAAAACTGATTTCCGTGATGGTTAAGGAACTTTTTCTTAACAGAGAACAGGCTTTTTGCAATTTTAAGTTTTGTACATAAATACTAGGATTTGTTTGTTCATAACGCTGAAATAGCTTAAATAAATAGCTACGATCAATGTTATACTCAGAAGCTAATTGACTAATTGAAAGATTGTTTGAAAAATTTTCGTGAATAGCCATTTTAATTTGGTTAAATAATTGTTGGCTTTGGTTTTCGTGCTGTGTAACGGAATGATGCTCTAGATAATTCAACAATTGAAAGCTTTCACTTAAACTGCCAAAATGATTATGTTTCTTCGCTTCTTGGTAAATATTTTTAAATAAACTTTCTAATTTCTTATCAACAGTTCCTTTTAAAATACAATTTTCGGTAGTCAGGCCTATTTTTTCTAAATACTGAGACGAAAGATCTCCAACAAAACCGACCCAATGATAGGTCCAAGGATTTTGCCGATTAGGATAATAAATATTGCGACAATTGGCTGGAATCATAAACAAATCGCCAGCGGTAATGTGTTGTTTTTCCATAAAGGGTGTTGAAAAATAGCCTTCACCATCACTACAATAATGCAAAACCCAATAATTAATAGGGGCAAACTCAGTTGGTTTTGTCGGGCGGCATTTTTCATAGCCAGCTTCATAAAGATGAAATTCTTGGCTAATAGGTTGATCATTAATCAGGATGCTGACATTATTTGTAAAAACATTTTGCATGCTATCACCTCTTTATAAGAGTATGTAAAGGCTTTCTAAAAGTCAACATCTTTACAAGAAATAGGCAACATTTTTTATTTTTAAAAAACTGTAAGCGTTTTACAATGTGTGAGTACTAATTAATTTGATAAAGAGAGGATGTAGTAAAATGGCAACACATTCACGGGAACGATTAGGTTCTGTCGCATTGATGCTCATGACTTTTTCAGCGGTTTTTGCCTTTCCCAGCATTGTTAACAACAGTATTCAGATTGGCCTAGCAACTATTCCAGGCTATTTATTCGGCTCTATTTTTTACTTTTTACCATTTATTCTAATGATTGCAGAATTTGCTTCTGCTAATTCTGAAAATGAGTCAGGTGTTCACAGTTGGTTGGAATCTGTGTTAGGACCTAAATGGGCATTTTTAGGTGCTTGGTCGTATTTCTTTGTCAACTTGTTTTTCTTCTGTTCATTACTACCGAATACATTGATTTATGGTTCATACGCTTTTTTAGGTCAAAACGTTTTTCAAGGAAACCATAGTACTAAAATAATTGCAGTGATTTCTATTCTGTTATTTTGGTTAATGACATGGGTTTGTATTAAAGGGGTCTCGTGGATTTCGAAAGTGACTAGCTTAGCGGGTGGTGCACGTTTATTTATGGGCGTAGCTTTTGTGGTTTTAGCCTTTGTCGTCGTGTTTGGTTTTGGCAATGAACCAGCACAAGAGTTTACCACGACGTCAATTATGCCAACTTTTAATTGGACTTTTTTCATGACGATGGCGTGGATTTTACAAGCTGTTGGCGGTGGTGAAAGTATCGGTGTATATATTAAGGATGTTAAAGGCGGCAATAAAACGTTTGTCCGCACGATGATTGGTGCAACGATTGCGGTCGGTATCATGTATATTCTTGGTGCCGTTGCTGTAGGTTTGGTAGTGCCAACGGACGTCTTAAAAGGAAATTTTTCAAATGGTATTTTTGATATTTTTAAAATTTTAGGTACGTATTTCCATATTCCCGCAGCAATGATGGTGCGCTTAGTAGGAATTATCTTATTTGTCGGAAGTCTTGGTTCTTTGGCTCTGTGGACGGCAGCACCAGTTAAAGTATTTTTCTCAGAAATTCCTGATGGGGTCTTCGGTAAGTGGCTAGTGAAAACGAACGAAGAGGGAAATCCAACCAATGCTTTGTTAGTTCAAGGAATTATTGTGACGATTTTAGTTGCCATTCCAGCATTAGGAATTGGAAATATGGATAGCTTTTTAGAAACGTTAATTAATATGACAGCTTCTACGTCATTAGTGCCTGTCTTGTTCTTGTTAATCGCCTATATTGGGCTTCGTTGGAAAAAAGAAACAATGCCGAGAAGTTTCCGCTTTGGTAATCGAACCTTTGGCTTAATTGCGGGAATTTTCTTATTAGCCATTTTTATCTTTGTATTCTTTATGTCAACTGTGCCGGATCCAAAATTAATCATGGAAGAAATCAATGGCACGTTACCGAAAGGAACCGCTAGTCCACTGGGCATGTTGGCGTATAACATCATTGGTTTAATTGTCTTTATGGGCTTTGCTTGGATTTGTTGGAAACGATATGAAACAAAAGAAAAAAATGAAGTTGGTAAAGGAGAAATGGATTATGAAGACTTGGGAAAATTATAAAGTAGATAGTATTAATCGGTTGCCTGGACGAGCACACTTTTCGAGCTTTCCTTCGAAAGAAACAGCGTTATTAAATGAAAATAAATATACACAAGCATACAAAAATTTAAACGGACGCTGGCATTTTCTTTTTTTAGAAGCGCCAGAATACAGCCCAGAAAACTTTTTTGCGACGGACTTTGATACAAGCCAAATGGATCAAATCACTGTTCCTGGAAATTGGCAAGTCCAAGGATATGGCAAAATGCATTACTCTGATTTATGGTACAATTTTCCCATTAATCCGCCGTATGTACCAACGGAAAATCCAACAGGTATTTATAAACGGACATTTGCTATAGATGAAACATTTCACGATAAAAAAATCATTTTACGTTTTTGTGGCGTAGATTCAGCTTATCATGTTTGGGTGAACGGCCATGAAGTTGGCTACAGTAAAGGTGCACGAAATGAAGCAGAATTTGACATTACGTCTTACGCTAAAATTGGTGAAACAAATGATTTAACGGTGCGAGTCTATCAATGGTCAGATGGTACGTATTTAGAGGATCAAGATATGTGGTGGTTAAGTGGTATTTTTCGTGATGTTGAATTACTCGGTGTACCAGAAAATGGGCTGGAAGATTTCTTTATTATTTCCGATTTAGATGATTCGTATCAAAATGGCCACTTGGCAATTACGGGTAAATTTTGGCAAGACAAAGGACAACAAGTTCAATTGGAGTTGATGGATCAGCAGGGAAAAACGGTTCTTAAAGAGACTGTCGCAGGAAATCAAGGTAAGGTTGAATTTTCAGCAAGTTTACCGTCTGTCACTGCTTGGTCAGCTGAAAAACCATACTTGTATCAACTATTTATCACTGTTTTTTCTGAAGGGGAAGTCGTCGAAGTTATTCCGCAAAAAGTTGGTTTCAGAAATATTCATGTATCTGGTGAGACTTTCTTAGTCAACAGTGTGGCCATTAAACTAAAAGGAATGAATCGTCATGATTATAATCCGAAAAATGGTCGAGTGGTTAGTCGTGAAGAAATTGAAAAAGATATTCGTTTAATGAAACAATTTAATATTAATGCCATTCGAACCAGTCATTATCCAGCATCTGCTTATTTCTATGATTTATGCGATGAATATGGAATGTATGTGATTGATGAAACTGATTTGGAATGTCATGGCTTTGAATTAACCGGAGAATATGATTGGATTAGCAACGATCCAGAATGGGAAACGGCTTATGTTTCTCGGATGGTACGGATGATTCAACGGGATAAAAACCATCCATCAATTCTCTTTTGGTCGTTAGGAAATGAATCTGCGTTTGGTCATAACTTTATTGAAATGGCCCGTATTGCAAAAGAAATGGATCCAACACGTTTGGTTCATTATGAAGGTGATTTTGAGGCAGAGGTCACGGATGTCTATTCTACAATGTATACGTGGTTGGAACACCCAACTAGAGAATTACTGATGAATACGATTATTGAAAATTCAAAAAAACCGCATATTTTATGTGAATATTGTCATGCGATGGGGAATGGCCCTGGGAATTTAAAAGAATACCAAGAGCTATTTTATGCTCATGATAAATTACAAGGTGGCTTTATTTGGGAATGGTTTGACCATGGCATTGAATCGGTGACAGATAGCGGTGAAGTTTATTATCGTTATGGCGGCGATTTCGGCGATGATCCAAGTAACAAAGATTTTTGTATTGATGGGATGTTGATGCCTGACCGTACGCCATCTCCTAGCTTGTATGAATACAAAAAAGTCATTGAACCCATTACAACTAGCGCTATTGACGTTCTGTCAGGTGAATTCTCATTATTGAGTCGGTTTGACTTTGAAAACTTGGCTATCTTTAAGCTGGTTTATACAATTACTGAAGATCAAACAGTGATTCAATCAGGGACAGTAGCAGTGCCAGCAATTGCTGCTAGAGCAGAAGGAAGACTGCACTTACCTTATCATTTAGATTTTCCTAAAAAGGCAGGAGCCGCCTATTATTTAACTCTTTCATATCAATTGAAAGAAACGACCGCCTATGCATCTGCTGGTCATGAATTAGCTACCGCACAGTTTGAGTTGCCAATTGCAACGCCAGGGATCGAGATCACACCAGTTGGCACGATGATGGCAAAGGAAATTGGCCCTCATTTATACATTGAAGGACCAAACTTTTCAATTAATTTTGATAAAGTGAAGGGCGCCTTAACGAATGTGACACGAGATGGTAAAAAATTATTGCATAAAGGGCCGAAATTTACATTTTGGCGGGCACCGATCAGTAATGATATGGAAATTATTGATGAAATGAAGAAGAAATATTTCTTACATTTAGAGCATGAAATTGTCCGTTCTTTTGAGTGGAAAAAAGTTGATGATTTTATCCAAGTCATCGTAAAAACAATTAACGGAACGACTAACAGTGCTTGGCATTATCAATGTACCTATCAGTATTTAATTGCACCAAATGGCGAAATTTTCTTCGACTTAAAAGGTAGTCCTGCTGGTAAAATTGAAAATGCGCCAGATATGTTACCACGTTTGGGTGTGACTCTCCATTTAGACAAGTCTCTATCAGAAGTAAAATATTTCGGTAAAGGGCCGAGAGAAAACTATGTAGATTCACAAGAAGCTGGTTTACTTGGCGTTTATGATGCTACAGTGGCGGAAATGTTCACTAATTATGTTGTTCCACAAGCCAATGGTAACCACATGGCGACTAAATGGTCCGCATTCACGGAGGATCGCGGCCAAGGGGTAGTAGCAACAGCGGCTGATTCATATAATTTTAGTGTTTCTTATTTTGAAGAACAAGCGCTAGATGTTGCTAAGCATACCAATGAATTACAAGAAAGTGAGTATGTTGTTTTAAATATCGATTACAAACAAAACGCCCTAGGTAGCTACTCTTGTGGCCAGTGGCAATTAGAAAAATACCGGACTACGTTTGAAGAATTCCAATTGGCATTCCGCTTAACACCTTTTAATAATAAAGAGATTCAAGCAGCGGATGTCGCACATGAACGAGTAAAACGACCAACAATTTCTTAAATAAAAGCTCAGAACAGTGCACTTCTTTCTCCTGTTCTGAGCTTTTTTAATGAAATTATCAGAAATTATTGCTTTTTTTCACGGAAACAAGCAAACTATTTTGTTATCTAATAAAAGTAGTCCATAATAGTAACATAGCGAATTATTCGCTAGATAAAGCATTTAGGAGGAATTATTTTATGCATACTTTATGGGTTTTAATCGTTGGTGCTGTTATCGGTGCTATCGCTGGCGCACTTACAAGCAAAGGTCAATCAATGGGTTGGATTGCGAATATCGTTGCCGGTTTAGTTGGTTCATTTATCGGAGAAAAAATCTTAGGTAGCTGGGGTCCTCACGTAGCAGGTATGGCAATTGTGCCATCAATTATTGGGGCAGTAATTTTAGTTGCTGTGGTTTCATTCTTCTTCGGACGAAAAAATAGCTAATTAAGTAAATAATTGTTTGATTAGTTAAAGGAGGTCGGGACAGAACCGTTTAGCTCCGAGAAATAAGAAGAAATTTCCGAAAATTGCTCTTTAATTTTTGGAGAATTTCGGCTTATTTCCGAAGGAGTTGGTTCTGTTCCCGCCGTTTATCAGTTTTTGAGCGTGGAGCAAAAATCCAAAGTGATTTTTGTCCCACGCTCCTTTTTTTATTTTCTCGTTAATTTTACGACAACTTCACAACGAGCGGTTTGTGGAAACATATCAACAGATTGTAAATAGTCTACTTGATATACTTTGGCTAATTGAACTAAATCACGTGCTAACGTGGATACATTACAAGAAATATACACCATTTTCTTAGGTGGTTGTTTCAAAAGGGCCGTTAATAATTTACGATCCAAACCAGTCCGTGGGGGATCAACTACAATGGCATCAGGTTTAAAGCCTTCTTTGAACCATTTAGGTAATAAGTCTTCAGCTGTTCCAACAGCATAATGTGTGTTCGTAACACCAAGTCGTTTTGCATTGAATCTAGCATCGTCAATTGCGGCGGGAATGGTATCCATACCACGAACTTGATGCGCTTGTTTCGCTAAACTTAAGCCAATGGTCCCGACGCCACAATAAGCATCAACAACAGTTTCGTTTGGTTGTAAATCTAAGGCCTTGATTCCTTCATTATATAAAACTTCCGTTTGTTCTGGATTCAATTGGAAAAATGCTCGCGGCGATAAATCAAAGACAACGTCGTTAATGTGTTCTTCAATGCTTTCTTTGCCCCATAAGTGAAGGGTATCATCACCCATTACTAGAGAGGTTTTTTTATTTTGGACATTTTGCATAATAGAAACAACTTCTGGTAATTGTTCATTAATTGCGCGAACCATTTTTTCTTTTTGTGGAAATTTCTGCGATTGTGTAATGAACACTACTTGGACTTCGCCAGTTTGGATGCCCACTCGAACCATTAATGTTCGAAAGATACCACTATTTTTACGTTCATCATAAATTGGTAATTGAAAGTCATTCAATAAATCAACTAATGTATTCATCACCTTGGTTGTCGCAGGCTGTTGGACCAAACAGTTATCAATCGGTACTAATTGATGTGAATCAGCTTGATAGAGACCAGCTTCTACTTGGCCATCGATTTGGCGTAATTGGAATTGGGCTTTATTTCGATAATTCCAAGGATTCTCCATCCCAATTGTTTTTCGTAGTTCATAGTTTTGATAATTGGCTGGTTTAAATTTGTTAAGTGCCTGCTTTAATAAATCTTTTTTAAAGTCTAATTGTGCTTTGTAGGCTAAATGTTGTAGTTGGCAGCCGCCACATGTTTCATAGACAGGACAAGGAGGGACCACGCGATCTTTAGCAGCTTTTTTGACAGATTGAGGGGTTCCTTCAGCAAATTTGGGTGTAACATTTGTGATCGTGGCAGTCACTTCTTCTTTCGGTAGCGCCCCAGGAACGAAAATAATTAATTTTTTATAATAGCCGATACCTTCGCCATTAATTCCTAATCGTTTAATTTTTAAAGAAATTTGTTGGCCTTTTTTTACTAGTTGTTGGGTCATATTCTTTCATCCTTTAGTCATCTCACATTTTTCACTTCCTCCCATTTTAGCACATTTTTATTTATTTGGCTTCCAAGGATTCTATGGTATAGTAGAATATATGTTCTGATTTAGAGGGGCAGGAGAATAAGATGACAACAATCACACGAATTAGTAAAGATAAAGGTGAATTTTATCTACTTTGGCTATCTTCAGGCGAAAAACTGCGTGTCTCGGAAGATATTTTAGTACGGCAGCGTCTGCTAAAAGGTCAAGAGTTATCAGATACTTTAATAGAAGAAATAAAAAAAGCCAGTTCTTATGATGTCGGGTTACAAATGGCGATGAATTACTTAAGCTATCAATTACGTTCAAAGAAAGAGATTTTTACTTATTTAAAAGAGAAAGAAATTGAACCTGAAGATCGAGTAAAAATCGTTCAACGTTTAGAAGAGCTACGGTTGTTAGATGATGCAATTTTTAGTGAAAGTTACGTACGGACAGCTATGCGAACCAGTGATAAAGGACCACGAAATGTGGCACAACAATTAAAGCAAAAAGGCATTAGTGAAGAAGATATTCAGCATGGTTTGACCTTTTATACGTTAGATGAACAGCTTAATGTTGCCACAGCAACTGCAGAAAAAGCCATGAAACGCTATCGAACTAAAAGTTTTAAAGATGCACTTCAGAAAACGCGTCTGCATCTGATGCAAAAGGGCTTTACAAATGAAATCATTGATCTAGCTTTGGAATCTTTAGCTTTTGAAAAGGACGAAGAACAAGAACAACAAGCGTTAAACAAGGAAGGCGAACGTTTATGGCGTGCCAATCAGCGATTTGATTTTTCTAAAAAAGTTCAAAAAGTCAAACAAAGCTTATTCCAAAAAGGGTTTGACTATGATTTGATTCAGCAATTTATTAGCGAAAAGGAAGTAGAACATGACGAATAAAGAGCCTTGGGAGGCGTGGAGTCCCGAAAAAGTTAGTTCATTCCAGGAAGATTTTTTAGCTTGGTATGAACGAGAAAAACGCAATTTACCTTGGCGAGCGAATACAGATGCATATCGTATTTGGATTTCTGAAATTATGCTACAACAAACTCGCGTAGATACAGTCATTGATTATTTTTATCGATTTATGGAATGGTTTCCGACGATTCAAGATTTAGCGGAAGCGCCAGATGATAAGTTGTTGAAAGCTTGGGAAGGGTTAGGTTACTATTCACGAGCGCGTAATTTAAAAGTGGCAGCGCAACAGATTGTTTCAGAATTTGGTGGGAAAATGCCTGACACAATCGAAGATATTCGGAGTTTAAAAGGAATCGGCCCCTATACGGCTGGTGCGATTGGCAGTATTGCCTTTAATCTCCCCGAACCAGCAATTGACGGTAACGTCATGCGGGTAGTGAGCCGTTTATTTGAAATTGATGCAGATATTGCAAAAGCGAGTAGTCGTAAAGTATTTGAAGCGGCGATGCTTAAAATCATCGATCGTGAGCGTCCAGGGGATTTTAATCAAGCTTTAATGGATCTAGGCTCAGCCGTCTGCACCCCAACTTCACCTAAGTGTGAAAGCTGTCCGCTTCAGCAATATTGTGCGGCCTATCAGGCAGATAAAATGACCGCTTATCCAGTCAAATCAAAAAAAGTTAAGCCGAAAGATGTGTATTATGTCGGCACTATTATTGAAAATAACAAGCAAGAATTTTTATTAGAACAACGACCTGAAACAGGTTTGTTAGCCAATATGTGGCTGTTTCCGATTGAAGAAATTAGCAAAAAACAATTTCAACAATTGCAAAAACTGGCGCAACCAGTAGAAACGGAAAAACAATTAACTTTAGAGTTAGCGCCTGTAACAGAGCCTTTGGTCGCTGAAGAACCTGTCAGCTTTTTTACGGACTATGAAACAGTTGTCTGGCAAAAACGTGCCTTAGGCGAAGTCGTTCATATTTTCAGTCATTTAAAATGGCATATCTTAGTCTTTTATGGCCGAAATACAGGCGAATTAGCCACACTAGAGTCGCAGCGATGGGTGGCAGCACAACAATTTTCGGACTATGTTTTTCCAAAACCACAGCAAAAAATGGTGGAATTGTTCAAAAAAGAACACAAAAATAAATAACAAAAAAGAGAGGCTTTTAAACAAACAAGCCCCTCTTTTTTGTTTCCTCTAGGTTATACCCCTATATAAATTCTGCTATGTTTAGTTTTGAAGGGGACTGGTAAGATAGACTTGTCTCTTGTCTGCTTAGAGGAGTAGTAATGATGGTGGAGACTTTTTAAGAGAGAGGAAGTACAGCCAATGAGTAGGAAGCGAAAAATCAGCTTAATTAGTTTAGTCATCATTTTGGTTTTTGTCACAGTCGGCTCAGCATACTTTGCTGTAGCGGGTAGCTATTTAAAGAAAACAATTGATAAAGGCTATGTTCCCATAAAAAATGATTATAATGAAGCGCAAAATAAAGATAGTCAATCGTTTTTGATTATGGGGCTAGACAATACAATTGAACGGAAATTAGGCACAACTAGGACTGATGCTATGATGGTGATTACCGTGAATAACAAGACGAAGAAAATAACCTATTTAAGTTTGCCACGGGATAGTTTTGTGCAAATTGATGCGAAAAATTACCAAGGGATGCAGCGAATTGAAGCCGCCTATACCTACGATGGACCAACAGCTTCTGTTAACACAGTTGAGAAATTATTGAATATTCCAATCAATCATTACGTTGTGTTTAACTTTTTATCTTTTATTAAGTTAATTGATGCAGTTGGCGGCATAGATGTCAATGTCAAGCAGGCGTTTGATGGTGTCACCAAAGACGGGCCAGGATCCATTCATTTTGATGCAGGGAAACAGCATTTAGATGGTACGAAAGCTTTATCTTATGCCCGTGAAAGACATAGCGATAACGATATTATGCGTGGATTCCGACAACAAGAAATTATTCAAGCAGTTGAAGACAAGTTGAAATCTGGTCAATCAATCATGAAAATAATGGACATTATTGATTCGTTAAATGGAAACATTCAAACTGATGTGGATTCCAATGAATTGACTCATTTAGTCAAAGAAGGTTTGACTTGGACCAATTATGATAAACAACAGCTTTCTTTTGACTGGCGCACTTTTAGTAATGAAGGGCGCAGTATGGTTGAACTATATCCAGATAGTATTGAAAATGTCCGTCATCAATTACGTGTGTCTTTAAATTTAGAAAAGCCAGATGAACGAGATCAAGACGGCTATGTCTTCCATACGAACGGTGAATTTTTATATCAAAGTGATTATACCGTTCAAGATGAAGCAGCTGAGGAAAACGAAATGACTTCCATCAACGGCAATACGTATATTGGTGTTCCTGGCAATACACAGACCGGCCCGTTGCCATCAGTTAAAACGGAAAATGGCTTTATAAAATAATTTATTTTCCAAGTGTAGAAAATCCGAACATAACAGATTAAGTAATCCGCTTACTTCTTATTCTTCTAAGAAAAAAACGAAGGATTTTAGCAAGGAAACAGCGTATCATTTGATATAAACCCAACATTCCCTTTATAATGAAAGTAACAAGCAAATTTTTGTTACTTAGAAGGGGAAGGGAGCAAGGAGTTATGTTTAGTTATACAGATACCATTTTGTCAATTATGCAAAGAATTGAAGTATACAACGAAATTTTCAAAGCCATCTCTAAAGAAGTTCAAGAATACGGTTGTAATCAGGCTGCACATCGGAGAGGCCGTGACACTTATATGTTTTGCCGAAATAATGTGAATCGTTTTTTTACAGAAGAAATGATGTTTCGTAAAAATTTAGAGCCGTATTATGATAAAGAAGCAACGAAAATCTTGCTAGAAGGATTAGATACGTATAAAGAAGGAGTATTTTTCTGGTTAGAGGCATTAAGTGAATCTTGCCAAGTGACAGATGAATTGAAATATCAATTAGGAATCCGCCAAAAAGAATCCTCTTATTTATTAATTAATCAAGCTTGTAAAGAAGCCTGTGAGGGCATTCAAAGCGCTCATAGTGTTCATAAGATGTAAAAAGTTAGGGATAGCTGTCAATCTGGCAGTTATCCCTAACTTTTTTATTTCAATATCATCTGATAAGCATAACGTTCGCCATCGTTAACATCTAAAATCACGTCACCTTGATAAACAAAGCCAGCTTTTTTAATCAGGTGCTGCATAGCGAGATTTTGTGGATGTGTATCAATTCGAATATCAGTAGCACCTTGCAAACGAGCGGCTGTAACCAGTGAGCGCAAAAGCACCAAGGCCAGTCCTTGACCTTGAAAGGAACTTTTTAGAGCAACACGATGAATCGCCGTATACGTAGTTTGAGAATGAGGTTGCCAAGAACCATTAAAAATCGCTTCATAAGCAGGATCAATCTCCGAACATAAAACACCAACGCCTGCCAAGGCATCCTCAACCATTAAAATATAGCAAGTTTGCTGGTCGATATCTTTTGCTAAAATTTCTTGATTCGGGCCATCGCCATTTTGCCATTGGGGAATGCCACTTTTTTATAAGGTGCGGCGTCCATCTTCAATGATAGCAAGGATGTCAGGCAAATCAGAAGGTTCTGCTTTTCTTAAGTAAACAGTCAAAAAATATTCCCTCCTCTTAGAAACCTGTTGTTGTTTTCAATTGGTAAATTTTTGAAGGGCGGCCAATGCCAACGGGACGTTCACCTAACTCTTCAAAATATTGTGTCATGGCTTTTTTAAAATTTGAATGGTCAATGCTACGATAATCAACGCCGAGGAACTTCGCAAAAACTTTACGGGCTTCCGTAATGGTGAAATCTTTTCCTAAGACTTGAAGCACTTGCGGTTCATGTTCCATTTTATCAACAACACGATTAAACGCCTTAATTATAATTTCACTATGGTCGAAGGCTAATGTATCTTTACCAAGAGAGGCCGCTGTTTTCAAGTCTAAAGTAATTTCCACATCTTCATGAGATAACGTGATGTGTTGACCATGCCGTTCAAGATTGAACCAATGGACTTCTTTGGCATCGTCGCCAGCAATTAAAGGTTCTTCACCAATAAAGGCTAAATAGCTGACTGTCACGACCCAACCACGAGGATCTCGATCTGGGCGACTAAAGCTGTGTAATTGTTCAATATTTTCTTGAGAAATCACCACACCAGTTTCCTCTTTTGTTTCTCTTAAAACACTATCTTCAGTAGATTCGTTGCGATTAACAAAACCGCCAGGAAGCGCCCATGAGTTTCTAAAGGGGTGACCTTTACGTTGAATCAGTAAGACTTTTAATTGATCAGCTTCCTTGTTGTAACAAAGAAGAACCATATCAACGGTTAAAGAGGGTTTTTCATATTCAGGTAATTCTTGTTGATGATACCAAGTTAAAAACTCTGCTAAGCTAGCTTGGCGTTCATAATAATTTTTTTCTTCGGCTTTAGAAGCAAATTGTGGCACAATTGCTCCTCCTTTCAAAAAGAAACATGATTTTCTTTTATTGTATCATTAAGTGGCTGAAATACAATATTCAAGCGTAAAAAGAAAAGCAAGCCTGGGACAAAAATCCAAAGTGATTTTTGTCCCAGGCTTGTACTATAAGAAGTTTGTTCTAGACGTTATTTATTGTGTTAATTCTAATAATTTATTTTTCAAATCTTCTTCCATATGGCCAAGTTCGATTTCGGCAGCTTGGCGTTTTTCTTTTCCTTCTTGTTGAATACGTAATGTTTCTTGGATAGTTTCAATTAAATCATTTTGTGTTTTTTGTAATGTTTCAATATCGACTAGGCCACGTTCGTTTTCTTTTGCTGTTTCAATTGCAGAAATTTTTAGCATTTCTGAATTTTTCTTCAGTAAGTCATTGGTGGTTTCAGAGACTTGACGTTGAGCAGTCACAGCATCTTTTTGACGGAGTAAGGTCAAGGCGATGACTACTTGGTTTTTCCATAACGGAATCGCCGTATTCACCGATGATTGAATTTTCTCAGCCAAAGCTTGGTTAGTATTTTGAATTAAACGAATTTGTGGGGCTTGTTGAATCGTAATTTGACGAGCCAAGCGTAAATCATGGGTTCTTTTTTCTAAACGGTCTAGGAATTGGTTATAATCATTAACAATTTGGACATCCATTTGATCTCCAGATTCTTCCGCTTTTTTCATGGCTTCAGGAATAATTTGCGTCCGTAGTTCTTCTGCTTTTAATTCCCCAGCGGCAATATAGATGTTTAAGGCATCAAAATAATCTTTATTTTTTTGATACAATTGATCTAACATGGCATTATCTTTTAAAAGACCATCTTTTTCATGGGTTAATTTGACAGCAATTTTGTCAATTTGCGCACCAATTTTTTGATATTTGGCGGTAATTTCGTAAACGGATTGTTTGACTTTACCTAACATTTTTTGAATAAAGTTGCCTTCGCCAGCACGTAATTCATTGGGATTGGCTTCATTTAAACGAAACATTAGATCGGTCAGTGAATCACCAACAGGACCAATGTCTTGTGCTTGAACGTGGTTTAACATCGCTTGCGAAAATTCGCCAAGTTTGATTTGGGCATTTGAACCATAGGTAATTACTGCTTGTGAATCTTGGACATCAATTTTTGAAGCTAATTCTTTTGCTTGGGCTTGACGTTCTTGTGGTAATTTATCAATTAAACGAGGAGCTGATTGCTGTTCTTTTAACTCAGATAGTTCATTTTGTTGCGTTGGTGTTAGTTCATCCATTGATGAAAATGGATTACTTAATAAATCGTCCAATGTATTGGTTGCAGATGTTGTTTCTTTGGGTTGTTGCTCAGTCATTTTTTTTCCTCCCTAATGATTATTGCTGGTCTTCGTTTACTTGAGGTGATTCCTCAGTTGCAGCTTTTTGCGACAAGCTGCTTTTAGCGATCGACATTTCGACATCTAAATCGTCTAAGTCATCGGAAACGATTTCCTCATAATCATTTTTAACTAATTTTGACAATTGGTCAATGATTTGTGCGCTTTCTTCTAATTTTTCATACGTTTGTTTGTTTTTTACTTCATGTTGTTCGATTTCTAAATGCTTACTTGTTAAGTCAACGATATTTGGTAAATGTGTATAGAGAAAGTGATTGGCTAAGTGTAACTTTTTAGGTTCTTTCACTAACTCTTTAAACAGAGCTTTAGAAACCTTCGTTGTATCATTACGTAAGTCAATCGCCCGTAATTTAGTTGAACGATTCATGTTTTCTTGTAATTGTATGATTTGTTTTTTGGCTGTGCTCATTGTACTTCTGAAAAAATCAATTTCTTGTGGAGATAACCCCAATTCACGATAATGGGCTTCTTTATCTTTTGTTAAGTAAGGCATTTGATCGCTCTTGTCGGCGGCATTTTTCTTTTTTCGATAGAGAACGAATACTAAAAAGCCTACCAGAATCACAAAAGCGAAGAAGCCATATTCTCTAGCGACAGCAATGATTAAGGCTCCTAAAAGAATATAGCCAATCAGTAATTTTGTATTTAATTTGTTCATTTATATAGTTCCTCCTATCTATCTAATCCTCGAAAGAGTCAGCTCTCGTTACAATAGTTATTTTAGCATACTCTGTGAGAGAAAAGACATACAGCGGAAGATGTATTTTATGATTTAGTGAAATCCTAAGAAAAAAAGTATAAAACGCAAAAAAAGACCCGTCCTAATTGGGGGTAGGACGGGAAAGGAGTTAAAAATGAAAAAGTGTTTTGTTAGGGTTGTTTGTTGGTATGCTTAAATAATACAAGGAAGTTGTGAATTTTTTATGTCTATTTTTTTTCGAAAATGTAATTTTTTTCTAAAGCAATAAATTTTTTTCTTTGAAAAGGGTTTAACTAGAGAAGAAGGGGTGCGATTTTTATCATTTTAGGGTATGATAAACAAGAAAGGTTGGTGAAAGATATGTTAAATTATGAGGACTTCGAAGAAAAAACACTTCAACGTCGAGAAATTTTTAAAGGAAAGATTATTGATGTTTTTTTGGATGACGTGGCTTTACCGACAGGCGGCACTGCTAAACGCGAATTGGTTTTTCATTCAGGCGCAGTAGCTATGATTCCGTTAACCGCAGAAGGAAAAATCGTCTTAGTTAAACAATTTAGAAAACCCTTGGAACAAGTGATTTTAGAAATTCCAGCGGGAAAAATTGATCCTGGAGAAGAAAATCAACTGGAAACGACGGCTATGCGGGAATTGGAAGAAGAAACTGGGTATCGTGCGGGTCAGCTCACCTACATAAATTCAATGTATCTGTCACCAGGATTTGCTAATGAAAAATTGGCTCTCTATTTGGCAACGGATTTGCAGAAAGTCGAAAATCCGCGTCCTCAAGATGAAGATGAAATCTTGGAACTTTACGAGCTAACAATAGCTGAAGCCAAAGCAGAAGTGGCAAAGGGCACGATTTGTGATGCCAAAACACTTTTTGCTATACAATACTGGGAATTGTATTTACTGCAGAGACAGTTTAAGGAGGACACGCAATGAGCAAAGGTCCGTTAGTCACTCGGACAGAACTTCGCAAACGCAGAGAAGCAGAAGAAAAAGAAGCAGAACGTCGTCAGCAGGAAGAACAGAAGCTGGCGGAAAAAGCGTATAAGCGAAAAGAAAAAGAAATTTCGACGTTTTATCGTAAAGAAAAGAAAAAACAAAAACCGATCAACAAGTCACGAGTAGGAGAATACTCGAAGCGTCGAGAACGGAGTACTTGGTTAAACAAGGCAATTATTATTGTAGCGATTTTATTAGCCGTTGTGGCATATATCGTTTTGAATTTATAGAAAAGAGGAATCACTATGAAAATTGGAATTATTGGAGCAATGGATCAAGAGGTCAAAATTCTAAAAGAAAAATTGACAGACACGATGTCATGGGAACGAGCAGGCGCTTTATTTGTTTCTGGTTCGTTAGGAAGACATGAGGTGATTGTGGTTCGTTCAGGAATTGGTAAAGTGGCCTCAGCTGTGACCACGACTTTATTGATTCATCAATATGGCGTAAATATGGTGATTAATACAGGTTCTGCTGGTGGTATCGGTGAAGGACTAAAAGTCGGCGATTTAGTCATTGCAGATAAATTAGCTTACTTTGATGTTGATGTCACTGGTTTTGGTTATGCCTATGGACAATTGCCTGGTGGTGTGCCTTTGTATTTTGAAACAAGTGAATACTTGCGGATGGAAATTGCGAAAGCTGCTGAAAAAACTGGTTTAGCTATTCGTAAAGGATTGATTGTTACTGGAGATACTTTTGTGGATAGCGCTGAGAAAATCGCCAAAATTAAGAAAGAGTTTCCTGAAGCCTTAGCTTGTGAAATGGAAGGCGCAGCAATTGGCCAAGCGGCTTCACAGTTCAATATTCCATTCTTAGTTGTACGGGCAATGAGTGATACAGCAGATGGCGAAGCAACTCAAAGCTTTGACGAATTCATCGATGAAGCTGGGAAAAAATCAGCCGAAATGGTTATTCATTTTGTCGAGAACTTAGTTTAAAAAGAGAAAGAAACAGCCATCATTTCATCAATGAAATGATGGCTGTTTCTTTTTGCTTGTTGTCATTTAATGAAAGGTTTTTAAATACTGCTCTTTTTGTTTGCGCGTTAATTTTTTAAAGGCGGCTTCGGCTTTAGTGGCCGCGCTACGTGTTTCAAATTTCTCTGTATGAATCATTTTGACTGGCCGTCGTTTGGCTAATCGTGTATATTTTGCACCAGTTCCGCTATTATGTTCGGTTAATCGACGTTCTGGCTCAGTTGTATAGCCACCGTAAAAGGAACCATCTTGGCAAAGTAAAACATAAAAATAATGGGATTTCTTATTCTCCATACAGCATAGCCTTCATTTCTGCTTCGTATTCGTTCTTCTCATTGTATGTAAAAAGAGGTGGTAACACACGAAAACCGTCTTTTTTGCCTTGCTTAATGCCTTCAATTAGTAAAACATTGGCTTCTTTGCCTGGCTTCGGATAAACAAACCGAGCTTTTTTCGGCGCAATATTGGCGTTTTCCATGGCATGTAAAATATCCAGGAAACGATCAGGACGATGAACCATTGCGAGGCGACCATTTGTTTTTAATAAATCCGCCGACACAGTGACCACTTCTTGAAGAGACGTGTGAATTTCATGACGGGCAATCGCTAAATGCGGGTTTGGATTTTTTTGGCTAGTTGGTCGTTCTTTAAAGTATGGGGGATTACATAGTACTAAATCAACAGAATCTTTTTTGATGACCTCTGTCGCTTGTTTTAAATCACGTTCATACATCGTTACTTGTTTTTCCAATTTATTTAATAGAATACTTCGTTGACCCATATCTGCCAAACGAGGTTGTAATTCGATTTGGTCGATCTTTGCAGCTGTTTTCCGACTAACGAAGAGGCCGACCGCGCCATTGCCAGCACACAAATCGACAATCTTGCCTTTTTTTGGTAGTTGCGGAAAATTAGCCAATAAGACTGCATCAATGGAAAAAGAAAAGACTTCTTTGCTTTGAATAATTTGAATATCATCCGCATATAATTGATCAATCCGTTCGCCGGATAATAACATAGATTAAGAACCTCCAACTTTTCATCTGATTGTTCATGTATTATACTACTTTTAAACCCGTATGACAAAATCTGTTCCCTAGATTAGTAGGGACATGTTATTTCTCTGATTGATAGACGTAAAAAAAGCTTGTCAAAAGGTAGAGCTTTCGGCATACTAGAAAGTGGAGAGAAGAAAGGAAGAAAATTATGTTTTTTACATTTATGCGTGGCGTGGTTCGCGTCATTTTATTTGTGATTAATGGAAATGCACATTATGAAAATAAAGAAAAATTACCAAAAGACCAAAACTATGTCTTAGTTGCGCCGCATCGAACATGGTGGGAACCGCTGTATTTAGCTGTTGCTGGCAGTCCTAAGAAGTTTAGTTTTATGGCAAAAAAAGAGTTGTTTAAAAATCCTGTTTTACGTTTCATTTTAAAACATGCGAATGCGTTTCCGGTGGATCGTGAGAAGCCCGGTCCCAGCGCGATTAAAACACCTGTCAAAATTTTAAAAAATTCTGATTTAAGTTTGATTATGTTCCCTAGTGGCACGCGTCATTCCTCAGAATTAAAAGGTGGGGTAGCCTTGATTGCTAAAATGGGGCGAGTACCTATCGTGCCATCTGTTTATCAAGGTCCGTTAACTTTAAAAGAGTTGTTTAAACGTAAAAAAGTAACGGTTCGTTTTGGGGAGCCAATCGATATTAGCGATATTAAAAAAATGGATAAAGACGGTTTAGCTGAAGTGGAACGTCGGATGCAAGAAGCATTTGATCAGTTAGATAAAGAAATTGATCCAACTTTTAAATATGAATCAACAGAAAAAGAATAAAACAAACCGCTACAAAATAGGAATGTTACTGGCAGGTAGTCTCATCAAAAGATGATGCTCCCTGTCTTTTTTCTTGTGTTAAGAAAAAAGTTTGTTAAAAATCTAATTCTTCTGTCCGATTTTCTTAAAAAATACCAGAAATTTGTTATAATAATAAGAAGGACTTTTTTAGGCGGTGAAAAAATGAAATTTTTACATACAGCAGATTGGCATATTGGCAAAAAATTACATGGTTTTGATTTATTGGCAGAACAAAGGGAAGCCTTTAAACAAATCTTAGCAATTGCGAAAGAAGAGCAAGTGGATGCTGTTGTGATCGCTGGAGATTTGTATGATCGCTCTGTTCCAGCGGTTGAAGCAGTCGAGATTTTTAATGAAATGATGATTCAAATGAATCTCAAAGAGCATTTCCCCGTGTTAGCTATTTCGGGAAACCATGATAGCAGCACTCGTTTAGAAACAGGAGGCCCTTGGTTTAACCAAACGCAATTTCATTTGAATACGCGTTTAGAACAAGCCTTTCAACCAATTGAAATCGACAATACCCAATTTTATTTGTTGCCTTATTTTGAACCGATTGCGGCTCGCTTATATTTTGAAGATGAAACGATTCGAACGATTCAGGCGGCGATGGAAAAAGTTGTCGCGAAAATGCAGGAATCTTTTCTTCCCAACAAAAAACAGGTGTTAGTTAGTCATTTTTTTGTCGCTGGCAGTGAAAAAACTGATTCTGAAACAAAATTAACAGTGGGTGGTTTGGATGTTGTACCGACGGCTTTGTTAGAGCCTTTTGATTACGTCGCGTTGGGCCACTTACATGGAAAAAATGCGTTGCAGGCACCTAATGCTCGATACAGTGGCTCGCCTGTAAAATTTTCTTTATCAGAAATGACACAAGAAAAGGGTGTTTGGCTTGTTGAAACAGAAGCTGAAGTTCATTTTCAATTCCGTGCTTTGAAACCATTGCGAGACATTCAACAATTGACGGGCTCGTTTCAGCAGTTAACGGATCCCGCTTTTTATCAAGAAGTGAATCGGGAAAATTATTTACATGTCCAATTAACTGACCGAGCGATCATTCCCAACATGATGAATCAATTGCGAAAAATTTACCCCAAAATTATTGGGTTGGAACGTTTGAATGGTCGAGAAACAAGCAACGGAAATCAGAAAAAAGTGGTACAAATAGAACAACGTTCACCAGAAGAACATCTGCATGACTTTTTTAACGATGTGACAGGAGAGGCCTTGACAGAACAACAAGCACAATGGGTCCAAGAAGAACTGAGTACACTTAATCAATTAGAAAGAGGGAAGTAACAGGATGAAACCATTATCTTTAACATTGAAAAACTTCGGACCGTATATTAATGAAATCATTGATTTTACGAAGTTTGAAGATTCTTCACTTTTTCTAATTAGTGGAAAAACAGGGTCTGGGAAAACAACGATTTTTGATGGAATGAGCTATGCTTTGTTTGGTGAAAGTTCTGGGAAATTACGTTTAGGCAAAGAAATGCGTTCCACATTTGCTGACCCCTCAGAAGCCACTGAAGTTACTTTGCTTTTTAAACATAACGAGTATCTCTATGAACTGAACCGCCTTCCCGAACAAGAACTTTTTAAAAAACGTGGCACAGGAGTCCGTAAACAAAGTGCCAAAATTTCTTTAATTGTCAAAGATGCTCAAGGGAAAGAACTACGATCCTATTCTAAAAGACGCGAAGTGGACGAACTCATTCAAGAATTATTGCATTTAAATGCCAATCAATTTGCTCAAATTGTATTGTTACCACAAGGAGAGTTTCGGACTTTTTTAATTGCTAAAAGTGATGAAAAAGAAAAGGTTTTGCGTAATTTATTCGGAACAGAATTGTATCAGTTGTTCAGCGAAAATTTAAAAGAACGCTTAAAAATTGCCAATCAAGAGATTCAAGAAACCCAGCAAAAAATTGAACTGAAAACAGAACAGTTGCATTGGTCAGAAGAACCTGAACCGACAATGACACTTTTTGAAAAACTTCAATTATTAGAAAGCCAACAACAAGAGGCTCAGCAACAACTATTAGTTGAAAGAGAACAAATTGCAACCTTAAAACAAGCCAAACAAGCAAAAGAGCAAGTTCGTTATGCTATTGAAGAACGACAAAACTTGCAACAGCAAAAAGAAGAATTACTGGAAAAGAAAGCAAAACAAGTTGAACAGGAAACCGTCATTGAGCGGTTAAAGGAACAGATTCAGCAATTAAAATGGAGCCAAAAACAGCAATCTTTAGCTGAAAAAGTCTTTGAAAAACGAAGCGAAAAACAACAAAAAGAGCAAGAAACAAAGTCCAAACAACAAGCTCTTATGGAAACGCAACAAGCATTGACAGATTGGCAAGCAATCATGAGTGAGTTGGAAGAACAACAACCATTGATTGCTGAAAAACAAGAACGTCTTCAAACGATTCAACGTCAATTACCACAATACCAAGAATATGAACAGTTAGCCCAACAACAAATAGCAGAACAAGCCAATTATCAAGCCATTCAAAAAGAGTATGAATCTTGCCAACAGGAAAAAATAACATTAGCGGATAAAGTGGCGACAGCCAAACAATTTATTGAACAAGAAGGAACACTTGAAAAAGCAAATTTTGAATGTTCTAGTGTAGCAGATCATTGGCAAAATTTTGTAGAACGTTGGCAAAAAAATCAAAAAGCTTGGCAAAAAATTAGTCAAAACCAAGTGGAATTGCACGAGTTGACACAACGGTTTGCTGTTGAACAGCAACAAAAAAGCGCCGAAGAAGCGAAGTTGCAGACAAAGAAAAGTCAATGGGCCTCTTTACAAATCCAACGATTAAGCTTGTTACTTGAAGAGGGAGAACCTTGCCCAGTTTGTGGCTCTTTAGAACATCCAAAGCAACAAACACATCAAGAAGTTTCCTTAGAAGAGATTGATCAAGCGGAACGGGAATTAACGGAAGTTGAAAAAACGGTTCAACGATTTACTGAAACGCTCTCTGCATTAGGGGCGGAAAAGCAACAGAAAGAAAGCCAATTACAAGAACAGGAAGCTGCGTATACTGAGGAACAAGAACAATTAGCAGCGCAGTTTGCTGACTTGCAGTTGCCGTTAACAGGACTAACTTTTTCACAAGTAACACCTGCAGAAATTGCGGAAGTTGAGTCGCAATTAGCTAAAGAAAAACAACAAATAGCACAAAAACTAACGGAAATTTCAGTCGAAAAGGACCGTCTGGCGGAACTAGAAGAACAAGTAGCTGAAAATTCTCAACGCTTTGAAGTGCTCCGACAACAAGTAGAAACAATGCAACAAAGTCTGGAAAGAATCACTATCCAGCAGCAAATGATTGCTAGCCAATTATTGGATGCAACCGTCACATACGAAGAAATGACCAAACAACAAGCTTTGCTTCAAGAAGAACTCTCTGCATTTGAACGTCAAAAAGAAAACGTGACGACACAAGGAGAAACCTTGAAGAAAGAAGAAATGATCCTTGAAAGTACGTTGACTCATTTGGAGAAAGAACAACAAACACTTCAACAAACAGTCGCACAACTTGAGAGTCAGTTAAACGCAGTTTTAACGGAACAAGGAGTGACAGAGGACCAATTGACGGAGTGGTTGAAAGAGGTACCGACACTAGAAAGTCAGCAAGAACAAATTGCTTTATTTGAACAAGAGCAAACCCAACTGACTATCCAACTCGCTGAAATTGAGAAAAAATTATCTAGTGATACGTTCCCAGAATTATCTTTAATCACCACAGAAATTGAACAAATAACACAACAAATTGAAGAACAAGAAAAAAAATACTATCAACTGCATGAAAAAATGCTGAATAACCAACAGTTGGTTCAAGAAATTAATGCGCAAAGAACAACAATTGAAGACAAGTTTGAGGAAGTTGCTGCACTACAACAGTTGGCAGATACGGTGAATGGCAATAATCCTAAAAAAATTAGTTTTGAACGGTATATGTTACAAACGTATTTAGAAAGAGTGCTGACAGTCGCTAATCAGCGTTTAGACCGCCTGACCAATAGTCGTTATCAATTTGAATTGAATCACGAAGCAGGCAGTTATCGGAATCAAACGGGGCTAGAAATCAATATTTATGATGACAATTCAGGGACGGTGCGCAGTGCTCACACGTTATCAGGCGGGGAAAGTTTTATAGCAGCGTTAGCTTTGGCACTTTCTTTAGCAGAAGTGATTCAAGAACAAGCCGGCGGAGTCTTAATTGATGCGTTGTTTATTGATGAAGGCTTTGGTTCCTTAGATGAAGAAGCATTGGAAATGGCAATGGAGGCGTTAGAAACGATTGAAAATGAAGGCCGCATGATTGGGATTATTAGTCATATTGGCGAATTAAAAGCACGAATTCCACAACAATTACAAATAAAAAGCAATGGGAATGGTCAAAGTACCGTTCACTATCAGCTAGCTTAGTAGAAGAGGAGGTGAGTCGATGAAATGGAGTATTCCAGAGCGAATCGTTGAACAAGGGCGCGAATATATGCAAGAAGGCCGGGTCTTATCTATCGTTCAAAATCCAGAAAAAAGGATCTGGTTGTCTGAGGTTTTAGGGGAAGAACTTTATCTTGTTGAATTGGATGGTACCGCCAAAGAACAAGATGTTTGTGAATGTCAATATTGGATGGAACATGGCTATTGCAAGCATACAGTGGCAGTTGAACTGGCACTGAAACAACGAGGCGTGTCAAGAATTATTCAAGCGAATCAAACAGTCAGTTTTGAGAAAACAAATCGATCAACAGCTGAAATGTTTACCAAAGGCTTTGCCAAATTAAGCAAAGCTTCTGCCGAAGTTCCCTTGCAGCCTTTACGTTTAGAATTTCATTTAGATGTGATCGAAACGAATAATTACTATCCAGAATTATCAACGATTGGTCTTTCTTTAAAAATTGGTTTGGAAGGCACCAAACCTAAAACATATATTGTGAAAAATATTGGTGATTTTTTACAAGCATATGAAAAAGAAATGACCTTTATGGTGAATAAACAACACCAATTTACCTTGCTACATGATTCTTTTTCAATGGAGATTCAAGAAATTTTAACAGAACTTGCGGCAATTTATCATACCAGCCAATTATTAGGTGCAAACGGTATTCAAGTTAAAGGGAAAATCGACAAACGTTATCTATTATTACCAATTGATCGCAGTCAATCGTTAGTTGAAAAAATGAATCGAACGGGTCAGTTTATATTGACCAATCAAACTCATAAGTATCGCTATCTAACGTTCAAAGAAACCAGTTTGCCACTTACGTTTACAGTGCAAAAAACCGAGGAACAAAGCTTCAAATTAACTATTCAGAATCCTATTACAACGTTTCTAGCCCACTATCACTGGGCGATTGCGGATCAAACGGTTTATTTACTAACAGAAGAGCAGGAAGCCATCTACACCACGTTACTTCAATTAATGAAACGCTTGGAAGAGCCGTCAATTATTTATGAAAAAGAAACAGTTTCTGATTTATTTAGTGAAGTGTTACCATTATTGGAAAAAATTGGTCGAGTGTCTGTTGAAGAATCAGTTGAAGAATTAGTCGTCCATCATCCTTTAAAAGCAGTCTTTATTTTTAAGAAAATTAAAGGTCGGATTAATGCTCGAATTGACTATCACTATGGAGAAGTCATTTTCTCGACAAACCCGAAATATGCTCAATTACCTGAAGTCAATCAAGAAATCGTTCGAGATAAAGCAAAAGAAACAGCAATTAAGCAACAATTTCAACAGTTTGCCTATCAGCAAACAACCACAGGCTTTGAAAAAGTCTTACCTGCTGGGGAGTCCTTGTATTATTTCTTTAAAGCCGAAGTACCAGCTTTCCGTCAATTAGGAGAAGTTCGGATGGGACGGAAATTACGGGAATTGTATTTAGATGCCCAGCATCATCAACCAACGATTGAAGTTGCGGAAGGGGATTCTTGGTTGGATATTCGGTTTGATGTCACTGGCATTGATGAAACCGAAATCGATGCAGTATTGACTAGTCTGCTACGTAATGATGCTTTTTATACGTTAAAAAGTGGTGAAATTCTTGCTTTTGACTCAGAGGAATTTTTCCATACAAGTGCAATTTTAACGAAGCTGCGAAAAAATATGCATCAAGAAGACAATGTCATTCATGTGCCCAAAAATCAAGGTCTCATGATCGAAAGTTTATTAGAAGACAACGAGCGGGCACATTTTTCAGATTCCTTTAAAAAAATGGTCACGGATTTAACACATCCAGAAAACTTTGAAGCGCAAGTCCCCAAAACCTTACAAGCAACGTTACGCCATTACCAAGAAACAGGGTATAAATGGCTGAAAATGCTTAGCCATTATCAATTTGGCGGTATTTTAGCTGATGAAATGGGTTTAGGGAAGACACTGCAAACCATTACCTATTTACTTTCGGAAAAAGAAGAAGAGTGCTTGAAAGGGACAGCTTTGATTGTCGCTCCTGCAAGTTTAACCTATAACTGGTTAGCCGAAGTCAAACGTTTTGCGCCAACCTTAAATGTTCAAGTGGTTTCTGGCAACCGCCAAGAACGAGCAGCGCTTTTACAAAATAGCACCGAAGATATTCTGATTACTTCTTATGCAAGTATGCGACAAGATGTTCAGCTTTATCAGGAAATGCGTGTCGGCTATTTGATTTTAGATGAGGCCCAAATGGTTAAAAATAGTGGAACTAAAACGGCGCAAGCCTTAAAAAGTTTAAAAGTACCGCAACGTTTTGCATTAAGTGGCACACCAATTGAAAATAATTTAGATGAACTGTGGTCAATTTTCCAAATGATCTTACCGGGATTGTTCCCAGGCAAAAAAGCCTTTCGAGAAATTAAGCCGGAAGAAATTGCCAAAATGATTCAACCATTCATTTTACGACGAGACAAGAAAACGGTGCTCGCAGACTTACCAGAAAAAATTGAAAATAATATGTACAGTGTCTTAACAGAAGAACAAAAAACGGTTTATTTGGCCTATCTAAAACAAATGCAAGCAGATGTCAGTCAAATGGATCAGGCGACCTTCAAGAAAAATCGCATGAGTATTTTAGCAGGCTTGACCCGTTTACGACAAATCTGTTGCGATCCGCGTTTGTTTATTGAGGATTACACGGGAGGTTCTGGCAAAGTGGAACAAGTCAAAGACTTTTTAGTGGCTGCCAAAGAAAACAATCGTCGTGTTCTATTATTTTCTCAGTTCACAAGCATGCTTTCTATCTTAGAAAAAGAATTGAATGAATTAGGTTTAGAGACGTTCTATTTACGAGGAAGTACGAAGCCTCAAGATCGGTTAACGATGGCGAATGCCTTCAATGAAGGAGAAAAAGATGTCTTCTTAATTTCATTGAAAGCAGGGGGAACCGGACTAAATTTAACTGGTGCAGATACAGTTATTTTATACGATTTATGGTGGAATCCCGCAGTCGAAGAACAAGCGGCTGGTCGGGCGCACCGCATGGGACAAAAAAAAGTTGTTGAAGTGTGGCGGATGATTGCAGAAGGAACGGTTGAAGAAAAAATGAATTCCTTACAGCAAGAAAAACGCGAGCTGTTCCAAAAAGTGATTCAAGGAAATGAAGAGCAATTAGCGAAAATGACGGAAGAAGATATTCGCACAATTTTAAGCATTGGGGAATAGCCGTTCAACTTAGTTGCTATCTTATTTAAAGAGAAATGGAGTAATTCGTTTGAAACAAAAAGAATATATGGAATATCGGCCACTAGGTGAAGAAATTGAACGGATTCGTAAAGGGAAAAATATTCCTCTGCGTGTCTTTGATGAAAATGGTGTTTCTAGTCGAAGTTATCAACGCTTTGTCCAAGGAAATAGTGAATTGCGTATTTCGGATTTAGCCATTATTGTCGAAATCTTGTCTATTTCGCCGATGGAAATGACAGAAAAATTAACGCCAATGTCCAAAACGGTTTTAGCTAAGGAGCAGTTTAATCAAGCAATCTTTAGTAAAAATTTTCAAGAAAGTAGTCGAATCGTTGCAGATTATCGGGCGTATTATGATAAATCGTCTTTTGCTTTAGGAAAGCAAGAAGTAATGTATTCGATGTTGGCGTTGGAATATCTTTTTAACCCTCAAACGGTTGTGACAAAAGAGGAAATTATTGCATTAGAAAATCAGATTCTGGAACGATTAATTAATGCCGATGTGTATACTATTTTTAATTTGAAATTTATAGCATTACAAAAAAACGTTGGCTTGCAGCCGTTTCCAACTTCGTTACTTTTTCGTGTACTACAATCTGTCAATGAGCGGGAAATTATTGATATTCGCTCGCTAGAAATTATCGAGCAAGTAATTATTGATTTTTTATTTGCGGCGATTGTCAGCCAAAATGTTCCCCATATTCTTCATGTATTAAGCATGTTTAAAGAATATGAAGTGGGTGAAAATAACTGGCGAATGATCCTCTGGAAAAAAATAGCAGAAAAAATAGAAATGATTTTAACCAATGAAGAAATATTCGCAGATTGGTCAATCTTTAAAGAACAGATCCTTTTATCTATCACATTGTTTTTACCAAAAGCCAAACAAGAATTTTTTGCTGGGCAATTGGAAAAAATAGAGGATAGTTTAAAAGAAATAAAAGAAAACTAGGCATAATTGAGAATTTGTCATAATACATTCTGGTTGTGTTTAGCGACAAAGAGCGCCAAATAGGGGTAGAAAACCCTATTTGGCGCTCTTTGTCTTGTCTATACAAATTAATTTGGACAGTTTGTCGTAATTGAACCCATTTTCAGTTGATATTCACTATAATTAAGAAAATATCAGGAGGTGAAGTTTATGAAAAAAATGTGCATCTCCGCAGTTAGTGCCTTACTTTTGGGTAATAGTTTGCTACTTTCTGTAACAACTTTCGCCGAAACGACCGAAACAATTGCATCCTCCAGTGAAGAAAATGTTTCATCTGTTTCAGAAGAAAAGATTCCAGAAACTTCATCGGCAGAAGAGCAAAATTCAGCAACCAGTAGTTCGGAGATTCCCCAATCAGAAGAGTTAACGACTGTTGAAACAAGTGAAGAGCCGCCAAATGAAGCACTAGCGATAACGGAAGCACAACTGATGATGCCCCAATTATACGCAGGTGCTGTCTTAGATAAAGCGACGCCTATCAGTACACTATTTCCTGATCCAGCCTTTGCGGAAAATATCAGAAAACAGTTAAGCAAATCTCGGACCTCTAATACTGTCACCCAAGCAGAATTGGATAAATTGAATAAAGTTATTTTAGAAAATGTCGTTGTTTCTAATGTGGAAGGAGTTCAATACCTAAGAAACTTAGAAGAATTATCTTTTCAAGATTCACTCAATGTAACAGATTTGAGTCCTTTTGCTAAAGGTGAATTTAAGCTATTACGTTTTTTATATATGAGAAACAATAAAATAGCTGATCTTAGTCCGTTAGGTCAAGCAGGATTAATTAATTTAGAAGGCTTGTATGTTGAGAACAATCAATTAACGACATTAAATGGACTTGAAGGAATGGCTGCTTTAAAAAATTTAAGTATCCAAAATACGACAGATCATCCGTCAAAAATCACGCCGAATAATCGAGTAACTTCATTCGACCCGCTTCGTTCTCTTCGTAATTTAGAAACCATTTGGGCTGCCAATAATCAGATTGCTACTTTAGATGGGCTTACGGAAGCAAATAACCTACTCCGTCTTTATGTGGAAAATAATCAATTAAAAACAATTGCGCCCTTGGCGAATAAGCCACGTCTAGAAGAGTTGAGTATTATGAATCAAACGATTGCTAGTCTGGAAGCTTTAAGCACTGTTCCTAATCTGCGTGTACTGTATGCAAGAAACAATCAAATTTCTTCCTTGGCACCGTTAGAGAAAACACTCAATCTAACAGTTTTAGATGTGGGAGAAAATCAAATTTCAGATATCAGTCCGTTAAAAGGCTTAACGGCCATTACAGGGCTAGATGTATCTAATCAAATGATTATCTTATCTTCTGTCGATTATATTGCTGGGAAACCACTGCAATTAAAAAATAAGGTGGTATCTCGTGATGGTCAACTATTTCCACCGCTGACGATTAGCCCTTATGGAAGTTACGATGCCACAAAAGGACTGTTTGAATGGAATTTACCCAAAGCTCATGAAGGCGTTTCTTATATCTGGGAATCAACAGATAAAGCATACTTAGGGAACTTTTCTGGAACAGTCGTCCAACCTGTCAAAGAAGTTTTCTTAAGTGAAACGAAACTATCTTGGTCAAAAGAGCGTATAGAAAAGTCGATGGAAAAAACAATCGATATTGATGACTTTCAAAAAACAGCCCTGCCTTTTTATTGGCAAGATGTCGATGCTGGGAATAGATTACAATTTATTGTCAAAAAAGAGGGCCAAGAAATCCAGAAATTAGCAGATGAAACAACCACTAATTCTAAAACATTTAAGGAAAAAGCCTTGTTATTACCAGAACTAACTTATGGAAAACAGCAGTTGGTCGTGGAAGTCTATGATAAAGGCTACAAGATTGATGAATTAGCGCTAACAGTCACTGTGGTTGGCTCTGTCAGGTTCAAAACGGTACCCACAGCGATTTCCTTTGGGAATGAGCTGCAAATCGCTAGTAGCACGACCCAATATCCAATTGTTTCCATGGATCAACCATTAGTGATACGGGATACTCGTCAAACAGGGAATAATTGGTCGCTTGCACTAACCGTTACTTCTGATTTCAAATCTGAATCAGGTGCTACGTTGCCGAATATTTTAAAATTTAGAACCAACCATCGCTTACAGGACATTCCAGAAGGCCAATCGATTCTTGTTCACAACCAAGTCAATGGACATCAAGAAACAAATATTTCTGATCAATGGAAAGAAAATGACCAAGAGTTGTTATTATCTGTTCCTGGAGGGACGGCCAAAGCAGAAGAATACGAAGCAAAACTAACTTGGCACTTGATGGACGTACCTGATGGCAGTGCAAAATAGGGGGTGAGTCTTATCAAAAAAATAGTTAGCGGTGTATTGCTATTAGGATTGATTTCATCAGTTGATGTATTTGCTGAAACAAATGCCTATCCGACAAATACAGAAGTTTCTTTTTATGGCGAGTATGAATCACCAGCCAACAAAGAAAAACCAGATGGTAAGATACCACAGCGTTTCCCCAAGCAATCGGAAGCAATACCAGCAGTGAGTGGAGAATCATTGAAGCACTCAACAAGTAAAACGGTTGATCAAAAAGGCTCAGGCTTCTTACCTCGAACTGGTACTAAACAGCAACAAATGTTTAATTATCTCGGAATAATAGTCATCTTTATGGCTAGTTTTATTTTAAAAAAAAGAAAGAAGGAACAATAAAATGAAAAAAATTATCTTATCAACAATCCCCGCTATCACTTTAGGCGTGGCTATTGCACCAGAAGTGAATGCAGAAGAAAAAAACTATGAATCAAATGCCATCGTAGAATTTACGCCGGACACCTCTATCAACAAACCAGTCGATCCAGTGAATCCAGATACCGAAAAACCTGTTGAACCCTTTGACCCAACGACACCAGACACAGGCAATAAGCCAAATGAAGGAACAACTGGTCCACTAAGTATCGATTATGCTTCTAGTTTAGACTTTGGCAAAAATAAAATTTCAAATAAAGATGAAAAATATTATGCAAATCCACAATACTTTTTCTTGGCAGACGGTTCTGGTCCTGATTTGACTAATCCTAAACCAAATTATGTACAAATTTCCGACAAACGCGGAACGAATGCCGGTTGGGCCTTAACAGTTAAACAAGAAACACAATTAACAGCGACAAAAGAAACATTAAATAAAGTTTTAGACGGTTCAGAAATTAAATTAAGTCAAAACAAAGCAGTGTCTAATTCCAAAGCAGTCACACCAACTGCGCATGAAGTAACTTTAGTAGCTGGCGATTCATCAAATGTGATGTCTGCCGCTGAAGGTCAAGGTTCTGGAACTTGGCTTAGTGCGTTCGGTGGGATTGAAAAAGTGGAAGTTGACGGTGAAAGCGTAGATAAAAATACAGCGATCACATTAACTGTACCAGGAGCAACACCAAAAGATGCTGTTCAATACAAAACTGTTTTAACATGGACAATCGCTGATTTACCAAGCGTATAATTATTGAAACTATAACAATAGAAGAGAAGGAGCACTAACATGAAAAAAATGACCATCGCAAGCAGCTTAATTTTAGCAACCATCGCGGTAGGCACACTACCAGTTCAAGCAGAGGAAGTGGCTAATCGCGACACAGATGCTATTGTAAAATTTAAAGCACCAGATGAAAAGGATCCCAACAGCAAAAATCCTGTAGTGGATCCAGAAGACAAAGACGGCAAAGATCCTGTGACACCTATCGACCCAGTAAATCCTGACAAACCAGTTGATGAAGGTTCTACAGGCCCCTTAACCTTGGACTATGCTTCAAGTTTAAACTTTGGTGAAAATATCATCAGCACAAAAGATGAAATCTATTTTGCATCAGCACAAGTTTTAAAAGATAAAAATAATGTTGAAAAAACGGGTCCATTATTTGCTCAAATTACAGATAATCGTGGAACTTTAGAAGGCTGGACTTTATCTGCAAAACAAAATTCTGCATTTACTTCTGCTACAAAAGGTCAGACGCTTGAAGGAACTGAAATTGTCTTTCAAAACGCTTCAGCTGTGACAGCAGGACAAAGCGCTGCACCAACAAGTTTAGCGAGCGTAACTTTTGGTACAGTTGGTGAAAGTCATAACGTGATGGTAGCTGCAACAGATCAAGGTGCTGGGAAATGGTCATACTTATACGGCAATGCTAGTTCAATTGCTGAAGTTGACGGCCGTCAAGTAATGAAAGATGTTCAATTAAAAGTGCCAGGTAAATCAGTTAAATTAAATGATGCCTACAAAACAACAATTACTTGGACATTAGCTAATACGCCAGTATAAAAAGAACCTTTTTGGAGAAAGGAAGAGGGGAACTCAGCCTTTCTCCTTTACATAGAAATGGAGTGTAGAGCGAAATGAAAAATAGATATTTTATTCTGATGATCCTAAGTTTTTATTTCTTTGCTTTTGGGATTGAAACCTCAGCAGCAGAATTACGATTTAGTGTTGAAACAGAAATTCCAGAAAACCAAATAGATAAAACAAAAACATATTTTGATTTAATGATGAAACCAGACCAAGAACAAATTTTGAAAGTTCGAGCGGCCAATAGTACAGATGAAAATTTAGTGATTGATGTTAGTGTGAAGTCGGCCACAACAAACAGCAACGGAGTGATTGAATATGGCGAGTCGTTGACAGCATTAGATAAATCTGCACCAGCAGATTTATCAGAAATCATTCAACTGAAAGACGGCGGTGAGAGTGTTGAATTGCCTGCTAAAAGTGAAAAAGTCGATGAAACGAAAGACAAGCAAAAAGAAAATACAAACGGCTTAGCAATTGAAAATCGCTATGCCTATACAGTAGCTGTTTTACTTCGAGAAAATGAAACAGTTGTACAACCAGAATTGTCTTTAGAGAAAGTTGAACCGACACAAAGAAATGCGCGCAGTGTTATTTCTGCAACACTGTTAAACCATGAAGCAGCCTATCTTCAATCAATGAAAGTAACGGCAAATGTTAAAAATAAGAAAACAAATAACGTTATTTTAGAGAAAGAACAAGAAGATATGCAAATGGCGCTCAATTCAATTTTTAATTTCCCTATTCCTTATGAAGAAAATGAAATGGAAGCTGGAACGTATGTATTGGCAATGACTGTGGAAGGCTCAGGAAAAAAATGGCAATTTACGAAAGAATTTACAATCTCAAAAGAGGAAGCAAAAACATTTAATGAGAAAGATGTAACCGTCAAAAAAACGGAATCTAAACTTATTTATCTCTTAATCGGTTTATTGCTCCTTTTACTGATAATCTGCCTGTTCATCATTTTACGTCTGAAAAAACAAAAAAATAAATAAAAAAAGCCGTTCTTCAATTTGAAGAGCGGCTTTTTTTTAAAGATTAAATAATTTCTCCACAGTCGGACAAAGTTCGGTGAAACAAGTGACTTCTGCAAGGTGTGATGCAGGTTGGCAACTTGGTAGTTCACGAGAGCGGTGGTTAAACCAAAGAGAATGCCAGCCACCATTACGTGCGCCTACAATATCATTGTCATAACTATCACCAACATATAAAGTATGTTCAGGTTCCATACAAAATTGATTACAGGCTAAATCAAAAATTTCCTTTTCAGGTTTTTGAAAACCCGTACTTTGAGAAATAATGATATTTTGGCTTGGAACCCATTTTTCAAGATTCAATTGTTTAACTTTTTTAAATTGATGGTCTGTTGGACCATTTGTAATAATCCCCATCGGAATTTCTTTCTCTTGTAAAGTATCAAGAAGCTTAGTAACTTCTGGATGCATCGTAATATTATCCAATTCTTCTTCATAAACTTGTTGGAAAATTTTTCCTTCTTCTTGTGAAATTCCTGGATAGTTTAGATCCTTTAATGTTTCATTCATCCGGAAAAACCGCATGAAATCTAGGGACCATTCATTGGCTAAAACTTTCGGAAACGTTTCATCGCTGTGGTGTCTAAAACGAAGATACAATTCATGCATATCCTCTGTCGCAACGTTCGGGAAAATTTTAGTCATCGCATTTCGAAAGGGTTGTTGCTGATCGTACAGCGTGTCATCAACATCAAAAACAATGGTTCTCATTTAACAAGTGCACCTCTTAACTTTTTTACAAAACTTTTCATATGTTATATTGTAGCCGATATTTTCACAAATAAATAGAGTATTTTTCACTGTATTTCAAGGTTTTGTACAGAAATCAAAGCCTTGCGGGAAAAGACAATTATAGTTATTTTTACCGAAAAAATGGAAACGATAAATGAAAAAATATTCTGATAATGAAAAGTTTGTGAAAATGATTTTGAGTCAAAGTTACTTAAATAACACGTGTTCTGAAAGAAGTTAGAATTTTGCAAGAGACAGTCTTTTTCCGTATAATGAATGAGAATGAAGGGGGAGAGTTAGGGAGTTATGTTAAAGCGTTTTTTTGGGTATTATCGACCTTATCGTCGATTATTTATTTTGGATTTTGGGTGTGCCGTTTTTGCGGGGCTGTTAGAGTTGGCTTTTCCAGTAGCAGTCAACCAAGTAATTGATAAGATTATGCCAAAAGGAGATTTTCGCCTCATTGCATTAGCTAGTGCGGGCTTATTTGCATTTTATATAATCAATACGTTTTTACAATTTATTGTGGTTTATTTTGGTCATATGTTAGGCGTGAATATTGAAACAGATATGCGTGAAGAATTATATCAACATCTTCAAACACAACCGTTTGAGTATTATGATAATCAAAAAACAGGGAAATTAATGAGCCGTTTGACCACTGATCTTTTTGAAATTTCGGAAGTGGCGCATCATGGTCCAGAAGACGTCTTTATTACGATTATGACGTTAGCAGGTTCTTTTTTATTAATGTTAACCATTCACGTGAAATTAGCCATCGCTACGTTTATTTTATTGCCATTTATCACGATTGCGCTAGGCTATTTTAATAAAAAAATGACAAAAGCGAATACGGATATTTACGATAATTTAGGTGAATTTAATGCTGGGATTGAAGCGTCAGTAAGTGGGATACGTGTCACGCAATCTTTTGAAAATGAACCATTTGAACGAAAACAGTTTAATTATTTAAATCAAATGTATCGAAAATCGAAATTATATTTTTATAAGGTGATGGGTGTCAGTTCCGCCTATAATTACTTATTAATTCGTCTGATAAATTTATTTTCATTAATTTTTGGTGCGTACTATACAATTAAAGGAGAAATTACAGAAGGTCAGTTTGTAGGATTTATTTTATTAGCCAATATTTTTATTCGGCCGATTGAAAAAGTCAACAATATGATTGAAAGCTATCCCAAAGGATTTGCTGGCTTTAAACGTTTTACGGAAGAAATGGACAAACAACCGTCCATCAAAGATTTGCCAGGAGCTGTTGCTGTTTCACATTTAGAAGGAACGATTGCCTATAAAGATGTTTCATTTGCTTATGAAGATGGCACAAAAGTTTTAGACCATATCAATTTAAAAATTCAACCTGGTGAAACCGTTGCTTTCGTTGGCCAAAGTGGTTCAGGAAAAACGACCTTGTGCAATCTGTTGCCTCGTTTTTATGAAGTTAGTAGTGGTGAAATTACGATTGACGGTAGAAATATCCAGCAAATGACCTTGGCTTCATTACGTAAGCAAATTGGAATTGTTCAACAAGATGTGTTTTTATTCCCTGGAACATTACGAGAAAATATTGCTTATGGGAATTTAAATGCTACAGAAATAGACATTCAACAAGCGGTGAAATTAGCACATTTAGAACATGTAATTCAGCTAATGCCAGATGGCTTAGACACAATTATTGGCGAACGTGGCGTGAAATTATCGGGCGGTCAAAAGCAGCGAGTGGCAATTGCGCGAATGTTCTTGAAGAACCCGCCGATTTTAATTCTAGATGAAGCGACTTCTGCATTAGATACAGAAACAGAGCAAGTGATTCAAGAGTCATTAAACTCGTTAGCTGACGGGCGAACAACATTAATTATTGCCCACAGACTGGCAACGATTAAACATGCTGATCGAATAATCGTAGTGAGTGACCAAGGAATTTTAGAAGATGGAACACATGAAACTTTGTACGCGCAAAGAGGCCACTATCGTCGCTTATACGATGCTCAATTTAGAACATAAAAAAACCCGCGAATAAAACTTCGCGGGTTTTTATTATGTTTAGTTAGCGCCGAACTTTTCTTCCCAAACCAACAGCATTTTTCATTCGTTGAAGTGTTTTGTTGGCTACCTGGCGAGCGTTTTCTGCGCCCTCATCTAAAATCATATCTAATTCTTCTGAAGCTAGAAGCTCTTGGTAGCGCACTTGAATAGGTTCTAATAAGGCAACTACTGCTTCTGCTAAATCTGCTTTGAAGTCTCCATAGCCTTTGCCTTCGTATGCTTGAACAAGTTCCTCAACAGTTTGACCTGTCGCAGCAGAATAAATATTTAGTAAGTTAGTAATACCAGGCTTTTCTTCTTTATTATATTCAATTACACCAGTTGAATCAGTTACAGCAGAGCGGATTTTTTTGCGAATCACTGCTGGCTCATCAAGCATTGAAATAAAGCCCTTCACATTTGTATCAGACTTACTCATCTTTTTCGTTGGTTCTTGTAAGCTCATAATTCGACTACCTTGCTCAGCGATTTTTACTTCAGGCATCGTTAAAATTTCTTGATTTTTTTGGGCATAACGTTTATTGAAGCGTTCCACAAAATCACGTGTTAATTCTAAATGTTGTTTTTGATCATCTCCGACTGGCACTAAGTCAGCATTGTACAACACGATATCACCAACCATTAATGGAGGGTATGTTAAAAGACCAGCGCTTACGCCAGCACGACCATTTTTTTGCGATTTATCTTTAAATTGTGTCATTCGCTCTAACTCACCAATAGAAGTATTGCACTGAATGATCCAACCAGCTTCTGCATGGGCACTCACTTCAGACTGTATGAAAATTGTTGCTTTTTGTGGGTCTAAACCAACCGCTAGGTAAAGAGCTGCTAAGCTACGAATTTGTTGACGTAGCTTTTGCGGTTCTTGGGGAACGGTAATGGCATGTTCATCCACAATACAAAAATAACAATTGTATTCATTTTGTAATTCGATAAATTGTTTCATTGCACCAATGTAATTTCCGATTGTCGGAGTACCACTGGGCTGAATACCAGAAAAAATTGTTTTCATTAAATAACCACCTGACTTTAGACTTAAGATAGTGAATAGTTCTATTATACATTTTATTAGAAAAAAATACATGGGAACTTCTTGAAAAATCACCAAGAGAAGTAAATTATAACAGCAACCATAAAAATAGAAAACTGTATTACTTTTTTACAGAATCATAACGAATATCCATAAAATTTCATAAAAATTAACCCTAATTTTACACGGATGTAATGAAGGAAAAATAAACAAAGTTAATAAAAAATGTTTAAAAACCCCTAGTATTTTTATTAGAAATTAGGTATACTGGTTTTAAATAGAGGAACAGTACAGTTCCCTGTTTCAGAAACGCGATGATTCGCGAAAAGGAGTGATGCACAATGTTGACACTTTATACTTCCCCAAGTTGCACGTCATGTCGTAAGGCTAGAGCCTGGTTGCAAGAGCACGAAATTCCTTTTAAAGAAAGAAATATTTTTTCTGAACCTTTAAATATTGAGGAATTAAAAGCAATTTTAATCATGACCGAAGATGGAACAGAAGAGATTATCTCTACTCGCTCTAAAGTTTTCCAAAAATTAAATATGGATTTGGACGAGCTTCCACTTCAAGATTTATTAGAGTTGGTTCAAGAAAACCCTGGATTGTTGCGTCGGCCAATTATGATTGATGAGAAAAGATTACAAGTCGGTTTTAACGAAGATGAAATTCGCCGATTCTTACCAAGAGATGTTCGACAACTGGAATTGCGCCAAGCACAATTAATGGCAGGTTTATAAAAAATATAAAATTTTGTTCTTTATTTGTTAATTGTAATAAAGAACGATTCATATGAATTTAGGGCCAGGGATTTTTATCTCTGGCTTTTTAATACATATTTAGAACTTGTATTCATTTGATTTGGCAGAACGTGGTCAAGGAAAAATAGTATCTTTTTTGGAGAGACTGCGTTAAGATGAAGAGGTAGAAGGAGCGAAAAACCAATCGTTAAAAAAGTTCAAAGTTTATAAAACGTTCGCTAGTTTTCGAGGATTTATAGACTTTCCACTTTACTTTTGTGTAGTTTTCGCTACAATGAACGTAAGAAGTTTCCTGATTGAAGCAAAGAGAGGTGTAGCGCTATGGAAATGGAACATATTAATGAAAATACGATTCGTGTGTTAATTGGCAACGAAGACCTGGCGGATAGAGGGATTACTTTTCTTGACTTACTAGGAAACCACAAAGATGTTGAAAATTTCTTTTATAGTATTTTAGAAGAAGTTGATGTCGAAGATGAATTCCAAGGCAGTGAAGCAGTCACTTTCCAAGTCTTGCCTAAAAATGATGGTTTAGAACTGTTTATTAGTAAAAATGTCGCTATGGACGACTTGTCTTCCTTAGAAGGTCTGAGCGAAGTCAATGCAGATGTTAGCGAATTAATTCGCAAACAAATTGAAGCAGACAAAGCAGCCGCCGATGAACTTGATGAGATGGAAGCCACAGATGAAACAAACAGAAATGTAATCTTTGAATTAGATAATTTTGAAGCGATGATCCAATTATCCAAAGAAGTCTTCATGCAATCTGTTTTGACTAACTTATACACGTACAACGATCGTTATTACTTACAAGTTTTGTTCTTAACCGATGAATTAGAAAAAACAAATGTTGACAATGAAATTGCACAGATTTTAGAATTTGCTCATAAAACAACTGTCACTCAGGATACTTTAGTCGAATATGGCACTTGTATTATGGAACGCAGTGCGTTGGAATTAACACGTTATTACTTTAATGATTAAGCAAAAAAGCAAAAACTTTCGAGTTTTTGCTTTTTTTTTGATGAAAATTAAGAAACTTTGCGTAGTTTATTTATGAGAGGTGAAAATCATGTTAACAGCTTTAACGGCAGACAACCAAGAATTATTTTCTTTAATCGATTGCTCGATTGATGAATTAACACAGATACGAAGCGAACAAGCTTTTGTGTGTCCAATGTGTCATCAATCGGTCATTTTGAAGGCAGGCCCCATTAAAATACCCCATTTTGCTCATCGCAAAAAGAATAGTTGTTGGTACGAAGCAGAAGCTGAAACAGAAGAACACCTCCGCTTGAAGCAGCTTTTTGCGGAAAAGTGTTTGCGTGAAAAGCTGTCTTTTCAAGTTGAGGCATACTTACCCGCCTTGAAGCAACGCCCAGATTTACTCATTGGGAAGATAGCCATTGAAATTCAATGTAGTCCGTTGCCAATTAAACGTTTGGTGGAACGGACGGAGACTTATCAAGCTCATGGCTATCAAGTTGTTTGGATTTTAGGTGAACGATTAGTGCCTAAAGACAAGCTCACGCAATTAACGAAACAATTCCTTTACTTTTCGGAGTCCTTGGGATTTTATTTATGGACGGCCAATAAGAAGCAAGAACGAATAGAATTACTTTGTCATATTGAAGAGAGTCAATGTCAACAATTTTATAGAAGAAAACAATCATGGGCTTTTTACGAAAAAAAATTACTAGAAATCTTCCGACTACCGACCGCTAATTTAAATTTACTGCCAGATAGACGGCACACTGGCCAATTGATGCATGATTATTATCAAAAATTGACGCAACAACTTGGTTACAGAAATGCTCAGTTACTTAGAACACAAAGCTTTTTATACACGAAAGGTTGTCACCTTCTCCAGTTACCTCCTTGGTTTTACTATCCTGGATTGAAGCTAATACCTTCTTCTGAAGAAGATATTCATTTAAAAATGCTTGTTTGGGAAGCACTAAAAACCGAAGAAGAGCGTTTAGTGACCAAACAGGAACTATGGCGTATCTTGGAAGCTGTTTTTTTGGAAGAAGGGAACTTTGTTTGGCAGCCACTGCCGAATATTGGTTTAAAAAAGCTTTTTAAAATTGTGGGAAATAACTTATTGAGATGGTTACAAGAATGTTATGTGTTAATTAAAGTAAACAATAAGTACCTAATAACTAGTATTTTCCTAAGAGAAGATCCTGAAAAGCTCATTCATTGGCTAAAAAAAGTGAAAAAACAACATTTTTTTAGTCACACGTGTTAAATTATGATAGTATAATGAGTAAAACGTTTCTTAAAGGAGAGTAAACTATGAGCGAAATTAAACAATTACCAACACGTGATGAAGTTCCAACTCCATTGACTTGGGATTTAACCAAAATTTTTAAAGATGATGCTGCTTTTGATGTTGCGTATAATCAGTTGACAGAGGAGCTAAATCAAGCAGAGTCATTTAAAGGTACCTTAGGGAATGGCGCAGAAGCTTTTCTAGCTGCGTTAGAATACGTTTTAGATGTCTATCGAAAAGTGGAAACATTATATGTCTATTCTCATTTAAAAAATGATCAAGACACTACAAATACAGCTTACCAAGCTTTATATGCCAGAGCTAGTTCTCTATATGCACAAGTTAGTGAAGCTGTTTCTTGGTTTGACCCAGAGGTTTTAACATTAAGTGATGAACAAATCTGGGGATATTTTGAAGAGCAGCCCAAATTAGCTGTTTATCGTCACTATATTCAAAATATTTTAGATGAACGTCCCCATGTTTTATCGATGGAACAAGAAGCTTTACTGGCGGGGGCTAGTGAAATTTTTGGTGCCTCAAGTAATACATTTTCAATTTTAAATAATGCAGATTTAGAATTTCCAACTGTGCAAAATGCTGAAGGCGAAACAATTCAACTTTCTCATGGCGTTTATGGTCAATTAATGGAGAGTGTCGATCCATCTGTTCGTGAAGCAGCATTTAAAGGGTTGTACAAAGTGTACAAACAATTTAGAAATACATTAGCCTCAACTTTAGGTGCACATGTTAAAACGCATAATTATAAAGCAAAAATTAGAAATTATGATTCTGCTCGGGCAGCCTCTTTAGCAAGTAATCATATCCCTGAAAGTGTTCACGAAACATTAGTAGCTGTAGTAAATAAACATTTACCTTTGCTACATCGTTATGTAAAATTAAGAAAAAAATTATTAAACGTAGAAGAATTACACATGTACGACTTGTATGCGCCTTTGCTAGGTGAAGCACCAATTCGTTACAGCTATGAAGAAGCAAAAGAAAAAGCAATTGAGGCTTTAAAACCACTAGGTGAAGACTATTTATCTATTGTTAAAGAAGCTTTTTCAAGTCGCTGGATTGATGTGATTGAAAATCAAGGAAAACGAAGCGGCGCATATTCTTCCGGAGCTTATGATACAGCCCCATACATTTTAATGAATTGGCATGATAGTTTGGATCAACTATTTACATTAGTCCATGAGATGGGTCATAGTGTTCATAGTTACTATACAAGAAATAATCAGCCGTATGTTTATGGCGACTATTCAATTTTCTTAGCTGAGATTGCTTCAACCACAAATGAAAATATTTTAACAGAATATTTATTACAAACAGAAACAGATCCTAAAGTACGTGCGTATGTCTTAAATCACTATTTAGACGGCTTTAAGGGAACCATTTTCCGTCAAACACAATTTGCGGAATTTGAACATTTTATTCACACGGAAGATGCTAAAGGCACGCCATTAACGAGTGAATATTTGAGTGAGTATTATGGCGAGCTCAATGCTAAATATTATGGACCAGAAGTAGTTAGAGACGAAGAAATCAGTTACGAATGGGCGAGAATTCCCCATTTTTATTACAATTACTATGTTTATCAATATGCAACTGGCTTCTCAGCCGCTTCGGCATTGTCTAAACATATTTTAGCTGGAGAAGAGGGAGCTTTAGAGAACTACCTTAACTACTTGAAAGCAGGAAGTAGTGACTTCCCAATTGAAGTGATGAAAAAAGCGGGCGTGGATATGACACAAGCCGCGTATATCGAAGATGCAATGAAAGTTTTTGAAGAACGTTTAACGGAATTAGAAGCTTTGGTTGAAAAATTATAAGTCGTAACTTCTTAGTAAACATAAAATATAAACCTGGTTTTACACAGAATAGTAAATATATCTGTGTAAAACCAGGTTTAGTTATATAATTAAATAGATTGTTGCTGTGATATAAAAGAAAGCAAAGATTCTTTGCTTTCTTTTATATCAAGCTTCTATTATCTTTAGAGTAATAAAAGGAGGTTTTTTTTTGAACATAGGGAATTCATTAAAAATGAGAAGAAATGAATTAGGATTGACACAATCAGAGGTTGCTGAGAAATTATACGTTACTAGGCAAACAATTTCTAACTGGGAGAATAATAAATCATATCCTAATATTGATTGTTTAATTGAACTAAGTAATCTTTATGAAATGACCTTGGATCGATTATTGAAGGAGGACAATACGATGGTGGAGAAACTTTCGAAAGATATTAGAGAGGGACAGAAGTACAAAAAATTATTTTTAATATTATTAATTATAGTACTATGTATAGGTGGATATTTTACTATTTTACAACTTCGTCTGAATAATTTTTATAGCGGTGTCAAAGAATGGAATCAAAATGGTCAAACTTATAATTTAATAGAAGATAACATTCAATATCATGTGGTTAAAATTGATAATTATAATCTGTTTACAATTCCAGAAGAATTGGAATTAATGAGTTCGTATATCTCTGAAAACGAAAAGTTTAATATGTATTATAGCGGTGATGATTCGAATATAAAAATTTACTGGACAACAGGAGCATTAAATGGCTTAGAGTTATCTTTTGATAAAGAATTCATCTTTGACAATGTAAATCAAAGAAATAAATTTTCTTATGAGATTCAGGAATTAATAAATAAAAATTTAGATAAGGATAAAAAAGAACTAACCATATTATATAAGCAGACTAAAAATAAATGGGAAGAAATAAATTAGCTTGTGTTAAACCGAATAAAATTTCCTCGATTTTTTGAGTTAGTATCGGCGAGTATTGTCTGATAGCGTTCCAAGAGGTTAGTCGATGAACTGAAATAAATATTGGTGGTCGATACAAATTTCGGTGTTAATATTTAAAAGTACATAATATATACATGGCCCCATTCCATAGCTGTCTTTTATAAGAACAAATCATCAAATGTAGCAGTATTAGACTTTATCTATTATTATAGAACATGGTGAAAATAGTAAAAGAAGGGCCAGTCAACTGGTCCTTCTTTTTTATAATAAATGTAAATGTCCATTTGGAAAATGATAATTGGAGCGACGTTTAAATTCAAAGGTTGCGTCATCTTGGCTCAGCAACGGTTCGTTATGTGGATGGACACGACACAGTTGTTTAATTTCATCCATGTTTTCAAAATTTTCGACTAAAATGCCGAAATCGTTCTCGCAAGTATAGTTGTAAACGACTGCGGTAGGATGTTGTTTAATCCCCATTTCTCGAGCAACTTTTTGGTCGGTTTGGAAAGACTCTTTGACAAAATCTGATTGTCGGTCTTTACGATACATATCAATATCCCCGCCGGCCGCTAGAAGTAGTTCTTCTGATAACTCAGGAGAGTAAGCTAGACCGTCTTCAGCTACTGCTTTTTGTAAGCCAATCAACAATTGTCGGCCTTTTTTTCGGCCTTGTAACTGTGCTGCTTTATAGTCAAGAGCGGCTGAGTATAAATCTTCAAAAATTCGATTCCGTCGTTTAATGTCATTAATCGGAATATGTTGACGACTCAAAAATTCATTGATCGTTTTCATGTTTAATAAAGGAATAAAGCGCAATTGTATTTTCTTCTTGTCGTTAACAGACAATTGTATAATTTCTTTTTCAATTTCTAAACAGACGCCGCCTAAAGGATTGACGAACAAATAAATTTCAACCATTCATACTTCCTCCAATGCCATGCTTTTTCAAATACAGGTGCCAGAACGTCAGTGCTTCGAATACTAAGGGGCAGTGGTCCGCATCATGCGTTGAATCTTGTTAGGTGCAAGCGTAATGGGAATGTTCAAATCAGCCATTAATGTTTGAAACGCTTGCTTGCCGCTTTCAGCTTCAGTAACTTCTAACTCTAATTCAAAATCGTGCTGTTGGTTATACCAACTTTCGTCTAACGCAAGTAGTCCTTGAGGAATTTGTTTTTCTGCACGTGCTGTTTTTAATGAACCAATTAAATGGATCGAGGCGATTTCAATACCTAATTCTTGTAATTTCTTCGCCACAGCCCCCTCAGTAGGGAGGTGATTCCTCTTGATAAAGTGGTTCGCCGTCTCAAGCGATAAAGGGTCATTGATTTCTAATAATCCTTCTGGCGCAGGAACTTTTAAGGTTAACTCACCACGATCTGCTAATACGCGAATTCTTAAGCCCATTCGTTGTGCTTTTAATTGAAAATCGTCCGTATCAAAATAATGATTTGTTTGCGTAAAAAAGTCCGTTTTTTGAATAGCAAAATGGTCGATTAATCGTTTGAAATCTTGCGGACTAACTAATGTTTTAAATTCAATTTCTAAGTGCTCACTCATGGGGTTCTCTCTCTTTCTTAAATCACTCCAATTTTCACATATTATATAGGTTTCCGTCAAGAAAAGTGGTCTTCTCTGTGAAAATTTTTTCTAATGAAAGGCGTTTGGAAATCAAATAGCGAATAACACCCTATTTTAGGGAGGACTGTGGTAAAATAATCAGTGAATGAAATTCAAGGAAATTGAGGGATCTACCATGGAACGAGAGTGGGAGCTGTTTTTAGCGCCATATGAACAGGCGGTCAGCGAATTAAAAGTAAAACTACGAGGTATTCGTAAACAATTTCGGGAGCAAGATAAACACATACCAATTGAATTCGTTACAGGACGTGTGAAACCAGTAGATAGTATTTTGACAAAGACGGCAATTCGGCATATTCCTTTAAATCGGATTGAAGAAGAAATGCAAGACATTGCTGGTTTGCGGATTATGTGCCAATTTGTGGAAGACATTTACCAGGTAGTCGCACTTTTAAGAAATCGTAAAGACTTAAAAATTGTGGAAGAACGTGACTACATTGAAAATAAAAAAGAAAGTGGCTATCGTTCGTACCATGTGGTGGTGGAATATCCTGTGCAATTAGTCACCGGGGAAAAGATTATTTTGGCCGAAATCCAAATTCGGACACTTTCCATGAATTTTTGGGCAACGATTGAACATTCTTTGAATTATAAATATCAAGGTGTCTTTCCTGAAGAAATGAAAGAACGCCTTCAGCGAGCGGCAGAGGCAGCCTATTTATTAGATGAAGAGATGTCATCTATCCGTGAAGAAATTCAAGAAGCACAACATTACTTCTCTCATGGCCGTGGATTGCTAGAAAACGAATACTATAAGCAAATTAAAAACGAAACACCAGAAAATCAGTAAAGGAGTCTGCTTATGAAAGTGGCGATTGTTCATAACTCGGAAGAAAAATCGAAACAAGTCACAAAACAACTGACAACACTATTAGAGCAAAACCAAATTCAAATAGACAATCGTCAACCTGAACTTGTGATTTCAGTCGGTGGAGATGGTACGCTTCTTTCCGCTTTTCATCGATTTAATCATCTGTTAAACGAAGTAAGTTTCTTAGGTGTACATACCGGACACTTGGGTTTCTATACAGATTGGCGTGATTATGAATTAAAAGAACTAGTTGAGAGTTTGTGTATTCATCGTGAAAAAAGTACGAGTTATCCATTATTAGATGTGCGGATTCGGTTTAGAGATGGGAAACCAGATAAACATTTTTTAGCATTAAATGAATCAACAATTAAACGAGGAAACCGGACGATGGTGGGCGATGTGTTTATTAAAGACGAACTGTTTGAACGATTTCGTGGTGATGGGTTGTCGATTTCGACCCCAACCGGCTCTACTGCGTATAATAAAAGTATTGGTGGAGCTGTTTTGCATCCTAGCATTAATGCGTTTCAGTTAACCGAAATCGCCTCCTTAAACAATCGTGTCTTTCGAACATTGGGGTCACCGATTGTAATCGCACATACGGAGTGGCTGGAGATTAAATTACAGGAAAGTGATGATTATTTTGTCACGGTGGACCAATTAGATATTTATCAAGAAAATATCGCTTCCGTCTGCTATCGAATTGCAGACGAACGGATTCATTTTGCCTCTTATCGGCACATGCATTTTTGGCATCGAGTGAAAGATGCCTTTATTGGTGAGGATTAATTAAACGATGGAATTTCAATGGACATACGACAAAGAAACAACACAACAAGTGAAATATTTTTTAAAGGAACAAGGCGTTTCAAAAGGGTTATTAGCTAAGGTGAAATTTCAGGGTGGTAAAATTCAAGTGAATGGGACCGTTCAAAATGCCATCTATCCTTTACAAACTGGCGATGTCGTTAAAATGACGATTCCAGATGAAGCGGAACATGAGACATTATTAACAGATGATGAACCGATTGAAATTGTGTTTGAAGATGATCATTTTTTAGTAGTTAATAAGCCCGCTGGCATTGCCTCGATACCTGCTCAGTATCATCCTTCAGGAACGATGGCGAATCGTGTTAAGGGCTATTACAAGCGTCAAAATTACGTGAATCAAGTTATTCATGTCGTGACTCGTTTAGATCGAGATACTTCTGGGCTGATGTTATTTGCGAAACACGGCTTTGCTCATGCTTTAATTGATCAAGAATTACGAGAAAAAAAGGTGACAAAAATTTATTATGCCCTTGTTGGTGGAGCGATTGAGCAGTTAAACGAGCATCAATTGATTGAAAAGCCAATTGGGCGCGACTTGTCCTCTTTATTAAAACGCCAAGTTATCGAAACAGGTCAATTTGCTAGTACAGAATATTGGCTCGCAAAAAGAGGAGCCCAAGCAGCAGCTGTGCGCATTCAGCTCCATACAGGACGAACACACCAAATTCGGGTACATTTTGAAGCAATTGGCTGTTCATTGTTAGGGGATGAGATGTATCATGGAGAGATGGATCAAGGAATTGAGCGGCAAGCGTTGCATTGCATGGAACTAATTTTTACTCATCCTTTTACCAAAGAAACGGTTCATCTGATTTCCCCACTAGCGGAGGATATGAAAAGTGTAGATGATACGTTATAATAATAAAGAGGCAGGAGGGGAAAGTGTAAGATGAATGAAGGCCAAGAAATGGAAGAGCAATTTGCCCTTCTTTTAGAAACGCTAAAAAATCAACAAATGAACGAATTTCGTGAGCTATTTTTAGCGTTACACATTTATGAACAAGGACAATTTTACCAATCGTTAGATGAAAAAGACCGACAACATTTATACAATTACCTATCTCCGAAAGAACTAGCGGATATGTTTGATGTTATCGAAGAAGATAATGAGAATATGAAAGATTATTTAGCTGAAATGCGTCCAAGTTATGCAGCAGATATGTTAGCTGAGATGTATACCGATAATGCGGTGGATTTACTAAATATGTTAGACAAAAGTCAAAAGGCGAAATATCTTAGTTTGTTAAGTAGTGAAGAAGCAGGCGAAATTAAAGAGTTACTTCATTACGAAGATGAAACTGCTGGGGCGATTATGACCACCGAATTTGTTTCGATTGTGGCGAATCAAACAGTGCGTTCTGCGATGTACGTCTTAAAGAATCAAGCGGACATGGCGGAAACAATCTATTACGTTTACGTAGTCGACCAAGAAAATCATTTAGTCGGCGTTATTTCGTTGCGGGATTTAATTGTTAATGATGATGATACCTTGATTGCTGATATTTTGAATGAACGGGTTATTTCAGTTCATGTTGGCGATGACCAAGAAGATGTCGCGCAAACAATTCGTGACTATGACTTCTTAGCTGTGCCAGTTACAGATTATGATGATCATTTGTTGGGGATTGTAACAGTTGATGATATTATTGATGTTATCGATGATGAGGCCGCTAGCGACTACTCTGGTTTAGCCGGGGTCGACGTTGAAGAAGTTAGTGAGAACCCTTTAAAAGCCGCTTCTAAACGATTACCTTGGTTAATTACGCTGCTGTTTTTAGGGATGTCTACGGCCTCGTTAATCAGTAATTATGAGTCGTTAGTTAGCGAAGCGAGTATTTTAGCCGTTTTTATTTCTTTAATTACCGGAACAGCCGGCAATGCCGGGACACAATCATTGGCGGTCGCGGTACGCCGTTTGGCTATGAAAGATGAAAAGGATAGTAATTTTGGTCGCTTAATCTTAAGTGAAGTGCTCACGGGACTAGTGACGGGTGCTGTGACAGGTTTAACCATTATGATTGTGGTTGGCGTGTGGCAACATAATCTTCCGCTTGGATTTGTGATTGGGATGGCAATGCTCTGTGCAATTACTGTGGCGAATTTAGCAGGGAGTTTAATCCCAATGTTAATGGATAAATTAGGGTTTGATCCCGCAGTTGCCAGTGGCCCGTTTATTACTACCTTAAGTGATTTAACCAGTGTATTAATTTATTTCAATATTGCCAGCATGTTTATGCGTTATTTTGTTTAAAAAATTGCACTTATTTATCATAAGACTGAGGTAAAAGGATTCGTTGGTTTGTTTGAAATCAAAAAAGTGAGATAGCCGTTAATACGACGGCTACCTCACTTTTTTAGATACAAGAAATTAAACAATTTTTGTGCCATGGACTTCTGTGACTTTTAAAGTGTCCATCACAGTTTGAACGTTTTCTGTGGAAATACCGCCACCTGGTAAAATAAGAATCCGTTGATCTGCGTAGGCAATTAATTCTTTTAAATGATCAAAGTTGTCTTCGATAGGGGTACCAGCCGGCCCGCCATGAGTTAAAATACGCGTCACACCACGCTCAGCTAACCAGTCAATCGCCTTAAATTGGTTTTCTTTCGACAAGGCATCAAAAGCCATATGGAAAGTGATTTGCAAGCCTTCAGCTGTTTCAATGAATAAGTCCAAAGCTTCTTCATCTAACCAACCGTCCTCAGTTAAACAGCCAATAACAATGCCGTCGGTTCCTAATTTCTTTGCTTCGATTAAATCGGTATGCATAATTTTTAATTCAATATCATTATAGACAAAATTGCCGCCACGAGGACGAATGATTGTCATCACTGGTACAGAATGTTCGCCAGCGTATGCTAAGACTTCTTCAATAACACCAGTACTTGGCGTCGTTCCACCCACGGCTAAGTTATCGCATAATTCGATGCGATTCGCACCTTTTTGAATGGCTTGGGGAATCTTAGTGAAATTTTCGGCACAGAATTCTTTAATCATTTCTTATCGCTCCTTGCTTTTTCTTCACAGGCATTGTACCATAATTCTGCTTACTACCATAGCCCTGAAAAAAAGAGTGCAACTTTTTATAAGAGAAAATGTTCATTTAATGAACGTAAGGAGTTTTAAATGTTAAAGAAAATTGAACGAGCACAACAATTATTGAAAAAAGAAGCAGCCGTATTTCGCTGTCCAACTTGTCATGAACCAATGCATGTAGAAGGGGTTGGTCTGATTTGTCAACAGAGGCATCAATTTGATTTATCCAAGAAAGGCACGCTATACTTTCTAAATCATGGCGTTCAGACAGAATATAATAAAAAAATGTTTACTTCTCGAGGAAAAATGATTCAAAGTGGCATGTACGCGCCTGTTTTAAACAAAATTATGTACTATCTTCCTCAAAATAAAACAGTAGTCGATGTTGGTTGTGGTGAAGGGAGTTTTCTAGCTGAGTTAAGTCAAGCAGGCTTATCTGGACTGAAAATCGGGTTTGATTTATCAAAGGAAGGAATCTATTTAGCAAGTAATCAGCCAATTGATGCGTTTTGGTGTGTGGCGGATTTAACGAATTTGCCATTTGCGAATGAAGGGCTTGATACGATTTTAAATATTTTTTCCCCTTCACATTATCAAGAATTTCGGCGAGTACTAAAAGCTGACGGGACTGTGATTAAAATTATTCCTGAAGAGAATTACTTAAAGGAATTACGAGCGGCTTTTTATCCCAATGACGAAAAGAAACAAAGTTATTCCAATCAAAAAGTAGTCCAACGTTTTGCCGAGGAATTAGCAGTGGAAGTAGATGAACGAATAACTTATTGCTTTGACATTCCCGAGGAAAGACGGTTGGATTTATTAGAAATGTCGCCATTAGAGTGGCAAGTTTCTCAAGAAGTTAAAGCCAAACTACAACAGCGACCATTGGAAAAAATCACGATTGACGTCCGCTTGTTAGTAGGTCGTAAAAGATAGACTTTTTTGTGAAGAAAATCCTAAAAAAGTCTTGCAATAAAGTGACATTGGTGTTATATTACTTACAAGTTGTTTTTTCATTGGTTTTTATCAGGGTCCTGTTCTGATAAAAGTTAGTGAAGAGACCTTCACTAACGTAACGACTCGCCGTGCTAGACACCGAGACGGTACGTTTTTTTTTATTGGTTAGAATAGCTGCCGCCTGACATCATCGCGTCATGCGGTTTTTTTTTGAAAATAAGTATTGTGGGCGCTATTTATTTTGAATTTATGCTAAAATGAACACGATTGATATTTGAGGAGCTGAAGATAGTTGACGAACCATATTGTTTTATTTGAACCACAAATTCCAGCAAATACTGGAAATATTGCACGGACATGTGCAGCGACGAATACACCGTTGCATTTAATTGAACCTTTAGGATTTTCAACAGATGATAAACACTTAAAACGTGCCGGATTAGATTATTGGAATGATGTAAATATTACGTATCATAAAGATTTGGCTGCCTTTTTAGCCCATGTGGCAGGCAAACACTTGCATTTAGTAACCAAATTTGCTCACCAAACATACAGCGAGGTCAATTATAATGATGGCGAGGACCATTATTTCCTTTTTGGAAAAGAAACAACGGGCTTACCAGAAACGTTTATGCGAGAAAACGAAGAAAAGTGTATCCGAATTCCTATGAATGATGAACATGTGCGCTCATTGAATCTTTCTAACACTGCCGCACTAATTGTTTATGAAGCCTTACGTCAGCAAAATTTTCCGAACTTAGAACTGACGCATCATTATGAAAATGATAAATTGGATTAAAAAAAGTTAAGACAGTAGCGCTTTTTTCAAAAATGTCAGAAGAAAGTGGTTTTATTTTTACTGTTGCCCAATTTTCAAGCCTAGAACAAAAAACAATTTAGATTTTTGTTCTAGGCTTATTTTGCTTGGATTACTAGAAACTTCCATGGATATTTTCGCAGGGAAGTGATAAACTAGAAAGACATATGAAGAGATAAAGAAGTTTGGAGAAGTTACATGAAATTATATTTTACACGACATGGAAAAACTGAATGGAATCAACAGAAACGATTTCAAGGAATGACAGGAGATTCGCCGTTATTACCAACTAGTTATGACGAAATTAAACAATTAGGCCGATATTTACAAGATATTCCGTTTGAAAAAATTTATTCTAGTCCGCTATTACGTGCCAAAAATACTGCGCGGGGAATTCAACAAGAATTGACTCATCCAGTTGAAATTGTTTATACAGATACCTTAAAAGAATTAGGTTTAGGTCGTCTAGAAGGACAATATATTGAAGAAATGCGTAATTTTTATGGAGAAGAATTAGATCATTTACGGCATCGTTTAGATTTGTATGATCCAACAATTTTTGATGGTGAACCAATCGAGCAAGCGATTCAACGGATTTCAGAAACAGTTGCTGAAGCGGCGAAGCAACACGAAGGTCCAGTTCTATTTGTCGGACACGGAGCAGCCCTGACAGCGGCAATCCAAGCGATGGCTGGTAAACCATTATCAGAATTACGGACAATGGGCGGGCTGTTAAACAATAGCCTTTCAATCCTTGAAACCAAAGAGGCATCAAGGAACATGCCGTACGACTTAACGTTATGGAATGATACGTCTTTTTTAGCTAAAGAAAAAGCACAATAAGCACACAACAGAAAGGAGGGCTTGTAGTGGTAACACTTTTTGGTGAGGACGAAGAAAAAGCCTTTATTGTTGGAACTGTACAAGCAATCTTTTTTGAAAATCCCAGTAATTTTTATAAAGTCGTTCTTGTAAATGTGACCGATACAAATACAGATTATTTAGAAAAAGAAATTGTAGTAACTGGAAGTTTTGGCCAAGTTCAAGAAGAGGAACCCTATCGTTTCTTTGGTCATTTTGTGGACCATCCTCGTTATGGCAGACAGTTTCAGGTGGATAGTTATCAGCAAGAAAGACCGACTTCGGCTAGTGGGGTGGTTAACTATTTATCAAGTGACAAATTTCCTGGCATTGGTAAACGAACTGCTGAAAAAATTGTTGAAGTATTAGGGGAAAGTGCGATTGACCGAATTATTGATGACCCGAGTGTTTTGGAAGAAGTTACTGTTTTAAATGAAAAAAAACGACAAGTAATCGTCGAAACAATTCGCTTGAATCACGGGATGGAGCAAGTGATTGTGGGACTAAATCGATACGGCTTCGGTAGTCAGTTAGCTTTTTCAATTTATCAAACCTATCAAGAAGAAACCCTTTCTGTGATTCAAGAAAATCCTTATCAGTTAGTTGAAGATATTGAGGGAGTCGGATTTAAACGAGCGGACAATATTGCTGAACAAATCGGCATTCAGGCGGATTCTGCTGTTCGAATTCGAGCGGCGATTTTACATGAAGTGTTTGAGCACTCCATTCGCTCAGGCAATACGTATGTTCAAGCAGATGTTTTGTTAGAAGAAGCGATTCGGACCTTGGAAGCAAGTCGCCCAGTGGAAATCTCACCTGATCAAGTGGCTAATGAAATCATTACGTTAGTCGAACATGGAAAAATCCAACAAGAAGAGACTAAACTTTTTGAGAACAGTCTCTATTTTTCTGAATGGGGCATTGGTACTTCGATTCAGCGTTTACTTTCTCGTAAAAAAGAAATTCATTATGAGGAAGAAGAAGTCCAAAAAAATATCCGAATGATTGAGAAACGTTTAAATATTCAGTATGGCGACTCGCAACAAGCAGCGATTGAAGAAGCGATTAAATCGCCGTTATTTATTTTAACTGGAGGGCCCGGAACAGGGAAAACAACTGTTATTAATGGGATTGTCTCGTTGTTTGCGGAACTAAATGGTCTTTCATTAGATCTCAAAGACTATACGCAGGAGATGTTTCCAATCTTGCTAGCGGCGCCAACTGGGCGAGCAGCGAAACGTATGAACGAAACGACAGGTTTACCTGCAAGTACCATCCATCGTTTGTTAGGCTTGACAGGTCGTGAAAAAAATCCGAGTTTAACCGCCAAAGAATTAGAAGGTGGTTTGCTAATTGTAGATGAAATGTCAATGGTGGATACTTGGTTAGCCAATACGTTATTAAAAGCTATTCCGACAAACATGCAAGTGATTTTTGTTGGTGATAAGGATCAGCTACCGTCTGTCGGTCCAGGTCAAGTCTTACATGACTTATTGCAAATTAACGAAATTCCCAAATGTGAGCTAAACGAAATTTATCGTCAAGGAGACGGTTCAAGTATTATTCCTCTTGCCCATGAAATTAAAGAAGGAAAGTTGCCTGCTGATTTTCAAAAAAATCAAAAGGATCGCTCGTTCTTTGCAAGTGATATTGGTCATATTGAAGAATACATTCGACAAATCGTCACAAAGGCAAAAGCAAAAGGGTTTACGCCACAAGATATCCAAGTTTTAGCGCCAATGTATCGTGGCGCAGCTGGCATTGATGCCTTGAATAAGATGATGCAAGAAATCTTCAATCCAAATGAGGGGAAGAAAAAAGAAGTCAAGTGGAATGACACCGTCTATCGGATCGGGGACAAAGTTTTGCAACTAGTCAATACGCCAGAATTAAATGTGTTCAATGGAGATATGGGAGAAATCGTCGGAATTACTTTAGCCAAAGACTCAGAGGACAAAGTGGACGAGTTGGTTTTACAGTTTGATAATAATGAAGTAACGTATAAAAGAAATGAATGGAATAAAATTACGCTATCGTATTGTTGTTCGATTCATAAAGCGCAAGGTAGTGAATTCCGCATGGTGTTACTGCCAATGGTTCATCAGTATAGCCGAATGCTGCAACGAAATTTGTTGTATACAGCAGTGACACGTAGTAAAGAATTATTAATTCTATTAGGTGAGGTTTCTGCTTTTGAAACATGTGTCAAAAACGAATCGGCTAGTCGCATGACGATGCTAAAAGAACGAATCGTGAACGCAGAACAAATGAACTTAACGACTAGAACTCAGTTAGAAGCCTATGAAGAAGGTTTAACGGCAGACCATCCATTTACTGAAAAGGAAACAAAAGCTGTCTCTTATGAAACTGAACAGCAATCAACGAAAGCCAATCAGATCAAAGACACAGACGAGCAATTAGTTGACACAACGGTACAAGAAGTTTCACTATTTGCTGATGAAGGGGAAGAGTCAACCCCAGAAACAGCAAATAAAGCGACAAAAGTTGTCGAAGAACCATTACCAAAAGAACCACGACTAACAGTTGAAATTATTCAAACAAATGCTGTTGATCCAATGATTGGAATGAAGGATACGACGCCTTATCAATTTATGTGAGAAAAGGAAAGAGTGCCATAAGTCGTTTTGACTTATGGCACTCTTTTTCAACCTTAAGGGACTCAGTTAAAACCAAAACAAACGTTTTTGTGTGGTATAAACCATATCAATACTTCGTTTGCCTAAAATCTCGCCATCTGCGTGAATGGTTTGTGGAATCGTCGAAACAATTCGAATTTTGCTTGATTGAAAATGATGAAAATGCTTAGATTTCCCTTGTTTTTGGCGAAGCAATAGGAAAATAAGCCACAAAATTTTAAAAATATTGATTCGTTCCACGACAACTAAGTCCACGACTGCTTTGCGAGGATTGGCCGTCGGCATAATTGATACGCCCCCGCCAAAATAAGGATGATTTGTGACCGTACATAGGAAAGCACGATTAAATGTGTATTGTTTACCATTCATTTCAACTAAAATTGGAAAGCCTTTTTGTTTAAAAAAGACATGAATGATTGAAGAAATATAGGAAAGCGAGCCAAGCTTAAATTTATTTAAGGCTTTTTTTGATGACGATTCGTTGGTTTTTTCCACGATTGCCGCATCTAATCCTAAGCCAACATTATTGGTGGCTAAGCCGATTTCTTCTTGGTTGGCTTCTACATAATGAATTGTTTGAATTTCTTTTGGTCGTCTGGTGCGCAGGATTTGATGCAATGCTTTATCAATATTTCTTGATAATCCCACCCCTCGTGCAAAATCATTTCCAGAGCCGCATGGAATATAGCTTAAAGGAATAGCTGAATCATATGGAAGTAATGAATTAATGACATTATGTAGTGTGCCATCGCCGCCTAGCACGACTAGGATTGGAAAAGTTGAAACGTCTAAGTCTTCAGACCAAGGAAGTAAAGTTGTTTCTGCAAGTTCCTTCGTCAATTCTTTTTCATGTCCAGCGTAATCAGTGTAAAGAGCCGTATATTTAAGTTCTTGTTGCTTGAGTTGTTGAATCACTTTTCTAGCGACTTTTCGGCCATTGCCGCTACTTGCCTGCTCGTTGATAATAAGATAGTAGTGAATGTTCATTGAGCTCCTCCTTTGAATCGCTATTGTCCATTATACCAGAGGGAGGAACTTCTGCGAATAAAGATTGCTTAAAAAAGTAAAAAATGACTAGAAAAAGGCACGAAACAATGCATGAGAGGTGAAAACTGCAAATAAGTGCAAAGTAAAACAGGGCTTTCATTGACTATTTTGACTTTCCATATTAGAATGTGAACTGTTGCAATTGTAACCAAGGTTCATCAACCGAATAGCGTAAATTGTTGAAAACCTTTATAAATAAGGTTTTGTATCGATGTTTTAAATTACTTGCCACAAATTTGCCACAAAAAATTATAAAAAATTTTCGTATCTTGAAATGGAATCTGTTTCCATTTTTTTAGATACATGTAGATAAACATTTGCGGTCATATTGATCGTGTGATGGCCTAAGCGTTCTGAAACAAATTTTATATTAGAACCACTTTCTAAAAGATGAACTGCGTGTGAATGTCTTAACGCATGTGGTGATAATTTAGGAATATCTGCTAATGTACATATTGTCGTAAAATACGTTCTGTAATTACACTGTTTTAAGAAGTCGCCTTTTGAATCTGTGAATACAAACTCTTTATTCAATATGAAAGCGTTTGATTTTAAAGAGTGTTCAATTTTCTTTATTTTAAAGCTTTTCAAGAGTTCAATACATTTTGTATCAAGCATAATTGTTCGATAGCTTGACATGGTTTTGGGTGTGGTAATAAAATTTTGATTGTTTTCACGGTATAGAGTTTTGTTCACTGTGAGTTTATTTTCTGTGACATCTTCCCATTTTAACGCTAACGCTTCACCTAGCCTTAATCCAGTTCGAGCAAGTAAAAAAGTAAGTACATAATATTGATAGTTAATGAAAGGCTTTGTCCCTTTATAAGATTCAGCGGTTACTAAAAGAGTTTGTAACTCTCTTTTTTCAAAGAACTGGATTGCTGTTTTTCTCTTTTCCGTTTTAGGATATTTAATATTTTTCATAGGGTTAGAATCTATTAATTTAAAGTCGTTAACAGCATCCTCTAAAGCACTATTAAAAGTTGAACAATAGGATTTAGCTGATTCAATTGATAGATGAGTACACATCTCGTTTACCCAATTTATGCAATCTATACGACGAATTTCGGTTATTTTATAATAAGCAAATTGGGGTAGAATGTGTAAACGAATTGCTCTATTTAATTTTGCTAAGGTTGATTTTTTTACTTGTTTTTCTTTTAGTTTTATCCAACTATTCAAATATTCCTGAACTAAAATGTCCTTGTTGTGTTGTACAACTAGTCCTGAATTTAGCTTTCTTTCTAGCTCGTTTGCTGCAGCTTGTGCATCTCTTTTAGTTCTAAACCCACTTTTTGAAACCTCTCTAAATTTTCCATTTTCTTTGTATCGAATGCGATAGCGCCATTTTCCATTAGGTTGTTGTTTAATACTTGCCATAATTAAATTACCTCACTTTCCGAAAGAACTTATGTTCGTTTTTTGCTTTTTAAGAAAAGCCCGAAGGCTAATCTTTTTATAATTTAGTTAAACTATTGATGATGTTATTAGTTAATTCGTTTTGTTGAGTAGCTGTCAGTTTTGCTGATGTACGAATAACTAGAGTGCCTAAAACTTTATGAGAACCTGGACTAAGAGCTCCTCCATCAAATGCAGATAAATATTTGTTTCTTTTTTCTGCGTCTTCGGTGTTAGTGTATACTTCTATGCATCCTCCTCCGTCTGTACCTTTATCAATAATTGAGTTACCGAATACTTCGGACTGATTTACTAAAGGAGAGCTAAAGAAAATAGCTGCAGTATATCCCCCAGCTTTATTGAGGAGCTCGTTCGGGTCGTTTTCTTCCGTTGCAGGCTCGGCGGCATCTATATTATTAACTTCTTTGATTCTATTTAAAACAAAATCTTGCGAAGGGGTAGTTACTTGTTTTAATTGTTTTATGCTGTTTTGTGCATTTTTTATTTTTTCAGTTAGCTGTTTTTCTATATTCGAGTAATTAAAAGGCTGTTTAAATTTCTCAACATTTTCTAAAATATTTTTAGTTTTAGAAGGTGTGTCAGGTATATTGATTAAACTTTTCTTGGCAACTTCTATCTCTTTGTTTAAGGAATCAAAAGTTTCTTGCTTATAAGGTTTGCTTTTTCCTTTGACGATATTTTCAGCTTGGTTAATTAAATTTTGTAAATTGTCATTTTGTTTTTTTCGTTCTGAAACAACTTGTTCATATTTTTTTACTGCTTCATCATGTGGCTGCTTAACTTGGGTGTAGTATAAAATTCCACCGATAATAACGACTATTGCGATTGATACACTAATAATAATTTTTTTCATAAAACTAAAACTCCTTATTACATATAAATAAAATTTTATGATTCAATTGTATTATTGTTCACAAGAACCTGTCAAACTCATCTGGTAATCCAAAGCAGATAAGTTTTTCATATTTTGTCATGTATTCAAACCCTTCTGTCGTAGGGTCCAAAATTAGATGGGTAGCAAAATAGTTTGCTTCTTTCTCAATCTTTAATTCAGAAACAAGCGTGTTTTTAGAAAGCTTAGGTGTATTTTCTTTAGGATGGAAGATACAGTGCCCTAGTTCATGACTACAAGTTACACGCTTTTCGGTATCGCTTAATTCTGAATTTATATGAATTATTTTTATTTGGTTAAACATACTATAATAACCGTATATTTCACCTAAAGGTTCTTCTAAAATTAGTATTTTTAACTCTTTTGCAAGTCTGTAAGGATCGCGTGTTTGATATAATTTAACCAGTTTATTAATCTTTTCATCAATTTGTGGTAAATACATAAAGAACACAGCTCCTTTTAGCTACGGTACTTTTTAGGCGTGTATTTTTTCTTCGCTTCTATTTTTGAAATTCTAAGAGCATTTTCAAGGGAACTGATTAACGCCTCTTTTGTTTCTTCGCTCATTTCCCCATCTTCTTTTGAAAAGGCCAAAGCGCCATCGTTAGATAAATCATCTATTAATGATTGTAATTTTTTTTGTATACTACGTTCATCTTTATCAGTTAAATCGTAGTATTTCTTTTTTTCTGTACGTCCCAAGAGATAATCTACAGATACATCAAAGTAGTCTGCTATACGACTTAGTTCGTTAGAATTTGGCGTTTGTCTTTTCCAACTGCCGATATATCCATTAGAATAACCAAAATTTATTTCCAGTTGCCTAATAGAGAGTCCTTTTTCTTTAGCTAAATCTTTTATTATTTCGTAAGTATTCATTGATTTTTCAACCTTTCTGAATGCTTACAAAAAAAGTTTAGATAAATAATGTAAAAACAGTTGACTTATTTACATTATTAATCTATACTATATTTTGTAAACAAGTTAATCAACTAAAAAGACAACAAAAAAAACACTATTGATAAATAAATGCTAACCGCCAAGAAAGCTTATAAATCAATGTTTTTATGTCTTATTTAGTTATGCTTTTAGTATAGATTATTAATCTATCTATGTCAACTAAATTTAAAAAAATAGTTGATAAACTTGTTTACTAATTTAGAAAAAGGAGGCATGCGACTATGGCAAAGACCGAAGAAACACGTCAAAAAATTTTGGATCACTTTGAAAAAAATCAATGGGAGATTCCTGATGTAGCAACTGCTTTAGGAATCACAGAACAGTATTTGCGAAAAATTCTAAACAATCCAGAAAAACACTTGAAGCAAATGACTGATATTATTTCTTACTACAAAATTAGATAGGAGGTGTAGCTATGTTTTCGCAACCCGAAGTGCCAGTACAGGTTAACGTACAAGTGGATAATCAATATCTTGATAAACATCTAAAAGAATATGTTGAACAATATTGTAGAACTTTTTTACAACCTGAATGGTACACAATGTCAGATATGGAAAAAATAACACGGCATAAACGAGCGTGGATAATGCAAAACATTGTTGATGATCCGTATGTAAAAAAGAATAAGCTAGCTAAAAAAGAAAGTGATAGCGTAAATGCACAATGGGTGTTTGATGCTGAACGCATTAGACCGTTTTTAAAACGGCTATATATCGAATTGCCTGATTATTAAATTTTTTAAGGAGGAAAGAAGATGGAGAATCTAGTAATTATGAAAAACCAACAAGCAGTAACAACTAGTTTACAAGTTGCTGAAGTATTTGAAAAACAACATAAGCATGTTATTGAAGCAATAGAGGCTAAAATTCAATCGGCCGAAAATTCGGCTTATTACCAAAGTATGTTTGTTGAGGGAGAATATAAAGATTCTCGAGGTAGAAAACAAAGATTGTACTACATGAATCGAGATGGCTTTTCTTTCATTGCATTTGGATTCACTGGGAAAAAAGCAGATTCATTCAAACTGAAATACATTGAAGCATTCAATCAAATGGAAAAAGAAATTCAACAGCCTAAACTTCCAACCTCGCAAAGACAATTGGCGATGCTTGCTTTATCAGCAAATGAAGAAACAAATGAGCGTGTAGATGT
>OATP01000081.1_pt1 | contig 66662 bp, 61 predicted proteins | sample 1495041 | NCBI WGS metagenome assembly OATP01 (sample SAMEA2579972, study PRJEB22360) | human gut metagenome | biome: human gut; feature: human-associated habitat; material: faeces | place: Denmark | collected 2008/2010 | reverse complement strand
GGTGGTTTTTTTGTCTCGCACCTAACGGAGCGAGACGGACTGAAAGTCACATAATTAAAAAAGAGCACTTGGCTCTTTCCTACTTCTCTTGTTTGACATAAGTCCCTTGTAACTTACCGTGGAGGATGTAATCCACAGACTTGAGCTCATCAATAGTGCAACAATCAAGGGCACACATGATGAGACGAAGGTCATCCTTCCAGCCATTGACAATAGCCACAACCTTATCCACAGGATAATGCTCCACCAATTCAAGGACTGTTCGTGAGAGGCCTACACCTTTTGCTCCTAAGACCAGACATTTAACCATATCAAGTGGATTGCGCACGCCACCAGAGGCTAAGATTTCCACAGTATCACGAAGGTCTTGGGCTTGCAGGAGGGTCTGAACGGTGCTTTGTCCCCAGTCATTGAGGTAATCACAGTTACCGCCTCTACTATTTTCAATATAGGCAAAGCTAGTCCCACCACGACCTGAGATATCCACAGTTTTGATGCCCTGAGACATGGCGTAACGAATGGTTTCCACATCCATACCAAAGCCGACCTCCTTGAGGACAAGTGGGCACTCTATTTTCTGTGCATAAGCCACCACATTTTCCTTCCAGGTATGGAAAATACGCTCTCCCTCAGGCATGAGAAGCTCCTGCATAAGATTAACATGGAGCTGTAAAAAGACTGGGTTCATAGCTTCCACCGTCTTAATGCCCAGGTCCACAGACTTATCCACACCGATATTAGTCGCTAGGTCTAAGTCTGGAAACTCTTGGCGATAGTCAAAGGATTCTGGTGCTTCTCCCTTTAGAGCAGCACTATAGGACCCCGTCACCATGAGAATACATGTTCGGCTGGCCACCTCAGCTAGTTTTCGATTAACTGCGCCACCTTTGGTAGAACCACCTGTCATAGCATTGATATAAAAGGGAAAATTCCAATCTCGTCCAGCAAAATGTGTGGACAAGTCGATCTGATCTAAATCATAAGTCGGTAGAGACTTGTGGATAAGTTCCATATCGTCAAAACTATTGTAGGGCGACTGGTACTTGAGGGCATAACGGATGTGATCGTCTTTACGATTTGTCATAGGTTATTTCTTTACTTTCTTGCGTGATAATGTCTATTAAGCTGACCTCTAAACCTCATACAAAAGCTCTATGCCTTCCTGATGCCAGCGCTTAACTAGAATATCTCGGCTGGCTTGGTCAAAGGCAAAGGCGATACCACAGTCACCACCACCTGCTCCAGAAGACTTAGCAATAGCATCAAGTCCTTGTTCAGCTTCTTTGAGTTTTTTCAGCTTGTCCACATAAATATCTGGACTAAGCGATTCCAACTGGTCACTGACAGCTTGGAGGCTGCTCTTAAGTAAGGTCTTATCTCCTGTTTCCAGAGCCTTGATGGCATCTTGGACGGCAACTTCGGTTTCACTTAAATACTTGCTTGATATGTGAGATTTGGCCATTTTAACCATGTCTTTTGAGATAGCAGCTTGCTTGGTCCACCCCACCAAAAAATGAGCTTTGAGAGTTGGCACTATAGGTCTGATACGATAGCCCCAGTCTTTCTCCAAAAGCTCTGATAGAGGCATTTGGTCTATAAGCTCTGCTATTTTTGCACGGTCAAAAGAGCGATAGGAAACCAAATCCTCGTATACGATACAAGCTAGGTCCCCCATAGAACCGTTATCTCCCTGTTTGAGGAGGGTGTAACTAGCTAATTTAAAGAGAATGTCTTCGGACAAGTCTTTCTGCAGAGCCGCTGCCAGGGCCTTGAGGGTCAAAACCACAACTGAACCCGAAGAACCGATACCAAATTTAACCCCATCACGTTCCAACTTTCCTGTGATGGAAAGGTCTAGATTAGGTAATTCCTCACCACAATATGCCTCAAAAGTATTCAAGGCCTCTTGAATGAGAGCATAATTTGCGTCTGGCTCTCGACCAACACTGTAGTCAAACATATCTGAAGACAGCTGTGTGCTTGGAGCTTCCTTGACCTCTGCTGACATGAAAATAGGAATAAATTGGATTAGGGCCGTTTGACCATGTGTTAAGACTGAATATTCTCCAGCAATGTAGAGTTTCCCACCTGTTTTTACGCTGGCCTGAATGACTGAGGGCTTAGGCATCTGGCAACTCCTTGGTGCGTGAAACAATGACCTGATAGTCCTTACGGAAGTGGTCTGCTAGGCGGTCTAGGTCTTCTTCCAGACAGAGCACCTTAACGTTTGGCCCCGCATCCATAGTGAAGTAACACTGTTCACCAGAGGCACGGAGGGCCTTAACCTTATCCATAGCCTGATAGGAAGCATCCGTCAGATATGAAAATGGAGGGTTGGCCGTACTTGTGGTTTGATGCATACGAAGGGCATTAGCTTCAGTGAGCTCGCCGACCGCTTGGAAATCATTTGTTTTGAGATAGGCCAACATATCCTTGTAATCTAGCACAGACTGTTTAATCCACTCTGGGAAGGAGGTCGATGTTTCGGTACACAATTTCATACCATCACGACTTGATACGGGTTTCTTTTGATCTGTTAAAACTAGCATAATCATGGCTAATTTGAGGTCTGTTTCAACTTGGTAAACCTCACCACTATCTTTGTCCCAGGCTGCCAATGGTCCAAAGAAAGAACGTGATGATGATCCTGAAGCAAACTTGGCAATTTGAGCCAATTCAGACTGCGTTTTTCCGACTTGAAAGAGCTCGTTTGCTGCCTTAACTAGGGCAGAAAGTCCTGAGGAACTTGATGATAGACCCGCAGCTGTTGGCATATTGTTCCAAGTTTCAATCTTGACATGCTGGTTGGGATTAGTACGGAAGAAATCTAAAACCTTGCTGGCCTTGGTTGTTTCTTTTTCCCCTTGGAGCTCGTCATCAATATACATAACATCACCGGTCGCATCCTCAGGCAGAAAGGACAACTTGGTTTCCGTATACATATTTTCCAAAGTCAGTGAAATACTACTAGTTGAAGGAATCATACGCTTGGTATCCGCCTTACCCCAGTATTTGACAATAGCAATATTTGCGTACGATTTGACGCTTACAGGCTTTCTATCCACGTGTTTACCGCTCCTTTTTCTTGAAGTTTTTTAGCAATCGTTTGGGCTTGATTCTTAGTACTTGTCAGGGCAATAATACAGCCACCCAGTCCTCCACCTGACATCTTGGCCCCGAGCGCACCCTGTTCCAGAGCAGTCGCTATGAGCAGGTCAGACAAATCGCAGGACACACCTAAAGATTTAAGGTGATTATGGGCTTGCGACATAAGCTGCCCAAGAAGCTCTTGATCCTTGGCCTTGAGGGCTCCTTCCGCCCTCTGACTTAATTCGCCTAGCTGATTTAGGTCTGATAAAGCATCTAGTCCGATAGCCTCAACCTTTTCCACGGCCTCACGGGTGTTTCCATGAATGCCCGTGTCTGCGATAACTAGATAGGCACCTAGATCAACCTCGATTTCCTTGAAGCCAATATTACGGGTAAAGCTGATAGCTCGGTCACTCAGACAAGTCTTGGCATCTAAACCGCTGGGCTTACTGTGGGCAATGGTCTCCGCCTGATGGACCAGCATTTCCAAGGTCTCTCGGCTAAGCTCCTGTTCAAAATAATCAAAAACCGCACGAATCGCTGCAATGGCAACCGCTGCAGACGATCCCATGCCACGCTTTTCAGGGACGCTAGACTTAATAGCATAGCTAATAGGCTGATTCTTGATTTCCAGATAATTAAGCGCTGAAAAAATCGCTGTCGTCAAGGGATCCTGAGCCTTGAGCGTCAAAGGAGTATCAGCCGCCTGAATCTGACAGACAACCTCAATGTCCTTGAGAGGGAGAGCAAGGGCAGGATGACCATAAACGACCGAGTGCTCACCCATCAAAATAATCTTACTGTGGGCCTTACCCACTCCTACTTTCTTAGTCATAAGTTACACACACTCACAGACCAACTGGCAAGCGAGTGTCTTTCTACGTTTTTCATACGTTTTTTAGTGGTGACTCAAGGTCTATCAATCATTCAATGCAGACAAAGAGCACCAATCTAAAGAATTTTCTTATAGCACTTCTATCTTATCATCAAAGCGCAAAAAAAGCGACATCTAACCTAGAGTGTCGCTTTGTATTAGAGTGATGTTTTCAAAAAAGAGCCTCTCGGCTCTTTTCATCTTATATCGCAAACAAATCATTTAGGTTCTCAGCCATAGTTGGGTGAGTAAAGATTTGTTTAGCCAAATCTGTATATGGAATGTGATGGTTCATCGCTAGGGTAATTAGATTGATAATTTCATGAGATTCTTGACCAAAGAGGGTCACACCCAAGATTTCCTTAGTTTCAGGATTTACCACAGCTTTGAAGGCACCACGCAAATCACCGTTTACATGACCACGAGGCATGCCAGCAACTGGAAGTTCCTTGACAGCAACTGGTCCACCTGCTGCTCTGGCTTGGTCTTCAGTAAGACCAACTTGTGCCAAAGGTGGGTTGAGGAACATGGCAGTTGGAACTACTCCACGTGTTTCAAGGTTATAGCTACCATCCCCTGTCAAGTAATTAAAGACAATACGGAAATCATCTAATGAAATATAAGTGAATTGAAGGCCACCATTAACATCACCCACTGCAAAGACACCCGGAACACTTGTTTCCAAATGCTTATTAACCTGGATACCACCACGCTCAGTCAAGGCAATATCGGTGTTTTCCAAGTGAAGGGGTTCAATATTAGGCTTGCGTCCTGTCGCATAAAGGAGCGCATCAAAACGGAAGTCTCCTTTATCAGTAACAACGACAACTTCATCACCGTCATTCTTAACTTCAGAAGTTTTAACACCTTGCTCAAAGACAATGCCGTCCTCTTCCATGTATTCCTTGGCCAACTTAGCAATAGATGGCTCCACACGTGGCAAGAAGCTAGTCGCTGCATCCAAGACAGTCACTTGGCTTCCCAAACGGTTATAAAGGCCAGCAAATTCAAGCCCGATATTACCACCACCTAGGACACCCAAGCGTTTAGGCAAGGCTTCAAGGGTTTGAATACCAGTTGAATCGTAGACATGCTCAGCTGTTGTCAAGCCAGGAATAGGCAAGACATTAGACACAGCACCTGTATTGATGACAATAGTCTCAGCTGTAAGCTCTTGGCGGTCATCACCTGCCACTACTTCAATAACCTTATTTGACACAAAATGTGCCTCTGCATCAATGACATCAACGCCATTATCGGCCAACATTTTATAATTCTTAGCGTTAAGACGACCAGTCACCGCACCACGTTCTTTCATGGTATCGTCAAATGACCAGCCCTTTTCGGCCGCTACAATCATAGTCTTGGTTGGGATACAAGCAATATTAATGCAAGTACCGCCATACATGGCTTTGCTGCGTTCGATGACAGCAACTTTCTTACCAGCTGCATTCATCTTAGCAGCCAGAGTTTTACCGGCTTTACCGAAACCGATAACAATCAAATCATAGTTCAACATTTCTGTATCCTCCTATCTATTGCCATTCTATCATTTAATTTTTCAGACTGCACATATCTGAACTGGAAAATAAAAAGGCTACAGCTTTTGCCATAACCGTTTTCATATCTTATATCACTGGAGATATAAAGACTCTTTAAAAATGAGTTTTCTGAGTGATTTATTGCAGGAATTCTAACAAAACTTGGTTGAAGCGTCTGCTTTCAATATAAGCCGCATGCCCCAATTTGTCAAATTCATAATAAGAAGCATTTGGAATCCCATTTGCCAGCTCCCTGGCGCCATCCACACCCAGAACTAAATCGTATTTGGCTCCCAGAACAAGGGTCGGACAAGTAATTTTATCAAGCGAACTATAGCAATCAAAGGCTAGAATTGACTTGGCTAAACAAACAAAGCGATGGCGTTTTTCTGTACTTACAGACTTCAAAAATAATCTGTTAATCACATATAATTTCTTTAACACAGGTGACGAAAATGATTTACTCACGGAATCCTTATTGAGCTGGTCCATTTCTCCATTTTCTGCCATCTCTATCCACCCTCCGACGGTTTCTCTACTGATGGTATTATTACGAGAGAGTGTCAGCGCTAATACTAGCTTTTTCACCTTTTGAGAATACTTGATAGCAAATAACTGAGCAATCATACCTCCCTGTGATATGCCTATGATAGAGGCATTAGCAATATGCAATACTTCCAAAGAATGATAGAGGTCATCAGCCATATTCTCAATAGTAATGTCTTCTTCGATATGGTCCCTTCTATCAAAAATATAGACCTTGTACTCCTTAGCATATTGATAAAACAAGGCGTAAGTGGCAAGATTGGACAGTTCACTTAAACGTTGCAAACTTAATCCCGTAATAATAATGAGAGTTTTGTCTCCCTTACCAAAAGTGACATAATCTACACCTGGGTCTGACAAATGATTTCTTTGGATGGTGAACATTATCTACAGTCTTTCATTGAAATGTCTAGGTTTTAGGTCTTATCGAGATAATGGCATATCATTTGAAGCCATGATGACATCACTCACCAAGACGACAAAGAAAAGCTGCCAGGTGATGAAAGCCATGAAGTCTTCACTTTTGAAGAAAATCGGTGCAACCCCTAATAGAATTAAAAAGGCAGCATTTTTTCGAAGGACCTTTTTAAACGTCTGCCAAAACACTCTGAAAGAAATGTTTGCTCCAATCTTACGAGCTATCACCATATGATAAACAATCTCGAGAAAAGCAACCACACCTACCGTAGTTAGAACCTTAGTAAATGGTAGAGCCATCTGAAGTCCTAGATAAAGGACAATCAGCTGAGCCAAAACAATCGACACCATAACACGAATATGATTAGCCATGATAAAAACCTCCTAATAAATTGCATGCCAAAGCAAGAACAAATAAGCATTTTTAGTAGTCATTACTATAGTATTTACCTACTCATTATACCATAAAACAAATCTATAATTAGGAGTCATTCTACCATTATCAAGCTTAGTAGCTATAGCCATATCAAACGGTAAAACACTGAATATCAAAAAGGAGTCCCACCAAATCATGGCGTGGCTCCTCTGTTATTAGGATAGATTGATCCTTATAGCAATTCGTCAATTGACGTGTAATTTCTGTTTAATCCTTCGGCAACTGGTTGGCTAGTGATGTGTCCTTGGTAGGTTGTTACACCTTGACGAAGACCTTCATCATTTTGAATTGCCTGTTTGAAGCCTAGTCCTGCCAGAGCTTCAATATAAGGAAGGGTAACGTTGGTAAGGGCAATGGTTGATGTACGTGCCACGGCTCCTGGAATATTGGCAACGGCATAGTGAAGGACACCGTGTTTTTCATAAACTGGTTCATCATGAGTCGTTACACGATCCGCTGTTTCAATAACCCCACCTTGGTCAACCGCTACATCCACAATAACAGAACCAGGACGCATCTGTTTAACCATTTGTTCAGTAACTAGTTTAGGCGCTTTAGCACCTGGAATAAGGACCGCTCCAATAACCACGTCAGCATCACGGACACTTGCTTCAATATTGAAAGGATTTGACATCAGTGTTTGAATTTGACTACCAAAGACATCTTCAAGGACTGACAAACGTTTGGCGCTAATATCAAGAATCGTTACTTGGGCTCCGAGTCCAAGCGCAATACGGGCTGCATGTGTCCCTACGACACCCCCTCCGATAATGGTAACCTTACCTTTAGGAACACCAGGCACTCCTCCTAGAAGCACACCAGAACCACCCTCTTGCTTAGTCAAGAAGTGGGCACCAATTTGTACAGCCATGCGTCCTGCAACTTCACTCATTGGAACCAAAAGTGGCAAGTGGCCTTCTTGATCACGAACCGTTTCATAGGCCACACCTGTTGTCTTGGCATTAACCATTGCATCTGCCAAACCCGGAGCTGCTGCCATGTGCAAGTAGGTAAAGAGTAAAAGATCTTCACGAAGGAAGCCATATTCTTCAGCAAGTGGCTCCTTAACTTTAACAACCAGTTCTGCTGCCCATGCTTCTGCAGCAGTCGCAACGATTTTAGCACCTTGATTGGCATAATCTGCATCCGCAAAACCAGAGCCAAGGCCTGCATTTGTTTCGATTAACACGACATGTCCCTTAGCCACAAGACTTTGGACACCAGCAGGTGTTAGCGCCACACGATTTTCATTATTTTTGATTTCTTTTGGGATACCAATTAACATATTTTCTCCTTACTTGGAAGTCATAAGGCAAAGGATTCCTATAAAATACTTGACCACTTCCTAACTTATTTTTAAAATGATAACGCTTTCATTTTATCGAAAAACAAAAGAAAAAGCAAGAAAAAGGAAATCTCACTTTCTCATCACCAAATTCATCATGAAACAAGAATAGCACCCAACCAATCGGCTGGATGCTTCAATGGTATACCCTCTAAGGATTAGTGGTTATCCTTAAAATAATCAAGTAGGAAGAGGGCGTTTTCCACATAGTAATTAACAGCTGCAGGTAAGGCTTCGTCTTTCACAAGGAAATCATCATGGTGCCAGTCGGCAGCATCATCGTCACCATTAGAACCAATGAAGGCAAAAACACCTGGGATTGACTTCTGATAGGTCGCAAAATCTTCGCCACCTGTTGATGGCAAGGTTTCAATCACTTCTGCGAAAGCCTTAGAATTTTCAAAGATGAGAGGTGTAAGCGTCAAATCATTGTAAGTCACAAAGGGAGAATTGCCCCAAACAATCTCAGCCTGAGCACCAAATTGGTCTGCTGTTGCTTGAACGACCTTTTCAAAACGAGCAATGACATCCTCACGAATCTTAGGATCAAAAGTACGAATTGTTCCCTCAAAAAAGCCTGATGCTGGCAGAACATTCCAAGTATTGCCAACTTCGATATGAGTGACTGACAAAACAGCTGAGTCAAAAGGTGAAATCGTTCGAGCTACGATTTGCTGCAAGTTGTTAATGATGGTCGTAGTAACCAAAACCGTATCCACACCCAAATCAGGGCGAGCCGCATGCGAAGAAACACCCTTGACGTCAACCCTAAACTGCTCCACACCTGCCATAATCGCACCTGAACGAAGACCAATCTGTCCAGGTTTCAAGTGAGGATTGTTGTGGTAACCGATGATAGCTGACACACCGTCAATACCACCCGCTTCAATAATCTGGTAGGCCCCTTGGAAATTTTCCTCAGCTGGTTGGAAAATCAAGCGAACTGTCCCTTTCAGCTCCGCTTCTCTTTCTTTTAAAATCTGTGCTGCTCCAAGGAGAGAGGTTTGGTGAAAATCATGACCACATGCGTGCATGGCTCCATTTTCACTGGCATAAGAAAGTCCAGTATTTTCCTGAATTGGAAGCGCATCGATATCAGCACGTAAAGCAATAATCGGGTGGCCTGACCCAATTTCAGCAATCAGTCCTGTCTTTAAAGGATAATTTAAAGGTTCAATACCTAATTTTCTCAAATACCCTTTCAAAAAAATGGTTGTCTCGTGTTCATCTTCAGAAACTTCTGGATGTTGATGAATTTGCTGACGTGTCTTTGCTAAATCCTCGTAAAATACATCTGTCATAATAGACCTCCCTCTTTCACTGTCCTAAAACAGTACATGAAATTGCACTAACTAAGCTTGCCGATTAAATTACTTCTATCATACCACTGTATTGACCAAATGAATAGTTAAAATTACTTATGGGATGCCATAACTATTACTTATAGTTAGCACTTCCACCGTAACATAACCTAAATAACCAAAAACTAAAATGGCTCAGTTTAAATACCTCTTTAAGATGCTCTTTTCCTCCTCGGTCAATGGACGATAGCTTCCCCTTGGTAACTTTTCGTCCAAGACAAAATCTCCAAAGGAAATACGTTTGAGGTAGGTCACCTTGACCCCATAAGCTAAAAACATCTTTTTCACTTGATGAAACTTTCCTTCTGAAATCGTGATATGAGCACAACTCTTGTCACTAGCTGAACTCAGAATTTTCAGATGAGCCGGTTTACAAACAGTACCATCCTCAAAGACAACACCTGACTCAAAAAATGCAGGTGCCTCAGGCCCAAGAACATCATTGACCTCAACATAATACCTCTTAGCCACATGATAACGTGGGTGAAGCAGGGCAAAGCCCAAGGGTCCATTGTTGGTAATCAGCACCAGACCTTCTGTATCCCTATCCAAACGCCCCACAGGATAAAGCCCTTCTCGCTGATCCTCGGGCTTAATCAAATCAATGACCGTTTGGTGTTCCTTGTCTCTTCGAGCTGATACCACTCCTGATGGCTTATTCATGAGATAGTAAACTTCTGGCGCATGTTCCAGTTCCTTTCCAGAAACCGTTATGGTCTGGAGACTAGCATCCACATTAAGATTATCTCTATCCGCCAAGACACCATCCACATAGACTTGCCGACTGCGAATGAGCTTCTTGACCTGATTGCGAGAACCATAGCCAGCCTGCCCTAATAATTTATCTAAACGCATAGGCCTATTGTACCATGGATAAGTCTGGTCTAGTAGACTAAAAAAGCCTACCTACAAAAGGTAGACTTATCATCTTGTTAACCATTACACATTCACAGGGAAGATATGACCTACTGCAAAGGTCACGAGCATGGTCAAGAGACCTACTGTCAAGTTACGCAACATCGCCTGTTTAACAGGTGCTTTTCCAAGCTTGGCACTAACATAACCAGTCAAGAGCAAGGTAAGTGCAACCACAACCACCGTTACAGGGATACGGTAAGGCTCAGGGAAAAGCAGGATAGCTAATGTTGGTGGCAAAGAACCCACTGAAAAAGCAAAGAAACTAGATACGGCAGCATGCCATGGATTTGTGATTTCTTCTAAATCAACGCCATATTTTTCTTCAACCAAGACCTTGATAGGATTTTTACTAAAGGCTTGATTGACCTTGACTTCTGCTGCTGTTTCCAATCCCCCTGACTGAGGAAGGTTTGATACAAACTCTCTCTAGCTGCATCAGGTGAACGATCCAAGAGAGCTTGTTCCTTAGCGATGGCAGCTTCTTCGGTGTCTTTTTGCGTTGACACACTGACATATTCGCCCCCTGCCATTGAAAAGGCACCGGCAAAAATCGCTGACAAGGCTGAAATCAAGATAAACCAAATGTTTGATGTCGCACTGGCCACACCGATAACCACTCCCGCAATGGAAATGATACCATCATTGGCACCCAAGACACCAGCTCTCAAAATATTTAAACGTTCTGCAAAATTCTTATCTTCCAATTTTATTACTCCTTATTTAGAATTATTCTAAATAGTATTTTAACAGTTATTTAGAATGATTACAAATAAGAAGCTTGAAAAAGCCGAGATTTCTCTCAGCTTCTTCACTCCTTAAACTTAGGCAGGTGTTACATCCAAGCTTTCACCAATAGCCGCAAGGCGTGAGACAACTTCTTCTTGGCTCAAACCATTTTCAGAGACATAACGGTTACGTGGATGAACACGGCATTCGTGTGAGCAGCCACGGAGGTATTTGTCTTCATTTTCCTCTGAAGCAAGGATACGACGGTTACAGAATGGGTTACCACAGTTGACATAGCGTTCGCAAGGCGTGCCATCGAACCAGTCCTTACCGACAACGATAGGGTCTACATGGTTGATATCAACAGCAATACGCTCGTCAAAGACATACATCTTACCATCCCAAAGCTCCCCTTGAACCTCTGGATCTTTTCCGTAAGTTGCGATACCACCGTGCAATTGGCCAACATCTTTGTAGCCTTCACGGACCATCCAACCTGAGAATTTCTCACAGCGGACACCACCAGTACAGTAAACAACCACGCGCTTGTCCATGAACTCTTCCTTATGGTCGCGAACCCATTGTGGCAATTCACGGAAGTTGCGAATGTCTGGACGAATGGCTCCACGGAAGTGACCAAGGTCATACTCATAGTCGTTACGTGTATCGAGGACAACAGTGTCCTCATCTAAAAGAGCATCTTTAAACTCTTTTGGTGACAAGTAAGCACCTGTAGTTTCAAGTGGATTAATGTCGCTGTCAAAGTTGTCATCCTCTAAACCAAGGTGGACGATTTCCTTCTTATAACGAACAAACATCTTCTTGAAGGCTTGCTCTTCTTCCTCATCAATCTTGAACCAGAGGTCCTCCATCCCTGGAAGGCTGTGAACGTAGTCCATGTATTTTTGAGTGGTTTCATAGTCACCAGAAACCGTTCCATTGATTCCTTCGTCAGCGACTAGGATACGTCCTTTGAGGCCGATTGATTTACAGAAAGCCAAGTGGTCTGCCGCAAATTGCTCAGCATTTTCGATCGGAAGGTATTTATAATAAAGCAATACTCGAATAGGTTTTGCCATTGTATGTCCTCTTTCTTTATGAAATATCTATATCTGTTGTTTGATAGTCAAAGTCAACTTAACTATTATAGCGCTATCAAAGAGGACTAGGCAATTGATTTGTTTGGAGGAGAATTGTCACAAAAGAAAAAGGCTGAGTACCAGATGCCTCAACCTGAGTTTCGTAAGATTGTTTTCCATAAGATAGTATTACAACTCTTTCTGTAGTGTCCCTAAGATAAGCAGTTGTGTCAGAAAAATCCAGAAAATAAGAACTCCTATATCTACAAGCGAAACAGTTCCATGTCTATAAAAGCTAGCTCTAAGAAGATTCGAAGAAGGGACAAATGGAAGTAGAAAATAAAGTTGATCTAACCAATCTGGAAGACGACCTGCCGGGTACATGATTGGTGAAAACATAAGACCAATCATTAAAATAAGCTGAGACATTAGCGTGACAATATTTTGGGGAAATATATAAGCAATTGAAAATCCTAGACTAATCATTGTTAGGCAAATAAGCAACATCACAAAAACAGACAAAATTGACAAATTTAATTGGACAGAAAAGCGAAGACAGCCTAATAAAAAAGAGAAGAATACACCTGGTAAAATAGCAATTAACCATATACATAGGTCAGCTAAAGAAATTAGAATTCTAGGAATAGGTAAAGCCCGAATATAGTCCACATGACCTTCTGACTTGGCATTGGCTATAACAGGAGATGAAATCGTACAGCCAATAGAAATAACTCCTATTAAAACTGATCCAGAGGCAAGATAGTAAGCAGTTGTTGTGTCCAGCTTACCAATTATCAACGGATACCCAAAAAGAAGTGAAACGGACAAAAGCACTTGAGCTAGTGTGAATAGAATGAATAGATTTTTTTGTCGAAGATAGTTCCAACGAAGTAAGTAAAAAAATTGAGTCATATCAGTTAACAAGCTCCTCTTTATAAAGATTGGAAATAGATAATGTTTTCATCTTAACTGAAAGGTTTGAAATAAGCCCTTTTTCTAGACCTTCCTTAACTTGAATGAGTATTCGGGTTAATTCACTTTCTTCAATTTCCATCTGACAAACACAACCATTGACCATCGTAAAATGTTCGAATAGACTTAAAAATTCTTTACTAACAAAATTGAAAGAAATTTGATAATGATTTTTATAAGACATTTGGTGTACTGGACCAGATTTTAATAATTTACCATGGTTAAAAAGAGCAAAATTATCCGCATATTTTTCGACCTCTAGTAGATTGTGGGTAACAATGATAATAGTGTGTCCTTTATAAGCCAGCTTTTTTAATAATTGCCACTGTTTCTCACGACGTACAGGATCAACATCGTTGGTTGGTTCGTCAAGAAGCATGATATCAGCAGAGCCAATTAATGCCATGGCAAAAGATGTAAGCCGTTTTAGGCCTCCTGAAAGATTCTTCCCTTGTTTATCACGGTATTCTTCTATTTCTAGTTCTGCTAGAAGGCAATCAATTTCTTTTTGGAGTTCTGAGGTGCTTAACCCTCTCATTCTTCCAATCATCTCTAAATTTTGCTCAACAGTTAACTTTTCAAGTGGTGCATACTGTTGTGACATATAACTCATCATTGTTCGAGCTTGTTTACGGTTATGTATAAAAGAAATATCTCCGTAGTGAACATCTCCCTGATCAGGCTTAATAAAGCCAATCATTTGCTTTAAAAGGGTTGATTTACCAGCACCATTATGCCCTAAAAGAGCTGTGATTTTTGCAGCTTCTAGCTCTAAGAAGATATGGTTATTAGCAAAATGTTGTTTATCAAATGATTTTGTTAGATTTTCAATGGTGAGCGTCTCAAAAGTCATAATTTTATTTCTCCGTATTGAGAAAAGATTTCTCAGCATACTTCATTTTTTATAGGGTTATTGTATAATAGCCTTAAGAGAGTCTTATGATTATGTCATAATTGACCATTTTAACGTTATAATTAACATACAGAAATGAGTGAGGAGGTTTTCAATGTTAAAAGTTGCTATTTGTGATGACTCTGATAGAGATGCTAGCCAATTAGAACATTATTTACTTTCTTATGATAAATTTCCTCTAGAAACAAAACTTTATACAAATCCACAAAAACTCTTAGATCAGCTGACGCCAGACATCCACTGTGTCTTTTTGGATATCAATATGCCAGGAATCAATGGAATTGACGTAGCACAGAAGATTAGAAAATTTAATCCTTTCATTCCAATTATTTTTGTGACAAGTTATCGTGATTATATGGAACAAGTCTTCGAAGTTCAGACTTTTGACTATATCGTAAAACCGATAGAACCTCAAAAGTTAACGAAAGTATTGGATCGTATTTTGCGTTTTTTGGATATAGGCCAAGCACTTTTCACCTTCTCATTTGGTAAACACAATTACTCTGTCCCCTCAAGCGATATTGTATTTTTTGAGAAAGATAAACGTTCAGTATTTATATACACAAAGACAGGTACCTACAAGTCTCTACTAAAAACAAAAGAGATTTTGGAAAAACTCCCTAATTATTTTATTCAAATTCATGCTTCCTATATTTTAAACCCCAAATACATCAAAGACTTTGATTCAAAAACAGTTACTATTTTACTAAATGGGACTGAAGAACACCTACTCCCAATTAGTAGAAAGTTTCAGTTTTCTTTTAAAGAAAAATATTACAGCTATCTAAGTGAAAGGCATTTTTAATGTTAGTAGGATTACGAATAATCAGTATCTTGTACGATTTATTTCTAGCAAGTATGTTATTTTATAGACCATTGTCTAAAATCAATATGAAAAAGAAGCCTTTAGTAGCCCTTTTTTTCATATTGATTTTTCATGGGGAACTCGTGTTCCTATTCTCTGAAAGTCGTATTTTTTTGGTCAGTAATCTCCTTCTAAACATTTTAGAATACTATCTAATCGGCCTCAATTTTGATTATCCTATTCGCCAGTCTTCCTTTTGGATTCTTTTACAAACTAGTCTAAGTTTGTTAGCAGGGGCTGTCCTAAACCAAGGAATCCAACTAATTTTACCTTTATGGGAACTATCAAAAAATTTAGAAGCTATTAGTTTGTATCTCGGAATAAGTTTCTTCTTATCTACAGGAATAACTCTTATTTTACGAAAGCTTCTCCTATCCCATCAAAGGCTTCGTATTGCTACTTCTAAGGGAAACTGGCTTTATCAGTTTATCGTGCCTCTTTTATCTATTTTCTTTGCTTTTACAATATCTGCCATTCAAGGAGGGGTATTTGAAGCAGATTACCTGTCAATCATTTCTCTCTCATCTCTCATTGTATTAACTCTCTCCTCTCTTTATTTTAATCTGTACCTTGCTCGTCAACAGCAGCAATATTACCAAAACCAATTGGAAAAAGAACAGTTACAGTTCCAAGTTCGAGAAATACAACAATCTCAAGAAGAATATCAACGTCTCCAAAGACTTCGGCATGACTTAAAAAATAAACATTTGACTCTTTTATCGCTTTTAGAGAAAAATCCTGAAGAGGCAAAAGATTATCTTTATTCATTAACAGATAGTATAGTAGGTGAACAAACTTTCTACTCTAAAAATCAAACTATTAATTTTTTACTTAATCAAAAACTACATCATTTAAAAGATGAGATAGAAATGGAAATTGATTGCTTTGTACCACAAGAATTATCTATTCAACCAGATATTTTAGCTGTTATATTAGGAAACTGCCTAGACAATAGTATTGCAGCTTGTCTCAGACTACCAAATAAAGAAAGAAACTTATCACTTAATATCCGATACTTTCAACAAAATCTTTTTATCAATATTAGAAATAATTTTGATGAGAAAGAAAAATCTACTCGTAAATCCCGTCAAAAAGATGGCTGGGGGTTGCGAAATATTGATGCTCTTGTTCAAGAATATCAAGGTAATATCAAACGCTTTATAAACGATGGACAATATCAAATAGAGATTTTATTACCAATAAAAATAGGGACTATTCCGACTAAAGAATTTTAGGTAATTGATGAAAAATGAGTACTAATTAGGTAACGTAAATATTTGAAGTCAAAATCTATATTATGTTTATTCATTAATAAACAGGTTGAGTAGCACTAGCTCAACCTGTTTTTTTCTATAACTTTCTAATTACCTAACTCGCATCTGCTCGACTCATGTTTTCTTCTACAATTTCGCAGCAGCAGCCTCATCTAAGATAAGAGTCACATCTGGATGATGTTGCAAGACACTGGCTGGCACTCCCTCTGTCACTGGCCCCTTAACCATCTTGAAAATGGCATCTGCCTTCTTGTCACCATAGGCAAACAAAATGATCTTCTTGGCAGCCATAATGGAAGCAATCCCCATTGAAATAGCCTTTGTAGGGACTTGGTCTCGACTGGCAAAGAAACGGCTATTGGCTTCAATGGTGCTGTCCGTCAAGTCAACCACATGGGTTTGACTATCAAAAGACGTACCTGGCTCATTAAATCCAATATGCCCATTACTTCCGATACCTAAGATTTGCAAGTCAATGACATGTTGGGACAAGATGTCATCGTAATCCTTGGCCGCCTGTTCTAAATCTTCAGCCATGCCGTCAGGTAAGAAGCTCTCTTTAAATGGCTTAGCATCAAAGAGTTGGGCTCTCATAAAGGCATGGTAGCTCTGCTCATGGTCTGGTGCTAGTCCGACGTATTCATCCAAATTGACGCTGTAAAGTTCCGAAAAATCCACGTCACTCTCAACCATCTCTTGGTAAAGGGCGATAGGTGAACTACCTGTCGCCAATCCCAATGTCTGAGCACCCGCTGCAAGGCTCTCTTTAAGAAGATCAAAGGCAACTTTGCCTCCCTCAACTTGATTTTCAACTATAATCTTTTTCATTCTATTCACCTCGATATTGGTATATACCATTTTTCTTTATTATCTCTTTTTTTAACACTTTTGTCAAGCGCTTTCACTCGATAAGTTTAATGACGGTCGCCCTATATCGTGCTATAATAAAAAGGCTGAACATTTTTAAACGAGGAAAGAAATGAATACAAACGATTTTGATTTTGAACTGCCAGAGGAACTGATTGCCCAAACCCCATTGGAACAACGTGATGCCTCTAAACTCTTGGTCATTGATCCTGTAACCAAGGAAATGACTGATACCCACTTCGACCACATCATCGACCAGCTTAACCCTAGCGATGCCTTGGTCATGAACAATACGCGCGTGCTTCCTGCCCGCCTCTACGGTGAAAAGCCTGATACCCACGGCCATGTGGAATTTCTCCTTTTGAAAAATACACAAGGCGATCAATGGGAAGTTTTGGCCAAACCGGCCAAACGCCTTAAAGTAGGTGCTAGAGTCAGTTTTGGTGATGGCCGTTTGACTGCCACTGTCACTGAGGAACTAGATCACGGTGGCCGTATCGTAGAATTTAGCTATGACGGTATCTTCCTTGAGGTCTTGGAAAGTTTGGGCGAGATGCCATTGCCACCTTATATCCATGAAAAATTGGAAGACCGTGACCGTTACCAAACAGTCTATGCCAAGGAAAATGGCTCTGCCGCTGCACCAACAGCTGGTCTCCATTTCACTCCTGAATTGCTTCAAAAGATTGAAGCTAAAGGCGTAAAATTGGTCTACCTCACCCTCCACGTTGGACTGGGAACCTTCCGACCTGTTTCTGTCGATAATGTCGACGAACATGAAATGCACTCAGAATTTTACACCCTCAGCCAAGACGCTGCCGATACCCTTAATAGTGTCAAAGCCGCTGGAGGACGCATCATTGCAGTTGGAACAACCTCTATCCGAACACTGGAAACAATCGGCAATAAATACGATGGTCAACTCCAAGCCGACTCAGGTTGGACCAATATCTTTATCAAACCAGGCTACCAATTCACAGTCGTAGATGCCTTTTCAACCAACTTCCACCTTCCAAAATCAACCTTGGTGATGTTGGTTTCAGCCTTTGCTGGCCGTGAATTCGTCCTTGATGCCTATAAACACGCCGTCCAAGAACGCTACCGCTTCTTCAGTTTCGGAGATGCCATGTTTGTCACACGACGTGCTGAGAAATAAATATTGATTTTGAGACTTCTCTTACAGGGGAAGTCTCTCTTATTGCTCGTCAAATTCAGAAAAAATCCACCAGTTATGTGAACTGATGGATTTTTCTATTTATTTCCCCGCAAACTGGCTATTATACAAATCGTAATAGAAACCTTTATCTGCAAGGAGGGATTCATGGTTCCCTTGTTCGATGATTTGTCCATCTTTAAGGACCAAAATCTTGTCTGCTTCTTGGATAGTTGATAAACGGTGAGCAATGACAAAACTTGTTCGACCTTGCATAAGGGTCTTCATGGCCTTTTGAATCAAGAGTTCCAGACGGGTATCAACTGATGAAGTTGCCTCGTCCAAAATCAAGATTTTAGGATCAGCCAAAAGCGCACGAGCAATGGTCAAAAGTTGCTTTTGTCCCAGTGAAATGTTACTTGATTCCTGGTTCATTTCCATGTTGTAACCACCAGGCAGCGTACGGATAAAGTGATCCACATTGGCAGCCTTAGCAGCTTCAACGATTTCTTCGTCAGTCGCCTCGAGATTACCAAAGCGAAGATTTTCCTTGATAGTTCCCTCATAGAGCCAAGCATCCTGAAGCACCATACCAAACTGTTTACGATAATCCTGACGAGACAGGTGACGGATATCATGACCGTCAACCGAGATAGACCCGGCAGTCACATCATAGAAACGCATGAGAAGGTTGATAATGGTTGATTTTCCAGCACCGGTAGGACCGACAATGGCTACCATTTCGCCAGGATTAACCTCAAGATTAAAGTCACGAATCAAAGGTTTATCAGCCACATACTGGAAGTCCACATGCTTAAAGCTAACTTGGCCAGTCAAATCTCCCTCTAGCACTTCAGTAGCATCATTAGCCTCGTCTGGTTCATCCATGAGTTGGAAAATACGGTCCAAAGAAGATTTAGCACTTTGCAATTGTCCAGCCAACTGAGTCAAGTTCTGAATAGGTTGGTTAATCTGCCAAACGTACTGAACAAAGGCCTGCATATTACCAATCGTCAGGCGACCAGCCAAGACTTGCAAACCACCCAAAACAGCGACAATTAGATAGGTCAAGTCAGATAAACCGTTAAGAACCGGCATCATGAGTCCTGAAATAAAATTAGCCTTAAAGCCTACCTTCTGAAGGTCTTCCGTGATTTCTTTAAAATCATCCAAGGATCTATCCTCACGGCCAAATAGCTTAAGCACATTGAAGCCAGTCAGATTTTCCTGAACAAAACCATTAAGAGTACCTAGAGCATCAGCCTGTTGTTTAAAGTAGGGCTGAGACTTACTCATGATAAAGCGGGCACCAAAGAATGTAATCGGAATAGTGATGACAACTATAGCTCCCAATTGAAGATTAAGGTAAAGCACTGTTCCAATAACCAAGGCTAGAGTAAAGACTGCATTAACAACCTGCAAGAATGACTGCTGCAAGGCATTAGATACTGTCTCAACGTCACTGGTAAAGCGTCCCAAGAGGTCTCCGAACTGGTGCTTATCAAAGTATGACACTGAAGTACGATTGATTTTCTCAGTCATCTCATTTCGCATATCTTGAACCGTTGCTTGCACAGCATTGGTCATGAAATAGTTGGAATAGTAGGCAGCCAACTCATAAATAAGACCACGCAAGAGGTAAACAACAAGAACCAAACCAACATAGGAGACGTTGATATGAGCGCCTTCAACACCTTTAATGATGGCCAGCGTATTTTTAGTTAACTCGGTAATAGCTAAACCAATGACCACTGGCTCAAGGACACTCATGATAACACTAACAATTTTCAGGAAAATGGCTAGGTAAAGTGGGAAACGATAAGCCTGCAAGTAGGACCAAAGGCGGCCAAAACTTGAGGAATGATTTGTTTTGCATTTATTTTTCTTCATTTTGACCTCCTTCTAGTCTTCCGTAAGACTCTTTTGATTCAATTGTGAATTGGCAATTTCACGGTAAATCTCATTGCTTTCCATAAGCTCTTCGTGGCGGCCACGACCCACGATTTCACCCTTATCAAGAACGATAATCTGGTCTGCATCCATGATAGTCCCCACACGTTGAGCCACAATCAAGACTGTCGCATCCTGGGTCACTTCTTTCAGACGACGGCGCAAGGTCGCATCAGTCTTGTAGTCCAAGGCAGAGAAGGAATCATCAAAGATGTAAAGATCAGGACGTTTAACCACAGCACGTGCAATTGACAAACGCTGCTTCTGTCCCCCAGAAAGGTTGCTACCACCCTCAGCCAAGTGAGAATCGTAGCGTTCTTCCTTACTGTCGATAAATTCCTTGGCTTGAGCCACATCCGTAGCTTGATTCAATTCTTCATGACTGGCATTTTCCTTACCATAACGGATATTTTCACCGATGGTTCCTGTAAAGAGCAGGGCTTTTTGTGGAATAAAGCCAATCTTACGACGCAGAGCCTTCAGATTATAGTCACGGACATCCACACCATCAACAAGAATGCGTCCAAGTGTTACATCATAAAAACGTGGAATCAACTGTACAAGAGAGGATTTTCCTGAACCCGTAGATCCGATAAAGGCAATGGTTTCACCAGGTTTTGCCTTGAAAGAAATGTTGTGTAGGACAGGACTTTCCGTTTCACCAGGATAGGCAAAGGTCACATTGTCAAATTCCAAATATCCCTTAGTTTCAGTCTCTGTCACCCCATCTTCATTTGGATTGATAGAAATAGGCATGTCCATAATTTCCTGCAGACGTTCACTAGACACCGCCGTACGAGGATACATGGTAAAGAGATTGGCTAGAAAAAGGAAGGACAATAGCGCATGGAAGCTGTACTCAATAAAGGCAACCAAGTCCCCGATAGCTAAACTTCCAGAGCCTAATGGCTCAAGAGCAAACCAAACAATTGCCACAATCATGGCTATGATGATTTGCACAAAAAGTGGCTCGGTCAAACCAGTCAATTTAAAGAGCTTGCTGGAATTATCCGCATAGACAGCATTTTCAGAGGCAAACTTCTTCTCTTGGAAATCTTCTCTAGCGAAAGCCCGAATGACACGAAGTCCAGTCAGATTTTCACGAGCATACTGGTTAATCTTGTCAAGTGTTGCCTGTTGCTTTTCAGAAAGCGGACGCGTTTTTACCGCCACATACCAGACAACTACGGCTAGGAAAGGCAAGGAAATAGCCACAATCCAAGCCAAAGACGGACTGGTCGTCAAAATCAAGAAGACGCTAGAAATCATCATTAAAGGAGTGATAACACCCAATTTGAGAACTTGATCCGCAAACTGCATGAGGACAAAAGCATCCGACGTGATACGAGTCACCAAAGAAGATACCCCAATCTGCTCATACTCGTGGTGGGAATACTCCTGAAGCTTGGCGTAAATATCATTACGCATGACCTGCACCATAGTGGTCGTTAACTTACCGACCGCATAGGCCAAGAGCACACGACCAACAATACCCGTTAAAACCACAGCAAACATGACCCAAGCATAGGTATAAAGCTTGTCAGCATCCCCACGGTTTATTCCCTCATCAATCATTCTGGCAAGAACCGTCGGCAAGCCCAGGTTAGCAATAACAAACAAAATGGCCGCCGTAAAATTCATCACCAGCCACTTAGGATAACGTCTGAGATAAGACCAAATATAAGCCATAAATTTCTCCTTTTCTTTTTTATCAATTACCATGCCTTTAGAATTTTTATAGTTATTTACAACCACTAAAGCCGTAAAAGACACAGAAAAAGGGCGTGACAAGCACGCACATCACCTACATTCTAACAAATGAAAATATTAAAAGCAATAGAAAAAACCAGAGCTGATGCCCTGGTTTTCTATCTATTTTGCTATCACTAAATTAATGGGATTGTATAAATTCCAATATATCTTCATAATCTAACTCTGACGCTGCCGCACCAAGACCTAAACTAACAATTTCATCGTCTTCACAATCTAAAATAATCCCATTTAACTCTAAAAAGACAAGCATGGTGAAAACTGCTATACGTTTATTTCCATCTAAAAATGCGTGATTTTTTACCAATGAATAACACAGTCTCGCTGCTTTCTCTTCAATTGTTGGATAGCGCTCAACACCAAAATAAACTTCAAACGCACTAGAAAGCGAAGACTCAACTAGCCCCTTGTCTCTTACGCCACCCAATCCTCCAGTAGTCTTAATAAGCTGACCATGCAACTTTAAAATTTGGTCTGTTGTCAATCGCTTCATTTAGCTAATTCCTTGAAGGCATCTAAATGACGAGACAAAACAGAGTTAGCCACATCGTCAACAGTAGTCTGCTCTGCAACTTCCGTTCCAGCTTGCTCATTTTTAATTAAGGCATCATACTCTACCAATACATACTTAGGCTTGTTATTTTTTAAAATAACTGCAGTTCCTTTGCTGTCGACCATACGAGCAACTTTAGAAAAATTTTGGTTAGCTTCCGAAATAGGAACTAAATTTTCAAGATTAATCTGCATCATAATACCCTCCTCAGACTTATCATAGCATTTTTTTGAGATAAAGTCAGAAATTAGGATACTTTTATCCTAAATAAGTTAAAAGCAACAGAAAAACCAGAGCTTATACCCTGGTTTTCTTTATTAAGCGACTTGAGTCGTTACCTTATTATTTAAGAGTAACTGAAGCTCCAGCTTCTTCAAGTTTAGCTTTAAGTTCTTCAGCTTCAGCTGCAGCAACACCTTCTTTAAGAACTGATGGTGCACCGTCAACGATAGCTTTAGCTTCTTTAAGACCTTCGCCTGTGATTTCACGAACAACTTTGATAACAGCAACTTTCTTGTCGCCTGCAGATGTCAATTCAACGTCGAATGAATCTTTAGCAGCACCAGCGTCAGCAGCACCACCAGCAGCAGCAGCTACAGGAGCAGCAGCTGTTACACCAAATTCTTCTTCGATAGCTTTTACAAGGTCGTTCAATTCAAGGATTGAAGCTTCTTTAATTTCAGCAATAATGTTTTCAATGTTCAATGCCATTGTGATTTCCTCCAAATGTGTTTTTAAAATATAATGTTTTAAACGTAGCTTAGGCTACGAGTTGTGAAGATGGGCTTATGCAGCACCGTCTTCTTTGCTTTCTGCAACCGCTTTGACAGCGTATGCAACGTTGCGCACTGGCGCTTGAAGTACAGAAAGAAGCATAGAAAGCATACCTTCTTTGTTTGGAAGTGATGCAAGAGCGTTGATTTCTTCGACTGAAGTGAACGCACCGTCAACAACACCACCTTTGATTTCAAGAGCTTCTGCGTCTTTAGCAAATTCGCTAATAACTTTTGCTGGTGCGATAACATCTTCGTTTGAGAATGCTACTGCAGATGGTCCAACGAAAAGTTCTTTAAGGTCTTCAAGACCTGCTTCTTCAGCTGCACGAGTCAAGATTGAGTTTTTGATAACTTTAAATTCAACGCCTGATTCACGAAGATTACGACGAAGAACGGTATCTTGGTCAACTGTAAGTCCACGAGAGTCAACAACAACGATAGATGATGCTGCTTTCATTTTCTCAGCGACGATGGCAACTTGTTCAGCTTTTTTAGCAATAATAGCTTCACTCATTAGTAGTTTTACCTCCGTTTTTATTTTTGGGCTAGGTACAAAAAATCGCACCTAAACCTAGACACGAAAGTACAATACGTTACAAAAAAATAGTTACGTTTTGTGCCTCGGTTGGATGTTTATGAGTTTAACTCCCCAACTGTCTTAGGTCAGTTTTTTCAAACCTTATATATAATATCATGACCTAAATCAGACGTCAAGAAAAAAATGTCATTTTTTTATATTTTATGTTTAAAGAACATAAAACCTCTTAAAATCCAAAGATTCCAAGAGGTTATTTCTAATCATATCTAAGCGCTTCGATAGGATCGAGTTTTGAAGCTTTATTGGCTGGGAGAAGCCCAAAAATAATCCCCACAGCTGCTGAAAAGGCAATGCTTCCTATAGCCACACCGATAGAGACCCTTGCTTTCAGATCCATAGCACTTCCAATTGGTCCAACGACTAGGGCTGCAAAACCAAGTCCAATAAGACCTCCTAAGATTGTCAGAACCATGGACTCAATTAAAAACTGGGTCAGAATCTTGCGACGGGTAGCTCCAAGCGCCTTGCGCAGACCAATCTCTCTAGTCCGCTCAGTTACCGAAACCAACATGATATTCATAACGCCGATGCCACCGACTAAGAGTGAAATGCCAGCAATTGCTCCGACAACGGTAGTAATGGTTCCAAAGATTGTGTTCACCTGATTTAAGGTCGCACTCATATCCGCCGCCTTGTACTGCCCATTGTCATCCTGAGATAACTGCGTCAATTGCTTGGCAGCCTCCTTGGCAACGCTACTACTATTTTGCACATCGGTCACATGGAAAAAAATTTGGCCAATAGCATCAGTGTTATTTTCAGCCGCTAACTGGGTATTGGCCACAAGAGCTGTTCCAATTTCACCATAGGCACCGATTGCAGTGTCTTTATTTTTGTAGACACCAACCACTCGATAATCATTATTTCCTATAGTAATGACTTGGTTAAGGGCATCGTCAGTCGTTTCAAAGAGTTTTTTAGCTACCAGCTGATCAATGACAACAACTCGTGAAAAGGTTTTGTAGTCATTGTCTTGCAGAGATCGTCCTGTCAACATTTCTAACTTTTTAGCTTTAAAGTAGCCCTGACTGGCACCTGTGATATTAACATTCTTCACGGTCTTTTTCTGGAGAGAGATAGAGGTTGTCAGGTTGTTGGTCACAAAATAGCTATCCACACCTGGCGTCTGTCTCACCACCTGCTCCAACCAAACTTCTTTGACTGGTTTGGTTGGCTTTGCCAAATCAGCATAGGCAGGGTCTAGTTCTTCCCCTTTAGCCTCATAGTAGACTTGGACAGTATCCTTATCACCTGTCACGCTATCAGTTACACTCTGACGCATTCCGTTTCCTAGCCCCATGATGAGCACGACAGCAGCAACACCAATGATAATACCCAACATGGTCAAAAAGGACCGCATCTTGTGTGACCGAATAGAACTAAGAGCAAATTTCCAATTTTCCATACTTACCTCCTAGTCGATTCGAACGCTATCCGTCGTGTCCTGGGTAATTTCCCCATCACGGATGACAATCTTACGTCGGGCATAGTCTGCAATCTCTGGCTCGTGGGTAACCATAATAATGGTTTTCCCCTCACGATTCAGCTGGGTTAAAAGCTCCATAATCTGCATTCCCGTCTTGGTATCTAGGGCACCCGTTGGTTCATCTGCTAAAATGATTGCTGGATTATTAGACAAGGCACGCGCAATTGCCACCCTCTGCTTCTGTCCACCCGAGAGCTCTGATGGTAGGTGATGGCTACGGTCGGACAAACCGACTTTTTCCAAGAATTGTTGCGCTTTTTGCTTACGTTCACTCGGAGATTTTCCAGCATAAATTAAGGGAAGCTCCACATTCTTTTGGGCGCTTAACTTTGGTAGGAGAAAAAACTGTTGAAAGATAAAGCCAATCTGATTGTTTCGCACCTTAGCCAAGCGGTTTTCCGAGAGTTCAGCCACATCCTCATCCTCGAGTTGATAGGAACCAGATGTCGGTCGATCAAGGAGTCCAATAATATTCATAAGCGTTGACTTTCCTGAACCAGAAGGGCCCATGATAGCCACAAAGTCCCCTTCCTCAACTGATAAGTCAATGCCTTTAAGGACTTGCAGAGTTTCAGGTCCATTTTTGAAGGACTTGGTAATGCCTTTTAAAACCATAAGCGCTGGCTTAGTCACTAGACCTCACCTCTTCTCCACTGGTGTCTTTAGACTTTTTACCCTTAGCATCTGTCACATCCTTTAGAGTCTCACCATCCTTAAAGGATTTATCGGCCTTGGTGATAACCTTTTGGCCTTCTTTAAGCCCTGATGCAATCTCTTGTTGTTTAGCATCCGCATTGCCAAGCTTGACTTTGACTTGCTTAATCTTCTGACTGTCTTCGTCGTAAACCCAGACATAGTTGTCAGAACCTTTCTTAGTCACAGCAGTTACAGGAACCAATAAAGCATCTTCGTCCTTAGTAACCTCAAGAGACACATTGAAGCCTTGTTTGAGCTTACCGATAGGACTGGTCAATTGAACCTTGTATTCATATTGAGAACCCGTTTGACCTGAATTTCCCGAAGCATTAGTTGACTGGCTGGCATTTTGCTTCGGATAATTGGAAATATAATTGACTTTACCTGTCCAGGTTTGGTCTGGGTATACTTTTGACGTAATCTTGACCTTTTGCCCCACTGAAATATTTGGCATATCATACTCGGTTAAGGTTCCCTGAATTTCGAATTGACCTTCACTTGTCACATGAACTAGGGTCTGGCTCTCTTTGGAAGCAGGGTCCACAGAGTCTGCCACTTCTACGACTGTTCCATTCACATCGGAAACAATGACCGTTTGATTAAGTACATCCTGAGCCTTTTCAAGTTCTGAGGCTGCATTAGCAACGGCATCATTATAATCTTGCAAGGTTTGGTAATTACTGGCTTCGGTTTGCTGACGCTGTTGAGCTGTCACTGCAGCTGTCGAAGCATCTTCGTCTGTATCCTCGCTAGTTTGCGCTGAAGCTACAGGAGCTGTTCCATACTGTTGGAAATAATTACGGTCACGAACAGCCTTGTTATAGGCACGACTTGCAATATCGTAGGCTGCTTGGGCAGATGTGCTATCATATTGAACCAACTGCTGACCAGCACTCACTTCTTCACCTGTAGAAACAGTTACAGTAGCGTTACGACCGATAGTATTGTCAAAATAAACGTACTGCTCTGACTGAGCCTTGACCATACCCGTTAGGAGGGTCGAGGAGGCCAGCTGTCCCTTGATGACCTTACTTGCTGTAGGACCTTCAGCAGCCTTGTTCCCTTGGCCACCTCCTCCCAAAAGGTTAAAAATCAGGATCAATAGGACAAGAATCCCTATGCCTCCAATGATCCAAACTCTTTTCTTATTTTTAAATAGCTTTGGACTGATTCTCTTTCGCATACGTCTCTCTTTCTAATTGTATTGTATAGATGTAACAATTGTAATATTTTTAAGATTCCCTGTCAATGAGTGCCAGTACACCATAGTGTAGCTTTTGATTGGGACGAACCTGACGTTCAAACCCAAGTTCTTCAAAAACGGTATCACGAAAATGCGCCTTGATGATAATTTTTTCCCGTGCAACACGCTTAGCCTCATTTAGCCATTCTTCTGTCAGACGACTGCCATTGGCCAGAGGCTTGATAGCCTCAAGATTTTCCGATTCCTTAATGGTCTCTGAAAACATAGGATCAGCATAGATGATGTCAAAAGAATTGTCAGCTTGAGCCTTCAAAAAAGACAAACTATCGCTCTTAATAGCCTTAATAGAACGCATGGCCTTTTCAAGCTGCTTATCATCCGTCTGATAAGAGGCAAGACCACGAGAAACCACCTGAAAAATCACATCTTGACTCTCAAGGGCAGTCACCTGATTTCCCACTGCTGCCATCACTAGGCTATCAGAAGCCAAACCCATGGTCGTGTCAAGAATAGTCTTGGGAGACTTGCCTAAAAGACTGACTAAAGCGTCATGGGGGGCCTTAATCCTTAGGGCAGCCGTATCTGGATGAAAGGTCAACTCACTAGCATCCGCATTGATAAAAGACAGTCTGTCTTTATATAGAAGATAGAACGGTCCAAAGCGCTCTAAACATTTCGCCAAAGATAACTTGCGCCGAGGCTGGTAGTCAGCTCCGAGGTCGAGAGCTAAGGCTTGGGCACGGGCAATCAATTCCTCATTTTCACGTAAAGAAGTCGTAATAATCATGTTTCTAGTATAGCAGAATTTAAGTAGCCTAAACCATGGTCTTAGCTTTCATTTTTAACTTTCTAACTTACATTTGTGTAAGAAAAAAGCCCCAGCAAGGCTGAGACTCATTACAGCAATCAACTAGGTTTAAATATGACACGAAAGATAAAACTCTGTAGGGAATATGAAAGAGTTTTTGCAAACCTCGTCAGCTTAGACCGAGACTTTTGGCAGTGATGAAAACGTCTGAAACGATTAGTTTCAGGCGTTCGAAAGTTTTGAGACGTTCGGCTCAAAACATAGTCATGGAACTTCAAAGAAGGTCGCTGACGTCCGCCATCACCCAAGAAAAGTCTCAAAAGAAAACTGTGTCTTCAATAAAAAAAGTCCCGGCAAAGCTGAGACTCTCTTTCATAATTAGATAGCTTCTGTTGTAAAGCTACGGCTTTCAAGCACACGCACCATAGCATCTGCTGTATCAAGCGCTGTGAAGAGTGGGATACCTGCTTCAATAGCTGAGCTACGGATAGCTGCACCATCTTCGTCATAAGTACGTTTGTTACCAACAGTATTGACAATAGCTTGCGCCTTACCTGAACGAACAAGGGCTGGGATGTCGTTGTCATCATTTTCACCCAACTTGTGCACAAGTGTTGCCTGAACACCATGTTCATTCAAGAATTTAGCTGTGCCTGCAGTAGCATAGATGCCGTAACCGATAGCATCGAAACGACGGGCCAAACCAAGGGCTTCTTCTTTGGTATCGTCATGAATAGTAAAGATAACATTACCAAAGGTTGGCAAGTGGAGGTAAGAAGCTTCAAAGGCCTTGTAGAGGGCCTTCTCAAGCGTTGCATCTGTACCCATAACTTCACCAGTTGATTTCATTTCAGGTCCAAGGAGGCTATCTACCTTAGCCAATTTTGTGAATGAGAAGACTGGTGCCTTGACATGAACGTGTTTGCTTTCAGGATAAAGGCCATCTTTGTAACCTTGCTCTGCCAAAGATTTACCAAGAATCAAGTTTGTAGCCACCTGAGCCATTGGAATATCCGTTACCTTAGACAAGAATGGCACGGTACGGCTGGCACGTGGATTCACCTCGATTACATAAACCGTTTCGCCCTTGATAACGAACTGAATATTCATCATACCAATACAGTTAAGACCGATGGCCAAACGTTTAGTGTAATCAGCAATCGTTTCTTGGATTTTCTTAGAAAGGGTTTGTGGTGGGTAAACTGCCATTGAATCCCCTGAGTGAACCCCTGCACGTTCGATGTGTTCCATGATACCAGGAATCAAGACATCCTTACCATCAGAAATGGCATCTACTTCACACTCACGTCCGATGATATAGCTATCAACAAGGACTGGGTGGTCAGGACTTGCCTTAACGGCTGTACGCATGTAAGAGCGAAGGTCGTCTTCATTTTCCACGATTTCCATGGCCCGTCCTCCCAAAACGTATGATGGACGAACAAGGACTGGGAAGCCAATCTTACGAGCTGCTTCAACCGCTTCTTCTTCATTTGTCGCTGTTTGACCTGGTGGTTGTGGGATGTTAAGATCTTTCAGAGCTTGTTCAAAGAGGTCACGGTCTTCGGCACGGTCCAAATCAGCAACCTGAGTACCCAAGATTTTCACACCTGCTTTAGACAAGGGTTCCGCCAAATTGATGGCAGTTTGACCACCAAACTGCACCACAACACCCTTAGGTTGTTCCAATTCGATGACGTTCATCACGTCTTCAAAGGTCAATGGCTCAAAGTACAATTTATCTGAAACTGAGAAGTCTGTTGAAACTGTTTCAGGGTTAGAGTTCATAATGATAGCTTCGTAACCTGCAGCTTGGATAGCTTTAACAGAGTGAACCGTTGCATAGTCAAACTCAACCCCTTGTCCGATACGGATAGGACCTGAACCAAGAACGATAACAGATTCTTTATCAGACTTGATAGATTCATTTTCCCACTCGTAAGTTGAGTAGAAATATGGTGTTGAAGATTCAAACTCGGCTGCACAAGTATCAACCATCTTGTAAACAGGAACGATATGATTTTCCAAACGAGTGGCACGGACTTGGTCAGCTGTTTGGTTCCAAAGTTCCGCAATCTTACGGTCAGAGAAACCATTGCGTTTGGCTTCTTTCAAAACAGCAATGTCGCCTACGTGAGTAGCCAATTCTTGTTCCAATTCGAAGATATGGAGCAATTTGTCAAGGAAGAAAATATCAATCTTAGTCAACTCTGACAATTCTTCGACAGTATAACCACGACGGATAGCTTCAGAAAGGTAGAAGAGACGGTCGTCTTGCGCTTTAACAACCTTTTCCACCAAGGCATCATCTGTCACTTCAGCTAGCTCAGGCATTTCATTGTGGTGAACCCCGATTTCAAGCGAACGACAAGCCTTAAGAAGAGACTCTTCAATGTTACGACCGATGGCCATAACTTCACCAGTCGCTTTCATCTGAGTACCAAGACGACGTTCCCCATGTTCAAACTTATCAAATGGGAAACGTGGGATTTTGGCAACCACGTAGTCAAGGGCTGGTTCAAACATTGAGTAGGTTGTACCAGTGACTGGGTTAATCATCTCATCAAGTGTCAAACCAACAGCGATTTTAGCCGCCAATTTAGCGATTGGGTAACCTGTTGCTTTTGAAGCAAGGGCTGATGAACGTGACACACGTGGGTTTACTTCGATAACATAGTACTTGAAGCTATTAGGATCAAGCGCCAACTGCACGTTACAGCCACCCTCAATCTTAAGGGCACGGATAATCTTCAAGCTGGCATCACGAAGCATTTGGTTTTCAATATCTGACAAGGTTTGCGTTGGGGCAAATACGATTGAGTCCCCTGTGTGAATACCAACTGGGTCGAAGTTTTCCATGTTACAAACCACAAGAGCGTTGTCAGCAGCATCACGCATGACTTCGTATTCGATTTCTTTGAAACCAGCGATAGAACGTTCAATCAAACATTGGGTTACTGGTGACAACTTCAAACCATTTTCAGCGATTTCACGAAGTTCTTCTTCATTGGCACACATACCACCACCGGTACCACCAAGGGTAAAGGCAGGACGGACAATAACTGGATAACCAATTTTTGAAGCAAAAGCCACTGCTTCTTCCACCGTATTAACGATTTCAGATTCAGGAATTGGCTGATGCAAATCTTCCATCAATTGCTTAAAGAGATCACGGTCTTCGGCTTGGTCAATGGCAGACAATTTTGTCCCCAATAATTCAACGCCAAGCTCATCAAGAATACCAGCTTTAGACAGTTCCATGGCCATGTTGAGACCCGTTTGTCCACCAAGTGTTGGCAAGAGAGCATCAGGACGTTCCTTACGAAGAATACGTGTCACAAACTCAAGCGTAATTGGTTCAATGTAAACCTTGTCTGCGATTTCTTTATCAGTCATGATAGTCGCAGGGTTAGAGTTGACAAGAACAACACTGTAGCCTTCCTCTTTCAAGGCCAAGCAAGCTTGCGTACCAGCATAGTCAAACTCAGCAGCCTGACCAATGATGATAGGACCAGACCCGATAACCATAATTTTTTTAATATCAGAACGTTTAGGCATAATTTATGATACAAAGCCCGTTAAGGACCCAGTGAAAATAGGAAACGTGACGACGACGCCTAAGCGTCTAGTCACCGTTTCTCTTTTTCACACCGTCCTTAGGGCGTGTTCACTTTCGTGAACCTGTATCTTCTCCTTTCTATTTGACAACTCTCTGGTTGTCATTAAATAAGGTAGTAGACTGGGGCAAACAAGAGTTACACCCCATTATAGTCACTAGACAGTTGCAATTAACGACGTGCTTTTTCAGCTTGGAAAGCATCAATCAATTCCAAGAACTCATCAAAGAGATAGCTAGCATCGTGTGGACCAGGTGCTGCATCTGGGTGGAATTGCACTGAAAAGGCAGGGAGGTCGCGGTGACGAACACCTTCAACTGACTTATCGTTAATCTCTTCGTGTGTTACCATGAGGCAATCTGGAAGTGTGTCACGGTCAATAGCATAACCATGGTTTTGGCTGGTAAAATCAACACGACCAGTCGCAATTTCACGAACCGCATGGTTAAAGCCACGGTGACCAAACTTCATCTTGTAAGCCTTGGCACCATTCGCCAAACCAAACAACTGGTGACCCATACAAATCCCGAAAATTGGAATTTTACCTTGGATGCCACGAATCATATCAAGTGCATATGGCACATCTTCAGGGTTACCAGGACCATTTGACAACATCACACCATCTGGATTAAGATGGAGAATTTCTTCAGCCGTAATATTGTGAGGGACAACCGTCACATTACAGTCACGTTTTGAAAATTCACGCAAGATAGAGTGTTTAAGACCAAAGTCAACCAAAACAATGTTTTTACCAACACCAGGTGCTGGGTAAGCTGTCTTAGTAGAGACCTGTTCAATATTATTTGTAGGCAAAACAGTGGCACGTAATTGATCTTGCAAGTGCTCAATACTGTCACCAGGATCAGCCATAGTTGCCTTCATGGTACCGTGTTGACGGATAATCTTAGTCAAGGCACGTGTATCAATACCAGAAATACCAGGGATGTTTTTAGCCTTCAAAAACTCATCCAAAGTCATTTGGTTACGCCAGTTGCTGGCACGACGGCTAGCCTCTGATACCACCACACCCTTAGTTGTAGGTGTGATTGATTCATAGTCATCACGGTTAACCCCATAATTACCAACAAGTGGATAGGTAAAGGTCAAGATTTGACCATTGTAAGACTGGTCAGTGATAGATTCTTGATAACCTGTCATACCAGTGTTAAAGACGATTTCACCCGTCACATCCACATCAGCACCGAAGGCCTGACCTTCAAAAATTGTGCCGTCTTCCAAAATAAGTAAACGTTTTGCCATTATAGTAAATTGTTCCTTTCACTAAGATACAAAGGGCGTTAAAAATCTGAATGAAAAGCAAATCTGACAGAGAAGCTCAAGCTTCTAGAAAGATTTAGCTATTTTTCGAAGATTTAGCCCGTGTTCATTTTCGTCTGATTCTCTCTGGAATCTGTTAACGTTGTTTACGCTTTGCCATTTAAAATAGCTTCAATAATTGCCATACGGACAAAGACCCCATTTTGCATCTGAGCAACGATACGAGCCTTAGGCGCTTCCACCAAGCTATCAGCAATCTCCACATCACGATTAACCGGAGCAGGGTGCATGATGATAGCATGGTCTGCTAACTTGGCATAACGTTCTTCAGTCAAACCATAGAGAGCATGGTATTCTTCTTTTGAAAATCCCTTGTCATCCCCATGACGCTCGTGCTGAACACGAAGCAACATGAGCACATCCAGGTCCCCAATCACATCGTCAATGGCGACATGCTGACCATAGACATCAAATTCATTAGAGTACCAAACCTCAGGACCAGCAAAATACAGCTGAGCACCCAAACGCTTGAGAATCTGCATATTTGACTTAGCCACACGAGAATAAGTGATGTCACCGGCAATACAAACCTTAAGATTTTCAAAAGTTCCAAACTCTTCGTAAATAGTCATCAAATCAAGCAAACACTGACTTGGGTGTTGCCCAGAACCATCACCCCCATTAACAATAGAGGTCTGAATGGTTCTACTATCAATCAACTGCTTATAGTAATCAACTTCCGAGTGACGAACCACACAGATGTCCACACCCAAAGCAGACATGGTCAAAATCGTATCATATAGGGTTTCACCCTTATTCACTGAGCTTGTTCCAGCGTCAAACTCAATCACATCCAAACCAAGTTTCTTCTCAGCCACTTCGAAGGATTTGTGTGTTCGAGTTGAATTTTCAAAAAAGAGATTGGCAGCGAAATACTGTCGATCCAGCTGGAAATCAGCTCTGCCATTTTTAAAATCTCCACCTCGACGAATCAGGCCCAAGACCTCTTCATTCGTGAGGGTTTCCATGGTCACCAAATGCTTGAGTGACACTTTTCCATCTGCAATCGCCATAGTTTTTCCTTTTAAAATGATTAACTAATCCTTGCTACCTTTATTAGGGTCTGGCAAGATTTGGTAAAGCAAGATACCGAGAATAGTCGAACTTGCCACACCAGTAATTTGAAGACCACCAAGGTCAATCATCAAACCACCAATACCTGATACCAAGATAACACTAGCAATCAAGAGATTCTTTTTATTATCAAAATCAATCTTATGTTCAACTAAAATTTTCATACCGCTAGCAGCGATAACCCCAAAGAGGGCAATGGAAATACCGCCCAAAACAGCCGTTGGGATGGAACTCAAGAGAGCAGATACCTTACCGATAAAGCTCATCAAGACCGCAATCACTGCTGCACCTGCAATAACGTAAACTGAGTAGACCTTACTGAGGGCCATAACCCCAATATTTTCACCATAAGAAGTTACCGGAGGAGCTCCAAAGAAACCAGCAATGATTTGTGCCAAACCATCTCCAGACAAGGTATGGTCAAGACCTGGATCTTTGAAGTAATCACGACCAGTCAAACTGTTTAGAACCATGACATGGCCGAAATGTTCCGTCATTGTCACAAAGGCAATCGGAGCCATAGTTAAAATCGCACTTGGATAGAACTTGAAGTCGTAATTTACAAACGGAATATCAAAGCTTGGAACTTGGAACCAATGAGCAGCCGCAACTTTTGAAAATTGAACAAACTCATGTCCCGTTAACCAACCAAAAACCACTGAGAAAATATAACCAACTATCAAGCCCAACAAAATTGGAATAACACCAATAATTTTCTTGCCATACATGTTAAAGAGGATAACCGCAAAGAGAGTCACCATAGAAATTACAAGGCTGAAGACACTATAGGTGTCATTAACCATTGTCGCATCCTTAACAGCATTGGCCGCAAGACTTAAACCGATAACAATGATAATAGGACCGACCACGATTGGCGGAAGGACCTTATCAATCCAGTTATTTCCTGCGTACTTAACAATCAAGGCAACAATCAAGTAGACCAAACCACCAGCCATGGCACCTTGAGCCACCGCCGCAATACCATCAGACTTCATAAGCATCTGCATAGCAGCAATGTAGGCAAAACTAGACCCCATATAAGCTGGAATCTTATACTTAGTCACCGTCAAGTGAGCCAAAGTTCCCAAACCAGATGAGAAAAGAGCAATGGCAGGATCAATCCCAACCAAAATCGGCACAAGCACCGTCGCACCAAACATGGCAAACAAGTGCTGGAATGACAAACCAACCAACAAACCAGGTTTCGGCATATCATTCACATCATATTTTACGTTATTCACGATATCAAAGGACTCCTTAAAACAAGATACAAAGGGACATTTTGGCGTAGCCAAACATTTCTGTAGAAAAATAGAAAGTCGACAAGGCACTCCAAAGAGTGCTAGGAGACTTATCTTTTTCCCTAAGAAATGAGTCCCGTGTTCAATTTAACAAGATACAAAGCCCGTCTAAAGCCTAAAGCAAAAATAGGAAATACGATGACGGAGCGCCAGTTCCTAAGAGTATTTATCTTTTTTGCACAAGGCTTAGGGCGTGTTCAATTTACAAGATACAAAGGGCGTTTCACCCTAACTGTCCGCCAACCTAGCTTGGATCGATAATGTTGACGCTATCTTTACCATCAACTTCAGAAACCAAAACTTCAATCTGTTCTGACTCACTTGTTGGGATATTCTTACCAACATAATCTGCACGGATTGGCAATTCACGGTGACCACGGTCAACCAAGACAGCCAAACCGACACGCGCCGGACGTCCATGACTAACGATATTATCAATCGCAGCACGAATCGTACGACCTGTATAGAGCACGTCATCTACAAGGATAACATCCGTACCATCAATTTCGATAGGAATAAGGGATGTGTCCTGTTCAGATTTAACATCATCACGGTAAGCCTTAGTATCAAGCTCAATCAATGGCACATCAAGGTTTTCCAACTGTTTCAAGCGCTCTTGAATACGCTGAGCAATATAAACACCACGTGTCTTAATACCAGCCAAGACAATCTTGTCGAGATTCTTGTTTCGCTCAATAATCTCATAAGTGATACGTGTAATGGCACGCTTCATGGTTACGTCATCGACGATTTCTTTTTTCTTCATAAAAGAACCTTTCTAAATACAAAAAAATCCCCTTGAAACAAGGAGATACACAAAAATATGGCACAGTTCACCTGTACACTTCTTATGGCTCCTTGCCTGCCTCTCTGGACAGTGATTAAAGGACTTATTCAATTAGGTAAATTATAGCAAAATTTAGACCCTTTTACAAGGAAAAAACGGATAGCCTCTCCCAAGAAAGACCATCCGTTTGATGATTAGTTACCTTTTCTCAACTTCTCCAAAGTTTCCTTGAAAATAGCAGGTTCTTCTGCTGTAAATTCGACCAATTCTCCAGTCGTAGGATGCGTAAAACCAAGGGTCTTGGCATGTAGAAATTGTCCATGGCCCTTAAGAGTCTTACGAGGCCCATATAGAGGATCTCCCGCCACTGGATGACCGATATAAGCCATGTGCACACGGATTTGGTGGGTACGACCTGTTTCTAGCTGCAGCTCCACCAAAGTATAATTGCCAAAGCGTTCCAAAACAGTAAAGCGAGTTACCGCAGGCTTCCCTTTGGCTGTTACCGCTTGCTTCTTGCGGTCCTTGTCTGAACGCCCAATCGGAGCTTCAATCACGCCTCGGTCGTTAGGCAGATTGCCATGCACGATAGCCACATACTTGCGCAGAGACTTCTTGTCCTTAAGCTCAGCCGCCAAAGCATTGTGGGCCTTATCATTCTTAGCAACCATGAGAAGACCAGACGTGTCCTTGTCGATACGGTGGACAATTCCTGGACGAACCACACCATTGATAGACGAGAGGTCCTTGACGTGATACATGAGGGCATTGACCAAGGTCCCAGACGTGTGACCAGCTGATGGATGAACCACCATGCCCTGAGGCTTGTTAACGACTGCCACATCCGCATCTTCATAGATAATATCCAAAGGAATATCTTCAGCCTTGTACTCCAAGACCTCTTCTTCTGGCAATTCATAGGTGATGACGTCACCCTCTTTAACCGCATACTTAGCCTTTGACGACCTACCATTAACCAAGACCGTTCCAGCCTTGATGGCTTCATTGGCCTGACTGCGTGACAATTCTGTCAAATCTGCCAAGGCCTTATCCAGACGATTACCCGCCTCTTTTATGATGACTTCCATTTTCCTCTTTCCATAAGATTAAAATCAAGAGCAGCACGCCCACCGTTAGATAGGAGTCTGCCACGTTAAATATTGCAAAATCAATAAAATCAAGCTGAACCATATCAACCACATACCCTAGATGCACACGGTCAATAAAGTTTCCAATACCACCAGAGATAATCAAAACCAAAGATAGGACCAGCCAAAGACTCTTCTGATAATTCTTAACCAGATAAACCAGAGCCGCACCAATCACCAGAACCGTCAAAATCACAAAGAAAAATTTCTGATCCTGTAAAATCGAAAAGGCAGCACCACGGTTTTGCAGATAGGTCAAACTAAAAAGTCCCGGTATAGCCTTGATGACTTGGTTGAGGGCAATATTTGCCACAACCCAATGCTTGACCCACTGATCCAAACCAATCAGGGCCAGAATAGCCAAAGGAATCACAACCTTACGCATATGTCCTCCTATGGTTTATAAGTGTCAAAGTAGTCAAACATAACATTGACAAACTTAAGGGCGCAAGACGACAAGCTAATGCCCTTACGACGAACATACACCATCTTGTTGTCCAAATTGTCCTCTAGTGGAATCACCGTAATACCGTTCACACTTTGCGCATCTAGGAAACCAGACCCCGTTGCATAAGCATCCGTACGTTCCAAGATACCGTTCAAGGTCGCACGGTCCGTCACGTTAAACATAAGAGACGAATCTGACGTATCCACAAAGTTCTCAGAATAGTAAAGGTACTCGTCCTTCTCCTGAGTGAAACGCACCGTAGGCAAGGCCGCCAAGTCCTCCATGACCAGACTGTCTTTTTTAGCCAGCGGATGCCCCTTACGGAGATAAATATGCGTCTTAAACGGAATCAAATCAATAGACTCAAGCCCAAGCTTGTCCATATTTTGCTGGATTCCCTTGCTATTTTGACGATTCAAATAGATAATCCCAATCTCACTGTGTCCCTTGGCTACCTCATCCAAAATCTGAATGGTCGTAGACTCAAAGATACGAAAATCCTTGTAATCAGGATAACGCTCTGAAAAAGTCGTAATCAAAGGTGGCAAAAAGTCATAGTGCTGACTGGCAATCGAAAACTGGTTGCCCTTCTCAGAAGCATTGAGATAGCGGTTTTCAAAACTATCAAAACTGCGCACCACCTCAAGCGCACGCTCGTAAAAAGTCATGCCCTGACTGGTCAAGACAGCCCCCGTCGTTGTACGGGTGAAAATTTGAAAATTCAGCTCTTGCTCCAAATCCTTAATCGCCACCGAAAGGCTAGGCTGACTCACAAAGAGCTTGCTGGCAGCCTCACGGAAGGTACCGCTGTTGGCAATAGCTACCACATAACGTAGTTGTTGTATGTTCATGTGTGACACTTCTTTCTTGAAAAATCAATCATTTCTATTATACCAAATTTTATCTTCTTTTGTTGAGACTAAAAAAGCCCAGGCGACCCCGGGCTTGAGTGACTAAGAAAGTAGCCTTATTCATCTGATTTATCTGTTAAGAAGTACTCGTTTTCACGTTTGTCATAGTCAAACGTTAAGTGAACCGTCTTAAGTTTACCACTGTCGGGACTATAATCATAAAAGCTAAGCGATACTTTTTGAGTGAGGTCTCCCTCATCAGTCTGAGTCAGCTCATGCGTACTAAAGCTGGCCTCAGAGTGGTTTGAGACAACATCTGAAAGACGTGTTCCCTTAAGCAAATCTGCTTGCGTACCCACCGTTAGCTTATCATAATCCTCTTTTGTCCAGTTGCTTTGATAGTCACTAACTTCCTTAACCTTATCATAGCCAAAGTCTGCAGAAGCATGCTCTAGAATGTAAGTACCATCTTTAGACTTAAAGGTCAAACGGACAAAGTTATCACTACCCCTTCCCTCTTTTGCATAAGTAAGATCTAGTGTCTGTGTCTCACCATCATTGCCCCACTCGGCATCCGTAGCCTTACCGTGAGCATCTAGGACCTCATCCAAAGTCAAAGAGTCAACCTTCAACTCCTTAAACTGGTCCTCTGTCCAGTCAAATTGATAATCTTTATCAATGTATTCATTTGCTCTGTAACGACTATCAGCCTCAAACTGATCGGCATGTTTAATGATATACTTGACCACTTGATAGCCTGTTCCACTAAGTGACGTCGTAAAGAAGATGATTGACATAACCAGAGCGATGATAGATAAGGCCTTGCGTGTTGACTTCACACTCAGCGCCATAGTCACAATCGCCAAAATGATAAGGAAGAAAGCAAAGAAGGTAAAGATGAAACCGATTGGAAGTGTCCAAGCCAAAACGGCAAATATAAGCCCCAAGACTAGGATAATAGTCGGAAGAACGATGTTGACAAAAGTATTATTTTTGACTTCTTTAGATTTGTAATAAGGGTTTTCCAAAGGCATCTGACTTGCCTTTGGAGCCTCTTTTTCTTGCTCTTTCTCCAGATTCAACTCAGGCATGTGATGAGGAACTTCCTCCTCTAGTGCTACTTGACCTTCAGCTGGTTGCGCATCTGCTTCTGAGCCAGCAGACACCTCTTCAGCAGCTTCAGAACTATCCACCTGCTGATTCTCAACTTGCTCAGACACTTGGGAAGCTTCCTCCTCAGTAGCGATGACAAAATCCTCTTTCTTAGCCTCCATAAACTCCTCAGGACTTGGTTTACGACCATTGACGTCCTCAAAGTGACGCACCCATTCTTCTCTAGTTGCCATAGCTGACTCCTTTATCTCTTTTTCTTTATTTTATCATACTTTAATCTGGTCTTATGAAAATAAGGTCGGATATAAGAGAGAATTTTTTGAAACTGCCTGATGTGCTTAAGTGACAAGATATATTATGAAAATGAACGAAAGAAAACCACCGCTAGGGTAGTTAAATTCTAATGCTACTACCTATTCTTGACTCTCTTTAACTTCCTCAAACCATTTTTCAAATTCTTTTCGAGGCAACAACTCTTCATCCTTATCGTATCGTCCCTCATAACTATACTTCGATTTCAAACTATTCGTTTTAGCATCGTAGACGAGCCACATTTCTGTGGGATGTTCACGATTATACTCTTTACATAAGGAAACCAGTGTTTGAATATCTTGAGCACCATATTTAAGTAAACTAAACTGCATTTGATCTGAGGTATCTATTTTATTCCTTACATACTTGGCAACATCATCTCTGTCAAGATAATATTTCCCAACCATAAAAAAGATATCAAACCTGTAAAAACCATCTGCAATAGCATAAATGTATACCCTATCTACCTGTTCCTTAGTATACTCTAAACCAAGAGATATCATACTAGCCTGAACTTCCATAAATTTATCTTCAAATTGTTTCATTACTTTATCTCCCATTTATATTTGGAATTATTTCATTATATTTCTTTCCATCAATCTTATAATTCACTTCAAAACCTGTTGGTCTTCTCGAAGTACCTTCATAATTGATTTTGATATCTACTTCTACCTTCTTAGGTGGTGTCGATTTTAGTGCATCTGCCCAATCCCTTTCAATTCGTCGATACCCCTTTAGGTTAACATCTTTAGCTTGAGAAATCAGGTTATCTAACTCAGGTGAACCTCCGAATAAATCACCGAAAATATGTCCAGCATGGTCTCCAACTTCCTTATCAGGAGTATTTCCATCATGTCGCAGGCGACCTTCATGATTTTTCAGTTGTAAATCCTCAGCATATGCTCTATCGATACGACCAAGATCATCTGTTCGATAGATATAGTGATGCTCTCCTGTCTCGTATACAATATTTGGCTTAGGCAATTTGCCATCCATGTGTGAGCCATCAGTTATGATTTCATCTACATTATCAAACCAATGCTCATCTTGTGTAGAACCGAGCCTACTTTCGCTACTAAACTCAGCACTTGCACGTTTGCCTGATTGTTCGCCAGTTTCTTTGAGAGCTTGGCTGACTTCATCCCCATGTTTGGCAAGGGCCTGGCTAGCATCGTCGCTAAACTCTGCGGCTGCTTTACGACCTGCACCTGAACCTCCGAGGATTCCAGACGCCACTTCATCCCAGTTGCCACCATTTGACTGATAGACACGAGCATTGTGCTTACCGATATTCTTAGAAACAGCACCATCCGCATAGGCAAAGGCATCTTCAACCTTGCCTGACAGACGGGCGAGGTCATCAGAAACGTTCGCACCGAGGTGAGTCAACCTGTTTCTGACACTCAGAGCGATATCCTTGCTAAGACCAGCACCTCGAGTCCCAACACGAGCCAAACCACGAGCAAAGTCGTCTAGCTTTTAGACAATAGCCAACAACTCAATTATACCATCTTGATACCACAAGAAAACCACCTCAGAGGTGGTTTAGTCTTCATTAATCATGAAGCATCTCGAAAAAATCTGTAAACTCCTTCGCAACAAATTCAATTGCAAGCTCTAATTCATAAGAGTTCTCATGTGACCAAATGCAGATACTAGGACTATCAGGTTCATCAATATAATTCAAGCATATAATTGATTACCTAATTTAAAAGAACATTTTAACGGTACTAACCCAGCATCCTCCTATACTCCTTCGACTTCTCTCCATACCAGTCCTTAACTGAGTAGCCAAACTGCTCTCTATATTGCTCAGAGTATTTGAAGAGGTAATAGCCTCGTAGCAAATCAATGGAAAAGACATAAGTCGCAAAGACAAATATGGCAGGCATGATAGGCATCAACACCGCATCGATACTCCCTCTGATGTCGCTCCCGGTAGAGCGGTCAAACAGCACCAGTCCAGCTGTAATCCCTGTCCCACCTAAAAAGACCAAGCCATCTGAAATCTTTTCAGTCACAAGTGCTGCCATAGGGCTAAACTCTGTCTGATTTTGAACGGCTTCTTTCAGTTTACGGGGAACCGTTCGAATCAAATAATAAATGGAAAGAAGAAACATGGCACCCGATAATATACTGACAATATTTCGTCGTGTCATCATCATTATACCAGCACATACCGTAAAGATAGCAAGTAAGACTACCATGTAAAAGTAAGTACAATATTTTAGTTTCATCGGACTTTTTCTGTGCCTTATTGAAAAGAGCAGATAGACCAGATACATGACCACATACAAGATAATCATGGGCCACTGAATCCAAGAAAATGTAGGATCTTGTTCAACGGTCAATCCCTTTATAAACATCGGTGTGGCAATGGAAGAAAAGTAAAGAAGGATTGAAGTGATAAATAAGCCAATAAATCGTTTCCAGCTGCCTTTTTGATTGAGCTTGTCCACTGTCTCCTTAGTAACAATAGACTGACTTTGATCATATGTGTAATTCAAGAATTTCAAAAGTTTTCTCCTTTTATCACGAAAAAACAGGAAGGTCTCCCCTCCTGTTTCCTTAATCAGCTTAATTAATCGCCATCTGGACCTGATTTATAAGTAAGGTAGAATGTATCACCATCTTCTGTAGTGTCAAATGACAAGTAAACACTCTTAAGTTTACCATCTTCAGCTTTAAAGTCGTTATAAGAAACGCTCAATTCTTTCTTGAACTCACCTTCACGAACGGTTGAGATGGTGTACTCAGCGTTTGAAGCTTTAGGGTGATCCTTAAGGATATCTTCGAGTTTTGTTCCGTTTGATGGATTACTGTAATCTCCCTTATTAAGAGCATCAAACTGTTCTTTCGTCCAGTCAGATTTGTATGAGTCATCAGTTTGTACAGCATCTGTAGGGAAGTTTCCTGAAGCATGTGACAAGATAAAGGTACCATCATACTGTTTCTTAAAGGTTAGGTAAACATGTTCACTATAGTCTTTGCCAGAATAAGTCATGCTCAAGTCATCACCTGACATTTGAGCATCTGATGCTTTACCATAAGTCTTCATAATTGACTTAGCAGAGTCTTTTCCAGCTTTCAATTTCTTGAACTTAGATTCATTCCAGTCAAATTTAGCATTTTTGTCAATGTAATCGTTGACGTCAGTGCTATCACCTTTTGAGTCAGATTTTGAATCAGATTTTGAATTAGATTTTGAATTAGATTTTGAATCAGATTTTGAATCGCTATCATCATCTTCATCATCTTTGTCAGCAACTTTTGATGTTTTGCTTGAGCCTGCATTGTCATTTGAGTTTTGAGAAATTTGGAAAATCAAACCACCAATAGAGACAAGGAGCATGACTCCAGCTACTGCCGTTGCAATGATAGAGAGCAATTTCTTGCTTGATTTAAGGCTAAAGATAAGTGAAACCACCGCCAAAGCTAGGGCAAGAACTGTCAAGATGATGAAGAGCCAAGCAGGACTAACAAACCATGACAAGATGGCAAAGATTACTGAAAGGGCAATCGCAACAATCGGCAAGATAAGGTTGAAGACAGGTTTATCTGCTGAGCCAGGTACTGGATTAGGAACTGCTCCAAATCCTTGAGTTGTCGGAATAGAAGCCTTTTCAAACATGCTTGAATCAAATTGTGGTGTTGGTTGTTGAGCAGGCGCTTCTGAGAAGGCTGCTGTTCCAAATGGTGATTCATTGCTTGCTTGTTCAGCGACAGCATCTTCAGCTGTTTCAGCAACATCAGCGATATCATCTTCTTGATCAACTTCCTCAGTATCTGAAACGACTTGTGCTGCAGGTGCTTCTTCAGTAGCAACCTCCTCAGCTGGGGCATCTGTAGATGCCGCTTGAGCAATCAAAGCGCTAGTATCAAAATCAGCTGCTTTAGCGTCCAAAAATTCTTGGGGGCTAGGTTTACGCCCATGAACCGACTCAAAGAGTTCAGCCCATTCTGCTTTAGTTGACATAAAAATCTCCTTTTTTCAAGAAATGCAAACAAATGGACCCCTCAGCTTAGTGACGTTTTCCATAAGTAAAACATAGACACACAGCTTGCTTATCCGTGAGCATCCTACGTCTTTCAAAAGTTATGCCTCGCTCGCTGTTTGAGTGAAACAACCTTTCCCTATATCTAGTCCCTGTTCATTTTCTTGTTGATGTTTCTATTTTACCATAATTACAAACCTCTGTTAACCGTTTCCCAAAAGGTTTTTTTCTGCTACAATAATAGGTATAATGCATCAAAGGAGTTATATATGAAAAACATTAAAAAGTACATTCTCTTAGTCCTTGTACTTGTTATTGCTTGCTTAGGATTTGTCTACCGTGAAAATATTTCACGTGCCATTCGTGGAGATGCCTACGTTGACAACAAGATATACACGAAACAATTAGAAAAAGCTCAAAAATCTGGTAAAGACGCCTTTCCTCAATTGTCAGACAAGGTTGGAAAGGACGAGGCTGAAGTTATCCTCCAGACATCAAAGGGCGATATAACTGTTAAGCTTTTCCCTACTCTGGCTCCTAAGGCTTCTGAAAACTTCTTGAAGCATGCCAAGGATAAATACTACGACGGTCTTACCTTCCACCGTGTCATCCAAGACTTTATGATTCAAAGTGGTGACCCTAAAGGTGACGGTACTGGTGGCGAATCTATCTGGAAGAAAGGCTTCGCTCTTGAGCCAACACCATTCCTCTACAACATTCGAGGAGCGCTTGCCATGGCAAATACTGGGGCTAAGGATTCAAATGGTAGCCAATTCTTCATCGTTCAAAACAAGGATGACCAAAGTAAACAACTTTCAAGTGCTGGTTATCCAAAACCTATTATTGACGCCTACAAAAAAGGTGGATACCCAGCCGGTGATACCAAATATACCGTCTTTGGACAAGTCATCAAAGGGATGGATGTCGTTGATACCATTGCCAATCTTGAAGTCGATCAAAACAACAAACCAAAAGAAACGGTAACGGTTAACTCCATCAAAATTGTGAAAGACTACAAATTCTAGTAAAATAACTTCGGGAAATTGATTCTCGAAGTTTTTTGATGACTTGAAATTTTTTTATTTTTGGAGGTTAATTCTTGACCTCGTTAAGGACTCGTGATAAACTATTGTTAGTTTATAAACTAACAGAAAGAGAGTTACACGATGAAAACAAGAGCAATTATTGAATTTAAAGACACTTACGCTAGCATGGAATGTCACAATCTTGGTTATCAAACCAAGGAAACGGCCCTGGCTATCATGTCACCTACTGGACATATTCTATCAAGTACGCCGCTTTTCAGAAAGGCTTATGGTTCAAAAATGACTCACATTGACCAGCTGCCTTTCCATATAGATAACCTCACTATTAAAGCGAGCGGTCTTAGCCAAAAGGCTAAAGCTAATTTGGAAGATTGGATTGCCCATACGATTATCCTTCCCATGGACTACGATAGATATTTTGCTCAACACCAAGAACTACTACACCTCTTGGCTGAATCCCCTGTCGTTGAATCAGTTCAGGCCCTTAACTACAAAACGGTTAAGATCCAATTTTCAGAGTCGCTCAACGATGAACACATTCGTCAGCTTCAGGGATTTATTCTCAGAAAGGCTGGAATTTACAGCTACATTGGCACATCGACAGTCTCTGATCGTAACGCCCACCAGGCACTTGAGTGGGCCAAACTCGATGTTAATGGCCGTTCTCATAACGACCACAGACCTGCTATTTTCCATCGCAGCAAAGGGCTATGGGGTGGCTTCTTTCATCAAGAAAGCCTCGCTTAAATAAGCTTTTGGACACAGGATATCACCCTGTGTCCTTTTTACGACACAAGAAAACTCACCACAAGGGTGAGTTAACATGTTTTAGTTATTGTGTTTCCAGTTACTGTAGATACCGAAGAGAATCACCCAGATTGTCGCTCCAATCGCACCGATATAAGTAGATTTTTGTAAGAAGAGACAAACAAATACAAACAAGAAGAAAGCAATTGTCACTGGGTTTAAAATCTTATAGGCTGGCATAAGGAAGCCATCTGGTAAGAACTCTTTAGATTGACGGTATCTCCAGTGAGCAAGCATAATCAAAACATAGATAGCAATGTAAACCCCTGATGATGATGCTGTAATCAAAGAGAAGGCATCTGATACACCAGGTAAGATGTTGATGAAGGCTGAGATACATACCACAACTGCTGAAGCAATGATGGCACGAGCAGGAATCCCTGTACGTGACAAGGTATCCAATTTCAACGTCTTCATCACTTTACTATTTGGTGTTTCCTTAGCAATTTGGAAAAGGTGACGACCTGTTGAATAAAGCGTTGAGTTCAAAGATGAAGCTGCTGCTGTCAAGACAACGAAGTTAATGAAGGCTGCCGCCCACTTGATACCAACCATTTGGAAGACTGTTACAAACGGTGATTCATTAACTGGAAGTTGTTGCCATGGGAAGATAGCCATGATAGCAATTAGGGCACCCACATAGAAGATGACGATACGCACTGGGATTTCCTTAATGGCTTTAGGCAAGACCTTACGTGGATTTGCGGTCTCAGATGTTGTGACACCGACAAACTCAATGGCTTGATAAGCAAAGAAGACCATTTGGAAAGTCATTACAAAGCTTACCCATCCTTTAGGGAACATTTGGAAGCCTTGTGTAATGTTGGCCAGACTAGCATGTCCAGCCGGTGTTTTAAAGTCAGTTGCTACCATAAAGATACCAGTAGCAATCAGAGCCAAGATAGTGATGATTTTAATCATCCCAAACCAGAACTCTACTTCTCCGAAGATTTTCACCGCAATCAAGTTAACGGAACTTAAGATCAGTAGGAAGACTAGCTGAATCTCCCAAGCTGGCCAGTGCGGAAACCAATATTGCACATAGGTCGCTACGGCAGTGATTTCTGCCATCCCAAGGAATACCAAGGATACCCAGTAGGACCAACCTGAGAAGAATCCCCAACCCTTACCAAGATATTTGGTAATAAAGTTGATAAAAGTATGTTGGTTAGGGTCCATATAAAGCATCTCACCGATAGCACGCATCATGAAATACATGAAGACGCCTGTCAGCAAATAAACAAAAATAATCGACGGTCCTGTTAAGGAAATGGAACGCCCTGCTCCCAGAAAGAGACCTGTACCAATCGTACCAGCAATGGCAATTAGCTGGACGTGACGGTTTTGAAGACCACGTACCATCCCATTTTCAGTCTGACTGTCGTCTTCTTTGTGATGTTGCTTTTGCGACATGTTTTTTCACTCCAATTCTATTTAACACGATTCATTAACTCGTGTTATTTTCACATAACCTACATTTTACCATTTTTCTAGCAAATGGTCAATTTTTTATTCGGAATATTCAGAATCTTTCGAAGTAGAACAAGAGCTCAGACATCTCCAAGCTCCTATTCTTTTGATTTTTATGATTTAGGATCATCAAGGCTACGTCCGTGCAAACCTTTTTCACGTTGTACCTGGCGAAGCTTTTCAGGTGTAATATCGTTTCCTTCTTCGTCAACAATTTTGATCCCTTCGATGTGGTGACGAACGGAGCGACGATAACCTTCGATATATTCTTCACGAAGTTTGGCTTGTTCCACTTCTTCTTCTGGAGTCAAACCTTCCGCTTTTTTCTTTCTAGCAAGCTCATTGATACGAGCAATTTTTTCTGGTGTCATGTTAAGTCCTTTCTAGTTATCCCAAGAAAACTTAGGACAAACTCACCTTATTTTGTATTTAATTGGTTAAAGGCAGCGACTTTATTGGCTTTTGCTACTAGACTAGCAAGAATAGCTAAACGGTTATTCTTCAAAGCTTCATCTTCTGCCATGACCATGGTATTGTCAAAGAAGGCATCGATAACTGGGCTAAGAGCAAAGAGTTGAGCCAATTTATCGCTAGCTGATCCTGTCAATTCGAGACTTTCTGCTGCTTGAGCAAGAGCTTTTTCTTGGTCATTTTCAAAGAGATTAGTATCGACTGCTACTGAGGCATCTGCTTTTTCTGCCAAGTTGAAGGCACGAGAGAGTGACTCGACAGCCGCCTTGTAACCATCCGTCTTAGCAGCTTCTGAGAGGGCATTTGCTGCTTCAAGCATATCCGCAACAACGAAGTTTGAACCAGCAAGTACAGCTTCTTTGATGTCTTTTGAAGTACGTCCCATCATCTTGTCTACACGCGCCTTGATGAAGTTAAGCACTTCTGCTTGATTGTCATATGAAAGACTATCAAATGAAAGTCCATAAAGGCTGTCGATCAACTCATCCATAGGGATGTGCCAACCAAAGGCATCCAAGATACGGACAATCCCTTGTGTTGCACGACGAAGCGCATAAGGGTCGTTTGAACCTGATGGAATCAAGCCAACAGAGAAGAAGGAAAGAAGGGTATCCAATTTATCCGCAAGGGCAAGGATAGCACCAACCTTAGTCTCTGGAAGAGCTCCATCTGCTGCATCAGGAAGGTAGTGCTCACGGATAGCTGTCGCTACGGCTGCATCTTCACCAGCGAGAAGGGCATATTTTTCACCCATAATTCCTTGTAATTCATCAAACTCTCCGACCATACCCGTCAAGAGGTCAAATTTATAAATTTCAGCTGCACGCGCTACGGCTGCCCTTTCTTCAGCAGTCAAACCAGCTTGCTCAGCTAGTGACGCCGCAATAACACCAGCACGGGCCATGTGTTCTGAAAGAGAACCAATTTTTTCATGGAAGGTTACGTTGGCCAATTTAGCCACGAGATCTTCAATCTTGAGTTTTTGGTCTTCACGCCAGAAGAATTCACCGTCTTCAAGACGTGCCACCAAGACTTTTTCATTTCCTCGGATAACATTTTCCAAGTGTTCAGCGTTCCCATTACGGACTGAGATGAAGTTTGGTTTGAGCTTACCATCTAGGTCACGTACAACAAAGTAACGTTGGTGGGTTTCCATTGAGGTCACCAAAACTTCTTCTGGAACGTCCAAATATTTAGTGTCAAAGCTTCCCATGAAGGCAGTTGGGTATTCGACCAAGTTCAAGACTTCATTCAAAAGTCCTTCTTCGATTTGCACTTGAACTCCTTGTTCTGCTTCGATAGCTTTGATTTGCTCACGAATCATGTTTTCACGTTCCTTACTGTCGGCAATCACGTAAACAGTACGAAGGTCTTCTTCATAAGAATCTGCATTGGTGATTTCCACTTCATGTCCAAGGAAACGGTGTCCGCGACTCACACGACCTGAATGGATATCCAAAAAGTCGAGATCAAGCGCTTCGTCGCCCAAAAGGACAACCAAAGTGTGGACAGGGCGAATGTATTCAAAGGTGTTGTTAGCCCAGTGCATGCTAACAGGGAAAGTCAATGAAGCAAGCACTTCTGGAACGCCAGCCAAGACTTCTTTGGCAGGTTTTCCAGCTTCATGTTTCGTCACGTAGACGTATTCTTCCCCTTTAACTTCACGGAATTCGATGTCATCTACAGTCAAGCCTTTTCCACGGACAAATCCTTGCGCCGCTTTTGAGAAGTTTCCATCAGCATCCAAGGCGATTTTCTTAGAAGGTCCTTTAAAATCTTCTGTCAAATCAGATTGTTGATCAGCCAAGCCAATGACACGGACTGCCAAGCGGCGAGGTGTTGAGAAGGTTTGAATACTTTCGTATGAAAGACGGTTGTCATCCAAGAAGGCTGCCATTTTTTCACCTAGTTGTTTTTCACTTGGTGTGACAACGTAGGCTGGCAACTCTTCAAGTCCTAATTCTACTAATAAGTTTTTTGTCATGTTTTTTCCTTTGCATCTTCTTCTTTTTGATAGGCACCTTAAGTACTGGGGACGTCGCTAACTAACTTTGTGAGTCTGTAGGGAAATCTTTTATCTCCTTGATATAGATTTCCAACAGTCTCATCAAAGTGGATTTAGCCAACTGATTTTTGAACCTAAGGTTTTAAAAATCCCCATATACCAGTACGGCGGTGCCTATCCCTTTAGCAAGTCTTCGACTTGCCTCTGGGTAGCCATGTGGGCTCACTAGGTTCGCCCTTTTTTATTTCTAATACTCTTTTTATTCTTCCTCTTCTGCTAGGAGTTTGGCGCGTGTGGCTTCGTCGAGAAGTGGGTAACCAAGTTTTTTACGTTCTGCGACGAAGGTCTTGGCTACGACACGGGCCAAGTTACGGATGCGGGCAATGTAACCGGCACGTTCTGTAACAGATACTGCTCCACGAGCATCTAGCAAGTTGAAGGTATGTGAACATTTCAAAACGTAGTCATAGGCAGGGTGAACCAGACCCAATTCCAAAGCACGTCCTGCTTCTTTTTCAAATTTTTCGAAGTTTTCAAGAAGCATATCTTGGTCAGAAACTTCAAAGCTGTATTTTGAGTGTTCATATTCTGGTTGAAGGAAGATTTCTCCATATTTAACGCCTGGAGCCCACTCAATATCGTAAACTGAGTCTACTTCTTGAATGTAAGAAGCCAAACGTTCCAATCCGTAAGTAACTTCAGAAGTTACCGGACTAGTTGCCAATCCACCAACTTGTTGGAAGTAGGTGAACTGAGTGATTTCCATACCGTCAAGCCAAACTTCCCAACCAAGACCAGCTGAACCAGTTGATGGGTTTTCCCAGTTATCTTCAACAAAACGGATATCGTGTTCCAAAGGATTAATTCCCAACTTTTCCAATGACTCAAGGTAAAGCTCTTGGATGTTAGATGGTGATGGTTTCATGACCACTTGGAATTGGTGGTGTTGGTAGAGACGGTTTGGGTTTTCTCCGTAACGACCATCAGCTGGACGACGAGATGGCTCTACATAAGCCGCATTCCATGGCTCAGGACCAATGGCACGAAGGAAGGTGTAAGGACTCATGGTTCCCGCACCTTTTTCGTTATCATAAGCCTGCATGAGCATACAACCCTGATCATTCCAGTATTGTTGCAAAGTAAGGATAATTTCCTGGAAGGTTAGTTTTTTAGACATTATTTACTCCTTTTTCTCTAATTTCTTGCGACACGAGTCTGCCTCGTCGATTATACGAGGCAAGACGAGTTAGTACTGCGTCTAGCTTAGGCACCCTAGCGCTGAGCGTGGGACAGTCCGACTGTAAGGAGGTCTCTGCCACTGACGCAGTGGAAGGTTAGTTTTTTAGACATTGAATACTCCTTAATTTTTATAATTGCGACTTGGAATACAAAAAGAACCGTGTCTTTGCTCCCAAGTCATACGACCTAGGGGCGTCAGAAACGCGGTTCCACCCTAATTTATTACTTCATTGTATTTTACTTTACTCAGCTCTTCGCTAAGAGAAAGCGCCACTTGCTTACTTTGCCCTACTTGGCTTTCACTATCCCAAGCTCGCTAGAAAAACGCCATAAGCCTTTCTTTCTTGTCAGTATTATAGCAGAAATAGATAAACTTGTAAAATAGAATTCTAATTCTACTTCTCATCAATCCCCAATTCCTGACGAACATGGGCATGGGAATCCTCACGGAGTGTTTGATTGTCAATAATTGAGGCATCTCGAAGTTGTTCTGCCTTTTCCTTGTCCTGAGGCGTTAAATCTTGATCAGGATCATAAGCTTTCTCGACAATAGCTAAAAGATGATTTCGGATTTCTTTTTCCTTGCGAATCTTTGCTTTTTTACGATAACTTGCGACAACCAAGACAACCAGCATCAGTAATCCCATATAACCGATAATGGGATACATGACTGCGACCAATTGACGAAAACCCATAAAGGATACAAGGAAACCACTGAGAGAAAAAGCAGTCACAAAGAACTTGAACCGTTTCTCACTACCAGCTGCAAAGCGTTTGCCTAGAGCATAATAGAGACTAAAAACAGTATTGAAAATCAAACCAAAAATCACGAAAGCATAGAGGGTTGCAAAGATAGGATTCACTTCCTTAGCAATAGCCAACATAGGCACATCTGACTTGACGACCTTGTCACTATTAGCAAAAAGAATCAGGGTCGTGATAAAGAAAATCACACTAACCATGAAGCCACCCCAGGCACCACTCTTTTCAGCTTCATTAATTTTGAAAATGGAGCCCCCCATAACGAAGGCCATAGCGATGGCAGACATAACACAAACAGCAAAATAATTGACGACAGACATCCAAACGCTTGAAAAGGGGGATTGAATAGTTTGTGAAATCCTATTCATCTCCGCAAAATCCCAGTGGCGCCCTAAAACATTGGTCATAAAGATAACAGCAATCATTACCAAAATCATAGGGGTAAAGACTCCGATAACTCCGATGATTTTTTTGAAATCTAAAAAGCTGACCACAATAGTCAAGGCCGTACAGAGAAAAGCTCCTACCCAAAATGGCATGCCAAATTGTTGATTCAAATTGGCTCCTGCACCAGCCGTCATCACAAAACCAAAGATAAAGCAAGTGATAATGAGCGCAATATCCAAAATGCGATATATAACAGGATGACTAATTTCAGCAAGAACGACCGAATGATCGTCCGATTGATAATAGCTTCCCAGAGCAATCATCAAACGGCCAAAACCAACATGTAGAACTCCTAGGACAATAACACCTATCAGACCCCAGGCTCCAAAGCTGACAAAATACTGCAAGAGGTCCTGTCCTGAAGATACTCCTGCGCCAATCATTACACCGACATAGGCCAGAGCAATGCTCCAAATACGTTTTGACATATTACCTCCTGTAAAAATAAAAAAGTATTTCTATTTTACACCTTTACTGTTACAATTCTGTAAAAAATAAGAAAAAACAGCACCTTTATATAAAAGCACTGCTTAGACCATTACTTTTCCCAAGCTTTACGACCATCGATAAAAGTTGCTTGTAACTCCAAAGAGTCATCTAAAACGATGAAATCGGCTGCTAGGCCAGCTTTAAGACTACCACAAACATTTTCAAGACCAACAGATTTAGCTGGAACATGACTCGCCATTTGTAAAGCTTGAGCAACCGTCACCAGACCCCAATCAACGACGTGCTTGACACCATCTTTAAGTTGTAGGATAGAACCAGCCAGGTTACCACCTTCCTTAAGGCGTGCCGTGCCATTTTCCACAATAACAGGAAGCTCACCCAGCATATAGTCGCCATCAGGACGTCCTCCTGCAGACATACAGTCTGTAATCAGGGCAACATTTTGAGGCGTCTTCTGCTTGATAAGGACGCTACAGGCAGCTGGTAGAACATGGTGCCCATCCGCAATCAATTCACCAATAGTATCTGGACTATCAAAGGCTGCACCAACCATACCAGGCTCACGGTGACTAAAGCCACGCATCCCATTGTAAACGTGAACCCAGACTGAAGCACCAGCTTCCACTGCTGCCACGGCTTCTTCATAAGTAGCATTGGAATGTCCCAAGGCAATTGTCACACCTTGTTTAGTCGCTTCTTTAATAAAACCAGCCACTCCTTCACGCTCAGGAGCCAAGGCCAATTTGATTAACTTTCCTTGAGCCGCTTCTTGCCAGACTTGCAACTGTTCAAGGCTTGGATTGCCCATGTATTTTGGATTTTGAGCACCCTTGTAGGTTTCAGTGAAATAAGGCCCTTCAAAGAAGAGGCCTTGAATTTTTGCGCCTCTTTCCTTACCAGCTGTCTCAGCTGTCGTTTGACAAATAGCCTTCAACTCCTCAAATGGTGCGGTCAAGGCTGTCGGCAAGAAAGAGGTCACGCCTGCTGAAAGTAAGGCCTGACTCATACCTAAGAGGCTTTCCGCCGAATTGTCCATAACATCATAACCCGCAAAGCCGTGAATGTGGGTGTCCACAAGACCAGGAGCAATTTGATAGTCACTGTAATCTAGCACCTCTGCACCTTCTGGCACCTTTTTTGTCCACTCAGCAAAACGACCATCTGTGACTGCCAAGTAGCCACCTTCTTTGACCTTATGATCAAAATAAAATCGTTTGGCTGCAATATAATAAGTCATAGTACTACCTCTCATCAATTTTCTATGTTCTCAATACGCCTTCATTATATCAAAAAAAGCCGAGAAATGTTCTCGACTTTCCATATTAAATCACACCTTCTGTAACCTTTTCAACAAGGTTAATGGCATGGTCTGCAATACGTGTGTAATGCGATAAGTAATCAACATAGTTGATACCTGCCTGCGCAGTACATTCACCATTATTAAGACGTTTGGTATGAATCTTACGCAATTGTTTTGCAAGTTTTTCCAACTCTTCATGACGGAGGATAACTTGACCAGCAAGCACCTTATCATCGTCCACAACGACACGAATACTGTCAAGTGTAATACGATGAGTGCGGTTATAGACATCCGCAAGTTCCGCCTTGGCTATTTCAGAGAATTCAATTCCCTTGCTATGAATGTGTTGTGAAAGACTAGCACTAGCGACTGCAAGGTCACCAATACGTTCCAAGTCACGAACTGAATCCAGGACACTTGCCAAGATTTCATTTTCAGAAACACTAAGTGACTCGTTAGAAATATCAATCAAGTAAGTTGTCAACTCTTCGTCAATACTATTAACAGCTGTTTCAAATTTTTCAACCTTGTCAAAGTATTTTTCATCTCCCTTATCAAAGAAAGCATATGAAGCTTCCAAAGACTGGATAGCATATGACGCCAAATGCACCAATTCTTTCTTGGCATTACCAAGGGCAATGGCTGGTGCTTGCGTGATAAGCAAACGGTCCAAATAAAGTGCTTTGTACTTATTAACTTCGTCCTCACCAGGGATGATCTTAGTTACCAAGTAAGCTAAAACTCCGATGAATGGGAACTGAACAATAGTATTGGCAATGTTGAAAGTACCGTGAGCAAAGGCAATTGTCATCTCTGGTGTCAAACCAAGTACAGACTTGAACCATTGAATTAAAGCTGTGAATGGCACCAAAAGAATCAAACACAAGACCGTTCCAATGACATTAAAGAGTACATGAGCTCCTGCTACACGTTTAGCCGCAATGTTGGAACCAAGAGCCGCAAGAACCGCTGTTATAGTTGTTCCGATATTGTCCCCGAAGAGGATTGGAAGGGCACCTTGCAAATCAAGCAAGCCACCTGAATAAAGGCTCTGAAGAATACCAATGGTAGCTGCCGAAGACTGAATCAACATGGTCAAACCAGCACCAATGATGACTCCCATGATTGGGCGGTCACCTAAAGTTGCCAAGTAGTCTTTAAAGGCTGTGACGGACTTCAAAGGCTCTACCGCATCTCCCATCAGGTTAAGGGCAAAGAAGATTCCACCCACACCAAACAAGATACGACCTAGGTTGTTGAGCTTCTTATTACTTGTAAAGAAGAGAAGCGCCGCACCAATGAAAAGCACCGGAAGGGCATAATCACCTAGCTTGAAACCAATCATGAAGGAAGTTACGGTTGTCCCGATATTTGCCCCCATGACAATTCCAATAGCTTGACGAAGACTCAAAAGTCCTGCCGAAACCAGACCTACGACGATAACGGTTACCCCTGAACTTGACTGAATCAAGGCCGTCATGACAATACCAATCAAGACCCCTAAAAAAGGATTACTGGTATACTTATCGATGTAATAGCGTAACTTATCACCGGCTGCCTGTTGAAGACCATCCCCCATGTACTTAATACTGAAAAGGAAGAGTCCCAAACCACCGAGGAAAGAAAACACAATATCTTGCCAATTTACTGACACATTTTTGTCCTCATTATTCAAAAATTTTCGGTAAAACCGACCTTTCTATTGTATCTATTTATTAGGGAATAAACAAGGCTTTTCCTCAAAATAATAGAAAGAAACCAATAAAATCTGACCTTCTTAGATATCTCATTTAACTCTCAAGTTCATGATGTCTAATACCACTATTACTCATATCAGAAATCCATCAAGGCCCGTCTCGAATATACTGCTTTTTTCTTTGATACTTGTCACCAGGTTTCAAGCAAAGGCAATCGAAAAACATTACTAGCAGTGTTTTGAAAATTCCATAAATGAAAACTACCATAGCAGTACCATCATCCGTTGGCGATGTTTTTTCAGTTACTACTACATCTTTCGGGACTTATAAATAACCGATAAATATTCTTGAAATAAATCCTTCTTTCTTGTGATATAATAAAGGCAAAAATTGGAAGTGACATCATGACAATCTACCTTCTAGCACAAGTATTCTCAGCCATCGGAGCTCTCTGTGTCGCCATATCCTCTTTTGCAAAATCAAAAAATAAGATGCTCGTCTGGCAAATTACCGACTACATTTTCACTGCCACTGCCAACCTCTTATTGGGTGGCTATACTGGGGCTTTAACCATCAGTATTTCCATCATTCGAAATAGCCTGATGGTCAAAAAGAAGATGACCAAGACTATCTTGACCATCCTCATCATTATTCAAATCATCGTAGGATCCTATCTCAATCAGCTTGGACTTATTGGCTATTTGCCAATCATCTCTTCAGTCTCTTATAGTCTAGCCATTGCCATCACACGAAACCTTCAGTGGCTTCGCTGGGTCATTATTGAGAATATGTTACTCTGGCTAATATACGATTTGACCATTAAGGCTTATCCCGCTGCCATCACTGATATTACCATCACGCTAACCACTCTCATTGCCATTATCCGAAATCGAAAAACCTTTAGCAGATAGAAGCTAAAGGTCTTTTTCTTATAAAGCCCAAGTACGAATAGCGTGGGCCACACCTGCCTGGTCATTTGTCAAGGTTACATATTTACTCAAAGACTTGATGTCATCACTAGCATTTCCCATGGCGACGCTCTGACCAACAAATTCAAGCATTTCAATATCATTGGCCGCATCTCCCAAAGCCATAATCTGTTCGGGATCAATCCCCAACTTTTCAGCTAAATGCTTCAGTCCACTAGCCTTGGTTGCTCCTTGTGGCATAATTTCAAAGATATAGTCTTGACTGCGAACCGTACTATAGTGCTGACTAAGACTTTCTTCCATGGCATTTTGGAAGTCATCAAGCGGTTTAGATTCCGCCATATACATGGCTTCAAAAATGACCTGACCTTCCGCAAAAATTTCTTCCAAAGATTTGGCCTCAGCCACCATATAGACTGTCCCAGCATCATAGGCAACTAAATCAGGCACTTCATTACCAACAACATAGTAGGTTTTTTCACCTGTCAAGGTTAGAGTTACATCTGGAAAATCCTTACTCACTTGAAAAAGGTCTTCCAACTCCGTATGAGATAAGCTTTCATGTTGAAGCAGGGTCCAATTTTTAGTTTCATAGGTCGAACAACCGTTGTTCATGATAATATACTCTTCTTCACTAAGACCCAATTTTTCAAAATGGGGAACAATGCCTGAACGTGGACGACCCGTACAAAGGACAATCTTAATACCTGCCGCAGCGGCTTCCTGAATAGCCTGAATGTTTTCTACAGGTATCTCTTTTTGACTGTCTAAGAGTGTACCATCCATATCAATGGCAATGAGTTTCACTTGGTTCTGATTCATATTCTTCTTATTCTCCTTTGACTCTAATAAGTGTCATAAATAGTTAACTGATATTGTTCAATGATGCTGTTCAACTTATCACCATAAGTCGTGTCAGTGGCATAAACGCCTGTTAGGGCCGCTGTTGCATCTTTATAGCTTCTCGTTTTGGAGCGGTGCACTCCCACATAGTAGCTTCCCTCGAGAAAGTCCACATAGTCCTGCAGCGAATTCTCAACGGAGCCATAGGAACGAAAGGCAGCATCGATATGGTAGGGATTTCCCTTACCATCATCCTCCCAGGTCGGTAGCGTTACACTTTGACCATTGTATTCTCCTTTAATTCCAAAGAAATTGTAGGAAGGCTTTTGACTTAATTGTGACTGTCCCGAGTCCGATTCTAGGATGGCCTGGGCAATCATGACTGAGGCATAAAGATCGTTTTTCGCTGCTAAATAGCGTGAAGTCTCTCCAATCTCAGCAATAAAAGCAACTGTCGTCTCATCTGTAGATGTCATATTCTTTTCCATTGTCAACTTTGGAAAATTCAAACTAGCTAGAAGCCCAAGCAAAGCAAGTAAGCCAATAATGATCAGGCTCCATTTCTGTAAAACTCTAGGAAAAAGCAGAAAAGACTTCTTTTTCTTCTTAGTCTTCTTAAATTTAGCTTTCGACCTGCTTTTCTTTTTTCCTTTTGCCAATCAGTCACCCCCTTCATCCTTAATAATCTATTTTAGTATACCAAAAATCAACAAAAAAGGCCCAAACCAACTGGTTTAAGCCCTAATCCAATATGACATTAAATAGCGTCTCCACCCCGCTCGCCAGTACGAATACGAATGACATCATCAATAGGAACAATAAAAATCTTCCCATCACCGACTTCACCCGTCGCCACAGCACCACGAATAGCATCAACAACCTCATCAACTGCCAGGTCTTTGACTACTATTTCCACCTTAACCTTGGCCAATAAGGTTGGAACAATCCGTTGTCCACGAACGAACTCCGCAAAGCCACGTTGGGTTCCATACCCCAAGACCTGACTTACAGTCATTCCCTTGGCTAAACCACTACCAGTCAAGGCATTTTTCAAATCTTCCAATTTGTCCGAACGAATAATCGCTTCTATTTTTTTCATCAGTATCCTCCTACGAATCCATACCCATAAAGGTTGGATAAGCTGTTTCCTTGTGTTCACAATCATCAAGACCAATAGCTTCATCACGGTCACTGACACGTAAAGGCATATAACGGGCAATGACTTTTATGATACCATAGGTTACCATCCCCGACCAAGTAGCTGTGAAAATAATGGCCAAAACTGTCACCAAAAACAAACGTGCATTCCCATAGATGAGTCCAACATTAGCCTTATTTAGGGCTAGATTTGGTGTTGTAAAAATAGCTGTAACCAAACCACCAAAGATACCTCCGACACCGTGGCAACCAAAAGCATCCAAAGCATCATCGTAGGCAAAGCGTTTTTTCAAGACAGAAATGGCATAGAAACAAACCGGACTAACCATAGCTCCAATTAGAATGGCACTCCAGATGGAAACGAAACCAGCTCCAGGTGTGATGGCAACAAGTCCGGCTACTAAACCAGTCGAACCACCGACCAAGGATGGATGACCTGTCACATATTTTTCAAGAGCTAGCCATGAAAACATGGCAGCTGCTGCAGAAACATGTGTGGTCACAAGAGCATGAACTGCTAAGCCATTGGCTGCTAGGGCTGAGCCTGCATTGAAACCAAACCAGCCAAACCACAGGAGACCCGCTCCCAACAGAACAAAAGGAACATTATGAGGACGGTGCTCTAAGATGCCATAGTCACGACGTTTCCCAACAACAATTGCCAAAACCAAGGCTGAAACACCAGAAGTAATGTGGACCACATCACCACCCGCAAAGTCAATTGTTCCCCACTTGGCAAGAATTCCGTCTCCCCATACCATATGTGCAAAAGGATAATAGACCAAAAGTAGCCAAAAGACTACGAAAATAGCTAAAGGGGTAAAGCGCATACGCCCCACTACTGAACCTGTCAAAATCGCCACACAGATAATGGAAAACATCATCTGAAAAGCCGCAAATAAGAGATCAGGAATGGCTAGACCACGACTTGAAGCCGTTTCAGAGACACCGTGTAAAAAGAGATGACTAATATTCCCAAAGAAATAGCCATGCCCCCCAAAAGAAAGTGAATAACCAGCAACAACCCACAAGAGGGAAGCAATTGCTAAGGGAAGAACAGACATCATCATGGTATTAATGACATTTTTTCGACGCCCAAGGCCACCATAGAAGAAGGCCAAAGCTGGTGTCATCAGGCACACCATGGCTGAACATATCAATATAAAGGCACTACTACCTGTATCCATGAAACCACTCCAATCCAAAGGAATTATTTTTTATGTTAGATAATATAACACAAAAATAAAGAGTCTACAAGTTTATTTATGGAATTTTTTGATAATTCTTTCTTTTCTGACATCTTATGTCGCCACAAAAAAAGAGCTTCTTAGACCCCATGAAAGAGATTATAAAGCTCTTGTCTATTTAGTTTTCGCTCTTTGGCAACCGTTTTTATAGCTTGATTAGGCTTCATACCGGAAGCAATTAAAGCTTCAACAGCCTCAATTGGAGTAACATCTGATGTCAGGTTTTCTTCCCTTTCTTCATCCGATGCACCAGCTACAATCAGCAAACATTCCCCCTTGAGAGGATTGATTGCAATATAATCCAAAATTTCGGAGATGCTACCTCGCTGGTATTCTTCGTAAAGCTTGGTCAGTTCTCGAACTAGAGTCAGCTGACGATTGCCATAAACCTCACGCATATTTTCAAGAGTATCAGCTACACGATAAGGTGACTCATAGAAAATCTGCGTCTCAGGATAAGACAGCTTTTCCTTGAAGAAATCAAGCTGCTGACCCTTTTTACGAGGAAGAAAACCATAAAAAATATGAGGTTGAGGTGCCAAACCACTGGCAATCAAGGCTGTAATCCCAGCTGATGCACCAGGTAAAGCCACCACAGGAATATCCTCAGCAATAGCAGCTTTAACCAAATCATGTCCAGGATCAGAAATGGAAGGCATACCAGCATCTGAGACCTGAGCCAGGGAAAGCCCTGACTTCAAGCGCTCCAATAAATCCGGAATTTTCTCATAAGCATTATGCTCGTGAAAAGAATACTGCTTAGTCTCAATCTCAAAATGTTTGAGTAATAGCCCCGTATTGCGCGTGTCCTCCGCACAAATAAGATCGACATCTTTGAGAGTTTGAACGCTGCGAAAGGTCATATCCTGTAAATTTCCAATAGGAGTTGGGACAAGATAGAGGGTACCATAATGAGACTGCCCCTTAAAACTCTTTTGAACCTGCATCTTTAATCTCCGTACAACAATTCCGCACAGAAGCCACAGGCTTCATTATTATCACGACGTTGACCATAAAAATCTGGGCAAATATGGAAGCCATCATCATAAATCGCCTCGAGATTAACCTTACCATGAGACATTTTCGTGCCCGTTTCTTCTTGAACCACTTGACTCAAGTGCTCACGCAACTTGTCGTTTTCCAACTTAAGAGCTGTATTTTCATCAAGAATGCCTGAGAAGTTCGCCTTAATTGCCTCAACTTCTGCCAACATAGACATCAAATTTTGTGATAATTCCTCAAATTTATCATACAATTCACGCTTTTCCATTTAGCTGAACTTCCTCCACTCCATAGGTTAGGGGAGCACGCCCCTTATCAAATGCAACCTTAATAGTCCTTGCAATCACGTCAATAGCAACAACATGCCCTTTGCCATCCTTGGTTTCAATTTCATCACCTAAATCAGGATAACTCGCCTTACTATCTCTGTAAAAGTCATCTTCATAACTGAGACAACACATGAGACGCCCACAAAGACCGTTCATCTTACCAGAATTTAAGGACAAACTCTGATTTTTAGCCATTTTAATAGATACTGGTGGGAATTCGCCCAAAAAACTAGAGCAACACAGGGCACGCCCACAAGGTCCTAAGCCACCATAAATTTTCGATTCCTCACGACTCGAAATTTGGTGGAGCTCAATACGTGTTTTAAAATAAGCTGCCAAATCCTTTAGTAACTGACGGAAATCCACTCGCTTTTCAGCCACAAAATTAATCAGCACATAAGAACCATTTAAAGGAAAGACGATATCAACCACCTTCATCTCCAGCTGATTTTGAAGAATTAAGTCAGCCACTACAGCCATACTCTTTTCAGCCTTCAAAAGGTTGTCATTATATCTAGCAAAGTCCCCCTCTTCAGCTAGTCTTTCAACCCGATTCAGATCATTAGGTAGACTGACCTCAGGAAAATCAGTATTCTCCACGACCACCTGAGCCAAACGCTTGTCCTTTTTTTCCAAAACGACCACAAAGTCATCTTTGGCGTAGTGTCTATCTGGAATGACGTATTCTACCATTCCATTTTCTTCAAATTTGATTCCAATGACCTCTGTCATGATAATACCATATACTCCAATGCATTTTGAAAGCTGACATTGGCTAGCCACATGTTACGGGCCTCATAAACCAATTCAAGCCATCGTCTTGCTTTTGGATTTTGTATATCCTTCCCCAATTGATAAGTTAAGAAACCCCAAACCATTTCTTGCTCTGATTTTTCACCACACTGAACAGCCAATTTTGCAAGATCCAAATAAAGCAAATCTTGATTAGCCAGCAAGGACTGTGTCAAACGCTCCACTACATTAATCAAATCAAGAGCCTTATTATCCTTAGCCAAGTGCAAAGCTTGAGCTTCATCCTTGGCAAAGTCTGCCAAGACCTTAGCTTGACTAAGTAACAGACCTTCCCTCTGTAACAAGTCCTCCAAATAGGCCCGATTCTTAGGAAAATAAAAGAGTTGCGCTCGACTTTTAATCGTCGGTAAGATACGACTATCATCAGCCGTCAAGAGAAAAATGTAAATCTGACTCTGGGGCTCCTCAATAAACTTCAAAAGACTATTGGCCGCATTGACATGCATCTTATCTGCATCACGAATGATAAAAACCTGAGCCTGTCCTTCAAAACTTGATTGACTAAACTCTCTGGTCAACTGCCGAATCGTATCTGTCTTAATAAGTTGCCCTTGAGGTTCCACCAATTTAACATCCGAAAACTCCCCTTGTGCAATCAAGCGACAGGGACGACAGTTACCGCAAGGTAAACCATCTTCAGGCGTCAGACAAAAACGACTCTGTGCCAGCCAAATAGCCATATCGAAACTTCCGAAATCACCCGAGAATAGATAGGCATGACTCAAACGATTTTCTCTGATAATTTGTAAAAATTCTTCGAACAGCTTGCTCTGACTTTCAGCTAACTTCATTTTGCTCCTTACAAATAGCTCTTGATAATTTGCCAAGCATCCTCTATCACTTTATCAAAGGGTTGCGAAGCATCAATCAACTTGATCCGTTCTGGTTCGACCATAGCCAAGTCTAAATAACCTTTACGAACACGTTGATGCATATCAAGCTTTTCCAAATCCAAACGATTAACTTCACGCTCACCATTTGCTGCAATACGTTTCAAGCCAGTTTCGGAATCCACATCAAACAACAAAGTGACATCAGGCTTATGACCATCCGTCGCATAGGCATTTAACCAAGCAATCTCAGTCTGATCCAAGCCACGACCAGCACCTTGATAGGCAACCGATGAATCAATAAAACGATCCATGATAACCATATTGCCTTTTTCTAGCTCTGGAAGAACCTTTTCGACCAGATGTTGACGACGGGCAGCTATATAGAGCAAGAGCTCTGTCTTAGCATCCATAGCCGTATTATCTACATCCAAAATAACCTCACGGATTTGCTCTGCAATAGCCACTCCACCTGGCTCACGTGTCGTTATAACCTGACCAGGGTAAACTTCTTTTAAACGAGGTAAGAGTGCCTCTAAAACTGAGGTCTTCCCAGCCCCATCTGGCCCTTCGATTGAGATTAATAACCCTTTTGACATGATACTTCCTTTATTTTTTATTATCTTCTATTTTATCAAATTTTAGCTTAAATGAACATTACCAAAATTATTATAGAGCTTTGAAAACTATATTAAAAAAGAAGTCCATAAAGACTCCCATTACACATCTCGAATGCTTCAAACCATGCCGATTGCAGGGATCGAACCTGTGACCTACGCGTTACGAGTGCGTTGCTCTACCAACTGAGCTAAATCGGCTAACACAGTCATTTTAGCACTCTCTCCCAAAATGTCAAGCGCCATGTAATATCACATCACATTGACATGAAAAAGAACTCGGACTAGCCAAGTTCTTTCGTTTCTTACAATGATTTATATAGTTGACTTGCATTTTCAACAGTGAAACCATACTCCTTAAAGATACGGTCGCCAGGTGCTGAGGCACCCCAAGTATCGATAGTAAGTGTTTTGCCTGCAAGACCAACGTATTTGCCCCAACCAAAGCTAGTTCCAGCTTCAATAGCCAAACGTTTTGTCACAGCAGCTGGAAGGACTTCTTCTTTATAAGCAGCATCTTGTTCATCAAAGAGATTTTGTGATGGCATAGATACGACACGAACATGAATACCTTCAGCTTCAAGAGCAGCTTGTGTATCAAGAGCCAATTTCACCTCAGAACCAGTGGCAATGATGATACCATCAAGATTACCTTTAGCTTCTGATATGATATAAGCTCCTTTATTGACACCAGCTTCAGCATTTTCAGCTGTACCATCAAGGACTGGCAAGTTTTGACGTGTCAAGACAAGCATTGTTGGACGTTCAGTCTCAGCCAAAGCACGTTTCCATGCAGCATTAGTTTCATTACCATCTGCAGGACGGATAACGTTAAGGTTAGGCATTGAACGTACACTTGCCAATTGTTCGATTGGTTCATGAGTAGGTCCATCTTCACCAACTGCTACTGAGTCGTGTGTCATTACATAAGTTACTGGCAGGGTTTGAAGAGCTGCCATACGTACCGCTGGAAGCAAGTAGTTTGAGAAGACGAAGAAAGTACCACCATAAACACGAGTACCACCATGAAGAGCAATACCATTCATTGCTGCAGCCATAGCAAATTCACGCACACCAAACCAGATATTACGTCCAGCATAGTTATCTGCTTGGAAATCAGACTCAGCCTTAACCATGGTATTGTTTGAAGCTGAAAGGTCTGCAGAACCACCCCAGAATGAAGGAACTTGTTCAGAAATTTGTTGGATAGCTTGTTGGCTTGACACACGACTAGCTACAGCTGTGCCAAGTTCATGAGCGTTCAATTCAACAGTTGCTGACTCATTTGCAAAAGCAGCCTTGTATTCAGCAGCTAACTCTGGGTAGGCAACTTCATATTCAGCAAATTTAGTTTGCCAAGCATTTTCAGCAGCTTCACCACGGAACTTAATACCAGCTTGAAAACGACGAGCTACTTCGTCAGGAACAGTGAAGGCAGGTGCATCATAGCCGTACACGCTTTTGGCATGATCAATACCTTCTTGACCAATCGGTGCACCGTGAACAGCTGACGTTCCTTGTCCTTCAGCTCCATAACCGATAATAGTTTTTACTTCGATGATAGATGGTTTATCTGTCTCTGCTTTAGCTTCTTCAATAGCTTTAGCAATAGCTTCCAAATCATTTCCATCTTTAACAAGAATGTGTTGCCAACCATAAGCTTCAAATTTAGCCTTAACGTCTTCAGTGAAAGCCATTGAGGTCGGACCATCCAGTGAAATATCGTTTGAATCGTAAAGAAGAACCAATTTACCAAGTTTAAGGTGACCAGCAAGACTGGCAGCTTCTTGAGAAACACCTTCCATCAAACAGCCATCGCCATGTAGGGCATAAGTATAATGGTCAACAATATCAAAACCAGGTTTGTTGAATTTAGCAGCCAAATGCGCTTCAGCCATGGCCATACCAACAGCATTAGCAATCCCTTGACCAAGAGGTCCTGAAGTAGCTTCAACACCATCAGTATGATTAACTTCAGGGTGTCCTGGAGTCTTAGATCCCCATTGACGGAAGTTTTTCAAATCATCCATTGTCACCTTATAGCCAGAAAGGTGCAATAAACTATAAAGCAAAGCAGAACCATGACCTGCAGAAAGGACAAAACGGTCACGGTTTGTCCAATTACGGCTAGTCTTTGGATTAACATTCATTACATGGTTCCAAAGTACGTAGGCCATTGGCGCTGCACCCATAGGAAGACCAGGGTGTCCTGAATTTGCGGCTTGAATAGCCTCAATTGAAAGCGAACGAATAGTGCTGACCGCCATTTGGTCAATAGCATCAAAAGTCATGATTTCTAATTCTCCTCTTCTTGGACAATGCGGAGCAAATAAACACTTAGGGTCTGTGCTCTAGTTATACTGCCTTTATTATAGCACATTATCTGACTATTTGGGCAATTCAATTCTATTTGAAAAGGCTTAAGCTCATTTATGACTAGACCTTATTTATCCGATTTACAAAGTGGCAGTTTTTGTATATGGATAGAATGACGTTTTGGAAACACGATTGAACTGATTATAAAAAATCAAAGATTCTTTAAGTGATAAATCAGTAGATAAATTGATTTTCAAGTTAAAAGCATAATGCTATCAATCATACCCCACCCGATACGAACCCCCATAGCAACAGCGTGGCTTTCCAAGACATAAGAAAAAGCCGAGGAAACCTCGACTTTATAAAAAATTATTTAACGAAGTCAAGCAATGCCAAGAAGCTATCAGCTTGAAGTGATGCACCACCTACAAGAGCTCCGTCTACATCTGGACAAGCCATGTATTCTGCAACGTTTTCAGGTTTAACTGAACCACCGTATTGAACACGTACTTTGTCAGCAACTTCTTGACCGAAGTCAGCAGCAACAACATCACGAACAACTTTACACATTTTTTGTGCATCGTCTTGTGAAGCTGATTTACCAGTACCAATAGCCCAGATTGGTTCGTAAGCGATAACTGTTGAAGCTACTTGTTCAGCAGTCAAACCAGCCAAAGCAGCT
>OATP01000051.1_pt1 | contig 84661 bp, 69 predicted proteins | sample 1495041 | NCBI WGS metagenome assembly OATP01 (sample SAMEA2579972, study PRJEB22360) | human gut metagenome | biome: human gut; feature: human-associated habitat; material: faeces | place: Denmark | collected 2008/2010 | reverse complement strand
ACTATAAAGTGACTGAAATTCGGCCAGAAACCGCAGCCTAAATCACCAGGCACTAAGTAAGTACTCAAGATACTTGCGGCAATCGAGTCCGTTGGCCTCGGCCGAACGCATGACACTCAAAATAATCCCGTTTGAACAGGCACCTTTGAAGCTCGTGGAAAACAGCCAATTTTTACGGCCGATAACCAGTTCTTTGACGGCGCGTTCAACGCGGTTATTTGAGATCTCAAGACGGCCATCCAACAAGACATTTTCTAGGGCTTCGCGTTGACTGAGTGCATACTCGATCGCGCGGCCTAGTTTGGATTTCGGTAAGACGTGGACGTTCTCACACCAAGTAAAGAACTTAGTCATTTCGGTCTTGAGTTGGCCTTGCCGCTTTTCATAACGTTGCTCTGGTGTAAGCAGCCGCCATTTGCGTTCCATCGTGAACATGCGTCCGCAATAATCAACCCCGGTTTTAGCAGCACTTTTCGTGGTGCTCTGTTTGGCCATGGCCTCAAAGAACTTGCGGCGAATGTGGGCCAGACAGCCAACCCGCGTGACTTGATCGAGTTTCTCGTACACTTGATAACCATCGGTTTGAAGATAATGCCTATAACCAGTTAAAAAGTGTTTCGGAACCTCAGTCGCACGAGAATCGGCGTGTTCATAAAGGATAATTAGCTTATCCTCACAATGACCGGTCGTGGTAAGGGGGCTTTTTGATGACGCTATGATCTAGTTGGTCTGAACATTGGCGACATTCATAGGCGTGTTGATAATGCATGTGGACTTCAACATATGCCGGAATACGAACTGGTTCACGACTGGTAACAGTGACACCCATCTCACGCATTTCGGCGGTACAATTTGGGCACTGACGCTCGGCGTCATCCAGTTTTACTTTGGCTCCTAGTTTGGGTTTGACGACAACAGAAGCGCCATCGCGGTTAACCATCTTAACGGGCACCATGTCGTTGGTTTGAGACATAAAAATCCTCCAATCTGCTTGATAGAACAAGTATAGAAGGAGGAACTCAGTGTTTGTAGGTACGGTATACCTTTGCGATTGTGAAGGCCAATTTTGACCTTCTCTTGGCCGTTTTTGGTGTGCTAATTTTAATTGAAGTTCGAGATGGATCGAAAACTATTATGATTTTGTATCGGATGATGGAGTACCGAACAAAAATGACAGGCTAGTTCCGTAGCCAATACTATTAGACACTTACCTTTAGCTTACAGAAAGTAACAAAATAAATAATAGACGTTCAAAGTCAATCTCTTTCACTTGATTTCTTTGTGGCAGTTTTAGAAATCCTATAAGGGCATTGGCTTTTTGTTGGCGAACCTTAAAAATTGTAAATCAGATTTACAATATTTTTACTTTTGTCTATAATGATTAATTATAAGAGATGATCAAAGTCTTAATATGAATACGAAGATATTTTGAGGGGGAAATATGAAGATTGACATTGTGATCCCTTGGGTAGATGGGGCCGATCCTGTACTGCTTGAGAAGAGGCGATTATTCGAAAATAAAGGAGAAGCTAGTGGTGTCATGAGCGGTCAGCTCAATGGCCAGTATAGATATCGTGACAGTGGACTTTTGAAATACCTTTTTCGTTCAATTGACCGTTTCGCCCCTTGGGTGAATAAGGTTTTTTTGATTACTGATAATCAATGGCCAGACTGGTTGGACTATTCGAATGAAAAGTTAGTTAAGGTTCAACACGAAGACTATATACCAGAACAGTGGTTGCCGACGTTTAGTTCCAATCCTATTTTATTGAATCTTCATAGGATTCAAGGATTAAGTGATCAGTTTATCTTGTTTAATGACGACATGCTTATTAATAAGCCGGTCAAACCTAAAGACTTTTTTGTAAGCGAAGATATTGTTAAAGATTTTGGCATATACTCCGTAATTCCCGCGGATGATCCATTTAGTCATCTACTGTTAAATAACATGATGGTAATTAACGATCACTTTTCTAAAATGAGTCTAATTAAACGTGCTCCTTTCAAAGTGTTTAATCTTAAATACGGTAAAAACTTAATTCGTTCTATGCTAGCTTTACCGTGGCACGCCATTCCGGGATTCTTTAATCCGCATACTCCTCAACCTTATCTCAAGAAGACATTTGAGGCAGTATGGTCACTTGAGGCGCAACGTTTGTCAGCAACGTCTTCTCATCACTTTCGAGATCCTTCAGACTTAACCGATTGGGTATTCAGATACTGGCAAATACAAAGTAACGAGTTTGAGCCTCAGTCTAAACGTTTTGTTCAATATTATGAACAAACTTTGCATGAGAAGATTCGATATGATCTCGAAAGGTCCATACATTCCGTTCTCTGTATCAATGATACTGCGGCATCAAAAGGGGAAGAGCAAGTGGCTAATAGTATTATCGAAGCTTTGAACAATAAGTTTCCAGAAACCTCACAATTCGAGGTATGAGTGTTTGCACGCTTTTTTGTGCAAATAAAATAACCACAGTTGTGTATACGGTTTTTTCTATATATTCGACTTTTAATTCGGCTATTAGCGAATTCTGGTGGCGAAGTCGGATATCGATTTACCGTGTATTTTGCGTTTATGGAATAAGTAAGCGTATGAGACAGAGATGGAGAAAGACCAGTAATTACCACATGGTAGAGTATGGAAGGTGGAAATGCTTATGTCAGATATGCCTTTAGTTTCTATAATCGTTCCTATTTATAATGTTGAAAAATACTTACAGCGATGCATAGACAGTTTATTTGCGCAAACATACGTCAATATAGAGATAGTCCTAGTTGACGATGGATCGGCAGACCGTTCACTGTCAATCTGTAAAAAAAATGCTCAGCAGGATGAACGAGTGCGAGTCTTCTCAAAGACAAATGGTGGGGTTGCAGATACGCGTAATTTTGGTGTATCCGTTGCACGGGGACAATGGATATCATTTGTTGATCCCGATGATTATGTGGATCCAGATTATATTGAGTATCTGTATGGCATACTCGTTAAGAGCAATGCTACCATGTCTATCTGTCAACACCGAAACGTTTACAAAAATGGCAAAATTCAGACGAACTTGTATGAAGGACCAGCTGTGCTTGATTCGCATACTGCTGTTAAGCGCTTATTGTACGGTGACCAAATTGATACTTCAGTCTGGGCGAAATTGTATCCCGCCTGGGTCTTCAAAAAAATTCATTTTCCCAAAGGGCGTTTATTTGAAGACATCGCCGCAACATATAAGACGTTTCTGGCCTCGGACAGTATTGCTGTTGGTTCAGAAGCAAAGTATAGTTATCCATTCAGATATAACTCGATTGTGAATGACCAATTTTCTCTTCACAAGTTGGACTTAATTGATATGACAGAACAGATGGCATGTGAAGTTAAAAAAGTTTATCCGGATCTTCAAATCGCTTCTCAACGTCGAGTGCTATATGCATACATCAGTACCTTAAATCAGATGCAGAATGTTGATGGCTATCAAGAAATTAGAGAACAGCTAATTTCAAAAATTAAAGAGTTGCGAAAACCAGTTTTAGAAGATCATAAAGCGCCTATACGAGATAAAGTAGCAATTTGTTTAATTGGTTTTAGTTATCCGATATATAGAAAAGCTTGGAAGATTTATCTTAAGATTAAGAAAGGTGAGGAAGTATCTGCCTAATACTTTAAATGGTTTGTGGTTAAGATTTGTTAAGATGTCTTGGATATACTGTATTACCTTATGTATTCGGAATTCGAAGGGAGTATTTCTTGTCTCGTTATCAAACAGGTAGAAAAAGCAAGTGGTTTGTGCAAACACTTGAATAAACGACTTTCTCACGTTCTTTTTTAAATAAATGCACTATGGATTTTCAACCCAAGTTTTTAACGCGTTAAAGTTAAAGAGCCCTGTTTAGTTTAAGATTAATTTGATTTTCCGTGAATCAGGTTTTTGTGCGAAATTACTTACCTTTAATGGAGCGATAGCAGCTGAGCTACTGTTGAAAAAGGAAGTTTTCACAAAAGTCAATGAAAGTGTGTATTATAGCATCTAAAAAAGGGCCTAAAAAGGCCTAAAAAAGGTGCCCGAGAAGGTGGTAGTTTGTCTGTTTTTTGCTATACTTTAGTATAGTGATGTAAGATAGGTGACAACATTAAATGTTATCAATAGACGTATGCCACCTAACTGTAAAGTTTATGCTTATATTGTGATTATTGAAAGTTTCATTGTGTCCCTTTAGTTTGCCTTAATCACAATATTTAACAATGAGTGACTCTGAAGTTAAGGATTGCTTAGACATTGATTTACAAGCCTAGATGCATTTGAGAGTGTGGCTTTTCCTAATTTTGAAGCTTTCCATAGTAACAGATTTGTAACATGTTTTTGTTGCTCGTACCACAAGAATGTTATAAGATAACTTGAACAGGGAATTCGGGGGATTATTATTTAGTTTTGAAATATTGGAGGGGTAAATTTGGAAACAGCATCTGAACATAGACGGACCGACGTTGAGCAAGTTAATCTTGGGGGATTGACACCGACCTACCTAGTGTCAAAGCGTTGTTTTGACGTTGCAGCCAGTTTTATCGGTCTCGTTCTGCTCAGCGGTGTTTTTTTAGTTTTAGCAGTACTGATTAAATTAGATGATCCGCATGGAAAGGTATTTTATTCACAGACTCGACTAGGTAAAGATGGACGGCGTTTTCAGATGTGGAAGTTTCGTTCTATGGTTGCTGGTGCGGATAAGATGGTTGACAAGTTACTTAAAAAGAATGACGTTGATGGTGCAATGTTTAAAATCAAGCAAGATCCGCGTGTTACTCGTATCGGCCGTGTCATACGTAAATATAGTCTTGATGAACTACCCCAACTTTTTAACGTTTTACGAGGTGATATGAGTTTAGTGGGTCCAAGGCCTCCTTTGCCCCGCGAAGTTGTAAAGTACACTGAGTATGATAGACAGCGTTTGGCTGTTGTTCCTGGAGTAACGGGTTTGTGGCAGGTTTCAGGTCGTAATGAGCTTGGCTTTGACGAAATGGTTGCTTTAGATATTCACTATATAAATCATGCTAGTGTCGCTGAAGATTTCAGGATCTTGTTCAAAACCATTCTTGTGGTAATTCATCCGACAGGTGCGTACTAATTAATTGTTTTAAAAGTTAGCTCTATTCAGTTTAATTGTATGTTTATTCGTGAGAAAAGTTGAATCGTAAAATTTTGACTTACGAATAATAAGCATTGTTAAAGAGTAAATCTATCGGTGAGTGTGGCTCTCCAAAGGGGGAGTCTTTTTTGTTATACTATGGCGGGAATCTGACAATAAGCCTCAATAATACAATACCTACAAAGTACTCGTACGATTGTAAGATACATTTAAAGCGGCTTCGATATCCCTTATGCAGTGAGGGATACCGAAGCCGTTGTTTTTAAATCAGTTTTAACGTGAACAGTTTGCTTTAACCTTCGGCGACCATGGTAAATAGTCCTGTAATGCCTCGGCATCACCAGGAACGGGAAGGTGGGGTAATTTAGTAAATAAGTAGTGGCTGCTGAATAATCCTTAATTGGCAGTAATACGAAACTTCCATGCGTTATTATTGTAAAAAAATGTATTACTAAAGGTCCACAAATCGCATAACTTCGGCTTAGATGCTTGTGGTTTAACAACTAACGATAGGAGAAATCACATGGTTTATCGTAAAAAGACAGTTCAACGGTTATTTGAATTGCTGGGAGAGATATTAGAAACGCCACTCAGAACTAACAATCATTGAGTGCAATGGCCGAGGTTCTTCAGTGGGCTGCTATGGAAGAAGCGTACCAATCAATCTTCCCTTCAAAGTTGGGCCGTGCTGCTAAGCCATTTCGCCTTCTGTACGGGGCTCAATTAATTAAGCAAAAGTACGGCTGGTCAGATGTTCGGTTGGTTGAAATGATCCGTGACACCCCGGCACTCCAACATTTTGTAAGTATCGATGACTATCAAGCCAGTTTGCTGTTCGAACCGTCAATGTTGACCAAGTTTAGGAACCGAATCGCACCCATTTCGGAGCGGCTTCGCCAAATCGTCGCCGATGACTTACGGGCCAAGTTGATTGCCTACGGGGTTGATGTTAGTGAGATCATCATTGATGCAACAGCGGTTCCCGTGAACATCAAATTTTCTCAGGACACGCACCTGCTTAACCAAAGTCGACTTGATCTCGAAAAGATGATAGATGATCTACGCAAGCAATTAGCGGTTAAGCCGCCACGAACCTATAAACGAACCGCCCAGAAAGAATGGAATAACTACTTACGGCACCTTAAGCAACAGCGTAAACATCGACGTACGATTATCCAGCATCAGCTAGAGTACGTTAAACGGGATCTGCGCTATGTTAAAGAATTATGTACCCAAGGCGGTCACCTGACTGATTGGCAAACGCAGCGACTTGAAACGATTCAGAAGGTATACGAGCAACAATCCTATATGTTTGAACATCAGATTCACCAAGTCGCTGATCGGATTGTCAGCCTTGATCAACCCTTTATTCGGCCAATCAAACGGGGCAAAACCAAACAGCCGACTGAATTCGGAGCTAAAATTGATTTGTCCATGACTGGTGGAATCTTGAAATTTGAGCGCTTTGATTTCAAGTATGGATTTAGAAACTGCAATGGATCACCATTGGGATCTATACGGACAGTATGCACCCCCGGGTGTTGGTCGACAAGATTTACCGGATTCGTGCCAATCGCGTCTACTGCGAAGCTCGTGACATCGAGATGCCGGGACGTCCACATAAACACCCTGATCCCGCCAAAAAGAAAGTCGTAATTGAAGCTGAAAACGCCGCGGTGCCATTGAGCGCCAGATTTCCTACTTGAAGTTTCAATCCGGGCTTAGTCTGGTGAAGGCAAAGCGCATCGAACGCATCGCCGTCACCGTGGACTTTGCGATCGTGAACGCCAATCTCAACCTTTTTTGGTGTGCCAGTTTTAATTGAGGTTTGAGATGGATCAAAAACTATCATGATTTTGTATCGGATGATGGATTACCGGACAAAAATGGCCGGCTGGATCCGAAGACACTATTTACGGGGAGATTTAAACATGAAACTTATGATTACAGGCGGGGCCGGCTTTATCGGCTCAAACTTTGTCCATTTTGTTTATAAGCACCATCCAGATGTTCAGATCATGGTCTTGGATAAGCTGACCTATGCCGGCAATAAAGCCAATATCGAAGACGTTTTGGGCGATCGGGTTAAGTTAGTCGTTGGCGATATTGCTGACAAAGAACTGGTTGATCAATTGATGGGTCAAGTGGATACGGTGGTTAACTTTGCGGCTGAAAGTCATAATGACAACTCACTGATTAATCCGGATCCGTTCCTTCACAGTAACGTGATCGGCACCTATACTTTGTTGGAAGCGGCCCGTAAGTATGATGTTCGCTTCCACCACATCTCAACCGATGAAGTTTATGGTGATCTACCGTTACGTGAAGATCTTCCCGGCCATGGTGAAGGCCCAGGTGAAAAGTTCACGATCAACAGTCGCTACAACCCTTCAAGCCCTTATTCTTCAACCAAAGCTGCCAGTGACATGCTTGTTCATGCGTGGGCACGTTCCTTTGGCGTTCGGGCGACCATCTCTAACTGCTCCAATAACTATGGCCCCTATCAACATATTGAAAAGTTCATTCCGCGACAAATCACCAATATTTTGAGTGGCATTAAGCCAAAACTCTATGGCACCGGTAAGAATGTCCGTGACTGGATTCACACCAATGATCATTCCAGCGCCATCTGGGACATTTTGACTAAAGGCAAGATTGGCGAAACTTACTTAATCGGGGCTAATGGCGAACAGGATAACAAGACCGTGCTCGAATTGATCTTGAAGCTCATGGGCAAACCGACTGACTATTATGATCAGGTCAAAGATCGCCCGGGCCATGATATGCGTTATGCCATTGACGCTTCCAAGACCCGCGAAGAGTTAGGCTGGAAACCGCAATATACCGACTTTGAAGAAGGCTTGGCGGACACCATTAAGTGGTACACCGACCATCGCAGTTGGTGGCAAGATGAAAAGTCTGCGGTTGAAGCGAAGTACAAGAAGAACAGTCAATAAGTTGAACTTAACTTCAATTACCTGAGAAATAAGGGAACCACCATGAATTGATTTGAAATTTGATCAATTCATGGTGGTTCCATTTATTATCTGTTTTCTTATTTTGCGTTCAACGCATTCTGAATCACATCATGCACCCGAGTAAGTTCAGAATCAGACATAACTTCATAATCTTGTCCATCAATGTTCTGGCCTGTGCCATGTAGCTGATCACTCTTAATGGTATTCCCGGCATCACGATAATCCATTGCCAGGTTTTTAACTGATCCTAGGGAGACATCGGTACGAACGTTTTTACCAACAGCGTCTAAGAAGCTTTGACTCAACACAGTCGTTGGATTCTTCTTAAGCTTACCGATAACCGACGTCAAAATAAGCTGTTGCCGCATCTGCCGACCATAATCGCCTTGAGGATCGTCATACCGCATCCGCGAGAACTTCAAGGCGTCACTGCCGTTTAAGTCATATGACTGACCCTTAACAAATGATTTGCCTTCATAGTCAAAGCTTAATGGCGAGGTTACTGTGACGCCACCAACGGCATCTACCATCTGTTCTAGGCCTTTCATGTTGACGAGCAGGTAGCCATCCAGTTTGATGTTTAACAGCTTCTCAACGGCTTCCATGGCGGTGTCAGAGGAACCGTAAGAATAGGCTGCGTTGATTTTGATCGTGACGTCATCAAAATCGACTTTGGTGTCACGTGGGACTGAGACCATGGTGGTTGTTTTTGATTTGGGGTTGAGTACCATCACGATCATGGTGTCGGTACGGCCTTTGTAGGAGCGCCCAAGTTCGCCTGTGTCTGTACCGAGCAGTAAGTATGCGACCGGCTTTTTGCTGGTGGTTTTATCATCGGAAGATTTGTTTGTCTTCTTATTATAGGAATATATTTGCGATGTCGAGTTGTGAACCATGTAGTACACGAAGCCGCCAAACCCCAGCGCAGCAACGAGTACGACGAGTAGAACGCGTACTAGGATCTTTTTCATCTTTAAACCTCATTTCCTCCGTAATCTTTGCATATTATACCGCAAAGTCTGCCAGCTCGCTGATCTATTGTGAAACGTTAACAAACTGTTACAAAAAAATTTGACCTTGGGAGCGCTTCATTAGATACTAGATAGTATTGGAAGGGGAACTGAATGATGATTGATGTGCATTGCCATATGTTACCGGGAATTGATGATGGTTCAAAAGACTTAACCACGTCGCTTGAATTGGCACAGGCGGCGGTGGCTGATGGGATTACGCATGCGTTGATGACGCCGCACCATATGAATGGCCGGTATACGAATCATGCGACTGACGTGATTCGGATGACGGATGAGTTTCAAGACGAGTTAGACCGCCGCAATATTCCACTGACGGTTTTCCCGTGTCAGGAAGTGCGGATTAATGGGCAGTTGTTAGAAGCAATTGACCATAACGACATTCTGACTTGTGACGTGAGCGGGCAATATGTGTTAATTGAATTTCCGTCTGACGATGTGCCGCTTTATACCCAAAATATGTTGTTTGAAGTGATGCAGCGCGGCATGATTCCGGTCATTGTCCATCCTGAGCGGAATACCCGACTGATGAAGCATCCCGGTTTGCTTTATCAGATGGTCGAACGCGGCGCCTTTGCCCAGGTGACGGCTAGCAGTTATGTGGGCACTTTTGGGAAAAAAGTACAACAATTTTCCGAAGACATTATCGATGCGGGGTTAGCACATATCTTTGCCTCTGATGCCCATCACTTGCCGGGTCGCAGTTACGAGATGAGTGCAGCGTTCAAGCGGTTGACTCGTAAGCGTGGCGAAAAGAAAGCCCGAATTTTTGAGGAAAATGCTCGCGCCTTGGTTAATGGGGATCCGTTAGTCCGGTTTAATGAGCGTAAGGTTGAAAAGCGCTTGTTGTCGCGGTATTAATCAACTGAGAAACGCCTTATCTGACTTAGTGTAAGAAAAGATTAGCACTCGGGTTGCACGAGTGCTAATTCCATGCTATAATACATAATGTAAACAAGGAAAAGGCGCAACAGTATCAGTGCCAACAAGTGAATAAGCACGACACTAAAGTACTGCCAGAGCGCCTGGGAGTGCTTTTTTTGTAGAGCGTGAACAGGGCCGCTTAGAAACCGGAGTGTAAGTGGCCTTGGACGCAGGTTTCTGGCCCTGAGAACGCGTTTAGGAAGGCAGCAAGGATCTTGTTGCTCATCCTGATACGTTCTCATCATCACGCCTCCCCGCCATCACCGCCTTTTCCCCGCATATTCCCAACAAGGAGGAATTCAACTATGGCAAACTTTAACGATCCGTTTTTCAATCATGACATGGACGATGTATTCAATCAGATGCTTCAAGGAATGGGTAAAGGCGAGTCAGCCCGCTATGTGGTGAATGGCCACGAAATGACGCCGGATGAATTTGCGCAGTATCGGGCGACTGGTCAGCTGCCGAAGCAAGGCGATGAAATCCCGGTTGAAACGACTGGCGAACAAGCCGTCAAGAAAGGCGGTATTCTTGAAAAGCTTGGCCGCAACCTGACGCAAGAAGCCAAGGAAGGTCTGCTTGATCCGGTGATTGGCCGTGATCACGAAATTCAGGAAACTGCCGAAATTTTGAGTCGGCGGACGAAGAACAATCCAATTTTGGTCGGTGATGCTGGTGTCGGCAAGACCGCGGTGGTTGAAGGCTTGGCACAAGCGATTGTGAAGGGCAATGTACCTGAATCAATTAAAGACAAGCAGATTTGGTCGATTGATCTGTCGAATCTGGAAGCAGGCACGCAATATCGTGGCAGCTTTGAAGAAAAGATTCAGAATCTGATCAAAGAAGTGAAAGCTGCTGGCAATGTGATTCTGTTCTTTGATGAAATCCATCAAATTCTTGGCGCCGGTGCAACTGGTGGCGAAGAGTCTGGCGGTAAGGGCCTCGCGGATATTATCAAGCCAGCCTTGTCGCGTGGTGAAATCACGGTGATCGGTGCGACGACGCAAGATGAATATCGCAATACCATTATGAAGGACAGCGCCTTGGCACGTCGGTTTAACGATGTCACGATCAATGAACCGAGCGCGGCCGACACGGTCAAGATTCTGGAAGGCGTCAAGAAGCTTTACGAACAGCATCATCACGTTCAGTTACCGGAAAATGTTTTGAAGGCGGCGGTGGATTACAGTATTCAATATATTCCACAGCGCTCCTTGCCGGATAAAGCAATTGACCTCATTGATATGACCGCGGCACACTTAGCAAGCAAGCACCCGATTGTTGACAAGGTGGAACTGGAAAAGCAAATCAAGGATCTCAACGCGCAAAAGGATGCAGCGGCAAAAGCTGAAGATTTTGAAAAAGCTGCCAACCTTAAGAAGGAGATTGCCGACAAGCAACATCAGCTTGAAGGAACGAACAACGAGAAGCCTGTCGTCGCAACCCCGAATGATGTCGCTGCAGCTGTTGAACGTTTGACTGGCATTCCGGTTTCCAAGCTGGGTGCATCCGATATTGAACGGCTGAAAGGCATTGGTAAGCGCCTGAAGGGTAAGGTAATTGGCCAAGACGAAGCCGTTGATATGGTTGCCCGCGCTATTCGCCGGAACCGGGCTGGCTTTGATGAAGGTAACCGCCCAATTGGCAGCTTCCTGTTTGTTGGACCAACCGGTGTCGGGAAGACCGAATTGGCTAAGCAGTTGGCGTTAGATCTTTTCGGCAGTAAAGATGCGATCATCCGGTTAGATATGTCCGAATATAGCGATCGTACAGCGGTATCCAAACTGATTGGCACCAGCGCAGGTTATGTTGGTTACAATGACAACAAGAATACGTTGACAGAACAAGTACGGCGTAATCCTTATTCCATCGTCTTACTCGATGAAATTGAAAAGGCTGATCCACAAGTCTTGACGCTGTTGCTGCAAGTCTTAGACGATGGGCGGTTAACAGATGGCCAAGGTAATGTCGTTGACTTTAAGAACACCGTCATCATTGCCACTTCCAATGCTGGGTTTGGCAATGAAGCATTAACTGGCGAGAAGGAGAAGGACGAAGATTTGATGAAGCGGTTGGCGCCTTACTTCCGTCCTGAATTCCTGAACCGATTTAACGGGATTGTTGAATTCAGTCACTTAACCAAGAATGATTTGGGTAAGATCGTTGACTTGATGCTTGAAGACGTCAACAAGACTTTGGCGAAGAAAGGCATCACACTTACCGTGACGGATGCAGCCAAGGATTGGTTGATTGCCCAAGGTTACGATGAAGCGATGGGTGCACGACCATTACGGCGGGTCATTGAACGCAACATCCGCGATAAGGTTACCGACTTCTACCTGGATCACTTGAAGGCTAAGAAGTTACAGGCTGACTTGATTGATGGTGCGATTATCATCAGTGAAGTGCAACCAGCAAGCGGCAAGCCAAAGAAAGAAGCTGTCGGTGCGAAGTAATGCGCACAGCGGCCGCCAAGCGAGAAAAATCGTTTGGCGGCCGCTTTTTTTGCTTTGAAAAAGTAGTATAATAAAATTTGAAATAAATTGCGCCCGTCTGTTTTGCCCGCAACTTTTAGAGCAATCAGCATGAAGGCTTGTTAAAAGGCAATTTATCGCCAGTATTTTATATGTCAAATTATGGTGAATATATTTGAATATTAGTAATCGAAAATTAATTTTTCAAAAATTGTTATTGAAAGCGGTATAAGCTTGTGCTAAATTTAAAGAGAACCAACCGCTGATATGAAACTGATGTATCAGATTTTATGCTAAAAATTCACAAACTTATATTGGCTTAATTTGGCTGTAAATGCTGTTATTTATTGTTGGCGAGACTTAAGTTTTATAATGACCGTTCATCACTTAACTGCTAGAGGTGCTTTGGCTTGATATTGATGAGTCATAACCAGAGTGGTCACGGTGTAAACGCTTATTTATTGTCATACGAGTCTCGTTGTGTTAAGTTATCATTAAGATAATAAAAAAGTGTCCTGGGTGAATCAATATAAGCCAGTGAATGTTGTTGGCAACGAGCATGTAGGTGGTATTAGCTAGGAAACGATAGAAATATACTGTTGTTTCTGCGAGGGGTGATTGGATGATTAAGTTGTATACGTCGGGTTCTTCGAAATCAAGTCGAGAGGCTCGGGCATGGTTAGAAGCCAATGGGTTGCCATTTCAGGAAATTTCGTTGTCAAAGCAAGGCATAAGCAAGGAGCAGATTCTTGAGCTCTTGGCGCGGTCGGAGGATGGCGTTGATAGTTTAGTCTCGCGCCGATCTAAGGCATTTCAGGCACTTGACATTGATTTCGATGCGCTATCACTAAAGCAGGCGGTTGATTTGTTGGCAGAAAAACCGGCTATCCTGCGCCGTCCGATCATTGTGGATGAACGCCGACTGTTGTTTGGATTTAATCAAGACTCTGTCCGGGTCTTTTTACCACGTGAAGTCCGGCGGCAAAAGCTTTGGACGGCTTTGTTAAATACATCGAGTGTGTGAAGTGTACCAACCAGCGTCACGTGCGGTGCTTGACCATCATTAACGATACAGAATATCGTTGATGGTGGCTTTTTTTATGGCGTGAATCACAGCCAACAGGAATTTTAGTTGGTATAGTTTTGACCCGCTATGGCAGAACTGCAGCGCCAACTTGTGCGTCCATCAAGTTGCAAAGCACGCTGAGGGTTAGCAGATATTTATAATTTTCTTGAAAAGTGTTGAAACCGTATACAAAAGCCGAAATTATGCTATCATATTGCCATGAGTCAAAAATTGGTCTATGCGAAAGGGAGCTGCATCATGGATTTGTACAGTGAATTGACGGCCAAGTATCAAACGGTTCCGGCCATTGCTACCGAGATTATCAACTTGGAGGCGATTTTGAACCTGCCCAAGCCAACAGAGGCGTTTATGAGCGATATTCACGGGGAATATAATGCGTTTCAGCATGTTTTGCGCAATGGCAGCGGTAATGTGAAGAGCAAGATCCGTTCATGTTTTCGGGATGAGATGACCGAGACGACTTTGCAGCGGTTTGCTTTTTTGGTGTATTACCCGTCGGAACGGTTGGCTGCGATTCATCAGGATCTGCAAGGGGATGATTTGCAGCAATGGTATCTGACCACTTTTCGCCGGTTGATTCGCTTACTGGCGTTTACTGCGACTAAATATACCCGTTCGAAAGTGCGTAAGGCGATGGCGCCGGAGTTTGTTTATATTACCGAAGAGCTGCTGTATAACGATGCGGACACGCCTGATAAGCTGGCTTATTATTGGCAGATTATTCGTAACTTGATTGTTTTGGAGCAGGCCGATGAGTGGATTGAGGCGACGTGTCGGACGATTCAGCGGCTGACGGTCGATCATTTTCACATTGTGGGTGATATTTATGATCGGGGGCCGGCGCCGGATCAGGTGGTTGAGAGTTTGATCAAGCGTGATCAGCGACATTCGGTGGATATTCAATGGGGCAATCATGATATTTTATGGATCGGCGGTGCGGCTGGTTCGGCGTTGTGTATTGCCAATTTGGTGCGGATTTCTGCCCGGTATAACAACCTAAGCATTCTTGAAGATGTTTATGGGATTAATTTGCGCCATTTAGCACGCTTGGCGGAACAATATTATCAGGATAATCCGGCTTTTTCGCCTAAAATGGGGCGCTCGGATCGGCCAATTACCGAGGCGGAACGGTTACAAATCACCCAGATTCATCAGGCAATTGCCATGATTCAGTTCAAACTTGAAGGCCCGGCCATCAAGCGGCGTCCGGAGTTTGAAATGGATCATCGGTTGCTGCTGGATAAGTTAGCCGCGGATTTTTCCACGATTCAGTTGAATGGGCATACTTATCCCATCACCAATGGCTGTTTTGCGACGGTTGACCCGGCTGATCCTTATCGACTTTTGCCGGAGGAGCAGGAGGTTATTGATTCCTTAGTCGAGTCCTTCACTCATTCGGAAAAGTTGCATCGCCATATGGACTTTTTGATGGATCGCGGCAGTATGTATCTGCGGTATAATCGCAATTTGCTGTTACACGGGTGCGTGCCGGTTGATGAAGATGGCAATTTCATTGGTTTAACGATTGAAGGCACGACTTATACAGGCCGGCAGTTGTTTGACATGCTGGAAGCCAATTTGCGCCTTGCCTACAGTCAGCCCACGGAAAAAGCAGACTTGGCGACTGATTTGCTATGGTATCTGTGGACCGGTCCGAATTCGCCGCTTTTTGGTAAGCACGACATGACAACCTTTGAACGGTACTTTATCAAGGATCCCGCGACGCATGCAGAAGGCCGTAATGCTTATTATCACTTGCGCAAGGATCCTGATTTCATCAAAAAAATTCTGCGTGAGTTTGTGCTTGATCCGGAAGTCGGTCACGTGATTAATGGTCATACGCCGGTGAAAAAAGGAACCGATCCGATCATGGCGAATAACAAAATGATTGTCATTGACGGCGGATTTTCAAAGCCTTACCAAAAGACAACCGGGATTGGCGGGTATACCTTGCTGGATAATTCGTATGGCATGCAGCTGGTCACCCATCAGCCGTTTACAACCAAAGCCGATGCGATTGCCAATTTAACTGACATTATTTCCACCCGCCGCGTTGTTGAAACGGAGGCACGGCGCCGCACCGTGGCAGAAACCGATATTGGCACGGCGCTCCAGGCTGAGGTGGAGGTGTTAAAACGACGCCTTGCTGAGTTACGAAATGGTGACTAACCACGGTTTTAAAATGAGCGTTGTTTGTCAGCAAGCATTTTATCCCGTATAGTTATTAACATAATAAGTTAGAAACATGGATAACCATAGAAAGGGTGGCTTGATGCAAAAAACGATGCGACATCCGGTGCTGAAATGGCTGTGGATCATGGCGGCGCTTGCGCTTATTGCGGTGAGTATCAATATGTTTTACGCCCCGCATGCAGTGGCTGCTGGTGGCGCAACCGGGATCGCGATTCTGGTTCAGGAAGTGGCCGGGATTCAAGTTGGCTTAACCACCATGGCTGTTAATCTGCTGATGCTAGGGCTAGCATGGTTTTTCCTCGATCGCAGCACCTTAAAACGCATTCTTTTTGGCAGTTTCATGCTGCCATTACTTTTGTGGATCACGCCTGAGATTAACCTTGTGACCGATCGGCTATTGGCCATTATTGTCGGGAGTGTGGTATTTGCTTTTGGGGTCGGCTTGCTTTACCAAATGGATGCTTCCAGCGGTGGAACGACGGTACCGCCGCTAATTTTCAAGAAATATTTTGGTTTGAAGCCGTCTGTTATGTTACTGATCACGGATGTCATCGTTTCGCTCTTCAATATTCCGGTGTCAGGTGTTGAGGCCTTCATTCTTGCTGTATTTGCACTCACGATCACGAGTCTGGTCATGAATTATGTCGAAACCGGCTTTGACCGTAAAAAAGCCGTTTACATCATGAGCGATCAGCTGGATATGTTGAAACAGCGGATTCGTGACGAAACGCCACACGGGTTAACGGTACAACCGGTTGTCGGCGGCTTTTCAGATGAAAACAGGGAGATGTTGATGGTCGTCGTTGAGCAAAGTGATTTCCGGCGCCTGATTGAACTGATTCATGGTATTGATCCCGATGCCTTTATTCTGACCGTAGCCGCGACTGAAGTTCATGGCGGTAGTATTTGAGTTGCTAATCGGTTTTTCGAATTTTTAAAGATTAAACATCATGATAAATTGCTCAGTGACGATATTTGTTCACTGGGCGTTTTTTTGTTGAAATGACGGGGATAAACGAGCTGAGTAAGGCCTAAAAATAACAATATTTATAAAACACCGCAAACCAACTTTTAAAAAGATTTCTTTGATAATTTGGCCTTAAAAAACCAAAACCGCTTATTATCAAGTATTATCCTGATTATAAATAACAAAAGTGACTTTTTAAAAGTAAGCATATTTGTTTACCTACTTCATTAAATTGTGCATAATCTAAATCAAGAGATGGCCATCTCGAAGTTAATAGTGTGGTAAGTCATTTTGCAATATGGACTGGGGGAGTCTATATGTTTCGCAGAAGTCTGATCACTTTCGCTCTTGTATTGGGCGGGCTGTTTGGTACGACCACAGTCAGTCATACAATTCAGAGCCGAGACTTGGCCGGATTGCGCACCAGCACAAGGGAGAAAGCTAATGATGTAAGCACATCGAGCGATTTACTCAGAGCAACCGCTGCGGTGACGCCAGAAAAAGTTCAGGCGGCAGCGCATCCTAGTTGGAGTGTTCGCTCAGGTCAAGCAGTCGTTAAATCGTCTGACCCGGCATCATCCGGCCAGACAAAAGTAAGTCAACCAAGTGCTGTTAGCGCGTCGGCAACCAATCAGACCGGTTCATCAACAAGTTCCGCTGCGTCAGCTTCAAATGCGTCAGCCGGAACCGCAACCGCTGGCACATCGACCGCGCAATTTACCGTTGCGGCGGCGTCACCGCACGGGAAAACCCCGCGCCGCCCGCCACGAATCAAACGGCAAACCAACCAACCGCTCAGCCGCAAGCACAACCGGCGAAACCGGCAGCGGCATATGCGAGTCGGGTATTAATGTTTGCCGGGGTCACCGTTCCGTACATTATTGGTAATGAAAGTATGGACGCCGCGCCAATAAACGGTGCCGCAACTTGGGGCGGTCAGGCAAATTACAGCAACGTCAGCGGGCAGAATACGCACTTTATCGGGCATAATCCCGGTGCGTTTGCTGCGATGCTTTCGCTTGGTATCGGTTCGCCAATTACGGTGACCGATGCCGCCGGAAGTCCGCGCACGTATCACGTTTATCGGTTAGTTCAGGTTTCGCCTGAAGCCGTTACAGCTGACGGTCAGGATCTTTGGAACGAAATTACCGGTACAGGTGGTGGTCAGCGCATTACGCTCCAGACTTGTGTTGGTGATTATTGGCGCTTAATTGCCTTTGCTCGCTAACAGGTGTGAATCGAAATTGTCAGTTTGTTTGGATGAGTTTTAGAAGAAAGATCGCGATATCCATGGCAATACAAAAGCAGCTGCCAGCGCATGAAGATGCGTTGACAGCTGCTTTTAATTTGCAGTTTGAAATCGGTGCGTGACGTTTGCTTTAATCAACGGGTACATTGACAATCCAGCCGTCTGGTGCAGGGACGTCGCCAAACTGAATACCCGTGAGTTCGTTATAAATCGCCTGAGTATGTGGGCCGACCTCGGTTTCGGAATAGAAGACATGTTCGTGATCGTTGTATGTGATGCTGGCGATAGGCGTAATGACCGCTGCAGTTCCGCACGCGCCTGCTTCACCAAACTGATCTAAATCGGTGATGGCAATCTTGGTTTCTTCGGTTTTCATGCCGAAGCGATCATGTGCCAACGCCAAGATTGAGTATTTGGTAATACTTGGCAGAATCGAAGGGGATTTCGGTGTTTTAAGGGTTTTACCGTCCTTAGAGATACCGAAAAAGTTAGCTGAACCCACTTCTTCAATATATTTATGTTCGATCGGGTCAAGGTAAATCGCATCGCCATAACCATGTTCGTGGGCAAACTTTCCGGCTTGTAGCGAGGCCGCATAGTTACCACCGACTTTAGCCTGACCGGTGCCGTAGTGAGCAGCACGGTCATGTTGATCGGCCACCACAAACTTGGTTGGCACCATGCCGCCTTTAAAGTAAGGACCAACCGGCATCGCGAAAACATCAAAGATATATTCTTTGGCGGGGGCAACGCCAATATTAGGGCCAACGCCGATTAACATGGGACGTAAGTATAAAGTTGCGCCGGTGCCATATGGCGGTACGTATTCATGGTTAGCGGCAACGACTTGTTTGACCGCCTCAATGAAGCGATCTTCAGGAAACGGTGGCATTAAAAGTTTTTCTGCTGAGTTGTGCAGACGGTGGGCATTTTGATCCGGACGAAAAAGCTGAATGGCTCCTGATTTGGTGCGATAAGCCTTGAGTCCTTCAAAAGCACCTTGCCCATAATGTAAAATTGGCGAACCTTCATTCAAAGTTAAATTGGGATCGCTTGATAAGGTGCCGTCATCCCAAGCGCCGTCTTTCCAGTGGGCAACATACCGATAAGGCAGTTGCATGTAATCAAATCCTAGATTGTTCCAATCAATATCGACGCTCATCGTCATCCCTCCAGTGGTTGGTTGCAATTGCCAAAACACAAACTTGCCTAGTACCGGAATCGGTTTAGTCTAACATTGTGTTTTCATTAAATAATATAGCTCTTATGTTAGATTATTCTCACAAATAACTCAACCGGAAAAATTGTATTTACTGTTAATATTTTCGGAAAGCGGTTACAATTAACGGCGAGGAGGATTATATTCCTCTTGGAAGTAAGGGTGGTCAGATTTAAAAAAAGTGATCCGGTGAGCGTTTCTTGAGCCTTTTCATGGTTGTGCTGTTACACTTGTGGCGGAAGGAAATATTCGTGATGCTTGAACCACATGCAACGAGTCGGATGATGTGATTGGGGGAGTGATCATGATCCAAGGATTAAAAGATTGGTTATACCTCTTCAACTCAGGGCAGGATTTTCAAAGTTACAATCGGTTTGGTGCCCATGAAGTTTCACCTGGCAAATGGTCGTTTCTCGTCTGGGCGCCACATGCACAACAGATTAAAGTTGTCGGCGATTTTAACGATTGGCGCGGCAGTCCGCTGACCCGGCAAGGAGAAACCGGCTGTTGGTACGGCGAACTCGCAGCCAAGAAAGGACAGTTGTATAAGTACCAGGTGGTCAGTCCGGATGGGGCCACACATGAAAAGATTGATCCATATGGGTTTGGATTTGAACGTAAGCCAGGCAGCGCTGCCCGACTGGTTGATATTCCGCGAATCAAATGGCATGACGGTTCGTGGCTAAGCAAGCGTAGTAAGTGGCGACCGTATGATGAACCCTTGGCAATTTATGAAGTACACTTAGGTTCTTTTATCCGCGATACACATGCCGGTCCGGATGGCGGGTATATGACCTATCAGGATGCGATTGATAAGCTGATTCCTTACGTCAAGGAACTGGGTTATACCCATATTGAGTTTCTGCCGTTGATGGAGCACCCGCTTGACGCTTCATGGGGCTATCAGCTGATGGGCTACTTTGCCCCGACAAGCCGGTTTGGCGACCCGGCAGATTTTCTGAGATTGGTGGATGCCGCTCACGTCGCCGGGCTGGGCATCATCATGGATTGGGTGCCAGGGCATTTCATTAAGAATACCGATATGCTCGCTCAATTCGATGGTACCCCGACGTTTGAATACACCGATCCGCACCGCGCCGAAAATGTTCGCTGGGGAACCTGGAATTTTGATTTAGGCAAAGCACAAGTGCAAAGCTTTCTGATTTCCAGCGCGATGTACTGGCTTGATCATTGTCATCTTGATGGGCTGCGCGTTGATGCGGTCTCGAATATGCTGTACATGGATTATGACGCCGGCAAAGAAAATGATCGCAATCGGTTTGGCGGCCGCGATAATCTTGAGGGCATTGCCTTTTTGAAGCAGCTGAATACGAAGGTGTTTGCCAAGCATCCGGATGTCTTGATGATGGCCGAGGAAAGTTCAGCCTATCCTAAGGTGTCCGCGCCGATTAATACCGGTGGCCTAGGGTTCAATTACAAATGGAACATGGGCTGGATGAACGATACGCTGAAGTTCTTTGAAGAAGATCCGGTTTATCGCCACAGTGATATGAATTTATTGACGTTTTCATTTATGTATATGTATAACGAACAATTCGTTTTGCCATTTTCCCACGATGAAGTCGTTCACGGGAAGAAGAGCCTGATGCACAAGATGCCGGGCGATCGGTACAACCAGTTTGCCAATCTACGCACCATGTACGTGTGGCAAATGACGTTTCCGGGGAAAAAGCTATTATTCATGGGCAGTGAGTGGGGTCAATTCCTTGAATGGCGTGACTGGAGCGAGCTTGAGTGGGTTGATTTGAAAGACCCGATGAACCATAAAATGCAAACTTTTACGAAAACGCTGAATCATATCTATACAAACCGACCGAGTCTGTGGCAACAGGATCATGAACCACTTGGCACTAAGATCACAATGGCGGATGAACCGGATGTCATGAGTTACATCCGTTATGGCAAGCAAAAAGATGACTTCACGGTGGTCGCGTTAAATTTTGTCCCGGTGCAAAAAGACCACTTCCGCGTGCCAGTCCCAAGCTTGGGCACGTACACGATTCTTTTGAATACGGAAAACCTTGACTTTGGCGGTACCTGGACCAAATGGCAGGCGACTTTAACCGCCCGACTAGGTGATCATTACGGCGAGCCGGCTTGGTTAGATGTGATTTTGCCAGCAATGGGCGCGTTACTAATTGTTCCCAAAAAACTGCAGCCGTTGCCTAAAAAGTTGGCGACTGAGCACCACCAGCGGCCAGCCGCACTTTCCGGAAAGCAGCCGCCACTGGCAATTTCAAATCAGGAACGACCGGCCATCAGTCATCAACGCGACTGGGGGACGGCGCCTGCCCGAACGCAACCGGTGAAAAAAGACCTGATTGTTAAGAAGCATAAGAAGAAGTGAGGGGGGAAGGCGCAAGTTGCGCCGTCATCATGAGTACTGAAATGTTAGGTATCATTCTCGCTGGGGGTCAAGGCACACGGTTGGGTAAACTAACCAAAACCACTGCCAAGCCCTCGGTACCTTTTGGAGGTCGCTATCGGATTATTGATTTCACCTTAAGTAACTTGGCTAATTCAGGGGTGAATACGGCAGGTGTCATTACCCAGTATCAACCGCTTGAATTGAATCGGCATATTCAAAACGGGGCGAGCTGGGGACTCAACGAGCGTGGTGCCGGGGTTACGATTCTGCAACCATACGCGTCAAGTGAAGGCGAAAAGTTCTTTGAAGGTACCGCGCATGCGATTTATCAAAATATTGCGTATATCGATTCTTATAATCCGCAATATCTACTGATTCTATCCGGTGATCATATTTACAAAATGGATTATCAGGCCATGTTGGATTACCACAAGGCCAAAAAAGCCTCGTTGACCGTGGCGGTTATGCCGGTTGCCAAAGATGAAGCCAAGCGGTTTGGGATTATGAACACCGATGACACGGATCGGATTATTGAATTTGAAGAAAAGCCGGCTAAGCCTAAGAGCAACTTGGCTTCAATGGGGATTTACATTTTCAACTGGCCAACCCTTAAACAGTATTTGACTGAAAGCTATGCAACCGATGGGGCGATGGAAGACTTCGGGCACGATGTCATCCCAGCCTACCTGACCCATAACGAAGCCAGCTATGCGTATGCGTTCCGTGGTTATTGGAAAGATGTCGGGACGATTCAGAGTCTGTGGGAAGCCAACATGGAATTCTTGAATCCGAATAATCCATTGAACATCGGCAATCGCAATTGGCGGATTTTCAGCCAGAATGAAGCTTTGCCGCCAATGTTTTTAACCAAGACCGCCAAAGTGTCAGGCTCCATGATTGTGGATGGCTGCTATGTTGCCGGTGCCATTGAACACAGTATCCTGAGCCAGAATGTCAAGATTGGCGAAGGTTCCGTGATCAAAGACAGCATGATCATGCCAAACGCCGTGATCGGCAAGAATGTCACTGTGGATCATGCCATTGTTGGCGAAAATGCGATCATTGGGGATAACGGTAAGGTGATCGGCAAACCGGACGAAATTAGTGTTGTTGGTTATGGGGAAGTTCTAGGAAGGACTGAAAAAGAATGAGAAAAGGCGATTTAGCAGCAATCATTGATCTGAATGAAAAAGATGACCAAATTCAGCCATTGACAGCAGCCCGCCCGATTGGAACGCTGCCATTTGCTGGGCGTTATCGTCTCATTGATTTTCCGCTGTCGTCATTGGATCATGCAAATGTACGCAGTGTGGCGATTTTCCTGCCCAAGTCGGGTCGTAGTGTCACGGATCATATCCGCAGCGGCTCAACCTGGAATATGGACCAGATAACAGGTGGTGTTTTCACGTATCCGTACATGGCTGGCCGCGATTATGAAGATCCGCAGCTGCGGGCACGGTATTTTGACGATTATCTTCAGTTTCTGCGTAAAAGCAGCGCTCAATATACCATTATCATGGGAACCCAAAATGTCGCCAATGTCGATATTGATGCGATTGTGGCCTACCATCAAGCTGGTGAAAGTCCGGTAACGGCGGTGTATAAGAATCTGCCGGAAGCTGCCATGCAACCGGAAGATCTGACTTTGGATATGACCGAATTGGGAACCGCAAGCTCGGTTGTTCCGGCCGCGGAGAATCGGGGACACCTTAAAGAAGGCAAGATTCCGGCGTTCATGGATATTTACCTGATCGGCACGATTGACTTGATCGATTTGCTCACCGATGCTTCGGAAGCGCCGACTTTTAAACGTCTGCCACAGATTATGCGGGAAGCGGTTTTGCAAAACAATGCCAACGCGTTTGAATATACCGGCTTTTTGGCCAAACTCAATACGATCAAGCGTTACTTTGACGCCAACATGAGCATGTTAGAAGACCAAAACTACCAAGCTTTGTTATATAGTGCTAACTCGATTGAAACCAAGAACAAGAACGAAATCCCGACATTTTTCTCAACCGAATCCCATGTTGCCAACAGTTTGTTAGGGACCGGTGATTTTATTGAAGGGGAAGTCAATCACTCGATTCTTTTCCGGAATGTGCATATTCATCGCGATGCCTTGGTGGATCACAGTATTGTGATGCAAGGCACCAAGATCGGGACCGGTTCCAGCGTGAAATACGCAATTTTAGACAAAGGTGTTATCATTGGACCGAATCTGGCTTTGGAAGGCACACCGGAAGAACCATTAGTGTTTGCCAAGAATCAGAAAGTTTTTCAACCAGATGGCCAGGGGGTGACGGCCCGTGCTTAAAGTACTTTTTACCGCAGCCGAAAGCGCGCCGTTTTATAAAACCGGGGGCTTAGGCGATGTCACCTATGCATTGCCTAAAGCCATTAAGAAACAAGGCGTTGACATTCGGGTGGCAATTCCTTTTTACGAACGCAAATTTCCAGCGAAGTATTTGCCTAAAGTCAAAAATCTGACTCATTTTACGATTGAAATAGGCGGACAGCCGGTTTATGTCGGCCTTAAAACGATTAAGCTAGGCGATGTCACCTATTATCTGATTGATAACCGACAATATTTTGACCGGGACGGCTTATACGGTTATTGGGATGACGGCGGCCGGTTTGGCTTTTTCCAAATGGCCGTGATTGAAATGCTGCAGGTGATTGAGTGGATTCCCGATATCATTCATGCCAATGACTGGCACACAGCGTTCATTCCGGTGCTATTGAAGGAAAAGTATGGCTGGATTCAACCTTATCAAGCGATTAAAACGCAGCTAACCATCCATAATCTGCAATTTCAAGGATGGTTTCCGCCGTCGATTCTGGACACGGTGTTTGGTATCGGACGGCAAAGCTTTAATGATGACGGCTTTGCCCAGGACGGCTCGGTGAACTGGCTAAAAGGCGGGATTAACTTTGCTGATCTGGTTTCGACTGTTAGCCCCAGTTATGCTCAGGAGATTCAATCACCGGCATTTGGCGAGCATTTGGATGGCACTTTACGCAAACAAAGTGGTAAATTAGTCGGGATCTTGAACGGCATTGATGATGAAGTCTATAATCCGGCAACCGACCCGCATTTGACGTATAACTACAGTGCCAAGGATTTAAAAGGCAAAGCGAAAGACAAACGCGTTTTGCAAGAAGAAATGCATCTGCCAAAACGTTCGGATCCGCTTTTTGCGATGGTGAGTCGGCTGACCCGGCAAAAAGGGGCCGATTTGCTCGTTGATGCCTTGGAAAACTTCCTGGTTCAAAATAACGTCCAGGTCGTAATCCTCGGTACCGGCGATCGCGACTTGGAAGAGGATCTTCTGTCGTTGCAAGATCGCTTCCCAGGGCAATTGGCGGTTCGAATTGATTTTGATGAAGCGTTGGCGCAACGGATTTATGCCGGTGCCGATTACTTCATGATGCCAAGCGCGTTTGAGCCAAGCGGATTGGCGCAGATGATGGCGATGCGTTATGGTACGTTGCCGATTGTGCATGAAACCGGTGGCCTGCGTGATTCTGTCACGCCATACAATGCCGAAACCGGCGCTGGTACCGGTTTTAGTTTCTGGGATTACAATGCCGGCGTGTTGGCCAAGATTCTGTGCATGGCGAAGCACGTTTATTCCGATGAGCCAAAAGTTTATGCCCGTCTGCAACAACAGGCTATGGCGATGGACTTTGATTGGCATCATTCGGCGGCGGCTTACTTGAAGGGGTATAATCGCATCCTAGGTAAAGCATGAGTGTCATCGCGAGGTCATGTCGAATGAAAGTCACAGCCGACAAGACGGCATTTCGTCTTAGCTGCGGATCGGACATTCGATGAGACCTCGTTGTTCATGTTCGCCAAAATGGTTGCGATGGTTTAATTTTGATGAGGTGTATATTTGATGGCATTAACAAAGGAACAATTCATCGCAGACTTTAAAGACATGGCCTTGAAAATGTATGCGGCACCGCTTGAAGACCTATCTTCACAACAGCTTTATCAGGCATTGGCCTTGTTGACGCGGACATACATTGCCCAACCTTGGGCTGACACCAAGAAGCGGTATGATCAAGAAGAGACCAAACAGGTTTATTACTTTTCAATCGAGTTTTTACCTGGTCGGCTGTTGCAGTCTAATTTGCTGAATCTGGGTATTTTGGATGCGGTCGAGGCAGGGTTACATGCCTTGGAGTTGCATCCGCAGAAGATTTTTGATGCCGAAGCTGATCCTGGGTTAGGCAATGGTGGACTTGGACGATTAGCGTCAGCGTTCATGGATGCGATGGCCAGTGTGGGGATGGCCGGCAACGGTAATGGCATTCGCTATCAATATGGGTTATTTAAACAAGCCTTTGTTAACGGTTATCAAGTTGAACTGCCAGATGATTGGATGCGCAATGGGTTCCCATGGGAGACGCGCAAGGAAAATCGGGCGGTCACGATTAAATTCGGCGGCTGGGTGGAATTAAAACCAAGTCGCAGCGGTAATTTGCGGGTGATCTATCACCAAACTGACGATGTACTAGCCGTGCCTTATGATGTTGCCATGGTCGGGTATCACAATGGCGTCGTGAACAATCTGCGGCTATGGTCCGCTGAAGCGCCGATTAATGCCGGCTCGCGGTTTACCTTGGAACAAAAAGAACGCATCAATCAAATCACCCAGATCTTGTATCCGGATGACTCTGACAATGCCGGAAAAGAATTGCGGTTGCGCCAAGAGTATTTCTTTACCAGTGCCGGGATTCAGAGCATTGTTCGTCATTACCGGCGGACGCATAACAGTATGGCAGGGTTTGCCGATCGGGTTGCGATTCATATTAACGACACCCACCCGGCGATGGCGATTCCTGAGTTGATGCGGGTTTTGATGGATGATGAACATGTCAGTTGGAACGAGGCATGGCGGATTACATTAAAGGTTATGAGTTACACCAACCATACGTTGCTATCCGAAGCACTTGAAGTCTGGCCGATTGATATGTTCAGCGGTCTGTTGCCGCGGATTTATCAAATCGTTCAGGAAATCGATCGGCGCTTCCGTCTGGCTTTTGTTCCGCAGTTTGGGCAAGCCATGATTGATCGCATTGCTCCTTTAGGTAACGGGCAGGTACGGATGGCTTACTTAGCAACCATTGGCTCTCACGCGATCAACGGCGTGGCCCCGATCCATAGTGAGTTATTGAAAAAAGATGTTTTGCACGACCTGTTCCAGATTTTTCCGGAGCGGTTCAATAATAAGACCAATGGCATTACCCCACGGCGCTGGATTCAAATCGGCGACCGTCCGCTGGCGCACTTACTGGATAAAAAAATTGGCACTACCTGGCGGAAAAATCCGTTGGCATTGCGGAAGTTACATGATTTCAGCGATGATCCGCACTTTTTGTCCGACCTGAATGCCGCTAAAGCCGAAAATAAACGGGCATTGGCTAAGTACATTGATCAAACCGTGCACGTTAAGGTTGACCCGGATGCTATTTTCGATGTGCAGATTAAACGGCTGCATGCTTATAAACGCCAGCTCTTACATGTATTAGGAATTTTAGATGCCTATTTAGCGCTTAAAAGCGGTGAAAAACGACCGAAACGCCTGCATATTTTCGGAGCCAAGGCCGCACCCAGTTATGTTTATGCCAAAGAGATCATCAAGGTTATGAATGCGGTAGCGGATATGGTGAACGGTGATCCGGAAGTCAGCCCTTATTTGCAAGTCGTTTTCTTACCTAACTACGGTGTGACGATGGCTGAAAAGATCATCCCTGCTGCTGATATCTCCGAGCAGATCTCCACAGCCGGTAAAGAGGCCAGTGGCACCAGTAACATGAAGCTCATGAGTGCCGGCGCGTTAACCTTAGCAACTCTGGATGGGGCCAACATCGAGATTAAAAATGCGGTGGGCGATGATAACATTGAAATTTTCGGCTTAACCGAAGATGAGATTGCCGGTTATTATCAGCGCGGTGATTACCGGGCCCGCGACTTTTATGAAAAGGATCCGCGCTTGCATGCGGTGTTGGATATGCTGGTTAATGGCCAGATTCCGGGAATTGAAACGGAAGGCCGCGATATCTTCAATTCCTTGCTGACGTATAACGATGAATATTTTGTGTTAGCTGACTTTGAAAGTTACTTAGCCGCTAATGCCAAGCTGGATGCCTTGTATCAACAGCCGCAAGCCTGGGCGAAGAAAGCGTTGGTAAACATTGCAGAAAGTGGGCGCTTTTCCGCAGACTTTACGGTTCAGCGCTATGGTCGCGACATTTGGCATGTGGTCCCGCAAACGCCAGAAGATGATGGCTCAGGCAACTGATGCGTTACATGGAGGAAAAAGATGTTTCAATTTGATTCATTCACCGATCGGCAGCCTTTTGGGGCAGTTCGGAAGGCAACAACGATTCATTTCACGGCTAAAGCTGACGGTGCGGTGACGCAAGCCTCACTGATTATCATGCCGGATGGGCGCGGGGATCAAACCGAGACATTGCCAATGACCAAAAGCCCGAATGGTTATACGGTGAGTTTTGCCCCGCAGACGGCTGGTTTATGGTTTTACCATTTTGAACTGCAAACCGATGAAGGCCGCCAACGCTTTGGTGCGGTTGATGGCGGTTTTGGCGGGATCGGGCAAGTTTATCCGGAAAATGCCGATGTGAACAGTTATCAGCTGACCGTGGTCAATGAGTTTGACCCAGTGCCGGAATGGTATCGGCATGCGCGGTTTTACCATATTTTCGTGGACCGGTTTAATAACGGGAATGCGGATGGCCACGTCAACGCACCGAAAGCCAATTCTTTTATCTATGGGCGCCAGTCGGATCGGCCAATGTATATTCGCGGTACCAATGGCGAAGTGTTGCGCTGGGATTTTTATGGTGGTAACTTAACCGGCATTCAGCAAAAATTGCCGCTGTTAGCTGCACGGGGGATTAATGCGCTTTATCTGAGCCCGATTTTTCAGGCGCGCAGCAATCACCGCTATGATACCGGTGATTATTATGCGATTGATGAAGTGTTAGGTACATTGCATGATTTCAAGCAGTTTCTGGCGGCGGCTCATCAGCTGGGGATGCATGTGATTCTGGATGGTGTGTTCAATCATGTCGGTGCCGACAGCCGGTATTTCAATGCCGTGAACGAATATGACGATGTTGGTGCGGCGAACAGTCTGGATTCACCATACGCATCGTGGTTTTCGTTTAAAAGATTTCCTGATGACTATAACAGCTGGTGGGGGGTTAAAGACCTCCCGGCGATTAATAAAGACAATCAGGATTTTCACAATTTTATTGCCGCTAAAAAAGATTCGGTGATCAGTTATTGGACCGATCTGGGCGTGGATGGCTGGCGTTTGGATGTCGCCGATGAGCTGACTGACGACTTTATTCATCAAATTCGGACGACATTGGATCAGTTTCCTGACCGGGTTTTGATCGGTGAGGTTTGGGAAGATGCATCGAATAAGCAGGCTTATGGCAAACGCCGCCAGTATTTTGAAGGTGGCGAGCTGAACGCCGTGATGAATTACCCGTTGCGGTCGATGTTGATTGATTTTGTCAACGGTCAACTCAGCGCGGCCGGTTTTGTCCGCCAGTTAATGACGCTCAAGGAAAACTATCCGCCCAATGCGTTTGCGTTTAATTTTAATAACATTGGCACGCATGATACGGCGCGAATCTTGACCGTGTTGAATGGTGATCGGCGTAAGTTACAATTGATTGTGTCACTTCTTTATTGGCTGCCGGGGGTACCTTGTCTTTATTATGGCGACGAGGCAGGATTAACCGGCGGCAAGGATCCGGACAACCGCGCCTTTTATCCATGGGGGCACGAAGATCAAGCCATTTTGGATATGTATCAGATTGCGTTACAGACGCGGATCGATCAACCAGCTTTAGCAGCCGATGCGGCATTTTTCCCGTTCACGTTTGAAGACAGCCTCGGTTTTGTCCGGCAAAACGAGGCCCAGACGTTGGTCGTCTTGGCCAACCCCACCTGCTCGCCTCAGGTTTTACAAGACCCGAATGCCAAGCTTGTTCCGGCTAATCTGCGGTCACTTTTGCCAATGGGAACCATGGTGCCGCCTGGAAGCGTGATTTGGCAAGCTATCTAAAAAGTCGGGATTGTAGCTATAGGTAGCTGTTAGAGGTGCTAAATTAGAGATCGCAAAAAGCAGCAACCAAAAAATGGCTGCTGCTTTTTGAGTCGCCAGGTAAAACAGCTGGTCTACATTGTCACCGCAAGCGTTTCGCGTAATCCGCTAGTTTGATAAACGCGGGTGTCTTTGGTGACAAAAATCGCTTCCTGACCTTCTGCTTCGATTGCATCGTAACCAGCCGGGACGCCAGCGTAGAAACCGACTGAAGATAACACGTCACCGATAAGACCATTATCGGCAATGACAGTGATGCTGGCCATGTTCGACTCGACCGGATAACCGGTATTAGGATCGATGAGGTGGTGGTATTCTTTGCCGGCAATCTCTGAATGGCGTTCAAAAATGCCGGTTGTCACAACGGCTTTTGGCTCGGTTGTCAGCGTTGCAATGCTGCGCTGGCCGGGATGGCGGGGATCCGCGATTGGCCACTGCCACAAAGGAATGCCACTGGCCGCTTTACCAACGAGGCGCTGGTTGCCACCTAAGTCAATCAAGCCGCCTTCAACCCCGGTTTTATCCCATAAATCATAGACTTGATCGACAATAAATCCTTTGGCAATTCCGCCAAGATCCAAAACCATTCCTTCTTTAGGTAAAAAGACGGTTTGATTTTCCGAATCAAGCTCGACTAGATTCGGGTCGGTTAAAGCTAGGGCTGCATTAACTTCATTGGCGGATGGAACGCGCGCATCGGCAAAGCCAATTCGCCATAACTTGACGATCGGGCCGATTAACGCGTTGTAGCCTAGACCACGTTTGCTCCAGGCTACTGCTTGGGCGATGAGATTAAACACCGGTCGTACCGGAATGTGGACCGGTGTTTTACCGGCCTGGGCATTAATCATGGTTAGCAACGATTCGTCATCATAAAGCGATAGCAAATGCGCATAAGCCTGAATCATACTGACACTTTGATTAAGTAATTCGTTGGCACCATCGGCATAAACGGTTAACGTATTGTCCGCACCTAAGCCGTGAAAGGTTGTTGTCGTTGTCATATTGCACCTCCAAGTAGTCATTGATTATCCTAATGCATAGTATGAACGGTTTGCATATTTGTTGCAATCGTTATGATTTCAGGTATTATTCGTTGTGAATGTCAATTGATTCACCGCGTGTGCTCAGCGCAATTCATGAGGAGGCCAACTATGGCGGCATATAGTTCAGCACAACAGGAAGCATTAAAAGAATTCAAGCAGGATATCGGCCACTTAAATGCCTTATCCAATTCAAGTCGGCAAAAGCTGATTATGATTCTCGGTGCAGCCGATAATCACGTAGGCGTTAGTGTTAATGATCTGGCTGATGCAATCGGATTATCGCAGCCAGCTACCTCGCATCATCTCAAACACTTGAAAGATATTGGGATGGTCGGATCCCGCCGTGAAGGCAATATGGTTTATTATTATTTAACCTTAAACGATACAATTGCCCGGCTTGAGCGGTTAACTAACGCCTTGAAGCGCCAGATCGCCCAAGCGTGACAAAAGTCTTATTGTTCAGCGTGAACCATGGCTAATGCAAATAACAGGTTATTCCTATGTAAAAGTTTTGTAAGAAAGCGCTTGATGCCGTTAAAAAGCGTGTTTAAACGATGATTAAGATCAATTTTGCTTTATAATAGCCTCTAACGACTTTTCTGACGAGGGGGAATTAGTATGGATGCTGGTCGCAATATTTTAAAAGATGAACAACGCCGATTTGCCCGTCTGAAAAGTGCCCAGCATGCAGCGGCGTTGAATCTGGTCGTTTATGGTGGTTTAACAGTGGCCGAATTGTGGATCGCGCAATTAGCACATTCCAGGGCATTGGCGGCAGATGGCTTGAATAATCTGACAGGTGTGGCTTCGGCGCTTATCTTATTATGGGGGCTGCAAGTTTCCCAGCAACGACCAGACAGTGAGCATCGATTTGAACACTGGCGATTTCAAACGATTGCAACCTTGTTTTCAGGTCTGATTATGTTAGTCGTTGGACTGGACGTGGTGCTTGATGGCTACCACGGGTTGCAGGCATGGTACCAAGGTAAAGTGCAAGTGCCCGGTGTTTTGGCGGTTTATGTGAGCCTGGCTGCGGGGGTGGCCATGGCGAGTGTTTCGTTGATGAATCATATTCGCGCTAAGCAACTGGACAGCAGCGTATTACGGACAGCGTCTAAAGACAGTTTTTCCGATGCTGCGACTAGCGGTGGGACTTTACTGGCCATTCTAGGTGCGAAGGCTGGGTGGCTGTGGCTGGATGGCGGCGCAGCGATTGCGGTCGGCCTTTTGATTTTATATGCCGCTTGGACAATTCTACGTGATGCCATTTTTGAATTGACAGATGGGTTTGACACCAAGAAAATTGCGGCTTATCGGCAAACGATTACGCAGGTTCCGGGAGTTCTCGGGGTTCAAAGCATTGAAGCGCGTTATGCCGGCGATGCGGTGTTGCTGACGATCGGCATTCGGGTGGATCCGACAATGACCGTGGCGGATTCTTATGAATTAGGCGAACGAGTCGAACGCAAATTGATGGATGCGTACGATATTCTGGATGCCGATGTTAAAACTTATCCGGCCGATTTACCACCGGAAGATGCGCCGCAAGATCCGTAAGATTGCGGTGGGTTTTCCGAAACGAGGCTTTTGGGAATTAGCGCGCGGTTTTCGTGGATGAGTTTAACGACTGCCTCTGTACAAATAGCGTGCATGTGTTAAAATTTGACCTATAAAATTTACCAGCTGAGTCGCAGTAGTGTTATCTAGGTAGGCATTCAGAAAAACGGTGGTTGCTGCAAACCGTTCCGCCTGATAGCACGAATTACAGCTCAATGAATTCTGGCCGCGGGTCATGCCGATATCCATGAGAGTGATGCAAAGCATAATTTGGGTGGTACCGCGGTGAAAGTCGTCCCTGATCTTAGTTGATCAGGGACGACTTTTTTCGTAATTAGGTACATTTTGGCTCGAGGCTAACGTGCTGATCATGCTAGCCATATCGTAATGAGGAGGATTTTTCTAATGACAGAAACACAGCGAGGACAGATTTTAGATGAATTAAAATGGCGGGGGGCGCTGAATCAGCTGACCGATGAAGCCGGGCTGCGCAAGTTAACCGAAGAAAAGGCGGTTAGCGTATACTGTGGTACCGACCCAACTGGCGATTCTCTGCATGTCGGCCATCTGATTCCTTTCATGATTCTCAAGCGCTTCCAATTAATGGGACATCGACCGGTCATTTTAATCGGTGGCGGAACCGGTTCGATTGGGGATCCATCTGGCCGCAACTCGGAAAGGGTCTTGCAGACAATGGAGACCATTGCGACGAACAAGAAGAAATTGACGGCGCAGATGGAGAATCTGTTTGGAACCGACGATTTTCGAATTGTGGACAATTACGATTGGCTTTCCAAAATTTCCATGCTCGACTTTTTACGGGATTACGGCAAGTTGTTCTCGGTGAATAACATGCTGAATAAGGAAGTCGTGGCAAGTCGGCTTGAGACTGGCATTTCTTACACTGAATTCACCTACCAGATTTTACAGTCGGTTGATTTCCTCCATTTGTTTAAGCATGAAGATGTGCAGCTGCAAATCGGTGGGGCGGATCAGTGGGGGAACATCACGGCCGGCATTGATTTGATTCACCGACTTGAGGGACCTGACGCCCGTGCTTACGGCTTGACCAATCCGCTGATGTTGAAAGCGGATGGTACTAAGTTCGGTAAATCGGCTGGCGGAGCGGTTTGGCTGGATCCGGAAAAGACGTCACCATACGAGTTCTACCAGTTCTGGTTTAATCAAGACGATGCGGATGTCGAAAAATTCCTCAAGTTCTTCACGTTCCTATCTCGTGATGAAATTGCCGAGTTGGTCGAGGCCACTAAGACGCATCCGGAAAAACGTGCAGCTCAGCGCGAATTAGCCCGCGCCGTTACCAAGTTTGTTCATGGACAAAAAGCAGTCGATCAAGCCGAAAGCATCAGTGCGGCACTTTTCTCAGGCGATGTTGCGGATTTAAGTGCTGATGATATTAAGCAAGGCTTTAAGCAATTTCCAACGGTTGAAGCGCCGCAAACGGCAGAGAATATTGTGACCTGGTTGGTAGACACTACCAAGATCGAACCAAGTCGGCGGCAGGCCCGGGAAGATATTCAAAACGGTGCGATCACCATCAATGGCACCCGTCAACGCGACTTGGATTTTGAAGTTGATCCAAGCACGCATTTTGATGGTCAATATGTCATCGTCCGGCGCGGAAAGAAGCGGTACTTCCTAGTTAAAATCAAGTAATTCGGTTACGGTGAGACGATGAATGAAGCTAGGTAGCGAGTCGCGGCTAGTTTCAATCCGGTTAGCATTAAATGACAAAATAAGCAGGAAGTCAGGAGTAAAGAGCCGCTTTTATTCCTGACTTTTTTAAATTTAAAAACGTAAATATAACTTAGAAATAAAATGGTTATTAAAATGATCATAAAGTGCTGCTGAAGTAATCGCAAAAGTATTCTGATGGTAACCACCCTGTAACGAGTTTGTAACAGTTCAGTGTTAGTGTGAACCTTGTGAACAAAATGAGAGCAGGAGTGGCGATAAAATGAGATTAAAGCAATTGGTTACGGGTGCCATCACGGTTGCAACATTAGCCGGTGTTGGGGTTTCGGGTTTCGCGGCAACAACCGTTCATGCGGCAGACGACAAAGCGAGCCTGCAAGCGCAAAATGACGATTTGTTGAAACAGGTTCAGGCTGCCAACGAAAAAAGCGCCAAACTGAACAACGAGGTTTCCAATAAGGTTCTGGCGATTCAGGATGCCGAAGCCAAGATCAAGGACAGTCAGGCCAAGATCGCTGATTTCGCATCACAACTGACAAAAGCCAATCAGGAAGTCAGCAAGCGTAAGAGCAACTTGAAAGATCAGCTGATCTCTCTGCAAAAGCGTGCCGGCGACTCGGTTACTGGCAATGTCTATTTTGACTTTATTTTGAATTCCGACAGTCTGACGGATCTTGTCGGCCGGTCATTGACAGTTAGCAAGTTGAGTCAAGCGAGCGCTGAAGCTTTGCAAGCCGTTAAAGATTCCGAAGCCAAGGTTAAAAACCTGAAAGCCGCTCAGGAAGCTAACCAAAAGAACCTGGTTGCAACCAAGAGCCAGCTTGAAAGTGATAAAGCCAAGATTGATGGCTTAAAGGCGGATGCTGATAAGGCAGCTGCCGATGCTCAACAAACGATTGATGCTAACAAAGAAAAGCTGGCAGCCATGGCCGCTGATGAAGCTGCCAAAGCTGAGGCGGCTCAAAAAGCAGTGACAGCCGTTGCTAGTTCCACCGCTAGCGCATCAAGCACTTCTGCTTCCTCTAGCACAACCGCTTCTTCAAATAGTCTCGGCTCTAGTAAAGCTGCATCTTCTCAGGCTCCCGCTTCAGCTGGAAGCAGCACAGTTTCCGTTTCCGGTGGCAGCATCGCCGGTAACGCCGCTAAATACCTCGGCGTACCGTATGTTTACGCCGGCACATCACCTGCTGGGTTTGACTGCTCAGGCTTAATCTATTACGCAGCTAAAGAAGCCGGAATTAGCCTGCCACGTACCTCTCAGGCGCAAAGCACACTTGGCTCATATGTTTCGGTTTCCGATCTCCAGGCTGGCGACTTGGTCTTCTGGGGTAGCGTTGGTAATGCTTATCACGTTGGCGTTTATATCGGTAACGGCCAGTACATCCACGCACCGGAGCCAGGACAAAACGTTACGGTTCAAAGTGTTGCTTACTTTGCACCAAGCTTTGGCCGTCGTCTCTAATTTATCGTTCACATCCTGCAAATAGTAACTAAAAGATCGGTCATGGTGACCGGTCTTTTTTAGTAAGCGCGAACCGGCGCGGTTAGCAATCGGAGTGTAAGTGGCCTCTAGCCTAAATGGCTGGTCTCTGGCCATTTAGACTAGAGGTCCTTACACGCAGATTGCTGCGACTGTGAGCGCGTTATAGAACGCAATGTCAGCTCTCTTAATTGCCTAAATAAGAAACTTTACTGCCTACTAGCTACTTTCTGAAGTCAAATAGGCTTTGGCCATTGCAACCAAGGTCCTTACACGCAGATTGCTGCGACTGTGAGCGCGTTACGATTACGCGAGCCTGAACATATCCATTGAGTATGAATGTATGCGACAATAGAACTCATTAAAGCGTTCATCAACGTAGCATGGCGGTGGAGATTCAGGAGGAGGTTTATTATGATTAAAATTGATCAGCGTCAGTTAAATCAGGCAGATGTGCTTGCCCTTTATCAAGCGGTCGGTTGGAACATGTACACGCGAGATCCGAAGAAACTTGAGCGGGCGATAGCGCAATCGTTAAGCGTGCTGGGGGCTTATGATGGCGATCAGTTAGTTGGTTTGATTCGGGCAGTTGGCGATGGTGAGACGATTTTATTTATTCAGGATTTACTCGTTTTGCCCAGTTATCAACGGCAGGGGATCGGGCGGCAATTGGTAGACGCATTAGTAGATCAATTTCCACAGGTTCGTCAGCGGGTCCTTTTAACCGATGATCAGCCCCAAACTCGCGCCTTTTACGAAAATATTGGCTTTGTTCAAAGTAGTAAAGTTGGTGTGATTGCTTTTTACCAGGATTTGACGTAAGTGAACCCGGTCAGCGAGTTTGGCATCAAAGCGCAAGGGTCGTTGATTTTGAGCTGACGAATCGGCGTAGGTTTGGTACAATCGAGGCAATCATTTAAGGAGGCTGCTCATGAAGGCTGCGCATAAGTTGATTGTGATCACAGGGGCAACAGGGACTGGTAAAACAACGGTGAGCGCGTATCTGCGCGACAACTACCGAATTCATCGGGTGATGACTCACACAACGCGGCCACCGCGGACTGGAGAACAAAACGGGGTTGATTATTATTTTGAGACACCGGCAAGTTTTGCGACTAAGCATTTTATTGAAAAAGTCACTTATGCCGGCTATGAATATGGGTCATCACATGAGTCGCTGGAGAAGAACTGGGCTAAGCATCCCTTCCTAAGCATCGTTTTGGATACCAAAGGCGCGATTACGTATGTTCGTGAGCTGCCAAAAGAAGTCGTCGTTTTGTTTCTGACCATTGACGATCCCACGGTTTTGAAAGATCGCCTGCTTGGTCGAGGAGATGAGCCGAACATGGTGGCAGCGCGATTGAAAAGCCCTGAATACAAACGCGACTTAACCTTGCCTGATGAACTTAAACCGTTTGCGACAGTCATTAAAAATGATCGTTGGGATGAAGCGCGACAGCAAATTGACCGGTTCATGAAGGACTTGGCGCTTAAAAGTTGTGGCTTTTTGTCGGTCGACACCGAACAGAAGTGACGTGGTGGCAAAAAGAACCCTGGTCGAGAATTATCGCGATTCATTTTGTGAAATGTCTAGTAGACCGGTAATGTGTCGATAAAATGCTTGATGGCAGCACTAAAAGGCCTCTAATGACAAAAATCTTGTCGTTAGAGGCCTTTAACGTTTTTATTTTACAATTTTCGACATGGCAGCGACAATAAGGTGCCGTTCTGATTGTTATTTTGTCGTTTTCTTAACTGCCTTGATAACCCGTTTTGCTCGTGAACGGGTTTTGGGGTTTTTACTTTTGAGACGGCGTGCAGCAGATGCGTAATCGGTTTTTTCAGCCATGTTGCTTCCTCCTATCAGGCGTGATACACTGTAAGTTGCTAATCGTAACCAGTACGATTTGATAGAATACACGTCTAGAATTCAAGTGTCAAGCCAAAGGAGCCTCTTATGGATAACACAGCGATTGCTTTGAAGCAGTTAAAACAGCATGGCTACCGCGTCACCAAGCAGCGTGAATCGATGGTTGATTATTTAGGTAGAAATCAGCATCGGTACACAGCGGTGACGATTCTCGATCGGTATATGCGCACGCAATTTCCAGGGGTGTCGCATGATACGATTTACCGCAACGTGAAGTCGTTCATTGAAATGGGTATCGTTGAAAGCCGTATGGAAGACGATCAAATTGTCGTTAAGCTTCAGTGCGACTTTCAACATCCGCACCACCATCATTTTATTTGTACCAACTGCGGCAAAGTGATCGAATTAAAAATGTGTCCCTTGAATTATTTTGAAGAACAGGTACCCGGCGCTAAGATTCAGAGCCATAATTTTGAACTCTACGGCTTATGCGCAGCGTGTCAAGAACATGCTGATCGCTTGAAAAACGCTAATCGGTAGCTGAAGCGCTGTGAAAAAAATTTAACGGTACGACTAAATGAGGCGGCATCAGATCAATTATCTGATGTCGTTTCGTTTATTTACCAACTGCCTTTTCCATGCAGGCGATAGATGTTGGTAAAGATAGTTCAAAGCAGCGGTTTTCGCTAGCCGTTTTGGCTGCTGCTTAGAATGTCGTATAATTTTAGCGGTAACTTAAGATGCTTCGGGCTGTTTTTAGGGTAAAATGAATCGATGAATGAAAGGAGCTGGCTTCATGGCTTATCGAACACCGCCATTATTACCGCCGACTGCCATTGTTTCGCTCATTGTCCTGATTAGTGCCTATAATATTGTGAATACGATTAATCCGGTCAATCAACCAAAATCGGCAACCGAACAAAGTGAATTGGTTTCAAAAATAAAATCCGAATCGGCTTCACGGGCTGCGCAATCAGCGTCTTCAAAAGCTGAGCCAAGTCAAACATCAACTTCGCAGCCAGCTGCAGCAAGTCAGTCGCAGGTACAGGCGAGTCATCCATCTGGTGAAAAAGAAACAACGAGCACCGAGGCTTCTACTTCAACGCCGAGCGCTTCGACCGCATCAACGGTTTCCACTTCAACGCCAAGCAGCACCACGACCAGTGACGACCAAGCATCCGATCAAACTGGTACTGATAATGGCCAAGAGACTGATACCACCAGCAGTGGCGGTCAATAAGCCGCGGAAAGGATGAGATGATGTTAACTGTAATTGATATTATCAACCGCGTGCTTGGCTACTTTAATATTGCTGACAAGCCAAAAGGAAAAGCCTTCACGTGGATAGCGTTTGTCGCCAATTTTTACCTACTTTACATCGCCATTCAAAACTTACGGTATCCGGATTTTCGAATTCGTGGTGCATTGTTCATGCTGGCGTTTGTTGTCTTTTTGTATTTTATTGCCTTAAACTTCTTATACTATTTTACAAATAAGACAACCCGGTTTGATATTTCGCCGACAGTTGAGAAGTGGTTGGGCAGTAATTCGGCTAAGAAAACTGCTGCCGAAAACGAATTGAAAACGCAACTGGGGGCAGCACCGGCCAGTGGCGTGTTTACCCAGGATCAATTGCTGACGGCGGATGTGACCATGACGGCTGAACAGCAAGCCAATTTGGATGACTTAGTTGCCAGTCTGGTCAAACAGGGAGTCTTGAGTCTGAATTATCAAGGGCTTGATGACAAAGCGATTAGTCGCGTGGCTCAAGAAACCCAGCAGCCAGTTCTAGCTATTGGCGCGCCGTTTCCAATTCCGTTTTTCGATTTGCAGCACACGGATCACGAGCTAATCATCACCGGTGGCTTGAATGCGTTGATGGCTAAGCCGCTAGCAACCATTGAACGAGTTGGTTTGTTACCGGCAGCAGAGGCGCAACGTGATTATCATCTAGTCGCCGCCAATGTCTTTTTAATTGGCGGTGAGCAAAAGTTACTCGGTCGCAGTGGTTTGCGCAAGGAGAAGCAGCCATACAGCTTAACGGTGCAGCTGGCCTATCAGGATAAGACGCCGGCTGCAAGCGAAGGCGAACAGCCGGCCACACCTGCAACTTTGCCAACACGAGAAGAGGCGCGGACTTCTGTGACAGAAAACAAAGCAACGTCTTCCGCGGAAGAACCGCCGTTGCCTACGCGTGAAAGTCGGCGTCATCAGCGGTAGGTAGTCGCTACTGTCAGATGGTTAAGAATAAAAATGCATATGAGTCGCGAGTTTTGAAAGTGCCACTAAAACTCGCGGCTCTTTTTTTAATGCTGATAGTTGGCCGATACTAAAGTGCCGTATGGTGATCAGAGTTCACGGGTAAGTCACGACGAAAATCGTTGATGGTGCGGAATCCCGAGTTTCGGGAGTTTTACGGATTCGGCGGTCATAAAACTTGACTTTTTGAAAAGAAATATTTGCGTATCATTAATTTTCTCTGTAAAATCCATGATAAGAGCAAGCGAACCCAAGGAGGTCCTCGAACATGTCTATGATCGAATTTCACGATGTTAACAAGTATTTTGGCAAATTCCAAGCCTTAAAAAATATTAATCTAACCATCGATCGCGGTGAGGTGGTGACCATTATCGGGCCTTCAGGTTCTGGTAAAAGTACGGTTTTGCGGTGCATCAATGGTCTTGAACGAATTACTTCCGGACAATTGATTGTCAATGACTTTGACTTGGCAGACAAAAAAACCGATATGAACCGGATTCGTAAAAATGTCGGCATGGTCTTTCAGCATTTTAATTTGTATGCGAATAAGAATGTCTTGCAAAACATCACTTTAGGCCCTGATTTAGTCTTGAAGCGAGACAAGGCGGAAGTTGAACAGGAAGCCCGCGATCTGCTAAAGATGGTTGGACTGGAGAGTAAGGCGGATAGTTTTCCGGGTGAGTTATCCGGGGGCCAACAACAGCGCGTGGCCATTGCCCGCAGTCTGGCGATGAAGCCTAAAGCCATCTTGTTTGACGAGCCAACCAGTGCCTTGGATCCGGAAATGATCGGGGATGTGCTGGACGTTATGCAGAAGATCGCCGAACAAGGCATGACGATGGTAGTGGTAACCCACGAAATGGGATTTGCCCGCCATGTTGGCAATCGGATTGTCTTTATGGACGATGGCAAGATTCTAGTCGATTCAACCGATGTCAACCAGTTCTTCGACGATCCGCAAGAACCTCGCGCCAAAGAGTTTATCAGTAAGATTATCAATCATTAGTGTGACAAGACCAGTTGAGGATTGATTCCAGTTATGAGGCGTTTGCTGGCGGGACATTTCCGCCGGGAGGACTCGCGCTACGATAACGCGTTGGCTCCCGACCAGAAACCTGTGTGTAAGAACCTTGGTCGCAATGACCACACAATCCGGCTTCTACCCACGCTGGCTGGCGCTCACGAGGAGGGACATTAAAATGGCAAAAATGTGGAAACGCATGCTCCTGCCACTGGTGTTGTTACTATTGATGATACCGTTAAGCAGCTGTGGCAAAAGTGTGGCGGATCGTGATATTTTAACGAACGCCAAGGCAACCAATACGATTATTTGGGGCGTCAAGGCTGATACCCGTCTGTTTGGCTTGATGAACATTAAAACCGGTAAAATTGAAGGCTTTGATGTTGATATGGCCAAGGCGATTACCAAGCAGATTTTAGGCAAAAAAGGAAACGCCCAGCTGGTTCAGGTGACCAGTGATACCCGCGTGCCGATGATTAAAGGTGGGAACCTGGACGCGGTGATCGCTACCATGACGATTACCCCGGAGCGCCAAAAGATTCTGGACTTTTCCGATGTTTACTTCAATGCCGGGCAAAGTCTTTTAGTTAAAAAAGGCAGTCCGATTAAGTCAGTGAAGGATTTGAAGAAAGGCACCAAAGTTATCGGCGTGCAAGGGTCCAATTCAGTTGATAATGTTAAAAAAGCTGCTCCCGACACCACTGTCTTGCAGTTAGCCGATTATGCGCAGGCGTTCACCGCTTTGAAGTCAGGCCAAGGTGATGCCTTGACTACTGACAATGGGATTTTATACGGGATGTCAGAACAGGATAAGAACTATATTGTCACCGGGGGTACCTTCACTAAAGAGCCATACGGGATTGCAATTAACAAAGGCCAGAAGCCGTTTGTCAAAGCCGTTAACAAGGCAATCAAACAACTCAAACAAAACGGGACTTATGCAAAGCTGATCAAGAAGTGGTTCGGCGATGTGCCAGGATTCAGTCTTAAGGAGGTGGAATAACATGTGGTCAATTCTTACCAATAATTGGAACACCTTTCTTTCCGGACTTGGTTTCACGTTAGCAGCGAGCATTTTAGCTTTGATTGGCAGCTTGATTGTCGGGACGTTATTTGCACTCATGGAAATCTCGCCATTTAAACCGCTACGAGTCATCGGGCGAATTTATGTCGAAGTTGTGCGTAACATTCCGCTGCTAGTTATTACTTTGGCATTCTACGTGATCGTGCCCCAGTTTATTGTCAAAATCGATGGCTTTACCGCGGGCACCATTGGCCTGTTGATTTACACGAGTGCCTTCATCGCAGAAACCGTGCGTGCTGGGATTGAAGCAGTCCCCAGCGGCCAGATGGAAGGTGCTCGGAGTATCGGGATGACTTATACGCAGGCGATGACGCAGATTATTTTTCCCCAGGCATTTAAAATTGTCATCCCGCCACTGGGCAATCAATTTATCAATTTGGTAAAAAATAGTTCCGTTCTGGCCTTCGTTGCTGGATTTGATCTGATGTACCAAGGTAAATTAATTGCGGCGACAACTTTTTCGACTTTTGATACGTACTTAATCGTCGGCATTTTCTATTTGATTTTGACGATGCCGTTGAGTTACCTAATGCGTTATCTCGAGAAAAAATGGGTGACCGCCTAGAAAGGAGCAGGTTTTATGCAAAATTTTGTTGATGCGTATTCGTGGATTAATTTACGGTACCTGCTCCAAGGCTTAGGGGTGACTTTGGAAGTTTCGATTGCCTCGATTTTTTTCAGCTTCGTCCTTGGGGTTATTTTGGGCTTGGCACGCTATGTCAAGATTAAATATTTTTCGGCGGCGGTTGGCTTTGTCATTGACGTCATCCGTAATTTGCCGCTACTGCTGATTCTATTCTTCACTTACTTCGCTTTGCCAGACATTGGCATCCGGCTTAACGTCATTGTTGCTGCCATTGTTGCGATGAGCATCTTTGAATCGGCAATGTTGGCAGAAATCGTTCGCTCAGGCATCAATGCCGTACCGCGAGGGCAGATGGAAGCGGCGCGCAGTAACGGTCTGACCTTCTATCAGGCGATGCGGTACATTATCATGCCGCAAGCATTGAAGAAAATGATCCCACCGATTGTCAGCCAGTTTATTTCGCTCGTCAAAGACACATCACTGGCAACGATCATTTTACTGCCAGAAGCGACGTATCACGCGCAAATCATTTATGGTCAAAATATTAACTACATGATTCCAATGTTTGTGGCATTGGCCGTGATGTATTTTGTTGTGAATTACGCGTTATCTTTGGCAAGTCGGTGGTTGGATCGGCGGTTGGTACAGTCGAATTGAATGATTCTCGATATCAGTGCTTTAATAGCCATTAAAATCGGTCCTCGGCAGACGAACTTTGTCTGGTCAGGACCGATTTGCTTTAGTTATTTTGCAAAATCATCTGGCAAAAGCGTACAGGCGGTGACACGGTGTCACCTCAATTTTAAATATAGGCAACGATCGTTCCTTTTCGTAACTGGGTACGTTGCCTCACCACACTTGGCAAAGTCTTGGATCGATTTGGGTTGCTGTTACTTTTTGACCACAAACCGCCGATGACAGCTGGGAAGCCCCCGTTCAAGCAAATGATCGGTCAGGCTGTTGCAAAGGGGTAACAGTTAAGGCGTTGACCGGTTCTTATCATTTTCCTAACATTTGCGATTAGCTGCGGTGGTCTGGTCGCTGATGTGATACCATGAGAGAGAAATAAAACAAGCAAGACGGAGGAAATTATCTTGAGCAGCTACTTAGTGACCGGTGGCGCCGGGTTTATCGGTTCCAATTTGACGGAGCTTTTGTTGACGGATCCTGACAATACGATAACCATTGTCGATGATTTATCAATGGGCTTGCGAACCAATATTCCCGATTCTAGCCGGATTACCTTTTATGAACATAGCATCACGGATCATGCCTTCATGTCCCAGCTTTTGATGGAAGGCCGATTTGATTACATTGTTTTGTTGGCTGCCATTGCCAGTGTTGCTGATTCGGTTGAACGGCCGTACGCGACACATCAGGTTAATCAGGAAGCGAACCTGAACATCATTGAAACCTTGCGCACCCAGAAAATACCTTATAAAAAGTTATTCTTTGCAAGTTCCGCTGCAGTTTATGGTGATTCTCCTGAGCTACCTAAGAAAGAAGACATGGCCGTTAAACCGCTAACTCAATATGCAGTTGACAAATTTGCCACGGAACGCGCGGTTTTGAATTATGGCCGGCTTTATGACATGCCAATGGTTTGCACGCGCTTTTTCAACGTATACGGGCCGAAGCAAAACCCTAAGTCGCCCTATAGTGGGGTACTGTCGATCATGATGGCGGCGTTGCAAGAAGACAAACCATTCACTTTCTTCGGCGATGGCGAACAGACCCGCGATTTCATCTATGTTGGTGATGTCGTGCATGCGATTCGCGGCTTGTTAGAGACCCCAAGCGCTCGGGATGATGTTTTCAACGTTGCTAACGGCAAACAAACCACCTTAAATCAGGTCGCCAAAGAGCTTGAAAAACTCACTGGCAAAACGTTACATGCCACCCATAAAGCCCCGCGTCTTGGTGACATTCGCGATTCATATGCACAAACGGACAAGCTGGATCAGTTTGACTTCATGACCCACACGCCACTTGCAGAGGGACTTGCCAAGTATGTGGCGTCGGTTCAGTAAACAATGATCGGCCAGGCGGTGAGATACTGGCTGGTTATTTTTGTCGTGTTAGCGCAATCTATTTTTGTAGGAGAGAGATGCTTTGGGTAATACACCTGTTGTTTCCGTTGTCATGCCAGCTTATAATGCTGCGACGTACCTTCCTAATACCGTTCAGTCGGTATTGGAACAAAGCTTTAAGGATTTGGAACTTTTAATTGTAGATGATGCTTCGTCGGATCACACTTTTGAAGTGGTGGAAAAATTGTCCGCTACAGATAGCCGCATTACCTATATTAAACTAGACGAGAACCAAGGTGTGGCGAATGCACGCAATGTCGGGGTTCAGCATTCTAGAGGCGAGTATGTTGCCTTTTTAGATAGTGATGACATATGGCTACCAGATAAGTTGAAGATTCAATTAACGTTTATGCAGCAGCATCAGGTTGATTTTTCCTATTGTTCCTATGAAGTTGTGGACGATCATGGTACAAAAATTGGTGAGCGCAAAATCTCAGAAACAAAATTGGACTATCATGAAATGCTGAAGGGAAATCGAATTGGATTGTTGACAGTGATGCTATCACGTAAAATTGCTCAAAAGTATCCGTTTCCCGAGATTAATCATGAAGATTATGCTTGTTGGCTATCGATTGCCCGCAATGGCACGGTTGCTTATCTTGCATCCGAGCAAATTCTCGCTAAATATCGGAAGCATCAGACTTCATTGAGCGCAAATAAAATTCAGGCTGCCCAATGGACTTGGACAATCTATCGTCGCCACGAGCACTTGGGTTTATTTAAAAGCTTCTATTACTTTCTCCATTACTCGTTAATGGGCCTCACCGATAAACGATAACAATCAGAAAAGGAGAAGCGTTATGATTCCTAAAATTATCCATTATGCTTGGTTTGGAACGACGCCACCGCCATTTATTGAAGCGCGCGTTAACGAGTGGCGAACACAACTTCCTGATTGGGAGTTTAAGTTTTGGAACGATAAGAATTTTGACTTAAGCAAGTATGCATTTTCGGAAAAAATGTATCAGGCGGGCAAACTGGGTTATGCGGCCGATGAATTGCGGTACGCAGTTTTGTACCAATACGGCGGTTTTTATTTGGATACCGATATGATTGTCAAGAAGGACCTTGCGCCGTTTTTGAATCAAAAAATGGTATGGGGATTTCAGTATGATAATAGTATCCTAACGTCTTTTATAGGTGCAGAGTCCAAAACACCGCTGTTAGCTGAGATTTTAGATGTATACGCAGGTCGGAAGTTTCCGGATTTACAAGATGACATGCAGAAAATGACCAGTAATCCTGTTGTCACGAAAATCCTGATGCGTTTATACCCCGATTTTCGGATGAACGGTCAGCGTCAGGAATTGGCGCCGAAAATTACGGTTTATCCGCGCGATTACTTTACATATGCCAGTCGTAACTCAAATGCAAACTATATGGAGCATCTTTTTGATAATTCATGGGGTAGTGCTAATTTGGGCATGCGTGGGCGTTTGAAACATGCATTTAAAACCGTTTTCCCATATTTATGGGCTGACATTTCTGCGCGACGAGGTATAAAAAGTGCTGAGCGTGATGGGATACCTTATCAACGCTGAGAGGCCGTTGTTGGGTGTTTCCACGATAAATGACCGACATGGCGGACATTTTCTGTACGTATGCTATAATGAGTGAGCTTGTTTTTGACCAAAGATATTTATTGAGAGGGTTGCTGTATGAAACAGAGTGCCGAATGGAATGGCTTCAAACGGCTGTTAACAATGATCGGCGACGTCGGTCTTTTTAATTTAAGTATATTACTCGCCTTTTACTGGCGGTTTGGATCTGATATTCCTGAGTGGAACTTTAAAATGTATGAAGGATCGGCAGTCTATATCTCGCTGCTTTTTCTACTGGTAAATTTCTTCTTAGGCGTTTATGTTTATTATAATCGGCGAATCAGTGACATTATTTTTAACACGGTCCTTGCCCAGACAATCACGATATTGGGACTAACTATGATTACGTTTATGGGGCGTTTCTTCGCTTTCCCAAGACTAGTCTTAGCTTATTCTTTCCTGCTCAGCATTTTGATTTTGGGCATTTGGCGAGTGTTCATCTACTACATGTATATTCACTTTACAAGTAATTACAAAGTAGCAGTGTTGTCTTATGAACATGAATTACCTGCTGTTTTAGAGAACTTCCATTCAGCAAAGAATAATAAGCACAAGGTTACCTACGTCGTTTCAGACCATTTTGTTGAGAATGCTAAGAAGATCATTGACAAAGTGGATATCTTTTATCTCACCAAGAGCTTACCGGACGAACAACGCCGTGAGATCATTGATATTATTATTAAAAAAGAGAAGACAATTCTATTGCCGTCAACCTTTGATAACTTAATGATGCTGCGACCAAACTTAATGAACTTTGAAGATGAAAGTGTCATGGGAATAACTCAATTCAGAATTAAGCCTGAAAGCGCGATTCTGAAACGTATCTTCGACATTGTTGTCGGACTTTTGATGTTGGTGGTTGCTTCCCCGTTTATGCTTGTAACGGCGATCTTGGTTAAATTATCATCACCAGGCCCGATTATCTATAAGCAGACGCGCATCACCTTAAACCAAAAAGAATTTAAAATCTTAAAGTTTCGAACCATGTCAGCTACGGCGGAAGCAAAGTCAGGACCAGTCCTTGCCAAGGCTCATGATTCGCGGATTACGCCAGTGGGTAAATATTTGCGCAAGTTCCGACTGGATGAGTTGCCACAGATCTTTAACGTTTTAAAAGGTGATATGTCCATTGTCGGGCCACGTCCGGAACGTCCATATTTCGTTGATCAGTTTAATCAGCAAGAGCCGCATTACTATTTACGGCACAACGTTCGTGCTGGGATCACAGGTTATGCGCAGGTTTATGGTAAATATGCTTCCGATTATCATAGTAAGCTAAAGTTTGACTTGTTATATATCAAAACTTATAGTATTTTTCTGGACGCGCGTATTCTGTTGCAAACCATTAAGATTCTTTTCGACAAAGTTTCTTCGCAAGGACTTGAAGAGGATACTGAACCAGAACGGCAGAAGCTTCATGATCTAGTCGTTCAACAAGACATCACACATCTGTCCTAATGCAGGAAATTGGCAACGTTTGTAATTTAGCGTCAATCAAACAGGTGACGGATATTGGAATGGAAAAACCACCTCCAATATCCGTTTTTTGTTTTTTCTCAATGCAAATTCCGAGTAGTGGTACCTAGTCACCATTAATTTCGACAAGGATTATATATCAATTCAGGTTAATTAAATGAGTGACGGCAATGAATTATTTTGAATTCGGGGATATAATTAAGTTATATAAAAAGGGAGGCGCGGGAAATGAAGAAGCTACTTGTGATAGTGCCTTTGGCGTTACTTTTGACCGTTGCGGGGTGCGGTCAGACTGGTCAGAATAACCATGCAAAAGCATCAAGTAATGTTAGTCAGACAAACAAGTCCACTAAAGCGTCGGCGAATCGCGAAAGCAACGGGGTTAATGGCTCAAAGAAAAGTGCTAGTCTCAGTAGCAGCAATCAGGTTGGAAGTAAGGCGTCAGATTCTTCCAGTAGCAAGAATTTGCCTGAGCAACGTTATGCAAAGTTGAAAAAGGCGGTTTTTAATCAAATTGCCTCAGCTAAGTGGCCATCTTCATATGCCGTTGCCGAGTCACAATATTTGAATATTTTCGCTACTGGTGATCAAAGCAACTATTCGATTTTCTTCAGCCCGGGAAGCGTCGCACTGCCCTTTAACGATCCAACGTTGCAGAATATAAATGCGGAATTGGCCATCCAGAAAAAAACTTATCCAAATGCCTCTGATGCGCAAGCACAAGTAGCGGTATCCCAGTCAACTGCCAGCCTTCCAAAAGTGGCGCTTGGAGACGGTATTGAAGCAACTAGCCAGGGAGCGGCAGGATCAACTTACCTGACATGGACAGAGGGTCGATGGATCGTGACGGTTAAGGCATCTGCCATTAACGGGGAGGATCCTTTACCATTAGCTAAACAGGTTGTCGCTTGGTTTGCCAGCCATGCGTTGCCGGTGCCAGATCAGCGCGGCACCGTTGATCTAACGGTGACAAACGCTAATGTTCGTCAGAATCAGATTACTTGGACAGAAGGCAATGCGCTTTATATGATTTCCGGGCTTGAGCCAATAAAGACAATTCAAGAAGGAACAGCGACACGTTAACAGACTAACAATTTAAGCAGCACTGACAAATGTAACCTCTACAATTTGGTGGAGGTTTTATTTTTCTTTAAGTCTTCTGTAGCAAATTGCAAATGCTGATGGAATTTAGATTCCTATTGAATAATCTGCTATAATTTTTCTGAGTTTAAAATTATTCTTGCAATGCAACATTAGTCGTTTAATCAAAAAAAGAATGAGGTGCCGACTTGGCAAAGATCAAAGTTATGACAGTATTTGGAACCCGGCCAGAAGCAATCAAGATGGCGCCGGTCGTTTTGGGACTTAAGCAGCGAAGTGATGAATTCGAGGAAGTTACTGTAGTGACAGGCCAGCATCGAGAAATGCTTGACCAAGTGCTTTCAATTTTCCATATTCAGCCTAGCTACGATTTAAACATTATGAAGTCTCGACAAACATTGGCAGATATCACAAGCAACGTTTTACTTAAATTGGGCCAGATTATTGCAAAGGAAAAGCCAGATATTGTGTTAGTTCATGGCGACACGACCACAACATTTGCTGCTAGTGTTTCTGCTTTTTATCAGCAGACCAAGGTGGGCCACGTTGAAGCTGGGTTACGAACATGGGAAAAATATAGTCCTTACCCTGAAGAAATGAATCGCCAGTTAACGGATGTCTTGAGCGACCTGTATTTTGCGCCAACCGAGCAGAGTCGTACCAACCTTTTGAAAGAGCATCACCCGGAAAAACAGATTTTTGTGACCGGAAACACGGCTATTGATGCCTTGGACCAAACTGTTCGGGATGATTATCACCACCAAGTACTTGAGTTAATTGATCCGGACAAAAAAATGATTCTTGTCACCATGCATCGTCGCGAAAATCAAGGCGAGCCGATGCGGCGAGTATTCAAAGTGATGCGAGAAGTTGTCGAAACACACCCAGATATTGAGATTATTTATCCTGTCCATTTAAATCCGGTTGTACAGGAAGCCGCTGATTCAATACTGGGTCATCATCCGAGAATTCATTTGATTGCACCGCTTGATGTGGTTGACTTTCACAATCTTGCCGCACGTAGCTATTTCATCATGACGGATTCCGGTGGTGTTCAAGAAGAGGCACCGTCCCTAGGTAAGCCGGTCCTGGTGCTTCGCGGTACAACGGAGCGTCCTGAAGGGGTTCAGGCGGGTACACTTAAATTAGTGGGAACAGATCCAAAGACTGTCAAGACTGCAATGTTGCAACTTTTGGACGATGATCAGGAATATCAGCGAATGTCCGAAGCCAAGAATCCTTATGGCGACGGCCATGCTTCACAGCGCATTTTAGACGCTATTTTATATGAATTTGGGAAAAAGGCAACTCGCCCGGTAGCATTTAAGTAGCAGAATAAACATCACACTCGCCACTGCAAATTTTTGCGGCGGCGAGTGTGATTGAAGGAGAGGAACGAATATGGCGCTTCCAGTATTGTGGATCGTAATACCCTGCTATAACGAAGAGAAAGTTTTACCGATCACGGCGCCTAGATTTTTAAAAAAACTAACTGAATTCATTCAGAAAAAGCGGATTGCGCAAAATAGCCGTGTCCTTTTTGTCGATGATGGGTCAAAAGATCGCACATGGTCTTTGATTCAGGAGTTTTCGCAAGCGGACGACCATTTTTTAGGCATTCAGCAAAGTCGAAACCGGGGCCATCAAAATGCAGTTTTGGCTGGTTTAATGACCGCTAAAGACCACTGTGACGTGACTATCTCTATTGATGCGGACGGTCAGGATGATCTCAATGCTATGAACGACATGTTGACGGCTTATGAAGATGGCTGTGAGGTTGTTTATGGGGTTCGGTCCGATCGAAAAAGTGATTCATGGTTTAAACGGGTAAGTGCTCAGAGCTTTTACCGATTTCTACGTCTCATGGGTGTGGATGTCGTTTACAATCATGCCGACTATCGCTTAGCAAGTAGTAAAGTGCTTCAACACTTGGCAGATTTTAAGGAAGTCAATTTGTTTCTTCGCGGAATGTTTCCACTTGTTGGCTTCAAAAGCACCTCGGTTTACTATCAACGGCATGAACGGCTAGCAGGAAAGAGCCATTACTCCCTGTCTAAGATGGTGGCGTTGGCAATTAATGGCGTCACAAGTCTGTCTATCAAACCGATTGTGTTTATTGCCGAACTTGGAGGCATTGTCAGTCTTTTCGGCTTTGTCGGAACCATTTGGGCAGTTCTGATGGCTTTTCGCGGGGCCACGGTTGCCGGATGGGCCTCTATTGTTTGTATTGTTTCATTTATGGGAGGCATTCAGTTACTAAGCTTAGGGGTTATTGGTGAGTATGTCGGTAAGACCTATCTGGAAAGTAAACACCGTCCCCGTTTTATTATTAGTCAACAAACATGGCAGAGTGAAGAGCGCCATACCAAAGACGAGTCTGAAAAGCTTAAGTGAGGTTCTTCAACGTCAAGGTATTAATGGTTTGTAGATGCGAACAAGCCGGAAAAAAAGCACCTACCAATAATCACGGGTAAGTGCATCTGAATTGAAAATGAGGATCCATGTTCAGACTGTTTTAACGCTAAGACGCCTGCTTTTTAGCCGCTGAAGACATAACTGTAACAACGCGATGATGCCGGCCGCCAGATAACTTAATGAAATTACCACAATGGTATAAACAACGCTGTGTGATCCAATTGCATCGATGCTATATAGCCAATCGGCGATAAAGGGATGGTAGAGATATAGGTTTAGGGACCACGCGCTGCTTATTAAGAAGATTTTACTGACGAATTCAACTCGGTAACTAATCATCATGACAGATAGCGCGAAGAAAACTTCACTGACCACACGATAACGCATTTGCCCATGCATCTCGTCTAAAGTGAAGAACAGAGCGAAGATTGTTAGCGTTATTAATGTCAAGGGTAGATAATATCGGCGAATAAAAGGAACAAGGCGTTGTTCATAAAAGGCAAAAAGAACGCCTACAGGGAATACAAGTGCGGCATTGATAAGCCATTCGCCCATACCTTCTGTTCCGATGTAAACCATATAAACACCAGTAAGAAGGAATAAGCAGGAAAACAAAGGTAAAGGATGTCCATGAGAAATTCGAAGAGAAATCCAAAAAACAACATAGAAAAAGATGATGGCTAACACGAACCAACTGTCATTTACGAACGGCGCCCCATCAGTCATTGAAATAACCGCTTGAGCCAGTGTCAATCCCATAAACTGGTGCTTAATCGGAAAGATGATCGCCATTGCAAGCAGATAAAGTACCACAATTGGTAACACTCGGTGTGATAAAAAATTCTTTAAGTAAGTGGATCCCTTTATCTGATACTGACGCATGACGCCATAACCTGAGACAAAGAAGAAGATGGCAACGCCAAGCCTGCCTGCAAGCGTTAAGCGAGACGAAAAAAAAGTCCCGCCTACTTCACCGATCTCTTGATTGATATGGTGCAGAATGATGAAAATGATACTAATACCCTTTAGGTTGTTGGTAGCGTTTTTGCCCAAATGCCCATCCTGAAGATTTTGACTTGGGCGCATACTTGCAAAAATAAAACCGATGAATGGCAACAAAATAAGATCCACTGCCAATATCCCTCCTTAGCCGAATTGATCTAATAGCAACATCCGAAAAGTAGTATAACATGGCGGTGTTGCAATCTTGAAACTTCATCCGTGGCAAAATAAGTCGTGATGAGCTCACCAAGACCTTTTCAGGGGCTGCGGCATAATGAAAGCATTTTGGGGGATGACTGTTTGGAGAAGCGTCGTTAAAGTCGGGATTATATTGAAATTACAAGCTTCAACGAGAACCTCATACTTTGGAGATTGCGAGGAGAATTGGAGGAAATACATAAAGTGAAACAGCGTGTTGAACTTATTCTTGAAGATTCTAATAAGTTTATTAATCGGTTGGCAAGGTACCTGCTTGTTGGGGTCTTCATATTCTGCCTATTGTGTCTTTTTAAAATCCAGGTGGTAGAAGGAGCTGCTTGGGGAACACCCGCCTTTGTACTGGGAGGTATGGGCGTTGTAATCACCTTTTTTTTACTTTTTAAACTAAGTACCGTTAACCTCTCTGATTGGCAAGCTCTATTTTTGCTGGCAGGGATCACGATTATTTTCTTGGGACTTTGGAATTATGTGTATCGAACAAAGCCGGTCAGTGACTATCAGGTATTGCTTGAAGGTGCGCGTGATATTGTCAATGGGACTTTTAAGAGCCAAGCAGTTAAGCCTAGCGATTACTTTAGATATTATAATTTCCAGATTGGCTATGCCTATTATCTTTCAGTGTTCATGCGCGTGTTTGGTGATCGTCTTTTATACTTTAAAATTGTTGAAATGGTGGTCATAACCTTAACTGTTCTGACACTTTATAAAACGTTAAGGCTATTTTCAAATCGTCATGTTGCTTTTTTTGGGGCAGGGCTGTTTGCATTTTTCCCATTTATCTTCATTGGCGCCGGCATTATTAATAACCAACACGAGGGTCTGTTGTTGGAAGCCTTAGCGATATACTTTGTTCTTAAACGTCGATCTTGGCTGAATCTTTTAATAGCGGCTATTTGCATCGCAGTGGCCCAGGTTTTGCGTCCGACTGCGGTGGTAGTGGCAATGGCGATTTTGGTTGCCTTAATTATTCAAGCGATTCAGCAAAAAAGTCGGCAACGTTTAGGTGAGGCCGTCTTATTTCTAAGCTGCTTTTGGATCCTTGGGTGGGCCATTAATCAGCTGTTTATTCTTTCGGGTATTGCACCATACGGGATCAAAGGCGGGAACCCTTACTATAAGTTCTTAATTGGTCTGACCGGGAAAGGCGTTAGCGGCAAGTATACGACAAGTGCCCGAAAGTCACAGCTCTATTATGATTTGAAGGCCTATCACTTCGATTATGCACTTTATAAAGACGCGGCTGCCGAGAAACTAAGAAATGCCTTTACACATGGCATCGATATTCAGGAAGTTATGAAGCGATTCACAGGCTTCATTGGAAATGTCGATAATCAATATAATCTTGGCGGTAATCAACATTTCCTGGATCGCCATCCGTTACTAATCTCATCTTTGAACTTTTCAGGGATAGTTATTTATTCCAGCACGGTTTTGGGGACCTTCAAGCGTGTTTTAACGGAAAAACGGGTGACAACGCGAATGAGCTACCTTTTACCGGCGCTTGTTTTTGGTATGTTCTTTTTTGCTTATATTTTTATGGAAACTCAGGCGCGATATCGGTTTGAACAGTATTATGTTTTATTCTTGTTGGCGGTACCGACACTTTACCAATGGCTTGTTCAGGTTCAGAAAAGAACTTTCGACCGTGAGATTTCTGATCACCGAATTTGATTGTCTTTAAGAATCGTCAGTACTTGAGCCACAAATTTTTTTGTCATCAGAATGTTTCTTTAAAACTTGTCGTGGTCCATGTATAATGGTCTGTGTTTAAGGTTTCGTTCTAGGAGGAGTTTTTATGGGGTCAAAGGAGAAAATTTTGAAAAATAAGTTATTTTGGGCGTCTGCTGCGATTGCTTCGTCACTTTTGTTTTCACAACTTGTATTGGGGACACCAGTCAGTGTATCTGCTGACACTAATGAGAGCACAAGCACGCAGTCAACACAAAACCAAGCAGCGGCTTTCCATGATATGAATCAGCATTCTAATGAAAGTGGCGCGGGGATGCCGAATACCAATGCTGCAAACGGCGTCCGAACTTTCTCGAGTGCTCAAAATGGCGATACGACAACGCAGGCTGCGGCACAGGCAAATATTCAGACGTTTGCTGCAAGTCCGTTGACCATGATGAGTTTTACGATTGGTAATCAATCGGTACCGCGAACAGACGTAGTAGATGTTGCGTCTTATCAAGGTTGGATGACGCAAGCGAATTTTAATACACTACGTTCACTTGGCGTAAAAGGTGCCGTTGTTAAGGCCTCGGAAGGAACCAATTACCAAAATCCATTTGCTGCAAGCGAAGTTCAATATGCACGGAATGCGGGTATGACGGTTTCCATGTATCATTACAGTCGCTTCGGGTCAAGTGCTGATGCAGTGGCAGAGGCTAATCATTTTGCTAACACACTAGATAAGCTAAATGTGGGTAAGCAGGTCAATGTTGTGGCGGACGTTGAAGGAAATGACGTGAGTGGCGATGTTGGCGGTAATTTAAATGCATTTTGGCAAACACTTAATCGGCGTGGATACACACATCACGTTTTATACACCGGTAAATATTATGAATACTCTAATGCTGCTATCAATACAGTCGGCAAAAGCCGCACCTGGATTGCGGATTATCCTTATACGCCAAGTGCTAATTCAATGTGGAATCAGGACTTTGGCGCTTGGCAGTATTCTTCATTAGCCTATTTGCCCGGTGCATCAAAGTCAATTGATGTCACGGTTGACTATACAGGCTTATTTACACAGCCCAATGCGGTAACGCCACCGGCCCCTGCATATGATTCAATTTCCTCGACAAAAGCAGTAAGTTATGATGCCACGATTGTCAATCAGAATACGCGAAAAGATGGCATTTACACTGCTGCGCCTTATCACACGAGTGCAACAACTGCCATTTCTAATTTTGACGGTGTTAACTATAATAACCAGTCTGTGCATGTACAAGCTGAGGCCACTACATTTCGAGGTACATATGTACAGGTAAAAGCACAAGATGGCAAGGTTTTTTGGATTGACAAGAACGGGACGGCACAATTTTCGTTTGATAAAGTTGTTTCAAATAAAGCTGTGAATTATACGGCCACGATTCAACAAAAGGGGCGTGCTGATGGCATTTATACTGCCGGTCCTTACCATACCTCAGTTGAAACATCTGGTGGTAACAGTGATGCCACTAAGTATAACGGTCAAAAGGTTCAGGTGATTGCTGAAGCCGTTACAACTAGAGCCGGTGGTACAACTTATAATCGAGTTAAATTAGCGAATGGCCAGACTTTCTGGATTGACAAACGCGGCTTGACAACGACGACAGCGACTGGGACATCGAGTTACGATAAGATTCTTACTACTAAGTCTGTAAGCTATCTTGCCATAGTTGATCAGACTCATCGCGCCGATGGTTTGTATCAGGAAGGCCCATATCATACATCCGCTGCGACTGCGATCGGTAATGCCAATACCAAATCATTAAATGGCCGGTTAGTGCAGGTCATCAACGAAGCGACAACTTCGCGTCCGACGCACTCAACCTACGTTCAAATTAGGTTAGGAAATGGTAAAACGTATTGGACTGATAAATTGGCACTAACGAGTTTTTCGTCTTTAAGTCCAATTCTATCTACAAAGAGCGTTAGTTATAGTGCCGTTATCAATCAGAAGACCCGTACTGATGGCTTGTATGTGGACGGTCCATACCATACCAGTATTACAACACTGGGTGGTAATGATAATGCAAAGCGGTTTGACGGTCAGCAGGTTCATGCCTCTGTTGAGCAAAAGACAGATCGTGGCACCTATGTTAAGGTACAATTTGCAAATGGCCAGACCTATTGGATTGATAAAAGTGGTTTAACAGTTAAATAAGCGTCAGGGGTTTTTAGAACCGGCTCTACGTTAAACACCTTGTAATAACTGGTAGAATTGTTATCAGCGGCTACAAGGTGTTTTTCTGTTAAGTCGGTCGGTTGTTAATGGTCGTGACACTTTTCTACTCTGAGCGTGTAAACTATTATCATTGAAGATCTTAGACGAGATGATAGAGGATGGGGACAATAAAGATGCAGGAAATCAGGGGCGTAAAATGGAAGCGTGATGGTTTATGGATCGTGGGGATTATTGTAATGGCACTCGTTGTCTTAGCTCCGCAGATTAATTACCATGCAATGGCAATTGGAGATGATTGGGAATTTCAATGGAATCGTTTTTATGAAGCCGCAATGCAAATTAAAAATGGCCACTTCAACTTTTTCCAATCGATTTATGCATTTCGGCAGTCAGGACGGGTTGTTAATGCTGTTTATGGAAGTGCGTTTGCTTATTTAAACGGTTTTATTTTAATTCTGGTTAAAACTTGGTTTAGAGCGCAGATTATCTCAAGCTTTTTATGTTTACTGACAGCGGGAAGCGGCATGTATTTTTTGGCACGCTATTGTCGGGTCAAAAGGCAATTAGCATTTGGTGCAGCGGTGCTATACATGGGTACGCCACTAGTCATGTTTTACGTCACAGACACAGCATTAAGAGGTTGGGGGGCCGCACTTTTGCCTTTCGCCACCATTCCATTAATTCGGATGGTGAGGAATCATGATCGGCCGATAAACCCGGTTCTCTTTGGCTTGGCTGCTGGAAGTCTACTGGCAGTTCAGAACTTTACAGCCTTACTGTATGTATTAAGCGCGGTTGTTTTCTTTATTCCGGGTCTTTATCTCGCCCGGGATCGTTACCGAACATTATTAGCTGCAGGTGGGGCTGTTGCCATCGCGGTGGGACTAAACGCAGCAACGTTGGCCGCATTGATTGATTTACATCACGAAAGCCTGGTTATGCCGTACCGGGTTAAAGACCTGATCGGGAGCGCCTCACAATTATCGCTGGGCAATATGACACGTTTGGACTTTGGCTTGATTCTGTCATTTGTTGTCGTGATTCAACTGGTCTTTGCGGCATTGAGTTGGAAAAACCTTGCTTTGTATGAAAAAATCATCAATGTTGACGGACTTTTATTTCTCTGGCTCAGTTCGCCACTTTTTCCGTGGAATGTCATAGGAAAGCATTTCCCTGTCATTCAAACAATTCAATTTCCTCAGCGGTTTAATGCGGTTGCCTTGACGATGATTATTTTAGGGGCAGTCTTGTCACTTCAGAAACTCGGGCGTGGTAACTTTATGCAGTTGCGCTTAATCGCCGCCGCTTTTATTAGTCTTGCGGGATTAAACCTGATTAATGGCTATACGTGGGTTAACGAAAAGGCATCAGCATGGAGAGGGGATCAATTGGCTGTTAGCGCTGACTCGACCATTAAAGATCAAAGTAAAATTCGAGATTTGTTCAATCATGCCTATGATCAGTCACACGTCTTTAGCGTTATTACCAAAAATACGCCAGACTACCTACCTGTAACACAAACCGGCAACACCCTTTTTGCTTATGATGCTTATAAAAGTCAGATTTTGAATCATCCACTAAAAGTAGTCATAGGCGTTAACTCTGATAGTCAAGTTGTTTATAAGTGGAAAGCAAAAAGCCGAAAATCAGTGCTGATTCCGGCTATTGTATATCGACATTCAACAGTGATGTTAAATGGTACCCTGTTGTCGCGGTCAGAATATCATCGGAGTAATATTGGTGCACTCATCGTAACGCCTCGCAAGGGAAGCAACCAGGTGACGCTTGGCTATCAGCCGTCTAGGTTATTTGATATAGCAGGAATCATAAATATTTTGACGTGTTTAGCGCTTATTCTTTATGGTGGCTTTAGGATTTTTTTGGTAAATATGAAGTGGTTAAGCGTTAAGGGAGAAGATGCGGATTCGTCCCGACGCCGACATGATGACATTTAGTGAGAAGCATTGGCATACCACGGAGGAGAAGCTATTGTCGCCTAATGTAAGGTTGCCTTAAGTTGCTAGGTTTGTCGCAGGAAAGCGGTAGGGCTGTGGTATAATGCTCAAGAAAGTCACAACATATTGCGGCAGAACGTCTACCCATCAGTGTGCAGGCTTTATTTTTATGGCCTGGATCAGCAGCTTTCCTGTTGCATGACAAAGAATAATGAGTGTCATTTGAAGCTTTGATCCAGCCATCATAACCGGAGGACACCATGAATTATCAATTGAGTATCGTCATTCCAGTGTTTAACAGTGAACAGTATTTACCGAGACTATTTAAAAGTTTGGGTGAAGTGCCACCTGAGGTAGAAATCATCCTCGTCAATAATGGCTCGACTGATAACAGTGCGAGTTTGTTACAGCATTATCATGAGACACATGCCGACACTGTCATAATTGATGAAAATCGCCGTGGCGTGGCATTTGCACGTAATACTGGTCTGGACAATTCTAATGGTAAGTATGTCTGGTTTATAGATGCCGATGATGTACTTCTTCCTGGTGCAGTCAATCGCATTCTACGGGTTATCAAGGGCACCGGCTTTGATTTGCTCGTCTTTGATTATCTCTCATTGGTCGAAAAAGATAAGGTTCCAAAAGAGGCGCCAGCAGTGAAGAAAGCTGAGAAGACTAAGCTTGCTGACATCTTACATGAAATGTTGACGGGTGCCCATGATCCTATCGGTGGATTTCCGCATAACAAAGTATTTGCAAGAAAGCTTATCGGCACTGAACGCTTCGAGAATTTACAGTATGCCGAGGATTTGGCCTTTTTCCTGCCTATTCTGCTGCGTGCCAATAACATTTATCGGTTACACGATGCTTTGTATGTTTACTACCAGCATGCAGGTTCCATTGCTCATAAGATTAACACCGAGAAGTTAACCGATTATGCAAAGGTGGTCGATGAAGTCGAACGCGTGCTACGTTCGAGTGATGTTGCCGCAAATAAAGATGTTGATGAATACATACTGAGGAGACGGTTGTCGATTTATTTTCAAAATCTTGCGGCATCAAACGACCTTGGGCTTAAGCGGCATATCCGCGACAAGATGGCCCAATATTCGTTTAAAAAGTTAATGCTATACAAGAAAGACAAGAAGTTGGTCATTAAGATGCTGCTTTACAAATTCAGAGTTTTGGATATTTTTCCATTTTTGCTAAAATACGTCTATTAACTTTGCGATGCAGACGTTCTATGCGAAGAGAGTGAGTGGATCAGGAGGAACCATGAAGATATTATTTGTGTCTACGGGACATGTGGATGATGATTCTAGATTATTAAAAGAGAGTGCCGCTTTGCAGGCTGCCGGCCATGATGTGACAATTCTTGGGTGGCGGGAGGAGCCACATGGTCGAATGACGACCGATACTTTTGAATTTGACGGTCAGAAACTGAAGGCCATCTTCACTGGAATCAAGTTGTCGTATTCTTTTAAATATTTTAAGGTCCTTGCGTTCATCCGCTTTGAAGCCTTCTTGTATCGCTGGCTTCGTAAACATTTACACGAATACGATGCGGTTCAGGCATGTAATGTGCATACCGGTTATGTGACGGCAAAGGTTGTTAAGAAAACAAAAACAAAGTTCGTTTATGATATCTTCGACTATGCACCTGACACGCGCAATTATCCTGAATGGTATCGGAAAATGGTCGTTCACTGGGAGAACGTGACAATGGCAACGGCGGATTGGACGCTAATCTGCTCTGAAGACCGCCGGCGCCAAATTGAACCTGCTAAGCCTAAAAATCTGGCTGTGATCTACAATTCGCCATTAGATAGTTCAGTTGCTGCAGATGCCGAGGTTATAAATCCAAAACAAACGAGCTTTAGAATCGTATACATTGGTGGACTTAGCCCGTACCGATGCTTACCGGAATTGTTAGGTGCCGTTGAAAATAATCCGGCGCTATCATTAACCGTTGCTGGCCAAGGACAATTTCAAAATATGTTTGCGGACGCGGCCAAACGCGATCAACGAATTGACTATTTAGGCGTTGTGCCTTACGAGAAAGTCAACGGAATCGAGAAAACGGCTGATATCTTAGTCGCGCTTTATGATCCCGTCCTTAAAAATCATCTCTATGCTTCACCAAATAAGTTCTTTGAAGCTATGGAATTGGGAAAACCGCTGTTAATGATTAAGCGGTCTGGTATGTCGAACTGGTTAACCAAATATGGTTTTGGTGCGGTTTGCGAACCTTCTGAGTCAGGTATTGCGGCTGGGTTGCAGGAGCTTGTTGACAAGCGCCAAGATTGGGCCAAAGAAGCGGTTTTAATGCGACAAATATACCAAAAAGAATTCGCGTGGCCATTGATGCAACAACGACTGCGACGAATTTATGCAAGTTTTGAAACTAAGTGAAATGAGGAAGCAAATTGCCAAATCGGTTTGAAGTGACAAGAAAAAGCATTGTATGGAGTTATGCAGGAACGATCTTTTCGATGGCAAGCAACTTTTTATTGCTACCAATCATCTTTCATTTCCTTAATTCGCAAGAGATTGGCTATTGGTATTTGATTTTAAGCATCAACGGCCTGATTGCTTTGTTTGATTTTGGCTTTGATCCGGCGTTTGCCCGTAATATTGCTTATATTTGGTCAGGAGCCAAAACGCTGAAATCACGTGGGGTAGATAAGGAACATGATCATACCGTGATTAATTATCATTTATTGGCCTCCACGATTCACGCTGCCCGCGCGATTTATATGATTCTAGCGATAGTTGCCGTTGTGCTGGTTGGGATTTTCGGGACCATTTATATGAACGCGTTTGTGTTCAGCAAATTACCAGATGCTGAATATAAGTGGACATGGCTGGTATTTTGTTTCTCGCTTTTCCTAAACTTGTATTTCGGCTATTTTTCGGCATTGCTTCGCGGATCGGGTAAAATCGATTCAGTCAATAAGGCACAGGTATTCTCACGGTCACTCCAGATTCTGCTAACATTTGGTGGCTTTCTGATTTATCCGTCCATTCTATCACCAGTTATCGGACTGGTGATGTATGGTATTATTTTCCGAACCATCTGCAGTCATTTTTACTGGCAAGATGAAGAGGTTCGATCTCATCGTGATGTACTGAAGTCACCCATGAATTGGCATGAAATTAAGGAAATCTTTTTGTTTATCTGGCCAAATACCTGGCGTGATGGCCTTGTCAGCATGTCTAATTATGTAACTTCTCAGGGGATGTCACTGATGGCTGGAGCCTTTTTACCTCTGTCCGTGACGGGTGTTTATTCGGTAGGGGTCCAATTTGCGTCTGCAATAGGAACTGCCTCTTCTGCTATCAACGGCGCCTATAATCCGATTTTACAGTCAAATTTTGTTAAACAAGATTTTGCTTCTATCCGCGATAAGACTTCCAAAGCCGTTGCCGCCTATGTTTGGCTTTTTCTTATCGCATCGGTAGGGACGCTATTAGTGATTTTCCCATTACTGAAGTTGATCAAGCCCGCCTCTGTCCCGACACTGGAAGTCTTTTTACCATTAATCCTGTATTATTTTCTTTATCAGCAACACTCGGTTCATGCCTCTTATATTGCTAATGCAAACATTATTCCCTATACCAAGGCTTTTCTTATTTCTGCGGGTGCTAACTTGGTAGGTTTATGGTTGGGGCTTGAATTAACGAATGGTAACATTTACTTTCTGCTGTTCTTCCCGATTCTAGTTCAAGCCGCTTATAATAACTGGCGTTGGCCGAGTTATTACTATAAGATGATTGATAGCACGCTTTTGTCCTCTATAAAACAAGGTACCATCGCGTGGGGAAAAACCTTTGCAAATTTCTTTAAATCTGGATCAAACGTATGACTTTTGCCGATGTTGCGGTATGATGAAAACGCAAATAATGAAGGCGGCTGTCTATAATTAAGAAATGTGTTTATGATGGAGGAATCATGGATAACTTATTGAGTATGAAAGAATTGCTGGTCTCACTTCGAAAGAACTGGTGGTTGGCACTTTGCACTTTGTTGCTGGGCGCTGTGATCGCAGGCGGTTATGCTTATGGTGTCAAGAAACCGTCTTATTCATCAACTGCTCTGGCCGTTGTCAATCAGCAGAAGAATAATACTGAATCACTGAGCCAGATTTTAAATCAAAACCAATATGATTCGGAGTTACTGGCTACTGGTAAATCTTTGTTTAAAACAGCGGCTGTTTATGATAGAGCATCTGCACAATTACTTCAAAAAGAACAGCTGAAAATTAGTAGTGGTGATTTGCAAAAACAGGTTAAGGTAGACAATGAAGATAATTCGCGTGCCTTTTCGATTCATGCAACGGCAAAAAATGCCAATGATGCTGCGTCAATTGCCAACGAGGTAGCGGCGGCATTTCAAAAGACCATTTCGTCAATTACGAATCATACAGATACCGTTACAATTTTAGCTAAAGCAGAACCTAGTGATGTTGCTGCAGGTACCAAACCGCTTGTCCTCATCGTGATTGGTGCGATTATAGGATTCTTAGTTGGTCTTGCCTGGATTGTTCTTAGAGAAATTAAACAGGCAACTATTAAGACAAAAGAGACGCTGATTAAGGTCGCAAAAGCACCGGTTCTTGGTGTTATCTCGACGAAGAAGCTATGAACTGATCTCTGTATGATATAACGGTTTTGACTTGATCGTGTTTAATTTAAAGGAGTTTTCCATGACAAATGAACTTGCACATCAATTTGTGAGTGATGCGTCCGTCTCTAGCCAAGAATTTCGGACACTCAGAAATAACTTGTCGTTACAGATGAGTCGGTCTGATCGGCCAGTTTTACTTATCACCTCTGCTACAGAAGGTGAGGGTAAATCTTACGTGGCAGCTAATCTTGCTGCTAGCTTTGCAATGGAAGGTAAAAAGACGTTGTTGGTCGAAGGTAACCTACATCGGCCGATTTTAGCTTCAGTGTTTGACGTTAAGGATACTGAAGGACTTTCTTCCCTGATTCATGTCAATGACGCTCAGGCGGTTAACGTTGACGATCTTGTTATTAACACCAAGATTCAACAACTCGCTGTAGCCCCTGCTGGCAGTGAGCTTGGTGATCCGGCCAAGCTACTGGCAGGATCTTCATTTAAAACCTTTCTTGATCAAGTAAGACATCAATTTGATTTAATCTTAATTGATGGCCCGGCGATGGCTGATGCTAGTGAAGCGGGCTTAATTGCCGAGCTTGCAACAGGTGTTGTGATTGTTACCAAGGCTAATGGCCCTTCTAAGCATCGTGTAGCGCAGACAATTGCCCAAGTTCGACAGTTACCGGCTACTTTAATCGGGACTGTGTTAAACCAAGCTTAACAGTGGTAAACCAGAGGGCTTCATCGGCAAATGATGAAACGTTGATCGCATAAAGGGCAGTAGGAGAATGATGTTGTGGCTTTTTATTTAGGTCTCTTTGCAATTATGATAATCTTCATGTTACTCGGACGTGTGACAATGTCGTCCGTTTGGGCATGGCTGGGTGTCTTCATGCTTGCTGTTGTTGCAGGTTTGCGATATGAAACTGGTAATGATTTTTTGCCATACAAGACAATCTATGCGGGTGATTATTCAGCTGGTCAAGTCGAACCTGGATTTTTATTCTTGCGCAATGTCTTCAACTTGGTTCATGCACCGTTTTGGCTTTTCCTTTTAGCTTGGGCAACGGTCACGTTAGTCTTATTTTATTGCTTCGCTAAAGAATACTTTCGGCCTGCGATCATTCCGATTGCATATTATATGAGTCGCTTTTTCTTTATGCGCGATATGGGACAGATTCGTGCGTCACTTGTATGTGTCATTTGCATGTTGGCACTAAAGTTTGTTTACGATGAGAAGCCGTTGCCATTTGTGTTGGTAGTTGGTTTATCAGCAACGATCCATGTTTCGGCTCTATTCTTTTTGCTCATATATCCATTTTGGCTTCTATTTCGCAAGATCACTTTTAAATGGGTGCTTGGTTTTCTTGTTCTGGGTGCAGCGGGAGGTTTTATTGCTCCTAAAATCTTAAGTGTGATCATTGTGCACACATTACCACGCTATGCACCGTACGTCACAAACGCTAATTATTTATCAGCGGGTTTATTTGACCCGGTAACCCTTATGCAGGTTTTGATCTGTATAACCGGTTTTTATATTTTACAACGTGGTATTGTTGCGGATGCCTTGATTGGTGGCAAAGACAAGTTTAAGTTCCTGATGTTGGTTTACTTATTTGCCACCTTAACATTGCTGTCTTTGTCACAGTTATCAACAATTGGTGGGCGACTTTCGACAATTGCAACAACCACAGAGACGGTTGTTTTGCCTACCATCGTCTTTTCGATTATGCCAAAAAAGACGCGAACATTAGCAATGGTAGGTGTTTGTGGCGTCATCTTTGTGTTAATCTTCTTAATCAGTGGTGCATATAAGACCTTTATTCCTTATCAAATGGCTTTTTAGTTTTCGATTAACCCCCAATTGTCGCCATTGTCGACAATTGGGGGTTTTCACGTTCTAAAGATGTACACTGACTCTGGCTTGAGTTTTTTCGCTTATTAACATTTGTTTGTATTTAAAAAGACGGTTTTCATTTCAGTGCAAAATTGCATATTATGACAGGGATATCTTTTAAAGTATCTTTTGTAAACTAGACGTGATACCATTAATTTTATGAACTGAATGCGATTAAATTATAAGTGGTTATTAAAGTCCATTTGGGGATGGATTTCTTTTTGGGAGGTTTGTGTTTGTGATTGATCTTGAGACACGTTTTAGTCGGTTAAATATCAAAGTAGCTGTCCTTTTTTTTTACTTACGATATCGCCCAATCCGATGTTGGATTCTTTTGCCGTTACTTCTAAACGAACTGAGATTTAAACTGAAGCAAATTGAGGAGCTAAAGTATCAAGCTGTTTTCTGGCATTATTTGTTAAGCGTTTCATTAACAGAAGAACGTTGGCGGCAATTCGGTAAGCGCTTAAGTAAACGGTCTCATCGGCGTGTTAAAGCGAATACTTGGTTGGTAGCTGATGTGCCGGACTTTTTGCTTAACTGGGTAACCCCAGATAGCCGCCATGTTGGACTGGATATTGATGATCATGGACATCTTCTTCCTCAAGCACGAACGCTTAAGGCTAAGATGGGATTTTTGGCACCTCATTCGCTAGTGGTATCACCACGGTTTTATCGGTTATTCGTGCGCAACACTGGATTGGAGAAAAGTGCGCGCATTGAGGCTAACAACCGTCTTTTTAAAACCTACAAAGGCTTTAATCGCTACCAGATTGCGCTATTTTTAAGAAATGCTTTTGTCCTTTTAATCATGGCTATCATAACTGGCATCGTAACGATTTACTTGGCATCTGGTGACTACGACTTAAAATTAACGCTCCTTGTTTTTTCAAGTGCACGTTTGGTTTTGTTCAACATTTTGCCGATCTTCGTTGTCATGCTCGTAACTTACTTGATTTTTAATCGGGTGCAATTGGCAATTTTTGTCGGGCAAGCCCTAGCTATTATTGTTGCTATGGTTAATTACTTCATGTTGCAATATCGTGACTATCCCTTCGAATTTGCAGATATTTCTTTGGCATCAGAAGCTAGCAATATGGGTTCAAGATATAGTTATATTCCACCGGTAAAGTACTTCTTTATCATTGGTAGCTTGTTGATACTGACTATCATCGTTGGTCTATTTCTTAAACCTGCGATGATTCGTTGGAATACGCGCATAATCGCACTTGTTCTTGTGATGGTCGGATCGGCTTTCATGCTTCATCGGTACTACTTAGTCGATGATTATTATACTTTGGCGAACAATGACCCCTGGGGACCAGATGCAGATCGCTATGTTGTTAATGGCTACATGTTTTCTTTTATTCACTCAGTTAAAAACGACTGGTTACTTCCGCCTGAGAATTATGATGCCGCAAGTGCCAAATCGGCGCTGACTCAATATCAGTACCAAAATATTCCTGCCAATAAGCGCGTGAACGTGATTACAATTCAGCTGGAAGCTTTCCAAGATTTTTCTAAGTGGGATCAATTGGATATCGATCCTTCTGTCTACGCGGGATTTCATCAGGTAGCATCTGAAGGTATGGCAGGTGAATTGACGACCACAATTTTTGGTGGTGGAACTGTGGATACGGAACGCAAGGTGCTGACCGGTTTTGCGGATTTAAGCCCCATTAATGGTATGACTAATTCATTTGTTCATTATTTCAATGAGCAAAAATACGTCACCAGATTTATGCACCCGGGCGATGCATGGTTTTATAATCGCCAAAATATTGATCGATATCTCGGTTTCCAAAAGACACTCTTCAGAGAAAACTATTATGACAAGAATGTTGCTAATGTGGACGTTGTTCCTGATTCAGAAGTGTTTACTGATCTCGTCAAGCAATTGAAAGCCGTAAACGCAAATGGTAAGCAATTCTTTAATCAAACAGTCACGATCCAAAACCACGGTCCATATGGCACTGATTTTGATGGCGACACATTGCTACCGTGGAAAAAGGGATATAACAAAAAGGATTACGCCATCATTAACAATTACCTGACTGGCATTAAAGAGACTTCGGATGCGCTCTTGGAACTTAAGGATCAGCTAGATCAACTAGATCAACCTGTTGTTTTAGCCTTCTGGGGTGATCATAATCCATGGGGCGGCGACAAGAATTCAACATATAAAATGCTTGGTGTTAATTTGAAGCAGTCGACACGGGAAGGCTACGAGAATTATTACAATACACCTTACGTCATGTGGTCTAATCAGGCGGCCAAAAAATTGATGGCCAAGGATTTTTCCGGACAAGGACAGACCATGAGTCCTATGTTTGTTCTTCCGGAAATCTTTTCACACGTGGGATGGAAAGGTTCACAGTATATGCAAGTGCTGCAAGATCTCGAGGCACAAGTCCCTGTTTTTGGCGAAAAAAATCATTATATGATTGACAATAAGCTTACGACAAAGCCAAATAAAAGTGAGAAGGCGGTCATTAAGAAATTCGATGATGTTCAATATTATTTGAAATCGAATTATATGCTGAATCAGGCAAAACTTAAATGATATTGGGTTTGGTGCTTATCTGCGGGAACGACTCACATATATGATGACTTGATTAAAAGAAAACCATTTTACCGTTTTTTTAAGTGTCTCATGGTAAACTCAACTTCGGATAATCTTTGATCACAATGTGGAGGGTAAGCGTGAAACACAAATATCTTTTGTTAGGGTGGGGCCTTGCGCTAATTGCGGTATTGGCCGTTATAATCTGTTTTTCGTTAAAGTTGTATGTTGATCACCAGACTAATGTAGCGAAGTCGCTTAGTGCTAGCCGCCATTACGCCTCGGTTCGTATAAGTGAATCAAAACGTAGCATGTTTAGCAAGCAGGCGGCATCACGTCGCCAACAAGAGGCGGCTCGGCGGCAGTCGTCTGAGCAGGTACAATCGAATTCTGGGCGTACCCATATTCCTGCAGCCGACCCGTATGCTTACCCCATCGCTCAAGTCAAACAAGAGATGACCGCCCCAAACACTAGCAGCATCAAAGAAAAAGTCGTGTTCCTGACATTTGACGATGGTCCGAATACCATCATTTCTCCTCAAGTCTTGGATATTCTTAATCGGGAAAGCGTTCATGGTACCTTTTTCGTTGTGGGTCGCCAACTTTCGCCGGAAACGACACCGGTCTTGAAAGCTGAGTATGATGCCGGACATGCAATTGGTTTGCACAGTATGACACACAACTACAATTTGCTTTATCCGAATCGAGTGGGTGCAACATCGGCAATTGAAAATGAGGCTAAAACAGAGCAGACTGCTGTGAAACAAGCTTTGGGACCCGATTTCAATACTCACCTATGGCGCTATCCGGGTGGCCATTTTAGTTGGAAAGGCTTGACTGGAGCTGATACTGGTTTAGTTCGCTTAGGACTTGATTGGATCGATTGGAACGCGGCAGTTGGGGATGCTTTGGGTCCGGCACAAGCGCCGAAAACAGAGGAAGCTATGCTACAGTATCACTTGCGGTCTTTGATGGTTTATCCCGACAGCCACGTACGCGTTGTATTAATGCATGATGCCGTGGGGAAGGATCTAACCGTTAAAACACTGCCCAAGATTATTGCGTATTATCGCAGTAACGGGTATAAATTCGGTATTTTGGAGTAGTCGGGTTTGTAGAAGCTTGATTGAAATTCATATTTGACATTTTAAGTGGCGTTTTTCAATTTAGAAATTCCGTTAAGAGGCTACTTGTGGCTTCGCTGTGATCAGGGCTGCATTTTCCCGATTTCTAAGCACACCGCGACTCGTACTGCAACAAAAAAACGCTTTGCCACCCCTGCTTACAATTATTAAGCAGGGAAAGGCAAAGCGTTTTTGTCTTGCTTTGAAGCGTAAATTAAACGCCTTCTTTTACCGCAAACCGTGCCAACTTACCTTTTTGAACCGGGTTAACAACGGCTGTAATGCGCGTGCCGTGTTCCGTGTAGTCAGTGGTTTTGACCACAGTTTCCTGATTGAGGTAGTTGACGAGCTGACCTTGATCAAATGGGATCAGGTAGGTGTGTTCTTCATCTTGGCCGAAGAGATTGGCTTTGATGAGATCGGTGAGGGCTTGGAGCGAGCGTTTGTCACGAGCCGAGTAGACGAGGCGTTGGCCGTTTATTTCCGGATAACGGGTGCCTTCGCGTAAATCGGCTTTGTTGTAAGCTTCGATCATCGGGATATTGGTGATGCCGACTTCACGGAGCGTTTTTTCGGTGATGGCCATCATTTCCGGGTAATTCTCATCGGAATAATCAACTACCTGAATGAGCAAGTCGGCGTTGGCAGCTTCAGCAAGGGTGGCTTTGAAGCTGTCGATGAGGTTGTGCGGCAGTTTGGAGACGAAACCGACCGTGTCGCTCAGAAGGAATTTGCGATTATCAGGCAAGGTGATTTGGCGAACACTGGTATCGAGCGTGGCAAATAGCATGTCTTTTTCGAAGACCTGTTTGTCTTCCGGGCGATCCGCAAAAAGCTGCAGCAGCCCGTTCATGGTCGTGCTTTTGCCGGCATTTGTGTAGCCGACTAATGCAACAACTGGAATGGCGTTGTCTTCGCGACGGGCGCGGCGTACTTGATCGCCGACGCTGGCATCTTTGAGTTCTTGCCGCAAGTGACTGATGCGCTTGTTGAGCACCCGACGATCGAGTTCAAGTTGGGTTTCACCGGCACCACGCGTGGCAAATCCGGCGCCGCCACCGACTTGCTGGTCGAGGCGGTTGGCGCTGGGATGAAGCCGCGGCAACGCATATTGCAATTGGGCGATTTCAACCTGAGTTTTGGCGGCTTTACTGCGCGCGCGGTCGGCGAAAATATCGAGAATCAGCTGCGTGCGATCAATCACGTGCAGTTTGGTCTGCTTTTCAAGATTGCGCAATTGTGAAGGCGATAATTCATCGTTGATAATCACGGTTGAAGCCTCGCGGACATCAGCCAGTTGGCGAATGTCGTCTACTTTGCCGGAACCAAAGTAAGTGGCCGCTACTGCGCGATCGAGATTCTGCCGTACTTCGCCGACAACGGTGTAGTTATCCGCTTTGGCTAATTCACCGAGTTCGGTCATGGTGTAGTCAAAGTCAGGTTGTTGCCGCGAAATGCCAGCAATCAGTACATTTTCAGAAGTTACTTCATTAGATATTTGTTCAGTCATAAATTCCTTTCATAGATCCGGGCGTTATCGCCACAGATCGGTACTAACGAATCGACAGTCATGGTGCAACCTTGCGTAACCGCATGGCGATTCACCCCTCTCATTTGAATAAGTCTAGTGTAACACGGGAATTTTGGAAAGACTATTAGAACGGACTATTCGAGGACTGTTCAGGCTAGTAAAAAAAGCAGCACGACAGTCAAAAGCCGTTGAAACTGCGCAACTTAAAAGTAGGCGATATAAATGCAATAAGTCATTCATATGCGGCACTTCCAGATTATTTTCCCACCGGTGGGGCCAATACTTGAATATGGTCAGCGATGACAGTCAATTTTAGCGGCGTCTTGGTGCTCGGGTCGCCGTCAACCCGGCTTTGGAGCGTTTTTGGAGCCTCGATGGTAAGTTGCTCGGTGGCGAAATACGTCATGCCGGGTAGTTTCTGAAAGTTGCCGGTGATGAAGTAGGGGATGGCCAGTAGTGAGCGCCACCAGGTTAGTTTTGGGGCGATAAAAACGTGCAGATGACCATCATCCACGGCGGCATCTGGCACCGCATTCGTAAAACCGCCAACGGAATTGGTCATGCTGACTAGCAGAAATTGGGTGTCTTTTTCCCAGTGATTATGGGCGCTGTTCAAGTGTAGGATCCAGTGTTGGTGTTGGGCCAAAACTTTAAAACCCTTTAATAAGTAGATGATCGGACCAAAATGGCGTTTTTCTTTTTGAGTGACGGACAACGCCGCATTGGCTAAAACGCCGAGTGTCAGGGTACTTACCATGTAGCGATCATTGACCTGTGCAATGTCTAATGGCTGCGGCTTGGCTTCTAGAATGTTCTTGATCGCCAGTGGCAGCAGCAACGGAATATGCAGGACTTTAGCCAGGTTGTTGACCGTGCCTTCCGGTAAAATAGCGAGTGTTGGCGGTTGTTTGCGCGGTGCGAGCCCGGCAACGACTTGGTTAATCGTGCCATCTCCGCCAACTGCAACAACAATATCCGATTGGGCTTGATAAGCAAAATTTCGGGCGTCATCAGCACTTTTGGTCGGTGCCATGGAGACTTGCCGCTGGCGATCTTCAAGTTTGGCCTTGAGCTGTTCGGCGGCAGTCGGGCCTTTAGCGTGGCCGGAAGCAGGATTATAAATGATCGTGTAGCTGAGCATATGGCACCTCCTAATATTCTGAGTCTTCAACGATTGTTTAAAAATAAGTCGAAGCAGCTATGCAAAAACCAATTTCTACAATTAATTTTATCACGTTGTTACGATGGCTACTTAACTTACTGCCAGCATAGTAAGTGCCAACTTTTTGCTACGATGGACGCGGTGTGGTAACGATGTCGTTGACTGGTAGATACTCGCAGTTGATTTTTTCTGCTGGACAATCCGGTTACAGCCAAAAAATGCCCTAGCAACAGGTTACGTTGCCAGGGCATCGTATAACTAATCTTTATTCGCCAAAACGTTCTTTAACATAGTAAGCCAGAACTCATCCCTCATCAGGCGAACCAGCTACCCGTTGATGCCGACCGTTTGCGGTGACTTTGAGCACCACCCCGGCAATGGCAAGGTCAACGATGATAATCAGTGGCCACTGAATGACAGGCGTTAAGTGATCGAGTAAGTTGACGTGTATCCCATAAGTAGCCGCGACAACTAGCCCGACTAAGCTGAGGGTAGTGAGTACCAACCAGGTGTTGCGGCTAAACGCAAGGCCGTTGTTCGCTTGCCGCTGACGTTTGGCGATCCACGGCATCAAAACGCCAAGCGCGACCATGCCAATTGGCACCACGATATTCAAACCGAGCATGAGTGCAAAAGTGTCCGCGGTGGCGTCAGTCGGGAAGAAGCCAAGGGTGCCAAGTAAAAAGGTAATCCCTAACATCCAGATACCGACAACTAAGCCGACTTTTCGATTTTTAAGAAACGTATAATCAGGCGTCGGGAACCGATCCTGATGTAACCGGACCATCGTGTAGGACCAGAACAAGAAGCAAGTGGACAGCGGGCTGACAATACCGTTGAGATTGAGCAGCCAGTTGAAGATGTCATTGATTTTCGGCAAAAGTGCGCCGAGTGCCATGATCAACGCACACAGAATCGTTGTCATCCAGTAACCATTAATCGGCAAGCCGTCTTCGTTCATCTTTGTCAACTGACGCGGCATGAAGCGCTTGGCCACATCGGACAGGAATACCCGGGTTGAGGCGTCCAGAATCACAGCCAGCTGGGCTAACATATAAATACCTTGCACCACGGCGAACAGATACATCAGACTGTTGCCCATCCCGAATTGACGACCAATGGCTTGAAACGCATAGTAGGAACCATTCATTTTCAAATCATTTGGCAGATGGTGGGCGTTAAAGTATACCCCTAATGAAAAGGTGCCAAAAAGTGTCAGGAACATGGTCATGATCGCAATCATTTTCAATGCTTTGGGAAAATCACGGGCAGGATGGCGCATGTCCTTGGTGTAAGGTGCAGCAAGTTCGGAGCCGTTCATGGCAAAGACGAACAAGCCAAAAGTCGATAGGAAGCTCAGTGAAAAGAAATCTTTGGGGATGAAGGCCTTGAAATCAAACGGGCGGGTGGCAATCGGGGCGCCTTTGGATAAACCGATGAAGGTCATGATCACGAATAAAACCGTCATGATAAACATGGCCCCGCCGCCGATTGTTGACATGATCTCAAGACTTTTATTTTTAAAGAAGTGCTGTAACCAGATAAAGATCACAAAGATAACGGCCGTGAGAATACCGAACCATGCGTTACCAAGGTTAGCTTGAATGTTGCCGTTGCCGTTGGTGATCCAGCCAAAAGAAATAACAACCGAATTGGCTACGTCCACGACATAAGGCAGCCCGGTGATCCAATAAAACCAAGCCGCATAGTAACCAACCGTATCGCCATTGGTTTCGCGCATCCAGCTGGTGATCCCGCCGCCATGTTCGGAAAAAGTCGAACCCATATGCGCGACAATCAGATTATACGGAATGACATAAAAGAAGGTCATGATAATCCAGCTGGTGAATGCCACCAAGCCTTGATTCTGGAAGTTATAGATGATGTCGTCAAACCCGATGACGGTGACAAAGTCCATCAAGCCGACAATCATCCAGGGAATGAACTGCTTTTGCGGTTTTTCTAAATCATTCATATTAAAATGTGCTCCTTTACTAAGTTCAATCAGCCGCTGATTTTGAACTTAGCCCGGGCGCTTTGTTGCGAAAGGTTCCCACGATTAACCAACTTTCATAAGGATTTTCATAGCTCATGTGTGATTATAGCAAGGATTGCGGCTAGATGGGGCCAAAAATAAAGAAAAGCTAAAGTAGCTTACAAACCCGTTAGTTTCGATCCGGCATCCGTTAGTGCATTATCAGGAAAAAATTGCTGGCAGCCATTATCATTAATCTTGTAAATAAAAAGCAAGCACATTGCAAATGGAGGTTTATCATGGACAAGCAACCTGTTGTAACGGTTGAAAATGTTACGAAAACATATGGCAAACAAGGGGAAAAACAAACGCCAGCACTAAAGGGTGTGAGTTTTCAGGTTGAACCCGGTGAATTCGTTGGGATTATGGGTGCTTCAGGCTCCGGTAAAACCACTTTATTGAATATTCTGAGCACGCTAGACACCCCGACATCCGGTTCCGTTCGCATCAAAGGCGCCGATGTGACCAAACTCAAAGGAGACGCCTTATCCGATTTTCGCGCCAAAAAGATCGGCTTTATTTTCCAGGATTTCAACTTACTAGAAAACTTAACCGGCCGGGAAAACATTGCATTGCCACTTGCCTTGCAAAATGTCAGCGCTAAAAAGCAAACCGAAGCCGTTGATAAGATCGCGCAAACGCTTGGCATTGAACGCGTGTTGGATCATTACCCAACCGAACTGTCCGGTGGTCAAAAACAACGGGTAGCCGCAGCTCGGGCATTGGTTCAGCAGCCGGATATTCTTTTTGGTGATGAACCAACCGGCGCACTTGATTCCAAGGCTGCGCGCGAATTGTTGGATACCATGGCGCATTTGAATCGTGACGAAGGCGTGTCGATTCTGCTGGTGACCCATGATCCGTTTTCCGCCAGCTATGCCAGTCGAATTTTGTTCATCAAAGACGGTCAGATCGGTTCTGAACTGGTTCACGGTGACAAGAGTCAAGAAGCTTTCTATCAAGAGATTCTTGAGACCCTCGGCACATTTCAGAAGTAGGAGGCAGCAAGAATGTTAAGTAAACTCGCACTTGGCGGCTTAAAAAACCGTTTCCGCGACTATGCGGTCTTATTCTCCGGACTGGTCATTGCCAGCGCTGTTTTCTACATGTTTATGGCTTTAGCAACGAACACGAGCTTTTTAAAGAAAAATTCACCCATCGGCTTCACCCCGTTTATTTTTGGGTTCGGGGCAGTTTTGCTGGCGATTATCACGTTAGTTTATATTGTGTACGCCAACAGCTTTTTGCTCAGTATGCGTCAACGCGATTATGCGATGTTCATGATGCTGGGCGCAAAAGGGCGTAAAATCGGCCAGCTGATTTTCCTTGAAACCGTCACAGTCGGGATTATGGCGACGATTGGCGGGATTCTTATTGGCATGGTTGGCACACTTTTTATTGGAAAATGGATTATCGCCGCTTTACATGCACCAGCCACGGGTTTTTCACCGATCTGGGTGCCAGCCATTTTATGGACAATAGGGTTCTTCTTTGTTCTATTTCTTTTGTCTGCTATGTATAACGCGGCAAAATTGCTGAAAACGCCGATGTTGCAATTATTACATCAGGCACAGACACCGAATCGGATTAAGCAACGCAAAAGCAGCTTTGCCTTGCAGATTGTCCTCGGTGTGATCTTGCTGGCCATCGGTTATTACAGCATGGCCAATGTCCCTAAGTTTCAGTTAATGGCGATTCCGCTAGCTTTGGTAACCATTGTTTTGGGAACATATTTCTTATTTAATTCCGTCTTTGTGGCTTTAATCAGTTTAATGAAGCGGAATCGGACATTTGCAGCCAAGCAGTTGCATACGTTCACATTGTCCCAGCTCAGTTTTCGGATTCGGGACTATACCCGCATCTTATCCGTAGTTGCCATGCTGTTTGCACTGGCTTTAGGCGCCATTACCGTGGGGATGGGCTTTACGCATGACATTCCCAAGCTGGCAAGTCAGTCGACAGTTTACGACGTGACGGTTGCTTCACCAAATGCCGCCACCCGCGCAGAAATCAATAAGTTGCAGGATGTGACGGCCAAGCAGCAATACGAACTTAAATCAGATGCTAAAACCGTCTACATCAGTAAGGCGAAACTTGACGCCCATCCATTGGAAATTAAAGCGGTGGATAAAGGCATCAATGCACCCAACATCAAAGTCACCAGTCAGAACTTTGAAAAGCTGATCGAATTGTACCCCGGTGCTTTTGGCATCTTCATCGGGAACAATCGCGGCAAGCAGATGAAGGTTGCGGATGCTGCCACTTTTGCCAAGTTGGGAAATTCGGAAACCTTGACGACCATTAAAGTTAAAGACTTCAATCAGAATTATGATACGATTCAAAAGATTGTAACGCTGCAGCAGCACCAATATCCACGGCTTTGGAGCAGCAATGGCGATCAGAAATTTGAATTCTATGCGGTGGTCAATGGCCTGTATTCCGGCTTGGCTTTCATGGGCTTCTTCCTAGGAATTGCTTTCTTGGCGATGTTGGCTTCAACGTTGATGTTTAAAATTCTATCGGGTGCCAATTACGATAAGAACCGTTATCTCATGTTGCAAAAAATCGGTGCCCGGCCGCGCGTCTTACGTCGGTCGATTCGCCAGGAAATCGGCGCCTTGTTCCTTTTGCCAGGAGTGGTCGGCATCGTGCACGTGTTATTCGGATTACAGTTGTTCAAGACCCTGTTAAGCGAGCCATATGGTCATTTGTTAGTACCTTTCGCGTTATTCATCGTGCTGTACGGTCTGTATTATCTGGCAACCGTCTGGATTTACCAGAGTATTGTGATTAATAAGAACCTGGCCTCAAAGTCGTAAGCAACCCGGCAATGTGGTGTGAAAAGATTTGAACCGTTAAAATGAATCGTAATCGGCTTTAGCGATGGTTTTGCCTATCACGCTAAAGCCGATTTTTGTTTAGTGCGTTATGAAAAATCAAAATACTGCCGGGCCAACCGTGAAGCGCTATTCGTCATGGTATGACCGGATTGAGCTTTCATTTGCAGAGTACGGGGTGATATGTGCATCTGTTCCGATTTCGCTGTTTTGATGCGTACATTTGGTCTGGTCGAGCGCTTACATGGCTTCGTAAAATAGAAGCTGTAAGAAAGATTAATAACAAACGTGCTAATGGCTATTCGGGTGCAGTAGGTTTGACGCTTTTTAAGACAACAAAAAAGTTGATCTGTTTATTTGACACTGTATAGGGATAGCTTTGGCATGATGACCAGAAGAAAGAAGGAACGTTTTCATGGCAGGTTCAAAAAAAGATTTCTTGAATCCGGAATATACACAGGCGTTTATTGATTCACCATTTGTGCAACAGATGCGTAAGGTGACGTGGAATCTTTATCAACATGGCTGGGATGAACGAAATGGCGGCAATGTCAGCTATCGGCTTACAAAGCAGGAAGTCGGTCAGTACGGCGATGTTCATGAAGTCAAGCGCACGATCCCGATTAAGTTTGATGCTAGTGCCTTGGCATGTCAATATTTCTTGGTAACCGGGACCGGTCGCTATTTCAAGAACGTCAAAGACTTCCCGGAACGCGATACGGGACTGGTTCGGATTAATCAAGACGGTCAAAGTGTTGATTTACTCTGGGGCTTTTCCGATGGCGGCCAGCCGACCAGTGAATTCCCGGCACATTTGATGACCCATATCCAACGGCTTAAGCAGGATCCTAATCAGCGGGTTGTGATGCACTGTCACCCAACGAACACCATTGCTATGACCTTTACGTTACCGTGGAAAGAAAAATTGTTCAGCCGCATTCTCTGGAAGATGCAGGCAGAATCAATCGTTGTTTTCCCTGAAGGCGTTGGTGTTTTACCATACATGACGCCAGGAACCAACGAAATTGGCCAGGCAACTGCCGAAAAAATGGGCCAATACCGCATCGTTTTGTGGCCGCTGCATGGTATCTTCGGTGTCGGCGATTCGATTGACGAAACATACGGCTTAATTGAAACCGTTGAAAAAGCCGCTACTATCTACACCGCAATTCAGGCGCAAGGTGGTCAGTTTGTCAACGAAATCACAGACGAAAATCTGGAACAGCTGGCCGAACGCTTCGATTTGACCCCGAATCCAGAGTTCATCCACGGCGGTTCACTCATTGAGAAAAAAGAATTGGTTCACTAGTCGCAGTGGCCTAGATAGGGAATAAAGTTGTCTGAAAAAGGGTCACACAACCATGCAAAGCTGGGTGTGTGACCCTTTTGGTTTCATCAAAAAAAGCGGCTGAAAAATCACCGCTTGAAGGTTTAAATTGAATCAGGCTTCGAATTCATTATAACTTAAGACCTTAATGCCTGTGTCCGTCAGTAATATTTTACTGATTGAACCATTGCGCGGTGAGTCGGTTACTACGAAGCCATCATTTTTGCCAAACTTGTCAACAATACTGCGAATCGTTGTGCCATGACTGACCATCAGCACCTTGTCGCCTTCATGATTCTCCGAGCGCAACTGCCGAAATCCTTTCATTAGCCGCGTCCAGTAAGTTCGAGCGTCTTCTGCTTCATGAAACGGATCAGCGTCATGCATGAAGTCTTTAGACGCATCGACACCGTATTTTTCGAGAATCTCCGGATAAGTACGGGCGCCATGGGGGAACCCAACCATGTACCAGGTTTGTCCCGAATCTTCACCTTCAAAATAGCCGTAAAATTGTTCCCGGAAAAACGGCGTCACTGTCAGCGGAATCTTACCCGTGACATTTTTGCTTAAAATCAAGTCTGCTGTCCGGGTTGCCCGGGTAGTGTCACTGCAATACGCGTGGGTAAAGGCAACATTACGCAAGATGACTCCGGTATTGGTGCCGTCCTTGATCCCGTTTTCAGTCAACGGCGAGTCGCTCCAACCCTGCATTTTGTTAAAGTGATTAAACCATGTCTGCCCATGGCGCACTAGGTAGACGGTAATGCCTTTCGTAGCCATTAAATTTGCCTCCTCGACAGTCTAACGCTCGCCGATTTCACCTCGGCAAACATTTTATCTTTCTAATGTTAGTTTAGCATAGAAGCAGGAGTTGGTTGGCGGGAAGCGTGACCAATATTGTGGTGCGGCGAGGTTTTTGTGTCCCGAAAGCGCGAAAAAGATTTGCCGTCAGCGTAGGCTTTGGCAGTTGATAACCGGGATGATTTAAACGACTCGCTCCAAGAAACCAAATTTAAAGCGATGGACCTGTGTTATTCTTAAATTATAATTTTTGGAGACAATGGGGGCAGTTAAATGGCAAAGGGGTTATTAATTGTAAATTTGGGATCGCCGGTTTCGCCGCAGACCAAAGATGTCCGACGTTATTTGCGGGAGTTTTTAAGCGATCAGAATGTGATTACCATGCCTAAAATTTTGTGGCAACCGATTTTACGTGGATTTGTGCTACCATTTCGCAGTTGGCGGTCAGCGACATTTTATCAGCACGAGTGGACGCAGGCTGGCTCACCGTTGATTGCTTATACGCAAGTCACACGTGATCGCTTGCGCCAGGCACTTCCGGATTGGGATGTTCAAATGGCGATGACTTATGGCGGTCAGTATCCCATTGCCGCAACTTTGCAAGTAATGGCGGCGCGTGGGGATCGGCCGATTGTTGTCATTCCCCTTTTTCCGGCGTATACCCAAAGCACCACCAAGACAATCCTGGAAAAAGTCGCAGCATCGGGTGTTAAAACATTGAACGTTGAGCACTTTTACGAGCAGTCCGCTTATCAGAAGTTATTAGCGCAACAACTGGACGATGCCTACATACAAGGTGACTATGATGCCGTGATTATGAGTTATCATGGCATTCCAACCGCGATGGTGCGGCATGGCGATCCTTATCAGCAAGCCTGTGAAGCGACTACAGCAGGGGTTAAGCGTTATCTGACCAAAGTGCCACCGGCCATTGTAGAGACGTGTTATCAGTCGAAGTTCGGACCGGTGCCGTGGTTAAAGCCGTATTTACGCAACCGTTTAATGGCCTTAGCAGCGTTGGGCAAAAGGCGGGTGTTGGTGACGACGCCTAGTTTCGTGACGGATTGTTTGGAGACGTTAGAAGAAAATGATGTTCAAAACTATCAAACTTTTCGCGCTAATGGCGGTAAAGTCTTTAAAACTGTCCGCCCCATGAATGGCAGTTCTGCGTTTTGTGACTTTTTAGCAACGCTGGCGAAAGAAAAGGTTGCTGCAGAGGTGATGCGTCATGACCAAGCGAAATGAGCAGCTCAGTGTCCAGCAAGCAAAGCCTAGTTTGGATGAGATTAATCGCAGTGTGCAGGTACCGGGAGTGTATGAACCATCGTTTGTTCAAAAGTTCCTGGCTTACAGTGGTCCCGGCGCGTTGGTTGCGGTTGGGTATATGGATCCCGGTAATTGGCTGACGGCGCTGGAAGGCGGGAGTCGCTATCATGAGACGTTATTAGCGGTGTTGCTATTGTCAATTTTGGCGGCAATGTTCATGCAAACCCTGGCCATTAAACTCGGGGTGGTCGCGCGGTTGGATCTGGCTCAGGCGATTGCGGCGTTTGTTCCGAAGTGGAGTCGAATCGGATTGTGGCTGGTGAACGAAGCAGCCATGATGGCAACGGATATGACCGGAGTTGTCGGTACGGCGATTGCGTTGAAGCTATTATTCGGCCTGCCATTGATGTGGGGGATGCTGCTAACGATCGCGGATGTGTTGGTGGTGTTGATGTTTTTGCGGTTTGGCATTCGCCGGATCGAGTTGATTGTGTTGGCATCTATTCTGACAGTTGGCATTATTTTCGGCATTGAAGTGGTGCGGGCGCGGCCGTCAATGGGTGGCATTGTTGCGGGGTTGGTTCCGCATACCGGGATTCTGACTAATCGTGGCATGTTGTTATTAAGCTTAGGTATTATGGGTGCAACCATTATGCCGCATAATATCTACTTGCATTCATCGCTGGCCCAAAGCCGCCGATACGATGAACATATTCCCGCACAAGTCACCGAGGCGCTGCGGTTTGGCAAATGGGATTCTAATGTCCATTTAGTCGCGGCATTTGTGATTAATGCGCTGTTGCTGATTCTGGGGGCAACTTTATTTTATGGCATGAGTAGCCACGCGACCGCATTTGAAGGTGTTTATAACGGCTTGAAAAATCCGGCAATCGTGGGTGGACTAGCCAGTCCCCTAATGAGCACCTTGTTTGCCTTTGCGTTATTGATCACGGGTTTAATCAGTTCGATTGCTAGTACCTTAGCTGGTCAGATTGTGATGGAAGGCTATTTGAACATTCAGATTCCGCTGTGGGCCAGACGTTTATTGACGCGGTTGGTTACGCTGATTCCGATCATGATCATTGGCTTTGTGATGGGTTTTAGCGAGCAACACTTTGAGCAGGTTATTGTTTACGCGCAAGTAGCACTGAGCATTGCGCTGCCATTTACGCTATTTCCGCTAGTGGCATTAACCGATCGGCGTGACTTAATGGGCCAGCACGTTAATTCTCCGGTCGTGCGCTGGATGGGATACGTTTTAACCGGCATCATTACGTTGTTGAATGTGCAACTTATTTTGTCAGTTATTTTACCGTGAATACAATAAAACGGTCGATGCGCAGTTATGCATCGACCGTTTTATTGGTGAATCTGATCTGGTACGTGAAAGATATTGCGATCAGTAACTTCCTTTAATTACGAAAAAGGATCCGCGAATGGTGCCGGCGAGTTTTGACTTTTGGCGGGCGAATTTAAACTTGTCCGCGAGTTCGGCGGGAACGGTCATGCCATCGCTGAGTTTAAAGCCGACCGCCCGTTTTTTGGGATCAGTAAGGTGATACATCACATTGATAGCTAGTCCATCTTGATAATAGACTTCAACCCAGCGCAGATCCGGTAGCGCAAGGTCACAGATTTCAAGTGGCTTGGCAGCGATATGGAGCTCGCGTTCTGCAAGAATTGCCTGCACCCAAGCGAGGCTGTCCGGTTTTTCACTGACAGGATAGGCGACATAGGGAACTTTATATTTGTTCCAAATATACCGGGCTTCATTGGCTCTAAGCCCAGCCAAAGCCGGTGCAACAGGAGAACTTTCTAAGCCGTTGGTGCTAACGGTTTTAAAATCAACGGTGTAAGCCATGGTGAGATCCTTTCATGTTAAAAAGATGCATAGACAAAAACCGCGACCATATTAACAGTAAGGGCGCGGTTTTTACCATTAGTCGTTAAAGGTGCCGTTTTCAACATCGGAAATGAATTGCTTCAAATGCTTGAAGTAAACCGGTGCGTTGTCAATCATGTGATGATGGCCGCCATTTGGAGTCGTTACCAACCGAGCATGCGGAATTACTTCAGCCATGCGCTGGGCAGCTTTTAGCGGCATGGTTTCGTGTTCGCCAAATGTCAGCAATGTCGGCACTTTGATGTTGTGAATTTGATCGCTAATGTCCCAGTCCTTCAGCTTACCGGTGACGACAAATTCATTATCGCCTTGGAACGCATTGTAAACCGGCGTTGCCATCGTGCTAATTAGATGTGAGATTGCCGGTGGCTGCTTGCGATCAACATAGCCGCGATTTAAGACATCCACATATTTTTGATATTGCGGATCGTCCCAATCGCCGGCTTTTTCGATTTTCTTCATATATTTTACGGCTGAAGGTGGCAATGCTTCTTCGCGGACCAGATTGATATGCTCAACATACTCGTTAATATTGTCCACCATCGATGAAATGATCGCGCCTTTGAGATGCTGGCCGTATTTCAACGCATATAGTTGGGTCAAGGCACCGCCCCAGCTTTGGCCGATCAAATAAAAGTGATCCAATCCTAGCTTCTTGCGGACTTCTTCAACTTCACCGAGAAAATAATCGGTTGTCAGATATTTTTTAGCAATTTCCGGATCAGAATAATCGGGCTGATCCGAGTAAAACGACCCGAGTTGATCGTACATATGGACTTGAACGCCGAGATCAGCGAGTTCTTCACCAAAATTCTCCCAGTATTCGTGCGTGCCACCAGGGCCACCGTGTAGGCAAAGCAGGTGAATGTCACCTTCGCCTTGCGTATTGGTCCACAAGTGGTAGCCATTGTCTAAGGTCAGGATCGTTGTTCCTTGTTTCATTTGATCACCTTTTTTTCTTAGAATAATCTCATTGTACCACGGAAAATAGCCTGACAACGGCGTAAAAAAGGAAGTGCTGCCATTTATAACTATTTTGTACTGAGATCAGTCATTGGTGAGTATCAAAGCAGAATTTCACATCCTGATTGAGCAGCATTAATTTAACTTTTCAACCTGTGCGCGGATATTGCGGATGAGGTGCTTGTCCCCGGAGAAAATGAGGTGGTCACCAAGGTGCAGTTGGGTGTCGCCGTGAGGAGCAATGAATTTCTTTTGTCGATAAATCTGGCTTACGGTGATGTCGTCAATGAACGGTAAATTCTTGAGCTCAAGACCGGCAAAACGCGAATTGCGGATGGTGACTTCATAGATGCCCGCAATTGTATCATCAAGGATTTTCAACGTGGACGGGGTTTCGATCAAGCTACGCAGCAACGCAACGTTGGCATCGAGTGCATTGAAAACTTCAACGCCGTCATCGCGCAATCGGTCATAGCGATCAGAGGTGGTATCTTTTGCGGCAAACCGGGCGATGATTCGTGGAACTTTCTGTGCTAATGCCATTTTTGCCAAGTCGTAATTGGTGTCCGCGTCGAAATCACCCAGCACCATGACGTCACAATAATATGCGCCGGCAGCTTTTAACGCGTTTTCCTGATAATCCGTTAATGTGATTGCCACTTCGGAGTTATACGTCCGAAAATTTTCTACCCGATCGGTAAATAGTTGCACCTCATAGCGCTCAGGACTTAAATGTTGTGCGATGGGTACCGTCAAAAGATTGCCGCCAATAAAGGTGACGCGGGTCTTTTTGAAGGTTTCGGGCTCAGGCTTGAAGAAACTATTGAAAAGGATTGGCCCCGCCACACAGGCAATGACCGCTGCCAGTGTGAACGCGCCGGATTGCTGCTCGGTCACGATACCAAGGTTGCGCCCAACGGTTAACGTCGGAATGACCAAGGTGATGGTGGTGGTGGCTAAAAACGTGCCTGCCAATGCGTTTTGCGGCTTAAACCGCTGCCGCAAAACAGGAATGAGGCCGATTTTGGTGATGAAAAAGCCGATGAGCACCAACGGAATCAAGGAGAGGCTCTTAGGATCAGCGACTAAAGCTTTCAAATCGAGGTTTGCCCCAGTGACGATGAAGAAAATTGGAATGAAGAAGCCATAACCTAAGGAAGTCAATTTATCCTGAGTTTCTTGGCGCGGACCAAGGAGCTTCATCACCATGCCGGCAAGAAAGGCACCTAAAATGGACTCGGCACCTACTCGTGAAGCGATGGTCACTAAGGTGAAGACTAAGAAGAACGCCAACCGAATGTCTAGTTGCGTGGTGCTTTTATCAATCGCCGCAAAAAAGCTGTAAATGTGTTTGAATCGCGCTAGTAAAACCAACGCCGCCAGCAGCAGTAACAGCAGTAACCATAGATTGTTATCGCTTGAACCGTTTAAGGCTGAGTAAATAGTCAGGCTGATAAGGGGAATCACTTCACCCAAAGCCGCAATCAGCAGGATCGTTTGCCCAAGCGGTTGATGTAACAACTCCTGTTCTTTTAAAGCCGCAATGACAACGCCAAGCGCAATCGTGGTGAACAGAATGGTTGCAAAAATCGGGAAGTTATAGAAGTGAATGAATTTGAGTAGGTAACTGAATCCCAAACTGATGATGATGACCGTTGCAAATCCAACTGTGGCTAGCACGACTGGATTGGCCGGCTGAGGTCCTTTGTCCGTCTTGGGCTGTGGTTTGAAAAGCGAAAAGTCGATTTCCATGCCAGACAGGAAGATCAGGATGGTGACACCGAGTTCACTTAACGCCTGCATTTCGCCGCCAGTATGGACCCAACCTAAGAGACTTTTGCCTAAGATGATGCCCACTAGAATCTCGGCAACAGCAGTCGGGATACTATTAATATGAAAGTGCGCCATTAACAGCGGCGTCAACAACGCGGCTGTCAAGACGATTAAAAGTGAAATAGATTCCATAATGGCCTCCGATCAGAGATAATGGATGAGTCAATCGTAACGAAAAGTGTTTATAAATGAAAGGAAAGCGTATGATACAAAATCAAAAACCTTCACGTCAAGGTAAATCGTTTTTCAATCGGCGTGCCGTCATCGTTGGTACTTGTGTGTTAATCGGGTTGTTGGTCAGTTTACCGTTTAAAAAGATTCTGTTAGGCGTGGCGGTTGGATTGGCGGTTGGGTATGTGTTGGAGGCTTGGACGCCGTTGTTGCGCGGGAAGTTGAAGTAGGGGCATTTGTGTTCTGGCTTATGCCCATAACGCGCTCACCGGCGCAGGGATCTGCGTGTAAGGACATTGGTGGCAATGGGCAAAGTCCGGCCATTACGTTTAAGGCCGCTTTTGTTCTAGCTTACGCCCATAACGCGCTCACCGGCGCAGGGATCTGCGTGTAAGGACCTTGGTCGCAATGGCCAAGCCCGGGCCATCACGCCCAAGGCCACTTACACTCC